>Ga0315542_1000742_pt1 | contig 20710 bp, 18 predicted proteins | sample SalMarSW160120MG_FD_202541 | JGI IMG/M metagenome (GOLD analysis project Ga0315542, IMG submission 202541) | Salt marsh sediment microbial communities from the Plum Island Ecosystem LTER, Massachusetts, United States - Salt Marsh Sediment SW1601-20 ... | reverse complement strand
GAAATCCATGCAGAAATCTCATTAAAATCATAAGTCTTTATGATCACCATAAAAATCTCAAATAAAAAAGCCGTCTCATTTATGATATGAGACGGCCTCTTTTTTATCAGGATTATATTTTTTTACTTGGTTGGTGGGGGGTAACCAAGATCATTCATAGCTGTAATAGAATTATCAAGCAGAGCGTTTATGTACCCGGGATTATGTACACCTAAGCTCTTGTCCTGTGTAACTGCATCGAAGTTCAGGTAAGCCAGAACAGCATTTGCATTGAATGTGCCTTTAAAGGCCAGGTCAGTAGACGGGTCAAAAATACCTGCATCGGTAAGCTGAGCCTGGAGTTCTGCCAGTTTAGCAACAACTGTAGCCTGCAGGGTTTCGTAATCAGGTACAGCATCATGGCATGTTAAGCAGCCAGTTGTGTTAAGCATTTCGGGACCACCATGTTGGCTATATGTCATTCCAAATTGATGACCTCCTGCCATGTAACCATAAGGAGTTGCCATGTGGCATGTGATACAACCGTTATCGCCAAAGTGAGCATTTGTTGTCGGATAAGCTGTTCCCGGAAGCTCGAACGGGATTTTACCAAGTAAAAAGGTTGACTGCGGACCATGGTGTACACCCATTCGGGTATTTGTTATTGCAAAATCGGGTCCGTCAAGAACTGGTGCCGGAGAAACTTCACGAGCCTGGTGGCAGGCAACACACTGGTTGCTGTTTCCGTTATCATAAACAACAGAAGCTCCTGCGTATTTCAGAATGAGAGTCTCTGCTCCAGGTTTTGTAAGAGTCCAGTCATCAGTGGTGAAGGTCGTATGTATCTGATGGCAGGTGTAGCAGTTGATCTGCATAGGGTCGGAAGGAATTGTCAGGCCTGTTGTTGAACCTGTTGCAACCGCCTCGAGAAAACCCTGGCTTGTGTGGCACTGTAAACAGCCGTCCCTGTCACAATACGCGGCATTTTCACCAGTGGCGTGAAGCGAATTGTTCCATTGTGCCTGTTTTGTTTCGATTACTGCATCATTGTTATGGCAGGTTGTACAAGTTGCATTTGCATCAATACCGTCTGCGCCATCTTTGCCGTTCTCGCCAGCAGGACCTGCTGGTCCTTCACATGATGTAATAATAAATCCTGCAACAAAGAGCAATGAAAGTAGTTTAATTAGGTTTTTCATATCAGGTTTATTAGTTATAATTTTCGTATCGCAATCTACATAAACGTTTTGTTATCTTTATAACAACTGATATGTTATTTGCGATCTGTTTCGTTGATAGATATTCTGGTAAGACTTGATAAATGTCAATTAATTGAATGATATTTGTTAGTTTTGTGCTTAGTTAAGTCATTAAAATATATTTTTGAAACCCTTTAAAATGGAATTATGCCAGAAAATAATTTGATAGATAATTGCAGTAATTGTATTAAAATATGGAAGAATTTTCAACATCTTACCAGTGATGAGCTTCAAATGATAAATGAAAACAGGTATGAGGCAACTTTCAAGCCCGGAGAAATTATTTTAAAGCAGGGATCACCTTCTTCCAATGCTTTGTTTTTGACAGAAGGAATGGCTAAAACATATATTGAAGGCAAAAGTGGAAAAAATTTCATAATGAGTATCGTATTACCGGGAAGATTAATAATGGGTCCCGGAGCATACGTAAACTCCCGTCATACCTATTCAGTAGCTTCAATTACCACTGTTCAGGCCTGTTTTATAAATTTCGAAATTATAAAAAAACTCGTAAGAATCAATGGTGCATTTGCGGAGAGTCTGATTGAAGATATTAGTGCTAAATCACTTAGGTCACATACGAGGATGGTCAGCCTGGCTCAGAAAAGAATGCCCGGAAGACTTGCCGAAGCTCTGCTTTATTTCTCTGATAAAATATTTAACTCAGATGAATATGAAATGATACTTTCAAGACAGGAACTTGGTGAAATGACAAATATGGCCAAGGAGTGTGTTGTAAGAATACTTAAAGAGATTGAGGATATGGGAGTGATTTATTCCGATTCTTCAAAAATAAAAATACTGGATAAAAAGAGACTAATTCAGATATCAGAAAAAGGCTGATGAACCCTGTTTCAAACTCATTCTGACTTCTGACTTCCAGCTTAATAATTTTATACCTCTAACGAATCAATATTATGAAGCATTTGAAATTTCTTATTTCACCGGTTTTTATGGGTGTTATGTTTTTAATATTTGCCATATCAATGGCGGTGGCTACTTTTATTGAAAATGATTTTGGCTCTTCTGCTGCCTATAATATGGTCTATAATACAAGATGGTTTGAGCTGATCTTATTGCTTCTTGCTGTCAACCTGGTAGGGCAGCTGATTGTTTTTAAACTATTCAAAAAAACCCGGATAACCGGGGCATTGTTTCATCTTTCCTTCATAATAATGATTATTGGAGCCGGAATAACAAGATATTTCGGATGGGAAGGCACAATTCATATAAGGGAAGGAGAGGTACAAAACGAATGTTTCTCAAATGAAAAGTATATTGGGTATTCGGTTGAGGATGATAAAGGGAATATAATATCACACCACCTTGAAAAATATTTAATGACATCTGTTTCTGCAGAGAACTATGAAAAAACAATTACTGTAAATGGTAAAGATTATAAGCTGGTCCTTTCAAAAATAATTCCTAATGCATCTGAAGTGATTTCGGATAATCCTGAAGGGGGGCCTGTTGTATCGCTTATATTAACAAAAGACATGATGTCGCGTGAGACAATCATAATCAAAAAAGGAGAAACCAGGATCTCTGACGGAGTATCATTCGGTTTTGATTCCCCGGTGCCGGAAGATATAAATATCTCAACTGATTCTAGCAACTTTTATATCAGTTCAGCTTTAGAGATAGGGGAGATGAATATGGGCTCTAGTTCCATAACCAGAATAGCTCCGGGTAAGAGGGTTGAATTGAGCAAAATGCAGATACTTACGGTAAAAGACATAAAAATTATACCCCAGACATTGTCTGAATCAGGAGTTGAGACAGCCATTGCCGTTAATCCTGCAGAACAGAATACAGAGCAGAATGCTTTTATTTTCCATATCTACGGAGGTGATAAATCTGAAACGGTATATCTGTGGGACAGGAATTCCGATAAAGTTGCAGCTGACAGTTGTGTTGTGGATGGATATACTGTCGCTATAACATATGGCTCAAAAATTTCGGCTCTTCCTTTTTCAATAAAGCTGAACGATTTCATTATTGACAGGTATCCCGGCTCAAACAGTCCATCGGGTTACAAAAGCGATGTTACTCTTATCGATCAGAAGGCCAATATTGAAAGACCATTTGTCATCTTCATGAACAATATTCTGAAATACAAGGGATACCGTTTTTACCAGTCATCGTTCGACCGTGACGAAAAAGGAACCATCCTTTCGGTTAATCACGATCTGGCAGGGATGCTTGTAACATATACAGGTTATGCGCTTCTGTTTATTTTTATTATTCTGACATTGCTGAACAGGAATTCTGTTTTTCATAAAATCAATGGTGGTTACTGGCAATCAAATATCAGGAAAGTTATTCCTGCTTTTCTATTTATTCTCTTTCTGTCGGGTCTTTCATCGGTAAAAGCACAGAAGCTTGTAACAGGGAAAAATGTATCTGAGGAATTTGGAAAAGTCCTTGTTCAGGACCAGAAGGGGAGAACGAAACCCCTCTTTACCCTAAGCAATGATATTCTGCGTAAGGTGGCAAGGAAGAATACTTTTAAAGGCCTGTCTTCAATGCAGGTATTTCTCGGAATTTATCTTGATTTTGATCACTGGAAGAATGTACCTCTTATAAGTGTATCAAATAAAGATCTTCAGAAAAAAATCGGTATCAGCGGCAATTATGCATCATTTTCCGATCTGGTTGATATGGGGGCCAGCGGGAATTATAAAATCTCAGGAGAGGTCAGCACTGCTTATTCAAAAGCGCCCGGTGAGAGAAACAAGATGGACAAGGAGGTGATGAAGGTAGATGAGAGACTGAACATTGTTTACATGATATATAAAGGAGATTTCATGAAACTGTTCCCCTTAAAGGATGGTACACATAACTGGGGCTCACCTGAAGATGCACTTAAAAATGCCATAAGCAGGGAAGATTCATTATATCTTAATAACATTATTCCTGTGCTGACAGATGCCCTGGAGACAAATAATATTGCAAGTACCCGTAAAATTACAGAATCGATAAGCGGCTATCAGGCAAGATTTACACAATATGCCCTTCCCTCGACTTTTAAAACCAATGCTGAATTATTGTACTACAGACTTGGCATATTTGAAAAACTCTTTCCTTTTTATGCCACTGTTGGTCTTGTTATGCTTATTAGCCTGATAGCCACCGTCATAAGAGGAAGGAAGAAAAACTCAGTTATTGTAAAAATATTTGGCTGGTTGCTGTTTGCAGGTTTCCTGTTCCATACTCTGGGTCTTGGACTAAGGTGGTATATAGCCGGCCATTCACCGATGAGCAACGGATATGAATCGATGATATTCATTTCGTGGGTTACACTTCTGGCCGGATTTATTTTCAGCCGGAAATCAGCATTTACGCTATCTGCCACTGCTATTCTTGGCTCAATGACCCTTATGGTTGCGCATCTTAGCTTTATGGACCCTGAGATTACCAATCTTGTCCCGGTACTAAAATCATACTGGCTCACGCTTCATGTTTCGGTCATTACAGGCAGCTATGGATTCCTGGGGCTGGGAGCTGTTCTGGGTCTTATAACATTAATACTGGTCTCATTTTCTAACAATAAAAATCGCGAAAGGATTTCAGTTACCATTGATGAACTTACAGTCATTAATTATAAAACCCTTACTCTTGGATTGTATTTTCTGACAATAGGGACTTTCCTGGGAGCAGTCTGGGCAAACGAATCGTGGGGCCGTTACTGGGGATGGGACCCGAAGGAGACATGGTCGTTAATAACAATAATTATCTATAGTATTGTTATCCATTCGCGCCTGATACCCGGGATGAAGGACATATTTACATTTAACCTACTGTCGCTGGTAGCTTTTTCATCGGTTTTAATGACATATTTCGGTGTAAACTATTATTTATCGGGTCTTCACTCATATGCAGCCGGAGATCCTGTTCCGATACCATCTTTTGTGTATATAACCGTAATTGTTCTGGCAGCCCTTTCTCTGTTTGCCTACCTGAAATATGCAGGATGGAAAAAGCCTGATAAAAACGGGGGTTGAAATTGTAGTAGAGACGCGCTATAGCGCGTCTCTACTACAATAATCAAATTTGTCGTATAATATTTCTTCGGGTGGAAGATGGGGCTCGAACCCACGACCTTCGGAACCACAATCCGACGTTCTAACCGACTGAACTACATCCACCGTATCAGGAGTGCAAAATAAGGTCAAAAAATCTATTTCACAAAATTTTAGATTTATTTTCTCTAACAACAGTCAATTACTATCTTTGGATGGTTCAAAAACAAAAGAACCATTACAGGCAATTTTCTTAAAAAGAATTTGTTATTAAAAGACCGTAATAATCTATATACTGCGACTTGAGAAAAATAAAGCTTATCGACAACATTTCGGGCTTGCAACTTTTCCAGTTGATGCGGCCTGTCGTCTTCCTTATCATCAGTATTGTTTTTACGAAAACTCATTATACCCGTGCCCAGATAGGTCAGTGGGAAATGTTTATGTTCATCGGAGGTTTGTTGACCTTTTTCTGGGTGACTGGTATAATACAGTCTCTTCTGCCTCTCTACCACAGGAATAAAACCTACAGAAAGATTGGAGATAACGGAAGCACGAAGTCGCCGGAAATTTTCAATGCATTTCTTCTTTTATGTATTTTCAGCCTGTTCTTTTTTCTGCTGGGTCATTCCCTGAAAAATAGTTTTTCGGTATTCCATTTCTCAGGTAATGTGCCATATATAAACCTTCTGTTGCTGTATATTCTTCTTAGCAGCCCTGTATGCCTGATAGAGTACATATATCTTCTTAATAACAGGTCATATCGTATTTTTCAGTATGGCGTTTATACATTTACAGCGCAACTGGCTTTAATAATTATTCCTTTACTTCTTGGCAAGGATATTATCTGGTCTATTTATGGATTACTGGCAATAACCGGTATAAGGTGGCTCTGGCTGATTTTTTTATTAAGACGGTATACCGAAATGAAAATTTCAGCCAGGTTTATGAGGGAACATCTTTACCTGGGGCTCCCCCTTATACTTACCTCTTTAATCAGTGGGTCAGCTCAGTACAGCGATGGAGTAATAATATCTGCGGTCTACAGGGATCCCGGGATGTTTGCCTGGTTCCGTTACGGAGCCAAAGAATTTCCTCTTGTCCTGATGCTTGCAAACGGTCTTAGCAATGCTATGCTTCCTGAGTTTTCAACCCGCGAAAGGATGAGAGAATCACTTGCAAAGATAAGGGCAAAGTCAAAAAGGCTCATGCATCTGCTTTTTCCGGTTGCAATGTTGATGATGCTGTTTTCGAGATGGATCTACCCTCGTATGTTCAACCCTGACTTTCAAAAAAGTGCCGATGTTTTTCTTATATATTCTTTGCTCATTATACCGCGGCTTGTCTTTCCCCAAACAATTATTGTCGGAAGAAAAAAGACACACATTTCACTTATTGCAGCCATACTGGAACTTGTGGTAAATATTCCGTTAAGCCTTCTTATGATAAAGCTGGGATATAATATAGTAGGAGTAGCCCTTTCAACCTTTATAGTGTATTTGATTGGTAAAGGCTTCCTGATTGGGTACCTGTGGCTAAGAATGAATATAAAACCTTCAGAATATATTCCATTAAGAATTTATGGGCTCTATTCATTCCTGGTGGGAGTGCTCTTCATCCTGATAGACCATAGAATAATCGATATTCATTAAATTTGATTACCGGTCACCGATCGCCCGTCACCGGTCGTGGGTTAATAAATTCTGACTATATTTGTAACCATTACTTAATTGAGCAGGATGGCAGATAACCATATCTCAAATACCAAATTAATGCAGGTAGTTGAAGTCATAACCTTAAAGGATAAAAAGGAATTCATAAATTTTCCAAAAGTATTGTACCGGGGTGACCCAAACTGGGTCTGTCAGCTTGATTCTTCCCAGGAGGCTGTTTTTGACCCGATGAAGAATCATTCCTTCAAAAATGGTGAAGCTGTAAGGTGGTTATTGAAAGATGATAATAATATTACCATAGGCAGAATAGCCGCATTTATTGATAATGGCAGGTCAGACGCAAACAACCAGCCTACTGGAGGATTAGGTTATTTTGAGGTCATTGAGGACCGGGAAGCTGCTTTTCTGCTCTTCGATACTGCGAAAGAGTGGCTTTCGGGAAAAGGGATGGAAGCTATGGACGGGCCTATCAATTTTGGCGAAAACGACAATAACTGGGGCCTGCTGGTTGAGGGATACATGCAGCAGGGATTCGGAATGCCATATAATAAAAAGTATTACAAGGCTTTTTTTGAAGAATATGGCTTCAGAAATTATTTTGAACAATATTCCTATCATAGGGAAATCAGAGATAACGAAAGCAGGATAGTCGAATTTCCTCCAAGAATTATGAAGATAGCCGAATGGCTTTCAAAGCGACCCGGGTATTCATTTCGCCATTTTGAATTTAAAGACAAAGGTAAATTCGTAAGTGACATAGTAGAAATTTATAATTCAACATGGTCAGTCTTCAAAGAGGATTTTACTCCTCTTGATCCAGATTTTCTAGAGGAATCTTTAAAAAAGGCAGAATTTATTATTGATGAGAAACTGATCTGGTTCGCTTATTTTAATGACAGACCAATCGCTTTTTTTATCCTTTTTCCTGATCTTAATCAGATTCTGAAACATTTTAACGGAAGGCTCAATTTAATCAACTTTATCAGGTTTGCCTATTACAGGCTTACTCATAAAATGACCAGGATGAGAGCCGTTGTCGGGGGAGTTCATCCGACATATCAGAACAGCGGAGTGGAATCTGCTATCTTTTTGCAGCTGTATGGCGTATTTAAAAGCAGGCCATGGTTTAAAGAACTGGAGCTTTCATGGGTTGGAGACTATAACCCGAAAATGATTGCTATTTACGAAGCTCTAGGTGCCAGAAAAGCTAAAACACATGTAACATACAGATATCTGATTAACAATAAGCTGCCATTTGTAAGATATAAAGATGAAATGGCTGAAAATCATGGACTTAAGCTCAAGCATTGATAATATAGCCAATAATTTTAAAATTATTTTTGGTTTTTGAAGAATGTTAATTAATTTTGCAAACCCTAATTAGGAGGAATTAATAGCACAATAATAAGGATAAAAAGACAGAGCAATGAAAAATGGAATTCATCCGGACAATTACAGGTTTGTGATATTTCAGGATATGTCAAACGGACATTCTTTCCTGAGTAAATCGACTGCACCTTCAAAAGAGAACATTAAATGGGAAGATGGGAATGAATATCCTCTTATCAAGCTTGAGATATCAAACACATCCCATCCCTTTTACACAGGTAAGATGAAACTTGTTGATACTGCAGGAAGGGTTGATAAATTTATGAACCGCTATAAGGATCATGTCGGCAAAAAGAAATAATATTTGTTGATATAATGAAAATGAAGGGTCATGCCACGGCGTGACCCTTTTTAATTTTATTATGGCATAATCATTGCATACCCCTATTTCAGGTCAGTTGTAAAAATTATATGTAAATTTGGCATACTGGGTGGCAGAGGCCAGGAAGGAGTAAAAGATCAAATGGAAAGAAAGTTCAGGAAACCAGTAAACGAAATATTAATTCCGGATATCCTTGATGGAGAAGGAGATATTATACCAATTATTGCTGATGGCGACGATGGAGAATTAGAGGATTTTGAAGTTCCGGAGACTATTCCGATACTCTCATTAAGAAACACCGTTCTGTTTCCGGGTGTCGTTTTACCAATCTCAATTGGTCGTCCAAAATCTATTCAATTAATAAAAGATGCCTATCGCAACAATAAAATTGTCGGAACCGTTGCACAGAAAGATCCTGATACGGAAAATCCTGATTTTCAGGACCTCCACACTGTAGGAACAATAGGTCAGATTGTCAAGCTTCTTGAAATGCCTGACGGCTCGACAACAGCTATAATACAGGGACGAAAAAAAATGGTATTGCAGGAACTTGTTTCCAACGATCCATATTTTATTGCCAGGGTAAAAACCATTCCTGAAATAAAACCGGATAGCCTGAACAGGGATTTCGATGCTATTGTTGGCTCTCTTAAAGACTTGTCTCTTAAGATAATTAAGATAAATCCAAATATTAGTCCCGAAGCTTCATTTGCAATTAAAAATATTGAAAATAATACCTACCTGATTAATTTCATCTGTTCCAATACTGACATTAAAGTCCAGGACAAGCAGAAGCTATTGGAGATGAACAGTTTGCGCGATCGTGGATTTATGTTGCTTGAGTTTCTTGTTCAGGAAATACAGGTCCTGGAACTTAAAAATGAATTACAGTCAAAAGTCAAGAGTGACCTCGATCAGCAGCAGCGTGAGTTTCTTCTCCATCAGCAGATGAAAACAATTCAGAACGAACTGGGTGGCAATCCGGTTGAAAAGGAAGTTGAAGAATACAGGGAGAAAGCGGAAGAGAAAAAATGGAAAGATGATGTCAAAAAGGTATTTGATAAAGAGCTGGATAAGCTGCACCGGATGAATCCTGCTGCTGCTGAATATTCCGTTCAGGTAAATTATATTCAGACCCTTCTGGATCTCCCGTGGGACCAGTACACTGAGGATAATCTTGACCTGATCAATGCACGAAAAGTGCTGGACAATGATCATTTTGGACTCGATGAGGTTAAGGAGAGAATACTTGAACATCTTGCTGTTCTGAAACTTAAGGGAGATCTTAAATCTCCTATCCTTTGTCTCTTCGGTCCCCCGGGAGTGGGAAAAACATCCCTTGGAAAATCTGTTGCCAAGGCACTCGACAGAAAATATGTCAGAATGTCACTTGGAGGTTTGCATGATGAGGCGGAAATAAGAGGCCACAGGAAAACATATATCGGAGCCATGCCGGGAAGAATCATTCAGAATATAAAAAGAGCAGGATCGTCCAACCCTGTTTTTATACTGGATGAGATTGACAAAGTAGGACAGGATTTCAGAGGCGATCCCTCTTCTGCCCTGCTTGAAGTACTTGACCCGGAGCAGAACAGTACTTTTTTCGATAATTTCATCGAAATGGAATACGACCTGTCAAAAGTTCTGTTTATAGCAACGGCAAATACACTGTCTACTATAAGTCCTGCCTTAAGGGACAGAATGGAAATGATTGAAATTACTGGGTACCTTGTGGAGGAAAAGATTGAGATAGCAAAAGATCATCTGTTTCCAAAACAGCTTGATAACCATGGAGTAAGGCCCGACCAGCTCACCCTTGATGACAATATTATTGAGATAATAATCGACAAATACACTAGAGAATCCGGTGTGAGGGACCTCGATAAACGGCTCGCGAAAATTGTGAGAGTCACGGCAAAGAACATCGCTTCTGAAAAAAAATACAATGCTTCTCTATCACAATCAGCACTTTATGAGATGCTTGGGCCGCCAAAGTTTACAAGGGACCTTTACTCGGGAAACGAGCAGGCAGGAGTTGTGACGGGACTTGCATGGACAGCGGCAGGAGGGGAGATATTATTTGTTGAAACCAGTCTGAGCAGAGGTGATGGCAAACTCACATTAACAGGAAACCTTGGTGATGTGATGAAAGAATCAGCTGTTATCGCTCTTGAATATCTTAAGTCTAATGCAGTACTTCTCGATCTGCCTGATAATTTTTCTGGGAAATGGAACATTCATATTCATGTTCCTGAAGGCGCTATACCAAAAGACGGACCATCGGCCGGCGTTACTATGGCAACATCAATTGCATCAGCCTTTACTCAACGGAAAGTTAAGAAATACCTGGCTATGACAGGAGAAATAACATTAAGAGGGAAAGTGCTGCCTGTGGGAGGTATAAAAGAAAAAATCCTTGCTGCAAAAAGGGCAAGTATAAAAGAGATAATTGTGTCAGAGGAGAACAGAAAAGACGTTGAGAACATTAAGGAAATTTATATACGCGGATTGAAATTTCATTATGTTGAAACAATAATGGGAGTTCTTGAACTCGCATTGCTAAAACAGAAGGTCAAAAATCCAAAAAAAATATCATTCGAATGAAAAAGACAGCTGTATTTCCCGGATCATTTGATCCTTTCACAATCGGACATGAAGGGATTATAAGGAGAGCTCTTAATCTTTTTGATGTAATAATTATTGCAGTTGGCGCAAATGCCCTGAAAAAAAATTTTTATTCCCTCGAGACAAGAAAAGAAATAATCAGAAAAGTTTTTTTGGATGAACCAAGAGTAACGGTTGATCATTATGAAGGCCTCACTGTTGATTATTGCAAAAAAAACGGTGCCGGTTACCTGCTCCGGGGATTAAGAACAGCTGCTGATTTTGAATTCGAAAGAGCAATAGGGCAGGTAAACAGATCACTTAATCCGACTATTGAGTCGGTTTTTCTTCTGACGGTGCCGGAACATTCCCATATTAATTCCACGATAGTACGCGATATAATAAGAAGCGGCGGGGATGCTTCGAAATTTCTGCCTGGATCAATTAATATAAAAGATTACAGGGGATTCAAGGATTAATATTTACTCCCTGAGTACTGAGCAGTTTATGATATCCATAAGTGAGAGCCATGCACTGCTTTTTATTAGATTTATTTCATCGGGGAAAAGCCATTCGACTTTTGTAATGCCTTCCTCAACCTGGGGTTCCTTAACCATTTCTCCATCATAACGCATCAGGAACCAGTTTGTTCTTTTGAGGTATGAAATACCTTCCCAGCTATAGGTATGATAGCTCGGAGATATAGCCTTGACTATTTTATGCCCTTTTATACCACATTCTTCACTAACTTCTCTTAATGCGCATGTTTCAGGTTCTTCTCCCTTTTCCATATGTCCTTTGGGCAGATCAAGTCTGCCTTTCTTCTCAATAAACAGGTATCTGCCTGAAGTGTGTCTGACCAGCCCCCCTGCTGCACCTACTTCAGTGAAATATATTCTGAAGATCTTCCAGAGATGTTTAATATTTGTTCCATATATATTGATAGATGGCACACTCTTATCAGATTGAAAATCAGATATTAGTTTATAAAGTTCTTTAGTATCATAAAATTTATGGAATAAGCCGTACTTTTGTAACCTGTCAGGTTCAGGACTTATCATTATGAATCTGTTTTCAAAATGAACCTTATACGTATCCATATGGAAAATATTGCAAAAAAAACTGCTGAATATCTTTTACAAATTAAAGCAATTAAATTGCAACCATCAAATCCATTTACTTGGGCATCGGGATGGAAATCACCTATATATTGTGATAACAGGAAAACGCTCTCATTTCCTGAAGTCAGATCCTTTATTCGTGATTCATTTGCAGCAATGCTTAAGGAACTTTACCCTGAGGCAGAACTGATTGCCGGCGTTGCAACCGGAGCCATCGCTCATGGGGCTCTGGTAGCAGATGTTCTTGGATTACCATTTGTTTATGTAAGGTCAGGAGCTAAAGAACATGGACTTGGAAACCAGATTGAAGGATATTTTGTAAAAGGACAAAAAGTTGTTGTAATTGAAGATCTTATATCTACGGGAGGCAGCAGCCTGAATGCTGTAAGAGCCCTCAGGGAAGCAGGTTGCGAAGTTTTGGGCATGCTGGCTATATTCACCTATGAATTTAAAAAATCCTCGGATGGATTTGCATCGGAAAATTGCAGAATCAATACACTGGGCAATTATTCAGTTCTGATTGAAACGGCAGTCCTTACCGGCTATATTGGTGATAATGAAGTGGAAACACTTAAAGAATGGAGATTGGATCCTGGAAACTGGGGCCTTTCTTAAAATCCTCCCCCGGCTTTGCTTAGCTGAAGCTTCGCGAAAGTGAAGTAGAGAAGTGCTAAGAATTTAAAAATAAGTGGGACGAGATAAAAAGTATTAATTATGGATGATATATCATATTTTGAAAGCAGAACAGGCAACCTGAATTGCAGTTCACAGGAGGTTTTCACTTTTGTAAGCGATATAAGGAATTTTGAAAGGTTCGTACCTCCGGGAACAATAAATAACTGGAAAGCTGATAAAGAGTATTGCAGCTTTACTGTTTCGATGATCGGAACAGTAAGTGTTCGAATCCTTGAAAAGGAAGAGTATTCCAGGGTAGTCTTTAATGGCGATGCTCTTAAAAAAAATGATTTTACCCTTATATTGGATATCCGGGAAATTCATGATAACCTGGCAAAAGTAAAAATTTCGTTAAATGCCGAACTTAATCAAATGATGAAGATGATAGCCGCCAAGCCAATAGCACAGTTCCTGGAAATCCTTATTAAAGAAATGGAAACCTTCGACAAATGGAATGAAATTATAAAATAAATTCAACCTCTTTAAAGGAATATTCTTGCAATACACCCGATCTCTTTTCAACCTGCAGCCTGCCATTTTCGGTAACCGAAACAATTCTACCGTCACATACGCCTTCAGAATCCCTGAAATTACTCCACCGGTTAAGACGAAAAAGTCTTGCAGTATATTCACTCCTTATTCTGGAATAATCTCCTGAGATAAGCTGTTTATATCTTATGTCCAGGTCAGCAGCAAGTAGTTTCAGGCAGGATGCCAGGTCATAGCTTAATCCGGTAATTAATTTCAGGGAAACAGGATTTGGGGCATCACTTATGAAGGTCTCCTGATTGACATTTAGTCCTATGCCTGCTACAGAATATTCTATCTGATCTTCCATTATGGAGTTTTCAATCAGAAGACCTGCTATTTTGTCATTATTTACATAAATATCATTTGGCCATTTTACAGAAGATATCGGGATATATCTATTGATAAAATCACAAATACCTAATGATAAAGTCATTGAAATTAAAAATTGTTCTGAGGGTCTTATCATGTAAGGGAACAGCAATATGCTGAATAATAGGTTTTTACCATCCTCGCTTTCCCATTTATTGCCCGGTTGTCCCCTCCCGGCCGACTGGTAATCGGTGGTAATGATGGTACCTTCGGACAGATCAGTATTTTTTACAAGATGAGTTAAATGTGTATTTGTTGATGGCAGATTCTTACTAAAATTAATATTTGAACCTATGATCATGATTAGCAGATGTTTACTGAGCAACGCCCTGTTTTTAATTATTGTTTTTTAATTGCCGATAAAGTTGGCATTGAAATTGCAAAAGTAGTTTTGAGTAACAAAATTACAGATAAAAGTGGTACTTTTGCGACTTAATATCAAACGGATAAATATTAATGAAGAAAAGATCTGACGGAACTGAAGTTCTATTGAGCAGTATATTGAAAGGGATTTTTGCAAAGAAAGGGCTTAATGTTCTGAATATTGATCTGAGAAAACTTGAAAACAGAATTACGGACTATTTTGTTATATGTCATGCTGCTTCCGGAACACAGGTAAGTGCAATTTGTGATTCAGTGGAGGATACAGTAAGAGAAGAAGCAGGGGAGAAGCCGATGCACATTGAAGGACTCGATAATTGTTACTGGGTGCTTCTGGATTATGGTAATGTAATTGTTCATATATTTCTTGAAGAATACAGGAATTTTTACAGTCTGGAATCACTCTGGGCAGATGCAGAGATTGAAGCCATGGAAGATAAAATAAAGTAAGTTAAACATTTATGACAGAAAATACTAACAACGATCAGGGTTCCGAGAAAAAACCTGATAAGAATTTAAAACCGCGTTTTAATACAAACTGGATTTTTGCAATTCTTGCAGTTTCAGCTATACTTTTCCAGTTGTTTGCGGGGGGGAAAAATGTACCGAAAACTACAACCAGTGAAATCAAATCAATGATCGCACACCACGACATTGAAAAGATAACAGTTGTCAACAAGGAACAGGCAGAATTCTATCTGACGAAAGGAGCTATTGAATCCGGACGTTATCCAAATGTTACAAAGCCGACTAACAGTTTCGGATTATCAGAGCCAAAACCCAACTTTATATACAATATTGGAGATATAAGCAACTTTGAACCTTTTTTGTTAGAGGCTCAGAAGGGTTCCGATTATGCTGAAAAGGATCTTATTTATCCTGATTATATAACGCGCAAGAACTATCTTGGAGATATACTCTCATGGCTTTTATTGCCTGTTTTATTAATTATTTTCTGGCTTTTTATGATGAAAAGGATGTCGGGAGGAGGCGCAGGAGGTGCAGGAGGTATATTTAGTGTCGGCAAATCAAGGGCTCAGATATTTGATAAGGATACAAATGTAAAGTTGAATTTCAATGACGTAGCGGGTCTGGAAGAGGCCAAAACAGAGGTAATGGAAATAGTGGATTTCCTTAAGAATCCCAAAAAATACACCCAGCTGGGAGGTAAAATACCCAAAGGCGCGCTTTTAATAGGTCCTCCGGGTACCGGTAAAACAATGCTTGCCAAAGCTGTTGCGGGAGAAGCAAATGTTCCGTTTTTCTCAATTTCCGGATCTGATTTTGTTGAGATGTTTGTGGGAGTAGGCGCATCGAGGGTAAGGGATCTGTTCAAACAGGCCAAGGAAAAAGCTCCTTGCATTGTATTTATAGATGAGATAGATGCTGTGGGCAGGGCAAGGGGTCGTAACGTAAATTTTGGATCAAATGATGAACGTGAAAACACCCTTAATCAGCTTCTTACCGAGATGGATGGTTTTGGCACCAATATGGGTGTTATTATTCTTGCTGCCACAAACAGGGCCGATATTCTTGACAGAGCCCTGATGCGTGCAGGACGGTTTGACCGCCAGATACATGTGGAACTGCCCGATCTCAATGAGAGGGAAGCCATATTTAAAGTGCATTTGCGCCCCATAAAGCTTGAGAAGGATTTTGATGTCAGTTTCCTGGCTAAACAGACTCCGGGTTTTTCCGGTGCTGACATTGCTAATGTATGTAATGAATCAGCTTTAGTAGCTGCCAGAAAAAATAAAACAATGGTGCAGAAACAGGATTTTCTCGATGCTATTGACCGAATTGTAGGCGGACTGGAGAGAAAGACCAAGATAATTTCGCAGATGGAGAAAAAGACTATTGCATATCATGAAGCCGGACATGCAACCGTAAGCTGGCTGCTTGAGTATGCTAGCCCACTTCTGAAAGTCACGATCATTCCAAGGGGGAGAGCTCTTGGCGCTGCCTGGTATCTTCCGGAAGAAAGACAGCTTACCACAACAGAGCAGATACTGGATGAAATGGCTTATGCTCTTGGAGGCAGAGCCTCTGAAGAACTTGTTTTCGGTAAAATCTCAACCGGAGCACTTAGTGATCTTGAGAAAATTACCAAGCAGGCATATGCAATGGTTTCATTCTTCGGGATGAGCTCAAAAGTTGGTAATATTAGTTTTTATGATTCATCGGGACAATCTGATTTTGGATTTACCAAACCTTACAGTGAAAAAACGGCAGAGCTTATCGACTCGGAAGTCAAATTAATAATTGAAAAATCCTATGTCAGGGCAAAGGAAGTTCTCATAAACAATATGAAAGGGCTTACTGAGCTGGCCGAACTTCTTCTTGAAAAAGAAGTAATATTCACCGAAGACCTCGAACGGATTTTTGGCAAAAGAAAAGCTGATCAGCTGAAAGAGGAAAGGGAAGCCCTGGCCAAGCCGAAGAAATCAGGTGAAGTGAAAATAAACGAAGGGGGTAAAATAAAGAAAGCTGCCGTGGCTTCTGCAAGGAAAATAAAAACCAAACCGGAAGAGAAAGAAATTGCCACGAAACCCCCGGCCACTCGAAAGACAGCAAAGAGGTCAAAAACAGAAGGTAAGGAATAATATACTTAAGCTTTGAACAATTTTTTCAGACGGACTTTGACCGGAGTCTGGATAGTCATTTTTATACTGGGCGGATTCTGGCTTCATCCGATATCGTTTTTTTTAACAGGTCTGGTATTGCTCGCCGGAACTCAGTACGAGTATTACAAGATGGTCACAAATACGGGTGTCAGACCCCAGATGGTGACTGGCCTTATTGCCGGGATCACAACATATGTATTGGCAACTCTGATTGCCTGGGGAGTCATGCCGTGGAAATCATTTCTTGTATTGATCCCGATAATGTTATTTATAATAGTACTGGAGTTATACAGGAAACAGGAAAAACCGTTTGACTCGCTTGCACATACATTTTTTTCCGTGCTCTATACCGCAATTCCTTTTTCCATGGTTCCCTTTTCTGCATTCTCACGTATCGGACTCAATTCATTGTTACCCCATCCAGATATCAGGTTTTCGCCCGGAATTATTATAGGATTCTTTTTCCTTATATGGGCTAACGATACAGGAGCATATCTGACTGGTATTTTAATAGGCAGACACAAATTGATGGAAAGAATATCCCCTAAAAAAACATGGGAGGGCTTTTTGGGTGGTATCATCATTGCTGCTTCCATTGCCTGGCTTTTATCCGGCTGGCTGGGTGTTGTTGATAAACTCCACTGGATTATCATTTCAGTTATCGTATCAGTAGCGGGGACATATGGTGACCTTGCAGAGTCGATGCTGAAAAGGAGCGTTGGAGTAAAGGATTCCGGCTCATTAATGCCCGGACACGGAGGATTCCTCGACAGGTTCGACAGTGTGATAATATCTTTTCCTCTCGTGTACCTTTTTATTTCACTGTTTGGTTGATTGAACAGACTTAATTAGTTTTGTGAAAATTTTTTGCAGATGAGTATTCATAAGGAAGGATATAAGATACTGGGTTTCGGGTTTCTAACCCTGGTGATCCTTAATTTTGTAGTAAATGTAATCTGGATTGATAAAGAACTGGTGAGATGGGCATTCATCATCTGTTCGTTTATGCTGTATATTTTTCTTCTCTTTTTCTTCAGGCTCCCGACACGGTCGCTGGAGGCTGATCCGGGACTTATCTACGCACCGGCTGATGGAAAAGTTGTTGTTATTGAGGAGACTTTTGAAAAAGAATATTTTAACGAAATCCGTCTGCAGGTCTCTATTTTCATGTCGCCTTTCAATATGCATAGTAACAGATACCCTGTGTCGGGCCAGATAAAATATGTTGCCCATCATCCGGGTCGTAATATGGTAGCATGGCACCCTAAGTCGTCAGAACTCAATGAGCGCAGCACTATAGTTATCGAAGCAAAGGAAGGTACTGAAATACTGGTCAGGCAGGTTGCAGGAGCAGTGGCGCGCAGGATTGTTACCTACGCCAGAAAGGATCAGGTAATCAAACAGGGAGATGAGCTAGGTTTTATTAAATTCGGATCAAGGGTGGATATCTTTTTGCCTCTTGGCACTGAAGTTGAGATCCCAATCCTTCAACAGGTAAAGGCAAATAAAACAATAATTGCCAAAATCTGAAAATTATTAAATTTTATGAACAGATCAGATAACAGAATAATAAATGTAACTAAAGATGTTACATGGATAGGTGTACTGGATTATGATATCAAAACATTCGATATTGTGATGAATACAGATTATGGCACAACTTATAATTCTTACTTTATAAATGCACAAAAGAAGGCAATAATAGAAGTTGCCAAGGAAAAGTTCAGTGAGACCTATCTGTCCAAACTCAGGGCAGTAACCAACCCCGGAGATATTGAGTATATAATTCTTGATCATACGGAACCTGATCATTCCGGAAGCCTGAGGATATTATTGGACCTGGCCCCGTCAGCAACGGTTGTTGGCAGCGGAAATGCAATAAGATACCTGGAAGATATTGTTAATTTACCCTTTAGATCTTTAATAGTAAAAGACGGGGATACTCTCGATTTAGGTAATAAAACACTGAGGTTCATCGCAGCACCAAACCTTCACTGGCCGGATTCAATCTACACTTATCTTGTTGAAGACAAGGTATTGTTCACCTGTGATTCTTTTGGTGCACATTACTGCTCTTCAGATATGTTCAGTGAATTCACGGAGGAATATACTGAAGCTTATAGGTACTATTTTGATGTCATCATGAAACCTTTCAGCCGGTTCATGCTTAAAGCAATTGAGAATATCAAGCCACTCCCTGTTCAATTCATCTGTCCCGGGCATGGCCCCATGCACCACAAAAATGTGGAAAAAGCGATCGAGTTGTCAGGATTTTATGCAGATCAATATATGAAGCTTGTATCAGGAAGAGACCGGAATAATATTCTTATAACTTATGTATCGGCCTATGGTTATACAAAGGAGGCAGCCGATCTGATTGCTTCAGGTATTGTCGAGAGCGGAGAACTGACTGCCGATGTTACAGATATTGAAACTATTGAAGCTGAGGACCTGGAGGCAAAAATAATAGCTGCTGACGGCGTCCTGGTAGGTTCTCCTACAATAAATCAGAATACCTTGCTGCCTGTATATAAGCTATTTTCGATTATTAACCCTCTGAGAGACAAGGGTAAGCTTGGCGGTGCTTTCGGATCGTACGGCTGGAGCGGGGAATCACCAAAGATAATCCTTGAAAATCTTCGGCTTTTGAAGCTCAAGGTATTTGAAGAAACTGCATCGTTTAAATTTTCCCCCGGGAGTTATAAAGGGGATGAGCTAATTGAATTCGGACGAAAATTTGCAAAAAAATTCCAGGAAGAATGCAGTTAAAGGTTGTTTAAAAAGTCGGAATCCATAAACCTCTAAGGCCGTAAAGCATCTATAACTATAGGAATGCGCAAAGTTCGCAAAGAGTTTAATGTAGCATTTTTATCTTTGCGTGCTTTGCGCCTTCTTTGTGTTCTTTGCGGTTTAATTGAACTTTTTCAACAACATCTGAGTAATTATGAGATCTTAATCTCTTTTGATATTTTACTCTTCTCTTCCTCCTCTTTCGGAAGTGTAATATTGAGGATTCCATCTTTATAATTAGCTTCAATCTTATCTTTGTTCACATTCTCAGGAATGTAAAAACTCCTGCAAAACGATGAATAACTGAACTCTTTTCTCTTATACCCATCTTTGCTCTGCTCAGTCTCATTCTTGCTTTCAGATGAGATTGTAAGAACATCCTCATTCATGTCAATTTTTAGATCTTTCTTGTCTATGCCAGGAATAGCAAGATCAAGAACGTAATCCTTCTCATCTTCCCTGATGTTCACGGCTGGCATTGAGCTGGTCCTGTTAGATAATACAGGGAAAAAATCGTCGTCAAAAAGATTAGGCATATAAAACGGCCTGAAACTTCTTCTGGTAATTGTTGGTAACATGGTTTTGTCCTCCTATTAATTTAATTCAACATTCTTTTTTATTATAACCCCTTATAGACAAACTCTGTTCCAAATTTAAAAACATGACAACATGGCGTAGTTAATTTGTTTTGTGCAGACAAAATGACAGGCCGGGGATATGAACTGTTCCCCAGACACCCTCTTTGCGAGTACCCTCATGAACTCACCCCCTGGCCCCCTCTCTGCTTCGCAAAGAGGGGGTAAAGAGCATTTGCATAATATTTATTATTACTCATAGTTAAATAGATTTAAACTTAAATATATTTATTCATTAATAACCTTCCCCCTCTTTGCGAAGCAGAGAGGGGGAAAGGAAGGGGGTGAGTTCATTGGATTTGACCCGCTATTGGGATGTTTATTTTTAGCGAATTA
>Ga0315542_1000740_pt1 | contig 20741 bp, 16 predicted proteins | sample SalMarSW160120MG_FD_202541 | JGI IMG/M metagenome (GOLD analysis project Ga0315542, IMG submission 202541) | Salt marsh sediment microbial communities from the Plum Island Ecosystem LTER, Massachusetts, United States - Salt Marsh Sediment SW1601-20 ... | reverse complement strand
CGAAGCTGATACCACACAGCCGATCACCCTGCCCGCGAATTGCCACTCATGACATTTCGCCTCAGCGCAATGAACTCGTGAAGTGCGTACAGCGAGAATGTCATGAATGGCACGTTCCGCCGAGCGCACCCTACCCTGGAGGGCGCTACTGGTTGGTTCTTCGGGCGGGTGGGGGAACCTAATCACCTAATCGCTCAATCACTTAATTACTCCCCCGGGTGGGCGGGCGGGACCTCCTCACCTTCTCACTTCATCACCTTCTCACCTCCGGGGTGGGTGGGGGCACGGTTACAATGGTGCCGAGCTTCACCGGAGGAGAACATGACCCGAAGAGCGCTCGTTCTGGCATTCTGTCTCCTGGCTGCCGCTGTGACCTCGGCGAGGGAGCTGCACTGGGACAAGATCGGCGTCGATTTGACGTTGACCCAGCAAGGTGACCTGCAGGTCGTCGAGCACCTTGGCTACGTCTTCAACGGGGCGTGGAACGGAGGCTACCGCGACCTGCCGCTGGCGATGGTCGAAGGGTACGACGGGATCAGGCTGAGCCAGGAGGGCTTCGGGGAGTACCACCGGGGCAGCGTGCGCAACGTCGGCGGCTTCACCGTCGAGCCTCACGTCAACAACGTTCAGGTCAAGTGGCGCTCCCGCAGGCCCAGCGATCCGCCGTACAACGATGCGCATGTGGCATTCACGTTCTCCTACACCGCGCGCGGCGTCGTCCTGTACGGCCGCACCTACGACACCCTGCGGTGGAACTGCGTGTTCCCGGACCGTCCGAGCCACATCGGAGTCGCCGAGGCCACGCTCCACCTGCCGCCTGGGGTCGATCCCGCCCGCGTGCGCGCCCGTCTCGCCTCCTTCTCCACCTCTACCGACGTTCAGGTGCAGGCGGACGGCTCCGTCCACGCCGTGGCCCGCGACCTCCGCCCCGGCGACGCGATGCAGCTGCAGGTGTCCTTCCCCACCGGGATCGTCGCCCGCAGCTTCCACCTCAAGCAATGGTCGAACCGGGTTGGCGTGGTGTGGCTGGCGCTCGTCTTCCTCGTCGCCGGCATCAGCATCCACACCGTGCACTTTCTTCGCCACGGACACGATCCTGATTCGCCGTACCACATCGCCTACTTGACAACTGCCCCGGAAGGCATCGACCCCGCGCTGGCCGGAGCCTTGGACAGCGCTGTCGGCATGCCGGAGGTCCTCGGGACGATCCTCGACCTGGCCCGCCGCGGCATCCTCCACATCGACGAGTCATCACAGAAGATCATCGGCATCTTCACGGTCAAGAAGGTGACGATCTCCCGCCCACAGCAGGGAGAAGGTCTGACGCCATGGGAGGAAAAGGTGCTCTCCGGGCTGAAGCTCACCCACGCCGGCGCCGAGGTCACCACCGATGAGCTGAAGAACAGCTTCTACACCACGATCCCCAAGTTCCGCGATGCTGTCCAGGAGGAGATGGTGCGCCGGCGCTTGTACGAGATCTCCCCGACCAAGGCACGGCAGCGCCAGGTCGGAACGGCATTCTGCTGGCTGTTCGCCATGTTCGTCGCCGTCTTGCCGCAGGTTCCCCTCGGACCAGGCACCGTGATCGCACTGATCGGCCTCGTCCCCCTCATCCTGATCCTGCTGCTGGCCGCGAAAAAGGTCCTTACGGGGCCCGGCCGGAGCTGGGGGATCCCACTCCTGCTGGCCCTGTTCCTGCTCGTGCTCTGGGGCCTCGGCGGCAACCCCGGCGCCCTCCTGGGCCTCCGGCTGCCGTTCCTGCCGATCGCGGCAGCGATCGCAGCCTTCATCGTCGGCCTGTTCTTCGCGCCGTTCATGCCCCAGCGGACAGCGGCGGGAGCGGAGCTGTACGAGAAGGTCCGCGCCTTCTCGCGCTACCTGAAGCACCTGCAGGACCTCGGGCCCCTCGAGGAGGCCCGCGACCGCCTCGAAACGCTCATTCCCTACGCCACCGCCCTCGGCCTCGATCGCAGCCTGTTCTCGCAGCTCGAGCCTCTCGGTGAGGTGCCGGCGCCGAGCTGGTACAGCATCTCTCACGCGGGCTCCTACGGCGGTTCGGGCAGCGGCACCGGGCTCGGTTCCGGCAGCGTCTCCTTGCAGGCCCTCTCCACTTCGCTGTCATCGACCCTGTCGAGCCTGTCCTCGACGCTCTCGTCGACCCCCGGTGGCTCGGGCGGCGGGGGCGGGGGCGGTGGAGGAGGAGGCGGCGGCGGCGGTGGGGGCGGAGGAGGCTGGTGAGCGCCCGGGCGCTGCGCGCGCTCGGAATCGGCCTCATCCTGACCGGCGCCGTGTGGGCGCTTCTGTGGGGCGGCTGGGTCGCGGCTCAGCACGCCCAGGGCCGGCTCGACCTCGCCGCGGCACTGCTCGGTCTCCTGCTCTTCGCGCTGCTGCCGACAGCGGTGTCATGGGTCGCCGCGGCGGTGGTCCTGATTCGCGCACGGCGGCGGGGCGGCCAGGAGGCCGATGCCGATCTCGAGGTACGGATCGCCGAGGCAGTTCGTACGCGCGGCGTCGTGCGTCTCGGTCAGCTGGCGACGGAGTGGGGGGTTGAAGAGACCGTGTTGCGGCGTGCGCTGGAGCAGTTGGTCGGCCTCAACCTGCTTGCGGGCAACGTTGACTGGGAGCGCGGTGAGATCACAGCTCCTTTCGCTGGCGTCCACGAGGCATGCTCACACTGCGGGGGCCAGCTCGAGCCTGCCGGCAAGGGTCTGCTGGTGTGCCGCTACTGCGGCTCACACTTCCCGGTGAAGGACGCCGGCCACCCAGCCGGTGACGGAGTGACGAAGGGACGGAGTGACGGGGACCCCCCACCAGGTGGTTAAGTGATTAAGTTACTAGGTGATTAGGTTTCCCCCGCCCACACCGCAAAACACGCGCGAAGGGCGCTCAAGAGCACGGTGCGCTCAAACGGCCGTACCGTCCTTGGTGTTTCTCTGGAGAGCGTTCACGAACGGTACGCGCTGGCGAGAGACGTCAAGGGGGGACAACCCTGCAGGAAAGCGAGCTCATGGCCGTGGCCGGGGGGGTCGAAGAGGGGGCAGGCTGGCCTCACGGCCATCTCGCTTTCCACAGGTTCACCGTCGCCGAAGGCGCCGAGTAACCAGGCCCCTGGGCGACCAGAGGATTGGCTACAGCATCGAGAGAAGGCGGCCCGAGTGCTCTCCGGCGGTCGCGTCAAAGGCTCCGATCCGGTCTCGTGGCCTCGCGACCGCAGGAGCTGCGAGACGGCTGGGGGCGTCAGCCCCAGACGGCCGCCGGAGGTACAGTGGACCGTCCCCATGTCGCCCCGCGGCTGGGCTCTTCGCCAAACCTGACGCGTGACCCACCCCGCCACCCAGATCCTTCCTCGCCTACGGCTCGTCAGGATGACACAGGAGCAGGGGGGGGCTCGTCAGAATGACACCGCGTGGGCGGGCTGTTGAAGCTGACATAGAAGGGATCGGCCTCAGAAGGCAGGAGGCCCGCAAGACACCCTTGAACCCATCCGAGTGGGTGAACCGGGCACCCCCCGTGTCATCCTGATGAGCGAGCGCAGCGAGTGAAGAAGGATCTGGGCGGGTGGGGGCACCACCTCACACTAGAGACCGAAGATTGCACATTCCAGGGCGGGAGGGTGAACCTAATCACTTAATTACTTAGTGACTTAATCACTTCTCCCCGTCCACCAGACCAACCCCTGCAACCACTCGACCCACAGCGTAGCTGGGGCCCCTCTACAGCCTCGAATGGCTCCCGTCGCAGAACGGCGCGTTACCGGTGTGCTTACACCGGCACAGCGCGACTTTCTTCCTGTCGGTGATCTCGAGCTTCTGCGGGGCCATGCCGTGCTCCTTGTGCGAGCCATCGCAGAACGGCTGGTTCTCCGAGTAGCCGCAGGCACACCACCAGTACACGCCAGGCTCCAGCTCCAGGACGGCGGGCGAGGTATCGGCAACCTTGGGATCGCTCACGGCGGCACCTCCAATCCAGACCAGACAACAACCTCCCGGCCGTGACACTTCCGGCCGGGACTTTATCCGAGCGCTTCTCGCACCGCATCGCCCGTTGCGGCAAGGGCCTCGCCGAGCTTGTCGGCCTGCGGTCCCCCGGCCTGCGCCAGGTGTGGGCGTCCCCCGCCGCGGCCGCCCACGATGGCGGCCAGTGGCTTCACGACATCCCCCGCCTTGAGACGGTCGACCAGATCATCGGTCACTGTCACCAGCAACGTCGCCTTGCCTCCGGACTCCATGCCCAGCACGACGACCCCGGATCCCAGCCGCTGACGCAGCGTATCGGCGAGGTTACGGAGCTCCGATGGCGTCATTTCGGGCGCGCGCCGGGCGACCACCTGGATGTCCTCGACCTCGAACTGCTCCTCCTCGGCCGTCCCGGCCCCGGCTGCGACCTTGAGCTTGAGAGCCCGCACCTGGTCTTGGAGCTCCTCGAGGTGCTCGTCACGCCTGGCCAGGATCTGCGGCAGCGACTCGAACGAGGTCTGATAGCGGCCGGCCAGGTCACGCGCGACTCGCGTCGTCTGCTGTAAGAGCGCCACCGCACCACGGCCGGTGACGGCTTCGATGCGCCGAACCCCGGCGGCAACCCCGCGCTCGGACAGGATCTTGAAAAGGCCGATGTCGCCGGTGCGCTCGACGTGGCATCCCCCGCACAGCTCGCGCGAGAAGCTGCCGTCACCTACGCTCACCACCCGCACCCGGTCACCGTACTTCTCGCCGAACAGCGCCATCGCACCCGCGGCACGAGCCTCCTCGATGTCCATCTGCTGCTTGCCGACCGCCTGGTTGCGGACGACCTCCGCGTTGACCAGCCGCTCGATCTCCTCCAGCTGCTCGAACACTGCCGCCTCGCCCCAGGTAAAGTCGAAGCGCAGGCGGTCCGGAGCAACCAGTGAGCCCGCCTGCTGCGCGGCGGGGCCGAGCACGGTTCGGAGGGCGGCGTGCAGCAGGTGGGTGGCGGTGTGGTTGCGCTGGGTGTCGAGCCGGTCGCCGGCGAGGACCGCACCGTGCAGCCGAGCGCCGCGGTGCAGGCTTCCCTCTACGACCTCGACGTGATGGACGAACATGCCCTCGATCGGCTTCTGGGTGTCGGTCACCCGGGCCCGGCCGTCGGGCCATGTGAGCTCTCCCTTGTCTCCAACCTGGCCGCCGCTCTCCGCGTAGAACGGAGTGACGTCCAGCACCGCCTCACCCCTGTCTCCGGCCGCCAGGATGTCGACCTCGCCGCCGCTGCCGAGAAGGGCGATTACCTTGCCATCCGCTTCGAGGTCGTCGTAGCCGATGAACCGGCTGCTGATCCCGCGCTCGGCCAGGTCCTCATACTCCGGGCGGAAGCGCGCCATCACGTCGCCCTTCCATGACGCCTGGCCGCGCTGCCGCTCCTCGTCGAGGGCGCCCTCGAACCCCTCGCGGTCAACCGTGAGACCTTCCTCCTGAGCGAACTCCTCGAGGAGTTCGAACGGGATTCCGTGGGTCTGGTAGAGATCAAAGGCGAGCGCACCGGGAACGGTCGTTTCGCCGCTCCTCTTCAGCCGCTCGAGCTCCTTCTGAGCCACGTCGGTGCCGATGTTCAGGGTCCGGGCGAACCGCTCCTCCTCCTGTCGCAGCTGAGTGGTCACGACCCCCCCCCGCTCGAGAAGGTCGGGGTAGACCTCCCCCATCAGGTCGACGACCGAGGGCACCAGCGTGTACAGAAACGCCCCGTCGAGGCCGAGCTGCCGCCCGTAGCGGAGAGCGCGCCGGATGATACGACGGAGCACATAGCCGCGACCCTCGTTGGACGGCGTGACCCCGTCGGTCATCAGAAAGGTAGTGGCTCGGATGTGGTCGGCGATGACGCGGAAGGCTGGCGCCAGCGCATTGTCCGGGGTGTAACGCCGCTCCGCGAGATCGCCGACGGCCCCGAGAATCGGCGTGAAGAGATCGGTGTCGTAGTTGCTGTCCACCCCTTGCATGACGGTCGCGATCCGCTCGAGCCCGGCGCCGGTGTCGATCGAGGGCCTTGGCAAAGGGTGGAGCGTACCCTCGGCATCGCGCTCGAACTGCATGAAGACGAGGTTCCAGATCTCGACGATATCGTCGCCCTCTCCGTTCACCAGTGTGCCGCGCCCGGGCGCCAGCGGGTCCGGTCCGCGGTCGAAGTGGATCTCGGAGCACGGCCCACAGGGTCCGGTCTCTCCCATCGACCAGAAGTTGTCCTTCTCGCCGAAGCGAAGGACCCGTTCCCGAGGCGCGCCGACCTCTTCCCAGAACCCGGCGGCGTCGTCATCGTCGGTGAAGACAGTGAACCACAGACGCTCCACCGGCAGCTCGTAGACGTCGACCAGCAGCTCCCATGCGAAGCGGACCGCCTCCTGCTTGAAGTAGTCTCCGAACGAGAAGTTGCCCAGCATCTCGAAGAAGGTGTGGTGGCGAGCGGTGTAGCCGACGTTCTCGAGATCGTTGTGCTTGCCTCCGGCACGCACGCACTTCTGAGATGAGCAAGCACGGGTGTATGCGCGCTGCTCGCGACCGGCAAAGACATCCTTGAACTGATTCATGCCCGCGTTGGTGAACAGCAGGGTGGTGTCGCCGGCAGGCAGCAGCGGCGACGACGTCACGACCTGGTGGCCGTTGGCGGCGAAGTACTCAAGGAACGTCTTGCGGATCTCGAAGCTGGACATCGGACGCATCGTCGGTTCTCTCCCTCTCGCTCGCGAGCCGGTCCACGGCCCGCACCGCTGCGCCGGTAGCGAAGCCGCGGCTGACGAGGGAGCTTACCATCCGCCCCCGTGCCCCGTGAAGGCGCCACCATCCGGCACGCGCGCGCAGCTCTGCCTTCTCCAGGGCGACGGCCAGAGCCTCTCCCTCGCTTTCCTCGTCCAGCTCGGAGGCTGCGGCCGCCACTTCCGCCGGCGCGCCGCGCTTCTCGAGCTCGAGCCTCAGGCGCCGCGGCCCCCACCCCTTGGCGATCGCACGACGTTCGACGAACCTTCTCGCGACCCGCTCGTCGTCGACAAAGCCTTCCTCAACGCAACGGCGCACCGCGGCCTCGACCTCGTCGTCCGAGAGCTCCTTGCGTCTGAGCTTCTCGGTCAGCTCCGAGCGGAAGTGGTCACGCCGGGCGAGAATCCGGAGCGCGGCGGCAAAGGCCGGGTCGGACACGGCTGTCGGTCGCTAGTCGGTCTTGCCGAACTCGAACGGCGAGTCCTCCGAGAACGGGTCCATCGAGCTTTCCACCTCGAGCTCCAGGGACCGATCCATGTCCTCGCGCGACATGTCGGAGGTTGACTGAATGCCCTGGATCTTGAGCCTGAACTCGTCCGGGTTGCTGGCCCGGCGCAGGGCCTCTTCCAGCGTGATCAGACCGTTCTTGTACAACAGGTAGAGCGACTGGTCGAAGGTCTGCATCCCGTACTGGCTGGTGCCCTGGGCGATCGAATCGCGGATGAGCTTGGTCTTTTCCTTGTTCTCCACGCAGTCTCGAATGTACGGCGTCGAGATCAGGACCTCGACGGCCGGCACCCGGCCCAGGCCGTCGGCGCGCGGCAGCAACCGCATCGAGATGATGGCCTTCAGCACCGCTGCCAGCTGAATCCGAATCTGCTTCTGTTGGTGGGGCGGGAACACCGAGATGATGCGGTTGATCGATTCGGTCGCGTCCAGGGTGTGGAGCGTGGACAGCACGAGATGGCCGGTTTCGGCGGCCAGAAGCGCCGTCTCGATGGTCTCGTAGTCACGCATCTCGCCGACCAGGATCACGTCCGGATCCTGGCGGAGGGCCGACCGCAAGGAAGTCGCGAAGCCCCTGGTATCAAGATCGACCTCGCGCTGGTTGATGATCGACTTCTTGTCACGGTGAAGGAACTCGATCGGGTCCTCGATCGTCATGATGTGCTCGATCCGGCGCGTGTTGATGAAGTCGATCATCGATGCCAGCGAGGTCGACTTCCCGGACCCGGTGGTGCCGGTGACCAGCACCAGCCCGCGCTGCTCTTGGCAGATTCGTTCCAACACGGGCGGCAGCAGGAGCTCCTTGAAGGTCTGGATGCGCGCGGGAATGAGCCGCAGCACCAGCCCCACCGAACCTCGCTGCTGGAAGATGTTGCAACGGAACCGGCCGAGCCCCGGTACCGAGTAGGCGATGTCGATCTCGAAGTCCTGCTTGAAGCGCTCCTTCTGGCGCGAGGACATGATCGAGAACGCCATCGCGATCGTGTCCTCCTGCATCAGACGCTTGAACTCGGTCATCACATTCAGCTTGCCGTCGATGCGCAGGATGGGGTGCGCACCCACCTTGAGGTGGACGTCGGACGCCTTGCGCTCCGCAGCAACCTTCAGGATGTCATTGATGTGCACCGATGCACCTCCTCTTCACGCCGCGTTGCCGCGTGAGCCGCTCGTTCGTCCTCGGCGCCTGTGCACCACTCGACGCCTGTAACGCGAGACGTGGCCAACACGGGTCTGCAGCACAATACTACCGCAGGTGCACCCTGCTGCGGGGCCTGCCCGCTGCTCTGGCCGTATTCACTCGTGTAACAACGGTCACCCATATGGTATCGTGAGAAACACAAGAAGATGGGCATTGTTTCGCCGACCGCGCCTTGGATCGGCTGCGATCTCGCGATCGCCGTCGCACTGGCAATTGCGGTCGGGGCCACGGCCCGGATCACCTCGCGCCGGTGGAAGGCATTCTGGCTCCTGCCCTTCGTGATCTACGGGCTCGCAGCTCTCCTTCGCACGGTGGTCATCCACTGGCGGCCCGCCAGTCTCGACATCTGGACCGCTGCGCTCGACGTCGCCATCCTGGCAGCGCTTTACATCGCCATCGTGGGATCGGCCGACCCCCCAAGGTCCATCAACCAGGTAAGGATCGCTGCGGCGGTCCCTCTCCTCGTCGCCGCAACGGGCGTCTTCGTACTCTCCGCGAGACCTTTTGCCATGCTGAGCGTGACGGTCCAGATCGCCTTCGCCGCCGCCGCCGCCCGCGAGCTGTTTCGCAAGCCCGTGCAGACCCGCGGCCGCACGGTTCTGGCGGCCGCCACGGTTCTGTTTCCGCTGGCTGCCGTCGCCGCTCTATCCCCGGTCGTATCCGCCGCCCCTGCGTTGCGCTGCATCGCCCTTCTTCTGGCGGGCACCGGAGCCATCTCCACCGTCGTCGAGGAGAGGATTGTTTCGCTCGCCGCCGAGGTGGAGAACCTGCTTGCACGGCAGCACCAGCTCGCCCAGCTGGCCGAAGTCGACCCCCTCACCGGCTGTGCGAACCGCCATGCCCTGCGAACCTGGTTGGACCGCTGGGACGAGAGAAGCCCGATCACGATCATGGTCCTGGACGTCGACAACCTCAAGCGCATCAACGACCGCCACGGCCACGCGGCCGGTGACATCGCGCTCCAGCTCGTGGCAGGCGTGCTGCGCGAGGCCGTCCGCGCGGACGACCTGGTGGTGCGCTGGGGCGGTGACGAGTTCGTGGCTATCCTCACCGCCACCGGCGAGAACACTGCCATGAACCGATTCGGGCACCTGGTCCGCCTCCTCACCCACGCCGCCGACAACTTCGCCTATGACGAGCCACTGCGCGCCAGCTGGGGCGTGGCCTCCTGCAACAGCCGCGACGAGGCCGCGGAATCGCTCCACGAGGCCGATCGCCGGATGTATGCGATGAAGAGGCAGCGGCGGCGGGAGGGGTAGAACCCCCCACCCACCCTCCCGGTGAGAAGGTGAGAGGGTGAGGAAGTCCCACCCACCCACCCGGAAGACGGAAGACAGGAAACGGAAAACGGAAGACGCGAGAAGTTCCCCCACCCAACCGGAGAAGCAGGCCGTAGCGCATTTCAGAGAATGGTGCGCTCAAACGGGCGTGCCGTCCTTGGAGCTATTCTGAAGCGCCGACACGAGCGTGAAGCGTCCGCGAATAACTTCAAGGGGGGCTCCCTCGGGCCTTGGCGATGGGAGTATCCGTCTCACGATTGAATGAGGCGGCTTGAGCGGGCTCTGGCGGTCGCCACGGAATCGCTCGTCCTCACTCGTGGCCTCGCGACCGCCGGAGCTGCGAGACGGCTGGGTGCGCTAGCACACAGACGGCCGCCGGATCCACGGAGAACCGTCCCCAGACCGCCGCACCACAGGGACTCCTACCACAGCTGACCCGTCACCACCCCCCACCCAGATCCTTCTTCGCTCGCAAGCTCGCTCATCAGGATGACACAGGGGAAGGTCGCGCCGCTGGGGCTCCCGTAGGCGGGTGCTTCAGCGCCCGCCCCCAACCCTGCAGGAAAGCGAGCTCATGGTCGTGGCCATGGGGGTCAGAGAGGGCGGGGGCTGGCCATACGGCCATCTCGCTTCCCAAAGGTTCACCGGCGCCGAAGGCGACGAGTAACATCGTCGGGCGAGCCCGGTGACACATCGCCCCGCCGGAGCAGCCTGGGGGCGCGCCCTGAAGGACGCGCCTACAAGGATGATGGATTACCACTCACCTCGCGTGAGCGCCATCCCACTTCTCTCACTACCAGCGATTCGCGCAGCGAATCGCTCCGAATTGCTTACACTGAACCTCGTGACCTGGCTCGTCTTGGTTCTTCTCGGTATCTACGCGGCATCGTTGTTGCTGCTGTCTCGCGGTGAGGGCGGTGACGGCCTGCAGTACCTGCTCGACGGCCGCCGTCTGACACTGCCGGCTTTCGTCGCCACCCTGGTCACGACCTGGTACGGCGGCATCCTCGGCGTCGGCGAGTACGCATGGCGCTTCGGAATCTCGACCTGGCTGGTGTTCGGGGTTCCCTACTACATCGCAGCCGTTGCGTTCGCCTTCCTGCTCGCGCCACGGTTGCGACGCTCGGAGGCCGCGTCGATCCCGGATCTGCTGCGGAAGTCATACGGCCCCCGGGCCGCTCTCGCGGGCGGAATGGCGGTGTACGCCCTGACGATTCCGGCCGCCTACGTGCTGATGCTCGTCACCCTTCTCGGCCAGGTGACCGGCTGGCCGGTATGGCTCGCGACGGTGGTTGCAGTGGGCTTCTCGATCGCCTACGTGAGCATGTCCGGTTTCCGGGCGGTGGTTCGTACCGATGCCCTGCAGTTCGTCCTGATGTACGGCGGCTTCGCGATCCTGCTGCCGGTGGCGATTACCGCGATCGGAGGCTTCTCTCAGCTCTGGCACGCACTCCCCGCGACTCACAGATCGTGGGACGGTGGACTCGGCTGGCAGACGGTTCTGGTGTGGTATCTGATCGCGCTGCAAACCATGGTGGAACCGACCTTCTACCAGCGCGTGTTCGCGGCAAGAACGCCGCGGATTGCCCGCAGCGGGGTCCTGCTGTCCGTCGCGTGCTGGCTGGTCTTCGACTTCCTGACGACCTTCTCCGGGCTGGCCGCCCGGGTCCTGCTCCCCGACCTCGCGGACCCCGTCGCCGCCTACCCGGCGCTCGCTGCCAGGCTCCTCCCCGCCCTCCCGTACGCGCTCTTCATGGTCGGCCTCTTCGCCACCGTCATGTCAACGCTCGACTCCTATCTGTTCCTGGCCGCAGCGACCGTCGGCCACGACCTCGTCCGTGCTCCCCTGCCACCTGCTGCGGAACGCCGAAGGACCCGGTGGGGGCTCGTCCTGTCGGGTTTGCTGGCGGCGGCAATGGCCCTGATCTTCGGCTCGGTCGTCGAGATCTGGCACCACGTCGGCTCGGTCGTGACCTCCTCCCTACTGCTGCCGGTTGTGGGCCTGCACCTTCCGGCGCGGTTCCGGTTCTCCGAACGGGGTGCGGTGGCCGCGATCGTGCTTGCGGCCGCGACCTCCACCGGCTGGATCCTCGCAGCACGCGGCGGCGTCTACCCGCTCCACATGGAGCCGATGTTCCCGGCGCTGCTGATATCGGCCGCGTGTCTCGCCGTCGATCTCTTCATCGGGCGCAGCGGCCAGCGCCCGAAATCGAGTGATTAGGGCTACAGGGTCTTGGCGACCTCGCGCAGAGCGCGGGCGATCACCATCTTCTGAACCTCGGACGTTCCCTCGTAGATGGTCGTCACCCTCGCGTCCCGGTACAGCCGCTCGATGGGGTACTCGCGCGAGTACCCGTACCCTCCATGGATCTGCACCGCCCAGGCGACAACCCGGTTGCACATCTCCGAAGCGTAGAGCTTGGCTCGCGCCGACTCGCGCGAGTGTCGGCCGGCCTGCGTGTTTTCCCACACCGCCTGCCGCAGCAACGCCCGGGCCGCCGCAAGCTCGGTGTCCATCTCGGCGAGACGGAAGGCGATCGCCTGATGATCGAGAATCGCCCTCTTGAACTGCTGGCGGTCGCGTGCATAGCGCAGCGCCTCCTCGAACGCCGCCTGCGCGATCCCCACCGCCTGCGCTGCGATACCAAGCCGCGAGTGGTCCAGGGTCGCCAGTGCGATTCGGAAGCCCTGCCCCTCCTCACCGAGCAACGCGTCCTTCGGAATCCGCGCACCTTCGAGGGACACCATCGCCGTCTTGGAGGAGCGCAGGCCCATCTTTTCCTCCGGCGGCGCCACCACCACGCCCTCCTGATCGGCATCGAGGATGAAGGCCGAGATCCCGTGCGTACCGAGGCCGGGCGCCTTCGTGGCGAAGCAGACGAAGTACCTTCCAACGCCGGCATTGGTGATCCACGCCTTCGAGCCGTCGAGCACCCAGTGGTCGCCGGCATCCCGATAGCGCGTGGCGAGCGCGGCCGCGTCGGAGCCCGCCTCGGGCTCGGTCAGCATGAAGCCGCCGATAACCTCTCCAGAGGCGAGAGGAGTCAGAAACCGTCGCTTCTGCTCTTCGGTGCCGAAGCGCAGGATCGGCCAGCAGCAGACAGAGTTCGTCACCGACATGCCGACCGCCACCGACGCATCCGCGCGTGCCAGCTCCTCGACCGCGAGCAGGTAGGTGAAGGTGTCCATTCCGGCCCCGCCGAAGTCCTCCGGCACCAGCATGCCGAGCATGCCGAGCTCCCCCATCTCGAGGAAGATCTCATGGGGAAACTCCGCCGTATGGTCGCGCTCTCCGGCGCCCGGCTTGATCCGTTCCTCGCCGAACGAGCGGACCATGTCGCGCACCATCACCTGCTGCTCGTCCAACCCGAAGTCCATTGCCACCTCCGCCTTCGCGACGACGCCCCTGCAGACGCCGGCCCTAAAGATACAACAGACCTGGCACTGCGTCTGCACGTTGATTTGCCGCACAGCGGACGTCGAGCTGGGCGAGAGGGGGGAAGTGACTAAGTGACTAAGTGATTAAGTGATTAAGCTCCACCCATCCGCCCGCCCGGGAAGACGGAAGACGCGAAACGCGGGACCTCCCCCCGCCTACCCAGTGACGGAGTGATGGAGCGACGGAGGCCCCCTCCCGCGCAGGCGAGAGGCCTGTCCCTACAACGGACAGGAGGACACGAGGACTCTGCGTTCGAGAGGATTCGCGCTGATCGAGGGTGCCGTTCGCCGCTCGAACGCACGGCCGCCGGAGCCTCAAAGGTCCCCCCGGCTCAGAACCTCGCCGGGCGGCGTTCGAGGAATGCCCGCGCGCCCTCGCGGGGGTCTCCAACCGCGAACAGGAACCTGAACGTCGCGAGTTCGAGGGCCATGCTCCCGCTGCGGGCGGCACGCGTCCGCAGCAGGTCGCGCGCTGCGGTCAACGCCGCGATCGACACACCATCGGCCGGCGGCGGCGGTTCATCCGGTGCCAACAGGTGGTGCACCAGCCCGATGTCGGCGGCCTCCTCGACGGAGATCGGCTCGGCATGCAGGAGCACACGGGCCAGAGCCGGCGTACCGGCCCGACCGGCGGCCCAGATCAGCGACGGCGACGGCACGTGGCCGGCGGGCGGCAGGTTCAACTGCGCGCCCGGACGTGCGGAGACAAGATCGCAGCAGAGAGCGAGCTCGAGGGCGGGCGGTGCGATCTCACCGACGATCTCCGCCACGGTGACGGCGCGCGACCGCGTCCATGGCTCGAGCATCTTCCACGACAGCTCCTCGCCCGAGTCACAGGCATCGAAGGCAATCCTGATCACCCCAGGCTCACGCGCCGCCTCGTTCAGCCTCGCGAGCTCTGAGGCGGCCTCCTGACCCCCTGCCCATCTCACGTCGATCATGCAGAGAGTCTACACGGTAGAATCCTGTCGGAGGACCCCATGGACGCAGACGTGCTGTGCTCAATCGAGGTGGCGGGGGCCGTCGTCGAGGCCGTCCTCGGCGATCTCACCGAGGAACGGGTGGACGCCGTCGTCAACGCTGCCAACTCCCACCTCGCCCATGGTGGCGGCCTGGCCGCCGCAATCGTGCGGCGAGGCGGCCTCGTGATCCAACAAGAGTCTGACCGGCTCGCTCCGGTAGCGGTCGGGCATGCGGCGGCGACCACCGCCGGCGCCCTACCGGCCCGCTGGGTTATCCACGCGGTCGGGCCGCGCTGGGGAGAGGGTGCTGAGGAGGAAAAGCTGAGGTCCGCGGTTCGCTCCAGCCTCGACGCTGCCGCCGAGCTGGGCGCCGGATCGGTAGCGATTCCGGCCATCTCGACCGGAATCTTCGGCTACCCGAAGGAGGATGGAACGCGCACCATCGTGGACGAGGTCCTCCGGTGGCTGCAGGCCCAATCGAGCCCTTCGATCACCCACGTCCGGCTGACAGCGTTCGATCAACCGACTGCAGGACTGTTTGCGGAGGCGTTGAAGGAGCGGACCGGGCAGAAGAAGTGACTCAGTGATTGGGGGCTCCGCATTAGGATGAAACGGTGGGGCCCGCTTCGCATTGGGGCTTCATGGCCTAGAACGGCCATTCATGCGGCTGGGATGGGCCAGCCGGGGAGCCCTTTTCGTGTTGTGGGGGCAGGCGTCTCGCCTGCCCGGGCGGGGGCTTCGTTCCCCGTTTTCCGTATTCCGTTTCCCCGGGCGGGCGGTTGGGGGGTTCCGTCACTCCGTCACTCCGTCACTCCATCACTCCATCACTCCATCACCCGGTGGGCGGGGGGTCGCCCTTCTCACCTCCCGATGCGCCCTCCCGGCCAGGAACGTCCCCTTTAACCCGCGACAGGTGAGTAACCTGCGCCAGTGTGGTACAATGCGCCGCTGACGTGCGGAGGAAGGAGGAAAAGGTCACCATATGGCTGATCTTTACCAATACCGAGAGCTTCCCGAAGAACCACTCGACTGTCTCTACATCCTTCACTGCTCAGGCACCGAACCCATATCCAAGCTCGAGTTTGCCACCAAGGAGCGAAAGGCACTCAAGCAGAAGATGCAGGCGCTGGCGCCACGCGGTGACGAGGGGGAGGTCATCTCCGGCGAGTGCCCCGTGGAGATTGCCCATCGCCTCACCTTCGTGGGCCTCGGGGAGGAGCGTGAGCTCAGCCACACGAGGCTGCGCAAGGTGCTACGAACGGTCGTCAGGCAGGCGACCAAGAACCGTGAGTACCAGATCGGGCTCGCGGTGCCCGTCCGCATTCATGGTCTGACCGACAGTGAGTCCCGCCTCTTCGCGCTCATGGAGGCCGCTCTCGCGGACTACACGTTCGACCACTTCAAGTCGAAGAAGAACGAGTTCGACAAGATCGACGGGCTCCACGTCATCCCAATGGCCGGAGAGACCTCGGAGGAGCTGGAGGAGCGCCTGCAGCATGTCCGGCTGTACGCCAACAGCGTCCGCCTCGCGCGCGACCTCGGCAACCGGCCGGCGAACGACCTCACGCCGGAAGCGCTGGCGTCCACCGCGCGCGATCTGTGTGAGGAGGAGGCCGGCCTGCGCGTGACCATCCTCGGCCCCAAGGAGATCGCCAAAGAGAAGATGGGCGGGATCCTCGCCGTGAGTCAGGGATCGGTGCAGGAGCCCCGCGTAATCGTGCTCGAGCACCGGCCGAAGAAGCCGAAGAGGTCGATCGTTCTGATCGGCAAAGGCATCACCTTCGACGCCGGCGGAATCTCACTGAAGCCGCCTCGCGACATGGACTGGATGAAGTACGACATGTGCGGCGCCGCCACCGTCGTCGCCGTGCTGCGCGCCGTGGCCCAGCTGGAGCTCCCGTTCAAGGTCGTCGGCCTCATCCCCGCGGCAGAGAACCTCCCCTCCGGCACGGCCCTCAAGCCGGGCGACATCATCACCATGGCGAACGGCAAGACGGTCGAGGTGGACAACACCGACGCCGAGGGCCGGCTGCTTCTGGCGGACACCCTCGTCTACTCCGCTCGCTTCAACCCGGACGTCGTGATCGACTTCGCGACCCTCACCGGCTCCTGCGTCGTCGCGCTCGGTCACGAGGCCGCCGGCGTCATGGGCAACGACCGTGAGCTGCTCGACACCCTGGTCAAGCTCGGTGAAGAGGTCGGCGAGCGGGTGTGGCAGCTGCCCCTGTACGACGAGTACCTGACCTACGTCAGGAGCGAGTGGGCGGACATGAAGAACGCCGGTTCGCGCTGGGGCGGTGCGGTCACCGCGGGGACGTTCCTCAAGCAGTTCGTTCCCGAGAAGGTGTCCTGGGCCCACCTCGATGTAGCCGGGGTCGCGTACGCCGAGAAGGAGCACAGCGGCATCCAGGTTGGAGCCACGGGCTTTGGAGTGGTGCTGACGCTCACGTACCTGGAGAATCTGACGAAGTAGAGCGATTCGCTGCGCGAGTCGCTGGCAGTGGTAGGCTGGCGGGCGGGGGTGTCGGGTGAGGTTCAAGCGCGTCTTCCACGTCTTCCAGAACACGCCGCTGGGCCGCGAAATGCTGCTCGGGGCGGTCCACCTGTGCCGGTCGACCGGCGCCCAGCTGTACCTCTTCAGACCGGTCGAGCCGCGATTCACGATCCAGCTTGCCGACGAGCTCATCGAGGTGCCGCTCGACAGCACCTACCTCGAAAGCCCGGAGACCGCCGAGCAGCACGCCGACGATCTGGTTTTGGGCGCCGGCCTAAGGCCTCACTGGGTGGAGCCGTCCCACCGCCTGGCGTCGACGATGCCGGTGCTGCTCGCCGAGTTCGAGATCCTCGCCTGCTCGAGGTCGTTCAGCGATCCGCCTTCCCGCCTGGCGCCGGGCCAGCTCGGCAGCCACATTCGCCGGCTCATCAAGACGGGTCGTTTCCCGGTTCTCGTCCTCAGCGCGCCGACCCTCGAGTGGGACCGCCTGACGGTGTTCTTCGGCGGCTCGCAGCACGCACTCAAGGCGCTGGCGTGGGCCAGGACCGTGGCGACCGCCGCCGGCCTCGACTACACGGTCTTCACGGAGCAGGAGAACGGCACCGTCGACAAGGCGGAGGCGGTTCTCGAGGATGCCGGCTGGCTGGAGGAGGTCCGGCCGCGCTGGCAGATCATCCCGGCAGGCTCGTTCGCCTCGAGCCTCTGGCAGGTACCCCGCACCTCCCTGGTGGTGGCCGGGGCATTCGGCCAAGGCGCACTCAAGGCACGTCTCTTCGGCTCGCGCGTTGAGCTACTGCAGTCCCAGTTGCCCAACCCGCTGCTCCTGGTCGGCCCGAGCTCGGACCCGCCGGAGGGTTGAGGGTGCCGGTGAGTGCCACGCAGCTCGTCGGGCCGCTGCTGCTGGCACTACCCGCATGGCTGGTGCTGGCCGTCATGCTCCGTCACGGCCGCCGCGATCTCGCGGCCGCCGGAGTCGCCGTCTGGGCCCTGCTGATGATGGGCGGACTTCCGATCGCCGAGAAGCTGTCGCCAGGGTTCTGCTCGCGTTCGCCAGCACCTACTGGCGTCTCGCCATCCATCCGATGCTCATGTAGCACCCCGCCCCTGCACTCGCTTCGTCGCCGCGACCACGAGGTCAGCGACTCCTCGCTTGCTGGCGGCGAGGCGCGAGAAGAACGCCCTGCGCGATCCCGTGTGGACAAGTGTGGCGCGGTCGCATGTCCCGTGCGGGCTGACGCCCGCAGCCCGCTTGCGGGCCGGCGGGTCGGAGACGGACCGGCGCGTCGGCTCCCGGCTGCACCCGCCGCGGACGTCGAGGAAACCGTGCTCGGAGGCTTACCCTCCGAGGCCCTCGGGCCAAGCCTCGTGCGCCCGGTCCCCCCGCCGGCCACGGCGGGATGGCCGCTCGCCTCCTTCCGCTCCGTCCCCGCCCCTCCGCAGGACCGTTCCTGGTGAGACCCCCGCCCACCCACCCGGTGATTAGGTTCCCCCACCCACCAGAAGAACACCGCAGGATAGCGCTCCAGAGCATGGTGCGCTCAAACGGGCGTACCGTCCTTAATGTTCTTCTGAAGAGCGCTCCCAAGCCGTAGGCGCTGGCGAGAAACGTCAAGGGGGGGAGGACAACCCTGCAGGAAAGCGAGCTCCTGGCCGTGGCCAGGGGGGTCGAAGAGGGGGAAGGCTGGCCCTACGGCCATCTCGCTTTCCCAAGGGTCACCGGCGCCGAAGGCGACGAGCAACGACGGCCCTTGGCGCGCCGGAGCACGGCCCCACGATTGAAGGAGGCGGCTCGAGCAGGCTCCGGCGGTCGCTACGAAGCCACCGATCCGGCCTCGTGGCCTTGCGACCGCCAGAGCTGCGAGACGGCTGGGGCGGCAGCCCCAGACGGCCGCCGGAGCAGCGCAGAGACCCAAGGTGCGGTCCAGATCTTCGTTTTCTCGCGCCGCAGCACGACGGAGTCGTACCCGTAGGTACGTCGGAAACGTGCGCGATGCGAGCTTCTTCTCTCTAAACCTAGCCCAGAGCGGTCCGGAGCGATCGTGGCGAGACCGGCGAGACGCCTGTCAGAGCTGGGATCTGAGCGTCGCGCTACCGGAGGCATACTCCCTGTATGTTGAGGATAGCGAGGCGTGAAAAGCGCGGCGATGGCCTGCGTATCGCCGGTCGCAGTAGATCGCGCCCGAAGGCTCTGGGTTGAGAAAAGGACCTCCGGCTGAACCGAGAGGCCCTCCTCCTCCTCCCTCCGCCCCTTTTGACGTTCGTCGCGTCAAGAAGCGAAGAACGGGTGTGTTTATATCATGTCTCGATGGCTTCGGCAACGAGCTCGATGACGTCGTGCGTCCTCGCCTCCTCGTCGCCGACCTCCTGCTGCGCGTTCGACAGCATCACGTTGCAGAACGGGCAGGCCACGCAGACCTCGTCGGTGCCCGTCTCCTTCAGCTGCGCGTACCGCGTCTGGTTGATGCGCTCGCCGATCTTCTCCTCCAGCCACATACGACCGCCGCCGGCGCCGCAGCACATCGCCTTCTCCCGGCTCAGCTCCGGCTCCTTCACCTTCATCCCCAGCACGGTACTGAGGAGGAAGCGCGGGGCCTCGAACTCGCCGTTGGTCCGTCCCAGGTAGCACGGATCGTGGAAGGCCATCTCCTTCGCGACCGGCCTGGTCGGCCTGACGCGCCCGGCGCGGACCAGCTCGGCGACCAGCTGGGTACCGTGCACGACCTCGTAGCGCCCTTCGAAGTCCGGGTACTCGTGGGCCAGCGTGTTGAAGCAGTGCGGGCAGTTGGTGACGATCTTCTTGACCCCGTAACCGTTCATGGTCTCGACGTTTTGCTGTGCCAGCATCTGGAACAGGTACTCGTTGCCGAGACGGCGGGCGGAGTCGCCGGTGCACATCTCCTCGGGGCCGAGGATGGCGAACTTGATGCCGGCAGCCTTGAGGATCTTCACAAGCGAGCGTGACACCTTCTTGCCGGCATCATCGAAGCTGCCGGCACAGCCGACCCAGAACAGGTACTCGAAGTCGCCTCCGGCCTCGCCCGCCAGTGGCACGTCCAGCCCCTGCGCCCAGTCGGCGCGGGTCTCCGGAGCGAGCTGCCACGGGTTGCCGTTGACCTCCATGCCGCGAAAGGCGATCTGCGCCTCCTCCGGGAAGTCGGCCTTGTCGAGGACCAGGTTGCGGCGCATCTCGACCAGCTTGTCCACGTAGGAGATATCGAGCGGGCAGGCCTCCTCGCACCAGCGGCAGGTGGTGCAGGCCCAGACGACGTCCGGATCGACGACCGCCGGCACCAGCTCGTTCTCCGAACCCTTGCCCTCCCCGGGCGAGCCCAGGAGTGCCTTCTGCTCGTGGTAGGCCTGATCGCGCACCGCCTTCGTGAACATCACCGGCTGCAGCGGCTTGTGAGTCAGCGTAGTCGGGCAGAACTCACGGCAGCGGCCGCACTCCGTGCAGGTGTAGAGGTCCAGCGTCTGCTTCCAGGTCAGGTCGGTCACGCTGGCGATGCCGAAGCGGGTGCTCTCGTCGATGTTCTCGAGGTCCATCGCCGGCAGCCTGCCGGGCGCCTCGAGGTTGGCGAAGAAGACGTTGAACAGTGCCGTGTAGACGTGGAAGTGCTTCCCGTACGGCAGCTCGTTCGCAAACACGTAGAGGGTGATCAGGTGGATCCACCACAGCACCGTGTAGATCGTCTGCAGGGCGGCCGGGGCCAGACCGGTGAACAGCTTGCTTGTCAGGGTGCTGATGGGCAGCCAGGAGGCGGACATCCCGGCCGCGATGCGAGCGCCCTCGGAACCCAGGTCCGTGACCATGAGGATGGCGATGAGCGCGATCACCAGCCAGGCGCCGAACGACTGGATGATCCGGAACGGCTTCTGGATCAGCCGGCGGTAGGTGGCCAGCGCCAGCCCAATCAGCACCAGCAGCTCGAAGATGTCCTTCGAGAACAGGTAGGCGTGGCCCAGCGGCGTGCCCAGGAAGGGCAGCTGCCAGCCCGCAAAAAGACCCTCGATCACCATCGACGTGGTCCGCAGAGAGAGCACCAGGAAGCCGTAGAAGATGCAGATGTGGTAGAAGCCCGCGTACGGGTCCTTGAACATCTTCCTCTGCCCGATCGCGAACACCAGCATGTGCTTGAAACGATCGCCGAGGCGGTCGAAACGCGC
>Ga0315542_1000739_pt1 | contig 20745 bp, 17 predicted proteins | sample SalMarSW160120MG_FD_202541 | JGI IMG/M metagenome (GOLD analysis project Ga0315542, IMG submission 202541) | Salt marsh sediment microbial communities from the Plum Island Ecosystem LTER, Massachusetts, United States - Salt Marsh Sediment SW1601-20 ... | reverse complement strand
AGGTAGCCGTTGTGGTCACTAATAACGGCCACAGAAAGGCGTTCCAGGAGCCGATGAAGGCGAAGATCAAGACGGTCAGAATGGGCGCTTTACTGATCGGCAGGACAACCTGGACCAGGAAACGCAGATGCCCGGCACCATCCATGCGGGCCGCATCCCACAAGTCATCCGGGATCTTGATGAAAAACTGGCGCAGCAGGAAAATGCTAAAAGCGTTCGCCATGAAGGGTACAGTCAATGCCTGAAGCGAGTTGAGCCAGGAACCACCCGGGAGCGGCAGGATATCGCCGCGGATCATCAAGAAGTTGGGGATCATGGTCACCGATTCGGGGATCATCATGGTGCTGAGCAGCAGGGCGAAGATGAAGTTGCGCCCGAAGAAATGAATGCGTGCGAATGCATAGCCTGCCAGTATCGAAGTGGTCAGCAGCCCGGCAATCGTCGTGAACGTGATGATCACGCTATTGAGGAAGTACTTAGAAAAATCAGCGTCTTCCCAGGCGGTTAAATAATTCCCAAATTGAGGAATTTTAGGAATCCATTGGCGGTTGATCGTTTCTCCCAGGGTCATAAATGAGGTGGATACCATCCAGAAAAAGGGCAGGATCGCCACCACTGCTCCAACGATCAATATCAAGTATAGAACCAATCTTCCCGTTTGAAGGTGGAAGGTTGGGATGGCCCTTTTTTGCTCCTCTTTTAATGCCTCACTGACCTGTGCCGGATTAGCCATAAAACACTCGCTCGCCAAATATTTTGTTCTGTGCGAAAGTCAATATCAGAATGATAACAAAGAGAATGATCGCCTGAGCAGCCGCGTAGCCAAATTGATTGGCTTTATAAAATGTGTCGAAGATCGTGACGCTGGCGACATCCACTGTGCCTTGCGCCGAAGGAACGCGCATGACGTAAATATGGTTGAAGGCTTTAAACGTACCGATAAAAGCGATCAGTGCCAGGTAGAAGGTGATCGGAGATAACAGCGGGATGGTTATGTGGCGGAAAAGTTGCCAGTTACCCGCGCCGTCGATCTCGGCAGCCTCATAAAGCTCGCTCGGGATCGAGCCGAGGCCGGCTAAGAAGATGACCGTATTGTAGCCTACATACGTCCAGATGCCGAACAGGATGATGGAGACCAGTGCCAGGCTGGGTCCGGAAAAGAAGCCCTGGATATCGAGACCGAAAAGCAGTTGGTTGACCGGGCGTGGCTCAAAAAGCCATTTTTGAGGGTCGATTCCGACGGCTGATAAAGCGATGTTCGCCAGTGATGAATCGCGCGGGTTGAAAATGGTGCGAAACACAACGGCGGCTGCCACTACCGGTGTGATATAGGGCAGAAAGTAGAGCATGCGGAAGAATTCCTGCCCCCTGATTTTTTGAAAAAGAATGTAAGCCAGCACCAGTGCCAGGGCCAGCTCCAGCGGCACCGTCCCCACTGCGTAGTAGAGCGTAATGGGCAGGGATTGCAGGAAGCGCGGGTCCCCGGCTGCCAGCATCTGGCCCCAACCCGCTGAGATAGCAAAGCCTGACCCGATCAGCAGGAGTGCGGCGAATAATTTGATAATTGTGCTGCGGTTACTTTGGGGTTTAAGCGCGCTGACCCAGACGAAATAGGCCAAAAATAACAACCCTATACCGACGAGAAAAATAAGAGCGCCTTGCCAATCCCCCAGGGCTTTTTGATAATTATTCAGACCGATGAATGGACCTTTTCTGACTCGCCAGCTGCGCAAACTCATGTAAATTGCATAGCCGATGGGGAAAAAACCGAATAGCGTAATGATGGCAACGGAGGGTAGGATAAACAGGTAGCCCGTCAACTGCTCGCGTACGTCCATCCAGCGAATGCGTTTCGGTTTGTATTTAGGCATCGGAGTTGTCGTCAATACGGTCCTCCTCGTTATTCATGGAGAGAGAGCTGTTAACCTTCTTGATCAGGATCAGGGTTCTTAACAGCTAAGTCTCCACAGGGAGTTAAACCAAAATTACTTCTAACAGGCTTGCATCCATTATATATCATAATTCGTGGAATGTGAAATATGCCAAAAGTTACGCGAAATAGGTTAAGCTTTTCCCTAATCTGCTATTGTAAGAACACGCAAACAGGATAACACGAACTCATTAAGGAGATTTAAATAATGGGTTAATTTTATGTAAAGGATATTATACTCACTATCATCCGATTGACGTACAAAAGTGATGATAAACTATATCGCGAAACAAAGCCTCAAAAGGATGTCTGCGCTCACCCATGAGCGATTTAATGCCTGGTTGATTATGTCCCCTGTTATTGGAAAGCGATCTGGCGAAGTTATTGCCCTGATTGTGGTTTTTGTTTTGACGCTGATTTTCCTATCAGCCTGTGAAAGCACTCCCACCGCTGCACCGAGGTCAGCGACGGCAACAACCGTTGCGGCCACTCCTGTTCCTAAATTGACAGTGAGTGTCCCTTCAAGGTCGACACCTTCGCCGAGCGCTACTCCTGGCAGCCGCCTGGGGATTGATTCTGCGGAATTACGCGGGGTCAGTCTGCAGTTCTGGCATACCTTTTCCGGCGAGACAGAAAAGACGATCCGCGAGTTAGTCGGAACTTTTAATGTTGAAAATGAATGGGGAATACGGGTGAATCTGGTCCACCAGGTAAGCCTGGACGAGTTGTCCGCGAATCTGGATGCGGCGCTGCAAAGTGGGGATACACCCGATCTGGTAACCGGTTATGTTTATCAGGCTCAAGAGTGGGACTCTTCCCATAAAATCGTTGACCTGTCAGAATACGTGAACGACCCTATCTGGGGCTTTACCACTCAGGAACAGGAAGATTTTTATCCGGTCTTCTGGGATCAAGAGGTAGTCTCAGGCAAGCGCTACGGCATCCCGGCACCGGGAGCGGGACAGATGCTCTTCTACAATATAACCTGGGCCAGGGCAATGGGATTTACGACCCCGCCTGCTACACCAAAGCAGTTTGAGCAGCAGGCCTGCGCGGCAACCCGAGCCAATCTTCAGGATGACAATCCGGATAACGACCACACCGGCGGCTGGATCATCAGCACTGATTATTCAGCCATGCTGGGATGGATCGACGCGTATGGGGGTGAGGTGGTGAACTCACAGGGCAGCGGCTACCAGTTCAACACTTCTCAGGCGGCAGATGTGTTCACTTTTTTGCGCGGCCTGTACAATGAAGGTTGTGCCTGGTTAACGACAAATGATGCGCCCGACACGGATTTCGCTGCCCGCCGAGGATTGTTTGCAACCGGCAGTGTAAGCGATATTCCTTATTTGGAGGAAGCATTTGGCCGTGAGCCTAACCAGGATCAATGGACAGTAATCCCATTCCCATCGCCTCAAAGTCAACCTGCCATCGATGTATATGCGCCTGCCTACGTGATGCTGACCTCCACACCCAAGAAGCAATTAGCGACCTGGCTCTTTATCAAATGGTTGGCATCTTCCCAGAGTCAGGCTGCTATTGTTCAGGCCAGCAGCTCATTCCCCGTCAGCGGGGCAGCCCTTGAAGCTTTGGGAAGTTATAAAAACAGCCACTCAAAATGGGCGGCTGCAGTCGATTTGTTGCCGGATGCTCGCCCGGAGCCTTCCTTTCAATCCTGGTCAACAGTACGCTGGGCCGTGCATGACGCTGCCACGCAGCTTTTTCGTTCTTATTTCACCATCGACCAGGTTCCCAACCTGTTAAAACTCCTGAACGAGACCGCCGCGGATCTGCACAGTGGTTCGCACCCTTGAGAATTTCACATGCCAGATAAGCAAATTGTCACGATTTATACCGATGGCGCCTGCAGTCCCAATCCCGGACCGGGAGGCTGGGCAGCGCTGCTGCGCTTTGGGGGGCAGGAGAAGGAGCTTAGCGGCTGTGAGCCTGAGACTACTAACAACCGCATGGAGCTTACTGCAGCCGTCAAGGCCTTACAGGCCCTTAAGCGCCCCTGCAAGGTGAATTTCTATACCGATTCGGAGTATTTAAAACGGGGGATTACGGAATGGCTGCCGGGCTGGCGCGCCCGCAATTGGAAGCGCAAGGGCGGTGCGCTGGCGAATGTCGATTTGTGGCAGGCACTGGACGCAACTCTGCGCAGTCATGAAATCAACTGGCATTGGGTGCGCGGACATGCTGGAAACCGTGACAACCAACGGGTGGATCGGTTAGCTCGCGAAGCCATCTGTCGTTCGTAAAACGCGCTTACTCTGCCTCTATGCTTTCATCCGTTTGCGTGTCCTGCTGGAGCGGCGTTTCAGCGGGTTCAGGCTCGGTTTCTTCGGAAGGGATATGCTCTTCCATGCGAATCTGGCCGCGCAAAAATGCACCTTCTTCAGTGGAGAAAGCAGTCGTCACCACGTTGCCCCAGACGCGCCCGCTGGCACGGATTTCAACTTTTTCGGCGGTGATATCGCCACGTACTGCACCGGCGACGATTACCACACCTGCCTGCAGATGTTCGCAGGTTACACGTCCGCTCTCGCCCACAACCAGCAAACCGCGCAGGTTAATATCGCCTTCGAAAGCGCCTTCGATGCGCACGCCCCCACTTCCACTCAGGTTCCCTTTCCAAACGATTCCAGATCCTAGAACCGAGGTAACCCTTTCGGCCGGGGCAGGCCGGGAGATGGGCGTCGTGGCCTCATTGCGTTTTCGAAACATATACTCTCCAATTCTATGCCGGACTTCCGGAGACCCGGTAATCAGACTGACAGGTTTATTTTATTATTGGGAACCGGTCTCCGGAGCCCGAAATTTTATTAACAGCTTTTATTCAATCGACTCGGAGAAACCCAGAATATTGTATCCTGAGTCGACATAAAGAGTCTCTCCGGTTGTCTTTGCAGCCAGGTCAGAACACAGGAAAACGGCTGCTCCACCCACATCCTCGCTGGTCACATTCTCGTGCAGTGGCGCAATCTCGGCAAACTGGCGATACATGGTCTTGAATCCCGTTACACCGGCGGCTGCCAGGGTGCGGATAGGACCGGCTGAGATCGCGTTAACACGCACGCCCTGGGACCCAAAATCATATGCCAGGTAGCGCACGGAGGCCTCCAGCGCTGCTTTGGCCACGCCCATGACATTATAGTTTGGAGATACCTTCTCTGCGCCGTAATAAGTCAGCGTGACCAGCGCACCACCAGGTCTGAACATCGGCTGGAAAGCTTTCGCCAGGGCGGTGAAAGAGTACACACTGATATCCATCGCCAGGTGAAAACCCTCCCGGCTGGTATTGTAATATGGGCCTTTCAGTTCGTCGCGGTTAGCAAATCCGATGGCGTGTACCAGAATGTCGATCTCGCCAAAGGTCTGCGCAGCCTTTTCGGCGACTTGTTTGATCTGCTCATCCTGTGAGACATCACAAGGCTCTACGAATGTGCAGCCCACTTTTTCCGCCAAAGGTCGGACGCGTCTTTCCAAGGCCTCCCCGGCATAACTTATCCCCAGGGTGGCACCCTGCTCATGGAAAGCTTTGGCAATCCCCCAGGCGATCGAGCGCTCGTTTGCAATTCCGAAAATTATTGCTGTTTTCCCTGCCAGTAAGCTCATTGTTTCCTCCAAATAAAGATTAAAGGATAGAGGAGAGGTGACAAGGGGTACGAGAGTCAGAGTACATTCCGCATCCAATTCCCCTACTCCCTATCCCTTATCGCCTATCCCCTGTTCATTCACCAGGAACCGCCAGGGGATGCTCTTCCACGGTTCCGGTACATTATTTAACCCCACTCGGGGGCCAATCGTCACGTTTGAATCCGAAATTGGCTGGCCTTGCTCCACAAAAAGCGTTGCATCAGCGGCACATAGATCGGCAGAATTGAAACGCTTGTCGATGTTCAATGCCTGACAAATTTTACCTGGGCCATCCGTCCAGTGCTTGCGCGGCTGCTTGCCGCGTCGGCCTACAATAATCTCCAGCCCCTCGCAAGGTTGGATCGCACGGATCAAGATAGCAGCCGGGAAGTCGCGTGGTTCGGCGACAAAATTGAGCATCCAGTGCATGCCGTAGGTGAAGTAAACATATGCATGTCCTGGAGGCCCGTACAGCACCTGGGTGCGCGGCGTCCTGCCAGCGCGGCAGTGACACCCCAGATCTTCCTCACCCCGGTAAGCCTCGGTTTCGATAATCGTGCCGGCGATGCGCTGCCCATTCTCCAAGCGTACCAGGCGCATCCCCAGCAACTCACGAGCAACCTGCAGGGCTGGACGATCGAAGAATTGGTGCGTTAATCGCCGTAATGTTGACATCGAATAATTGTATCCTAACCTGTGTACGAAACGTCTGTGTATGGGTTCTGCCTCACAACAGCGTGTGCTTGCCCAAAAGACAAGAATTCACTGGATCAGGTTCTTAATGCCTGAAATGGCGCACCCCGGTGAACACCATGGCGATGCCGTGGGAATCCGCCGCGGCGATGGACTCGCCGTCCCGCACCGAGCCACCGGGTTCGACGATGGCGGTGATTCCAGCTTGGGCTGCAGCCTCAACAGAATCGGGGAAAGGGAAAAAGGCGTCCGAAGCCATGACCGCGCCGTGCGCTTTCTCCCTGGCGCGTTGGGCAGCGATGCCTACGCAGTCCACCCGGTTTGGCTGTCCGCCGCCAATACCCACGGTGGCTTCATCCTGGACAAATACAATCGCGTTCGATTTGACATGCTGGCAGGCTTTCCAGGCGAAGCGCAAAGAGCGCCATTCCGCTTCGGTTGGCTGGCGCTGGGTTACCACATGCCAGGCAGTATCGGCTGGATCGCCCAAATCCACTGCCTGGCGCAGAACACCGCCGTTGACTGAGCGCAGCTCGAACAGCGGATCGACTTTTACGGCAGGCATTTCGATCAGGCGTAGATTCTTATGCTTTGTCAGGATTTCCAACGCCTCGGGCGTGTAACCCGGCGCAGCGATACATTCAATAAACAAACTGCCAAGCGCCTGGGCGGTATCCGCATCGAAGCGCCGGTTGGTAGCGATGACGCTGCCGAACGCTGAAACCGGGTCGGAGGCCAGGGCAGGAGCAAAGGCCTGCGCAAGTGTGTCTGCAGACGCCAGGCCGCAAGGGGACAAATGCTTGACGATGCAAACTGTAGGCCTTTCAAAAGAGGTTGCAGCTCGCCAGGCAGCATCCAGATCCAGCAGGTTGTTATAAGATAGCGGTTTTCCATGCAGCGCGATGCCGCCCAACGGCCCGGCGCCGGGTTCATAGCCATACAAAGCCGCGGCCTGATGGGGGTTTTCTCCATAGCGCAGCACCTGCACAGGGTAGGCTTGAAAGGTGAAGGCGCCATCTGGTGCCAGGTAAGCACTGATGGCGGCATCATAGCGGGTAGTCTGAGCGAAGCCTTTGATGGCCAGGTTGCGGCGTGTCTGGCTGTTGACGTCTCCGGAGCGCAACTCTGCCAGCACCAGGTCATAATCCGCTGGGTCGCAGACCAGGGTGACACGCTCGTGATTCTTGGCTGCGGCGCGAATGAGTGCAACACCGCCAATGTCGATATTTTCGATGGCATCTTCCAGGGTGGCTCCCGGTTTTGAGATGGTTTGTTCGAACGGGTATAGATTGACAGCGACCAGATCGATATAGTCCCAACCCAGCTCGGCGAGCTGCTGGCGATCTTCTTCTATCGGGCGCGCCAGCAGCCCGGCATGAATAGCAGGATGCAGTGTTTTCACACGCCCGCCCAGGATTTCAGGTGAGCCCGTATAGTCGGCCACCTCTGTAACCGCCAGATTTTGCTCGCGCAGCAGCCTGGCAGTTCCGCCAGATGCGATCAGGCTCCAGCCAAGTTCGCTTAAACCACGCGCGAACTCCGCGAGACCGGTTTTATCGTGCACGCTGAGTATTGCTTTTGGCATCGTATCAGTCCTTTTGTGGTAGATTTAATACAATCGATCTGGCTTAGCTGCATAGAGTCAGCGCCCCCAGGATGTTTGTTTGCGTGTTGATTTTATCACGACCATTTTGGGTCGGCCATACAAGAATAGAGCGGGCTATTTCCTGGGGATTTGTGGGTTGATTTATACAGACATGCGAATATGGGATGGCCGTTTATGGACTTGAATTATGAAACTTATCTGTCTCCTTTCTCCTGGCGCTACGGCAGCCCGGAAATGCGCCATATCTGGAGTGAAGCCAATAAGCGCAGGATCTGGCGGCAGATTTGGGTCGCCCTGGCTGAGGTACAGGCCGAGTTTGGGCTGGTAAGCCTCGAGCAGGTCAATGATCTACGCACCCATATGGATGAAGTGGATGTCCCCAAGGCATTAGAAATCGAAGCCGTGATCCACCACGACTTGATGGCCGAGCTCAAGGTTTATGCCGGGCAGGCAACGATTGGAGGTGGTGTTCTGCACCTGGGAGCCACCTCGATGGATGTCGAGGACAACGCCGATGTGCTCAGGATGCGCCAATCCTTGGATTTGCTGTTGGCCCAATTACGCAGCCTGCTGGGGCGCTTCGCCGGGAAAATCGAAGCCTGGAGCGAGATTCCACTGATCGCCTTCACTCATCTCCAACCGGCTGAACCATCGACGTTGGGCTACCGGATGGCCCAGTATGCCCAGGATTTGCTGGCCGATCTACGAGCCTTACACCGGACACGGCTTGAATTGAAAGGCAAGGGTTTTAAAGGCGCAGTCGGCAGTGGCGCCTCGTATGGTGAGTTAATCGGCCTGGAGCAATTGGAAAGGTTCGAGGGCAGGCTGTCTGAGCGGTTGGGTTTGCCCTTTTACGTGATTGCCACGCAGGTCTATCCCCGCAAGCAGGATTACCAGGTGCTCAGCGCGATCGCCGGCCTGGGCGCCTCGTTGTATAAATTTGCCTTCGATCTGCGTATCCTGCAGTCCCCTCTGTTGGGTGAACTGCGTGAGCCGTTCGGGACAAAGCAGGTGGGCTCTTCTGCTATGCCTTTCAAACGCAATCCGATCAATGCTGAAAAGATCGATTCGCTGGCGCGCGCCCTGGCACAGATGCCGCGCCTGGCCTGGGATAACGCGGCGCATTCGCTGTTGGAACGGACGCTGGATGACTCCGCCAACCGCAGGAGCCTGCTCCCGGAGGCTTTTCTCATCGCCGACGAACTTTTGCAGGTTGCCAACCGCATGCTGGATGGCTTACAGGTCGACACTGATGCAATGGAACGCAATCTTTCCATGTTCGGTCCCTTCGCCGCCAGCGAGCGCGTATTGATGGCATTGGGCAAAGCCGGTGCGGATCGCCAGGCGATGCACGAGCGCCTGCGTCAGCACGCCCTGGCTGCCTGGGAAAGTGTGCAGGCCGGGAGGCCCAATCCACTGCTGGAACGATTTTCAGCTGATCCTGAGATATTGCGCTATCTGGAGGTAGCGCAACTGGGCGGCCTGATGGATGTCAGCAGTTATTTGGGAGATGCACCACGCCGGGCGCGCAGCCTGGCCTCGGAACTACGCACTATCTTGGATGGGGAATAGTCTTTATAGGTTTAACTTAACCAGCAGAGCATCGGGCTGTACATGGAACTTTTTAGTTTCCTGGTGGGACCTGGATAATAGCCTCACGCTCAGGACCAACAGAAATCATCGCCACCGGCACGCCAACCAATTCCTCAATCTTACGCACGTAGGCCTGTGCCTGGGGGGGCAGTTGAGCGAAATCGCGGATAGACTTCGTTGGCTGCTGCCAGCCTTGCATTTCGATATAACTGGGTTCGCATCTCTCCAGCCAGATGGCGTCACCTTCCCAGTAATGATGCAGGCCGGCTGCGCCCTGAACCGCCTGTCCGCCGGCTGTGCGGTACCCGGTGCAAATTTTCAGCTTTGGTAGCTTGTCGAGCACATCCAGTTTGGTCAAGGCGATCTGGGTGCAGCCATTTAGCTGGGAGGTAAAGCGCACCAACTCGGCATCGAACCAGCCGCAGCGCCTGGGCCGGCCGGTCACCGTCCCGAATTCATGGCCCTCTTCCAGCAAAGTCTGCCCCGCCTGGTCAAAAAGCTCAGTCGGCATCGGCCCTTTTCCTACCCGGGTGGTGTATGCTTTGGCGATCCCGAGCACACGTGTGAACCAGCGTGGCGCAATGCCCAGGCCTGCTGCCGCACCACCTGCCAGGGTCGTGGAAGCTGTACTGAAGGGGTAGGTTCCCCAATCGGTGTCCAACAAAGCTGCTTGTGCGCCTTCCAACACGATATTGGCGCCGGAGGCCAGTGCGTCCTGCAGCATTCCAAATGGTTCCCTTACCAATTCTCTGATCTGGGAATACTGCGCCATCTTCTCCTTCAATACGCGCTCGAAAGTCAGGGGCTGCATGCTAAAGGCCTCGAAGAGCGGATTCTTCAAGGCGAGTTGGATGTGCAGTTTCTCGGAAAAGACGGCTTTGTCCGCCAGATCAGCCAGCCGGATACCGTTGTAACTCACCTTGTCGGCGTATACCGGGCCCATTCCGCGTTTGGTGGTACCGGTGCTGGCAGCTCCCTTGGCGGTTTCGTAGATCGACTCGATCATTGGGTGGTAGGGCATGACAACATGACAGCGCGGTGAGATCCAGAAACGGCTGCGCAGATCGAGAATGCCGGCTTTTTCAATGAAGCTTACTTCATCGATCAGCGTCGCCAGGTTGATCACCACGCCGGGGCCAATCACGCAGGAGGTTTGGGGGTTTGAAAAGCCGTTTGGGGTCAGGCGGAGTTTGAAGGTGCCGTATGGATTGACGACCGTATGCCCGGCGTTATCCCCACCATTGAACCGGGCGACAATCTGCGCCTGTGCAGAGAGCAGATCGACAAATTTGCCTTTTGCCTCGTCCCCCCACTGCGAACCGACTACAGCCGTGACACTCATTGGTGTATTCTCCTTATTGCAAGAGTATCTTTCTCATTAAAGACAAGGGGATTCAAGCTCCCGCAGGAAGCGGTTCCCCCTAAATGCCAGATAGTTGAGAATTCAGGCGCGGCTGATTGGGCGGGTGGGCGGTTCGCCCCGAAAACGCGTGTCGCGCTCCAGTGTGAGACGCAGGCCCTCAGCCAGGGAGAAGCGCGGCTGGTAACCCAGCTTCTCGCGGGCCAGGCTCAGATCGGCACACATGCGTGAAACACCCGGATCGGTGTGTGGGTTGTTGATCACTTCAGTGTTGGTGCCGGTAGCGTCCATTACCCGCCTTACCAGATCTCGGATGCTGGTTTCAGTTCCGCTGCCAATATTGATGATCATGCGGTTGATGCCTGGGGCAGTAGCCGCAGCGATCATCGCAGCCACAACATCGTCCACGAAAACGTAGTCGCGGGTTTGTAACCCATCGTTGTGCATCACCATGGTGCCGCCGCGCATGGCCTGGCGCAAGAAATTCGGAATGACCGGGGCATGAGATGGCGGCAAGTGCTGGCCGGGGCCATAAGCATTGAAGACTCGCAGGCTGAGGTTCTCGATCCCCCACAGATCTCCGATTGTGCGAACGTAATATTCAGCAGCCAGCTTCGAAACAGCGTAAGGGGAGCGCGGATTGGGGGGTGCGCTTTCGAGCAGCGGTTGGTCTCCCTGATCGCCATACACTGCGCCGGATGAAATAAAAACCACTCTGCGAACGCCCACATCACGCATCGCCTCCATCAGGCTGACGGTGCCGCCCACGTTGGTAGCGTTATATTCGCGCGGGTAAAGGACCGACTCGGGCACTGACACGCGCGCAGCCAAATGGTAAACGCAGTCCACCTCCTGGAGCAGAGTCCATAACTTCGGGCGATCGTTTACATCCCCACGGGTGAAGAGCACATCTGGGGAAAGTGCCTGCGAGTCGCCGGTCGATAGATCGTCCAGGCCACGAACTTGATGCCCTTCGCGTGCCAGGTAATTAGCGAGCGTGGACCCCAGAAAACCGGCTGCACCAGTGATGAGAAAATTCATTATTTGCCTTGTACGCTTCGAATTGTATTTCTGAGAAAGCGTGAGCGATATTTTGGAGATTTGTGTGTTCGCTCCACCTTTCCGGAGAATCGCATTAACATTATAGCACGCCAGCCAATGATACAATTCGAGGATGTTCCTGGCGATCTTAGAAACTCGGTAGATTCGATTTGTGGATTACATCTCTGTTGTCATGAAGCGGTTTTTGCGTTCGTTCTTTAGACTCATTATGAGTTTGCTGCTCATGGTAGTTCTATTAGGCAGCAGCAGCATGCCGCCGGGGGATACCTATGACCGGGCGCGCGCCTTTACCCGCAGCATTGAATTCGATTATGTGAGCTGGACCCTGGAGGCATTAGGGATTAAGACGGGCCAGATCGCCCTGGGGACAATCGATTATCTTTCTCCCGATAAACAGCACCAGGTGGCCACAGATTACCTCGACCTGGTGGCGCAGATTCAGCGCAGCGAGGATCAGCTTAACGATATCTATGCCAACCCGAAGATCAGTGACCCGCAAAGCACTTCAACATCGCTGCGCGACCAGTTGCAAGCTTTATACAAACGCCGTGGGTTGTTACAGCCTGTGGCAGAAGCGGTCGTTCAGGAACAGGTCAGCGAAGTCGCGGCCAGCCTGGGGCTAACATTGGGTGGGCAGCCGGTACCGCCAGTGCTTTTCCACAGCACTCCCTTGCCGTTGGCTTTGATCATCAGCCCGCGCGATAAAATCCGCCAGGTTGCGGATATTTCTCTACTGCCTGACTTGAGCGTGGATCAACAGGCAGCATTGGAAGAACGGGTGGACAAGGCCTTGAATGTCTCCTCTCTGGTCGTGCCGGTGGGTGGAGTTGGCCTGTATCCCACGATGGTGCAGCAAACTACCAATCTAAATTGGTTGTTCGAGGTGGTCGCCCACGAATGGACGCATAATTTTTTGACCCTGCGGCCTTTGGGAATCAGCTATATGAACAGCTCGCAACTGCGCACAATGAACGAAACAACAGCCTCGATCGCTGGTAAGGAGATCGGACAGGCGGTGATCGAACGCTATTATCCTGAACTGATTCCTCCAGAACCGGCCCCGGGCGATGCGAATGCCTCCGTTCAACAACCCCCCGCCCCGGTTTTCGATTTCAACGCCGAGATGCGCGCGACACGGGTGAATGTCGATAAAATGTTGGCTGAAGGAAAAATTGATCAGGCCGAGCAGTACATGGAGGCGCGGCGAGTATTTTTCTGGGACAACGGCTACCACATCCGCAAGCTCAACCAGGCCTACTTCGCTTTTTACGGCGCGTATGCTGATCAGCCCGGTGGCGCGGCGGGTGAGGATCCTGTGGGAGCAGCCGTACGCGCCTTGCGGAGTGAGAGTTCTGATTTAGCCACCTTTCTGAACCGCATCTCGTGGATGTGGTCCTTTAAGCAGCTTCAGCAAGCGGTCGGTACGGGCTAATCATTGACTAACCTACCCCGGCACTTTGACTGGTAAAATTATGGGAATATCCCGGGTTCTTGGAGAATACAAACATATGACAAAACGGATACTGATATTGCTGCTTGGTCTGGCGTTGATGTTAAGCGCCTGCCAGGGTGCCAACCAGCCTGTGCAAAATACAGCCGCTGTGGTGGTGCAGGAAACCGCCACACAAGTGCAGGCAGCACCTGCATCGGCTGTCGCACCAACGACGACCGTTGAACCCAGCCAGCCGGCTACAACGCAGCCGGCAGCGCCTCCAGGTTGCACAGTCGTCAGCCCTCAACCTACAGCGGGCCCCACCGAGCAGTCTTTATTCCCGCCGGTGAGCGACAGTGATTGGGTCCAGGGGCTAGCGACGGCTTATGTGACCATCACCGAGTATGGCGATTTCCAGTGACCGGGCTGTGCCGGTCTCGCGCCCGTGTTGGCGCGCTTAGTGAAGGAAAATCCTGACGACCTGCGCGTTGTTTTTCGCAATTTCCCCTTGATTTCGATCCACGATAAGGCTGCCACAGCCATGCAGGCTGCCGAGGCTGCCGGAGCGCAAGGAAAATTCTGGGAGATGCACGATCTGCTTTTCGATCAGCAAAGCACCTGGTCGACCAAATCGGTGGATGATTTTAAGACCTGGGTGACGGATCAGGCGGTTGGGATGGGCCTGGATAAAGCTCAATTCAGCGAGGACATGAACAGCGCTCCAGCAGCCGCAAAGTCACAGGCTGCCTGGGACAATGGTGTGGCAATCGGCCTGCCGGGCACACCGTTCTTACTGTTCAACGGCAGACCCTATCAAGGCCCGTTGAATTACAGCAACGTGTCCGCCATCGTTCAAATGATCTTACTGGAGAAGCGCCAGTTTACTTCCTGTCCGCCGATGACGATTGATCAAAGCAAGCAGTATTTTGCCACGCTTAAAACCGAAAAAGGCGATATCGTGATCCAGCTTTATGCCGATAAGGCTCCCCTGGCAGTCAACAGTTTCGTGTTCCTGGCGAATCAGGGCTGGTTCAACGGGATTACATTTCATCGCGTACTTCCAGGTTATGTGGCCCAGGCAGGAGACCCCAGCGGTTCAGGGTACGGCGGTCCTGGTTATGCCTTCGACAACGAAATTTCGCCCGACCTGAAATTCGATGCCCCGGGCGTGGTGGGGATGGCGAACGCCGGTGCGGGGACGAACGGCAGCCAGTTCTTTATCACGATGGCCCCTGCACCCAAGCTGGATGGAGGTTACACAATCTTCGGGCGTGTGGTCTCCGGAATGGATGTGGTCCAGAATCTCACACCGCGCGACCCGTCCCAGGGCGGAGACCTGCCACCGGGCGATAAAATTGTCAGTGTGACGATTGAAGAGAAGTAGATCCGTGAATTGAAAGTTTATTGGTGATGTCAGAATCTGAGGCGTTAGAAGACGCACAACCACGGGGCCAAAAGTTGAGTATTCCTGGCCAGAACAGTGGGAATATCCACGTTTATTCCGCTGTCCAGTTTGCGCTCAGCGCGCTGGCAGCCGTCTTACTGTGGAGCGGCGCTGCGCTGGCTGCTTTTTGGGGGGTAGTAGAATTCGTTAACGGTGGTTCCGCGGCAGGCCAGCCGTTGCTTTCGACGTTAATGGCCGGCGCTTTAGGTGCCAGCGGACTTTTACTGCTGCCTTCCGCCTTCTTTGCTCTGATGCGTTTGTTGAAGCGCCCTGTTTCGCTGCCCGAATCGCTCCCCTCGTTCTTACGGCCTACCATTTTGATCTTTATCTTCCCGCTGGTGCTTTTGTTGGGCTATTGGATCTCGTTCAATGCCAGCATTTCCTGGTTGGCACTGCCACCCCTGCACGTGCTGGCGATTGGGCTGCCGGTTCTGTGGCTGCTTTACCTGGGGATCCGCAAGCTGCCGTTGGGTTCTCAGCAGCGCCGCTGGGGTGTTTTTGGCAGTGGCCTGGTGCTCGGCCCGGCCTTAATCCTGGTAAGCGAACTTGGCGCTCTGCTGGTGTTTGGGGTGATCGGGATGATCGCAATTGCCAGCCAGCCCGAATTGGTGCAACAACTGCAAACCCTGGCACAACACCTGCAGTTTGGCAGTGTTTCCCCCGATATGGTGATGCAAGTCCTTGGTCCTTACCTGTCGCGCCCGGCGGTTTTGTTGACCATGCTTTCCTTTGGCGCGGTTGTCGTGCCTTTGATCGAAGAATTATTCAAACCCATCGGGGTGTGGCTGCTGATTGGGTATGATTTATCCCCGGCTGCCGGATTCGCGGCTGGGGCTATGAGTGGGGCAGGTTACGGGTTGTTTGAGAGTCTGGCTCTGACCAGCAGCGGTGAAGCCTGGATTTACCTGGTCGTGGCGCGCATTGGCACCGCCGTAATCCATATCCTGACAGCAGCCTTGATGGGTTGGGCATTGGTTCAGGCCTGGAGCGAAAAACGTTATCTGCGTTTGGCGATAACTTATCTGACCGCGATCTCCATCCACGGTCTGTGGAATGCGCTGACATTAATCTCTTCCTACAGTTCGCTCGCAAGCGCCCAGGGGGCCAGCCCGGTGATCCCCTGGGTCGTCCAACTGGGGGATGCAGCACCGTTTGGCCTGGGGGCTCTCACGATTGGGGCATTTGTCTTGCTGCTGTGGTCGAATCAGGTTTTGCGCCGGGATGACGAGTCTGGCCAGGATGGCACTGCACTCGATCTACCTGCAGAAGTGACAGTAGAATAGGTCGCCGCTGGGACTTTCAGATTTGATTGATTCCTCTTATAAATACATGCTATAATGCCGCCTAATGCCTGCCGACAAACTTGCCAGGCAGCCTGGAGGAAATATGAATTTGATCAACCTGTTTGTTGACCTGTTCTTACATCTTGATAAACATTTGAGCGTTGTCATCCAAACCTACGGTACCTGGACCTATCTTTTACTGTTTTTGATCATCTTTATGGAAACCGGGTTTGTGGTGACGCCTTTTTTGCCAGGAGATTCGCTGCTTTTTGCCGCCGGGACTTTTGCTTCTCCTGCCCTGGGATCGCCGTTGAATATTTTTGTGGTCTGGATTTTGATGTGTATTGCGGCAGTGGTCGGCGATACCGCCAATTACTGGATTGGGCATTTTATCGGCCCGCGCGCCTTCAGCGGTGACGTTCGTTTCCTTAAGAAAGAGTATCTGGATCGCACGGAAGCCTTCTACCAGAAGCATGGTGGCAAGACCATCGTTCTGGCTCGTTTTGTGCCCATCATCCGCACCTTTGCCCCTTTTGTGGCTGGGGTGGGCAAGATGACTTACGGGCATTTTATTGCTTATAACGTGATAGGGGGGATTGCCTGGGTATCCCTGTTCACGTTCGGTGGCTATTTCTTTGGTAATTTGACGTTTGTTAAGGAAAACTTCTCCTTCGTCGTCCTGGCGATTATTTTGATTTCGGTTATGCCGGCGTTTATCGAAGTTATTCGCAGCCGGATGCAGCGACCCACCTCCGAATTGGAAATTTGATTAAGGCTCTATCTGAAGTTAATGAATTAATATAAAAGACCGGCAAATCGCCGGTCCTTTTATATTAGTGTGATTCATGGTAGCAACTGCAGATGGCTTGCAGCTTGTCCTGTTATCTCGTTTTGGTCCCAGAGCATGGCATGATATTGGATACTGCGCCACATGTCGGCCATGTCGGTATAGTGGGGGTGGTAGGCATGCCCCGATTGCCCGGTAGTGTGGATGGAGAGTGAATTCTGCAGGTTGCTCATGTCGACGATCATGCGCATGGACGGCAAGCTGACCACCTGGTAGGATTTCTGCGCATCCCAGCCGGTGGCATTGACGATCGACGAGCCTCCCGAGGTCTGGTATGGCCCGCGATTGAAAATGGATTCAATCGGCGTTACCCCCGATTCGCCCAGGCTTTGATTGTGGAATGTGAGCGTATGAAGCTGCCCCCAGGACCATTTTTGAGGCGTATTGCCCAGACTCTTGTCTAACTCATCCACCGCCTCCCCGAAGGCCTGACGGAAAATTTGATCCCGGTTTTCCACCTGGGTGGTGCGTTTATCGTCCCACCAGGGGCTGTCCGCTTGCATCACCAAATTGCGCATGACTTCGAACCAGCGGTCACCACCCGCGGGCCAATAGTCTTCGGGCAGCTCATCGTCAAAAGTGTCTGCCAGCAGGTGTTTCCAGAAAGCTGCGAACAATGCAGCGGGAGCAGAATCCATCTGGTCCTGCAAGTCCCAGTTCTGTAAGATGGCGCGCGCGTTTTCCAGGTGGCTGTCATTCAGCGACACTTGCAACAGAATGGGCAGCAAGGTCTCTGCGTTCAGATCTTTATCATCCCCTTGCATTTTTTGGATATAAGCGATATCGATAGGGCCGGGGGCATTTTGGATCATATCCACGATACGTTGAGCTCGAAAGCCGTAATCCCATTCTGTGGTGATCAGGTGTGGGTAATCTGCTCCCACCACGGCGTTGTTGGCAGTCGCTACGAAACCCTGTGTTGGGTTAAAGGTCCTGGGGAGCTGTTCGAAGGGAATATAGCCGGTCCATTCGTATTCGTCGGTCCAGCCGGGTACGGGCAGGCTGCCATCCCCTTTAGCGCGCATCGGGATATTGCCGGGCATCTGGTAACCGATATTTCCGTCCACGTCGGCGTAAACCAGGTTCTGAGCCGGCACGCTGAAATAAGAGGCGGCATCGCGAAAGTCGCTCCAGTTCTGCGCCCGGTCGAGCTTCCAGATGGCGGTGAAGAGGAAGTTAGGCTCCAGGGCCGTCCAGCGCAAGGCGATCGCATAATGCTGTGGGAGATCGATGCCTGCGGTCTGGACGAAGTCTTTCAAGTCCCCATAGGTATCGGATATGATTGGCCCGTGGCGGGTATAGCGCACGGTCAGATTTACCGGTTGCGCGCCGCTAGACTGGAGGGTCTCGTCCACCAACTGCATGTCGACCCATTTCCCGTTGACCTCGTACTGGTTGGGGTTATTTGGGTTGATTTTCTCGATGTATAGATCCTGCACATCCGGGCCGGTATTGGTCACGCCCCAGGCGATGTGCTCGTTATGGCCGACGATTACACCCGGAGAGCCGGCAAAGCTAAAGCCGGTTACTTCATACGGGCAGTCCGGCCCTTTCGGAGCGCAGTGCAGTCCGATTTCATACCAGATAGATGGCATCTGCTCGCTCAGATGTGGGTCGTTCGCCAGAAGCGGTTTCCCCGTGGCGCTGAGCTTGCCGGAAATCACCCAGTTATTCGAGCCAATTCCAGCGCCAGATGGCCCCAGCAGGTTATCCAGGGCTGTGACCCGGTCGGAAACAATTTGCAAGGCGGCGGATAGTCCGGGATCTGATTGCAGCAAGGCGCGTAAATCTGACTTCTGGCCGAGAGCCGTGCCTGTCTGCCAGTCAGGAACGATCAATGGGTGATCTGCCGGATAAGGGGGTTCCAGCTCAGCGACCTGCTCAGGAGTGAGCACTTTGAGCAGTTTGGCGCGTTCGATCTCGCCGTCCATATTTCCGCCCAGATCCCAGGCCATGGCCTTGGCCCAGGTCAATGTGTTGACTGGTTCCCAGGGTGCAATCTTATAGTCCGGTGAAAGCAGTTTCAAGATGTTGTATTCCAGGCTGATGCCACTGCTGCCACGCTTTGCCAGGTAGGCATTGACCCCATCTGCATAAGCCTGCAGAATGGCCTGGCTGGCGGGGTCCATCTGCTTTAATTCTTCCTGGGCCACGCGCTCCCAGCCCAGGGTGCGCAGGAAGGCGTCTGTATCCAGTTCGCTTTTACCGAACATTTCGGCCAAGCGGCCTGATCCTAAATGGCGCCAGAAATCCATCTGCCAGAAGCGGTCCTGGGCGTGCACGTAGCCCTGGGCGAAAAACAAATCACGTTGGCTGGTGGCATAAATCTGAGGGATGCCGAACTTGTCCCGATAGATGTCTACTTTGCCGCCCAGGCCGTTGAGATGGATTTCTCCACTAACCTGCGGGAAGGAGCGGCGCACGATGAGCGGGCTGGCGGCAGCCGCCAGGATTGCGATGGCCAGGATGAGCCCAATTAATCCGAAAATAAGACTGCGCAGCAGGCGGGGCATTTTTATTCTCCTTTGGCGACTATGCGGTTGTGTCTGGTTTTTTGAGATTTCCTATCGCGACAGCCATAGCGATGGCGTGAGTGCGGGTATGGCTCAGACTGATGGACCAGGTCTGCAGTCCCAATATGCCGGCCAGCGAACTGGCTTTGCCGCTCAAATGCAGCCGCGGTTCACGGGCAGGGCCGCGTTGGATTTCGATCTCGCGCCAGCTTACGATTCCAATCCCGGTGCCGAGGGCCTTGGCCACGGCCTCCTTGGCCGCAAAGCGCGCCGCCAGCGAAGCGGTGTTGGAACCCACCTCGGCCAGTTCTTTTTCTGTAAAGACGCGCTGCAAGAATCGATCTCCATAGCGTTCAATGGTTTGCTGGAGACGGTCAATTTCCACCAGATCTACGCCTGTCTTGAGTTCCATTCATGCCTTCGTGTGTTTTTTAGTAGGGATACGGAAAGAATGGCTGAAGCCATACCTACGAACAAAACTGCTATGCCTTTATGGACCATGAACTATGGACCAGCAATTGCGGTGCCCAGGCCCTCAGGAACCAGGTAGCGGCGTGCGGTCTCCAGAATCTCTTCCCGGGTGACGGCGCGCACCAGGTCCGGAAAGTGCAGGAAATAATCCAGATCGCGTTCATAACGTTGCAGGTTGATCAAGGCTGCGGTTACACCAGCGTTGGACTCCAGGGAAAGCGGCAGGCGACCAATATAATTCGCCTGGCTGTCAGCCAGCTCCTCTTCCGAGACCGGTTCGCTCACAAAGCGGGTAATCTCCTGGTGAATTAGCTCGACGATCCGATCCACATTGGCAGGGTTAGCTCCCGCCGAGACGTACCAGGGCCCAGGGCCAATGCCTCCCCCCAGGCTGCTTTCCGCATAATATGCCAATCCGGAACGCTCGCGCACCACATCCCCAATCCGTCCCATCATGCCGAACTGTCCCAGAATATTGTTGCCCAATGAGGCAGCCAGGTAATCCGGGTTGCTCCGGCTGGGTCCCGCGGCGCCTACAATGATGTCGGCCTGCGATTTACCTGCAATGCTTACTTTCTTGACAACTGGGTGTTTCAAAGCTACCACGGGGGGCAGCTCTGGCGGTTCGGGTTGATCCGGGTTTTGCCAGTCACCCAAAACTTCGGCAACCTTGTCCACTGCTGCTGCCGGTTCAATCGCTCCGGCAAAGGCGATTACCAGGCCTTTAGGCCCAAAATGCCGGGCGTGGAAAGCAATCAAGTCTTCTCTCTCAATAGCCTGAACGGTTTCGATAAAGCCGTCCTCGGGACGGCTGTAGGGATGTCCGGCATAAACCACCTGGTCAAATGCCATAGAGGCCATTTCGTTGG
>Ga0315542_1000738_pt1 | contig 20761 bp, 14 predicted proteins | sample SalMarSW160120MG_FD_202541 | JGI IMG/M metagenome (GOLD analysis project Ga0315542, IMG submission 202541) | Salt marsh sediment microbial communities from the Plum Island Ecosystem LTER, Massachusetts, United States - Salt Marsh Sediment SW1601-20 ... | reverse complement strand
CGCATGATAAAAGTAGGCGGTATCAACATAATTAACGCCATGGTCTATTGCATAATGAAGCAACCTTGTAGCTAATGGATTGTCTATTTTTTCAGGCTTATGATCTATAGTAGGAATCCGCATACATCCAAACCCCAGAATTGAAAGGCCAATGCCTGTTTTGTTGAGTTGTCGATAGAGCATATATTGTTCTCCTTGTTTTATAAATAAATTATTTTACCTGATAATAAATGTGCGAAAATACTCCAATAATTAATCAGGTGTTTTGATTTTAAATGATTTTTAACTTTTGCATTTTACTCTTTTGTTTGTACTTAAATATTAATTCTGATCACATTAAAAAAAATTGTCTTTCATACAGGTTTGGTTTAACTTTGATAATGAAATAAATAGGATTCTGGAGATTAAACTTGTGTTATGGCAAGCCTTATCCCGGGATATAATTACGACATCTTCATCAGCTATCGCCAGAAAGACAACAAGCACGACGGCTGGGTGACGGAGTTTGTTGATAATCTGCGTTCTGTTCCTCGGTTTAAAGAGGTATTAAATAAAATGGGATTATCAGAATATTCAAACCAATAAGAGGTGAGTTACTTTTAAGAAATAAAGCAAGAAATATTATGATTAAATCTGTTTCACTGAATTCAGCAATTTTCTTCTTGATACTGGTCACAGCTTGTTCTCTAAAGAATAAACCTGTTACTGTAAAATTTGAAGGCACTTTTGCCGAAAAGAAATGGGCAATAAAGGACCTGAACACTGAGTTACCTTCTGATTGGTCCTCATTCGGATATCTGACATTCGAAATGACCTCTTCCACTACCCAGCGCTTCGACCTGCTACTGTATGATGCTGATGGAATCCGCAGACTACAGATACAACCTTTCCAGGGTGCCAGGGTAATGGCATCCATACCCCTGATCCATTTTCAGAAGAGGAACACAAAAGGAATGGATATGGCAGCAATATACAAGACAGCACGTCCGGGTTACTGGATCGGTTTTACCGGCGATGTGGGACCAATTAATAAAGTTGATTCTCTGGGAGTGTCAATGAGACTTCCGATAGGCTCCCCAACCATCGAGCTTAATAATTTCAAATTGACCATGGCTGCTGAAGATACCATATTTGGTCCTGTCCCGCTGGTTGATGAGTTTGGTCAGTGGATACTTGCTGACTGGCCAGGGAAAGCCAAAACTACCGATGATCTTAAAACAGCCTGGAAAGCGGAAGAAGATAGCCTGGGCACCAATGAATTCAATGTATCAAAATATGGTGGCTTCCTGGCTACCAAAGCAAAAGCAACTGGGTTTTTCCGTGTGGAAAAGATTGATGGCAGGTGGTGGTTTGTTGATCCTGAAGGTCACCTCTTCTTTTCATCAGGGAGTTGCTGTATCAGTTCGGGTTATTCATTCTCCCGTGTAAAGGGCCGGGAGTATATATTTAAAGCGATGCCTCCTGCTGATGAACTTGTAAGCCCGGGTCAGCAATCGGGGAGAGGGCTTAATACGTCTTTTTATACCTGGAATCTCTATCGCCGGTTTGGTTCTGACTGGTATCAAAAGTGGACGGACCTTACTGTTCGCCGCATGGACAGCTGGGGTATAAATACAATAGGAAACTGGTCTGATGCTTATTTTGGAGGCAGCCACAGGAAACCTTATGTAGCGACTCTCAGGGGATGGGGTATCGAGACCGGGATTATGGGCATGCCCGATGTTTATGCCCCGGACTATTCAGCGAAAGTTGATTCAGCAGCTGCCCGGCAATGTGCACCCCGGAAGGATGATCCTTATTTACTGGGTTATTTCCTTGGTAATGAAATGCCATGGCCAGGCAGGGAATCAGAACTTGTTAACCTGATTCTGTCCGGAGAGGAAACACCAATGCAGAATGAATTGAAAAAATATCTTTCTGACGGAGATACTCCGGAACGTCGTAAGACTTTTATATATGATACCTTTTCCAAATTCCTGAGTATTGTAAATGCTGCTGTCAGGAAGCATGATCCGAATCATCTTAACCTTGGATTACGTTATGGAGGCACTCCTCCTGACGACATCATTAAGGCATCAATGGGTTTTGATGTGTTCAGTATTAACATTTATGGCTACGATGCAAATGCAAAGGTAAAGAAGGTATATGATTTAACCGGACTTCCCGTAATCATAGGTGAGTTCCATTTCGGGACTCCCGGCCGCGGACTTGCTCCCGGCCTGGCACAAACCAGTGATCAGGAGGAACGGGGTGTTGCCTATCGCTATTATGTTGAAAATGCAGCCTCACATCCTGCCCTGATAGGGGCACACTGGTTTCAGTGGATGGATCAGCCTTGTACAGGGCGCAGTGATGGTGAGAACTATAACATCGGGTTCCTGGATGTTACTGACCGACCGTATAAAGAATTAGTTGATGCTGTAAAGGAAACTTTCGGAAGAATACCTGATGTACATTCCGGCAAAGTACCACCTGTGAGCCGGCAGGCAATTGTTCAATAAAATTGACTCTTTTATCTCTGATCCCAAAAGGAAACAGCTCAACAGCCATTGCATGTGCCATACCAAAGCCAAATAATTTATTACCTTATCCCGGGCACATTTGTATATCTGTAATTAATATAATACTGAAGATCATGTTCAGGTTTGGCAAACTGGTCGGCTATAGGCTTTTTTGAAAAAGTCTGAAAATACAGTATGCAGGCATCTCTCCATATTTTTGCATGTTCTTCCTGAAGAGCCAACAGCGATTTGACCTTATTAAACCTCTCGCTGTCAATATATTTCTCCATCTTCTGCCAATCCTCTTCCATCTCTATTACCGAATTAACCCCTGAATTATACTTATAGCATAACTCATCCCAGAGTGATCTGCCGGAATGCATCTTATAATCCCATGGAACATGATGGAACCATAGAAGAAGATTTTCGGGGCAGGTCTCAATATTTTCATACATATTTCTCACTTCAGGAAAATACTGGTCAACAGCATCGCTGCCTGTACGAGTCCTGTCAAAACCTATTCCGGTTGAATCAGCCCTGTGATAATACACAGATGTCCAGTCTTGTCTGCCTCTGTTAACCCATGGTCCGGGGCCATAATGATGGCCCGCATACATTATATGATGTAATCCGATCGGAGTCATATAGTTTACGGTAATTTCACGGGAAGCCATCATCATTTTACTGACAATCCTTAAGAATTCCGGATTATTAGTAAATGTCATTCTTATCCATTCATCGGCAATTTCACCGGAATCCATATATGGGTCCCAAGCCAGACGTCCGAAGGCGTACCAGTTAGCCTGTGCAAACGGATGTCCTGTCCAGTTGGTATCACTGCCAATATTTGCGACACCGGCCATTCCTGTAAGTGAATGATTCTCCAAAGAACCGTCTACTACTTTTGCGACAATCGATCCTTTTCCCTTTGCATAAGTATCTGATTTGAGACATTCTTCATATAAAGGAGCCAGGAATACGAGGTGAACGGACCCTCCAAGGTACTCCTGGGTGATTTGGAATTCAGGCATCAAAGGTGTTTTTGGCATCGCACCGAAAAGTGGATGGAAAGGTTCGCGAGGCTGGAAATCGACAGGTCCGTTTTTCACCTGGATCAGTACGTTTTCCCTGAATTTTCCATCAAGAGGTTTGAATTCATTATATGCCTGTTTAGCTCTGTCATCCGGTACATTATTGTCATATACAAATGCCCGCCACATAACTATGCCTTTGTGTGGAGCCAGTGCATCGGCAAGCATATTTGCCCCATCGGCATGTGAACGGTTGTATTTTTGCGGTCCGGGCTGCCCTTCAGAATTTGCCTTAACGGTAAAACCTCCAAAATCGGGGATATAACTATAAATCTCATCAACTTTTTTCTTCCACCATGATATCACCTCGGGATTAAGCGGATCGGCAGTTATTAGCTTATCAAGTTCTACAGGGGCGCTGAACCTGGCAGTAAGATAGACCCTGATTCCGTAAGGTCTTAAAACATCAGCTATTGCTGCAACTTTTACCAGGTACTCCTTAGTCAGGATCAGGGCATTCGCATTAACGTTAGTCAGCACACTGCCGTTAATTCCTATTGAGGCATTGGCCCGGGCATAATCCAGGTACCTGGGTGAGATGCTGTCAGGCAGTGATTTCCAGTCCCATAATGATAATCCTGCATATCCTCTTTCAACCGTTCTGTTAAGATTATCCCAATGATTCAGTAGTCTTATTTTTATTTTTGGAGCACTTTCAATTGAAAGATCCTGAATGCTCCGGTTGGTTTGGAGCAAACGCAAAAAACAAAATGTCCCGTAAAGTACGCCAACATCTTTTTTCGCAGTAATCACTATTATTTTCTTCTTTTTATATGTAGTGGTTATTATCAAATATCCCTCATCATCAAGAGTTTTTAATTTATCATTTAACTTCAGTGAAGCAATAATCGGAGAGCTTGCCGGAGTTCCGGCCACAATAAATCCATCTCTTTTTACCGTTTTTTCGGAAGGAATAGCTGAGGCAAGCAAGCCATTCAAACCCATTTGCAGTTCTTTACCAGCTGCCAGCAAAACAGGCGACCGGCCCTCGATGATCCAGCCTGTAATAAGATTTTTATATTGGCCAAGTAGTAAATTATCCGATATTTTATCATAACGAAGCCATAGCCTGTACCCATTTTCCCCGTTTAATCCTGGGCTGGAAACAAATATTGACAATAATAAAATAAAAAGATTCAATTTTCTCATGACGTCTGGAATTATTCTATTATAGGTTCATTTTATTTCGCAATGATGATTGTCGTATTATAAGAGCATCCTCAAGTACTTATCGTGTTCAGGCTTACAGGATTTGTATCATTTAACTTATTTATCAGCGGGGATGCGGCAATTTCTCCAACTTCCATAGCAGGATAGTGGATAGTTGTGAGGTTTGGCATTACCCTGCTGAACTGCCCGTATGAAATGACCGGGATCAATGCAAAAATGAAAACAAGAGCCCTGATTTTTTTATGATATTAATTAATAATGGAGATAACAACTTTTACCTGATCCTGCTAAATTAATGTAATTATTGATTTGAGTATTCCGGATTCACCTTTTAAAGCTTTTGGGTCAGGTTGCCTGCCTCCGACAAAAACCTGAAATTTTCCCGGGCGGATGACCCTTTTATTATTATTATCAATGACTGAAAATGCATCGGGAGGAATTGTCATAACCACAGTTTTTAATTCTCCGGGTTTAAGATGAATTCTTTCAAAACCTTTCAGAGCATGAATTGCTACAGGGACATCTGCTGTAAGATCGGTCAGATAAAGCTCAACAACCTCGTCTCCTTCCCGTCGGCCTGTATTTTTGACACTAACTGTAACCTTAACTGAATCACCTGTATTGGCCATATTTTTAACCTTCAGGTTTTTATAGCTAAAAGTGGTATAACTCAGGCCATACCCGAATGGAAATAATGGTTCCCCGGTAAAGTATCTGTAAGTTCTGTTTTTCATGCTATAATCATCAAATGAAGGGAGATCATTTACTGATTTATAAAATGTTACTGGTAGTCGTCCACCCGGGTTGTAATCTCCGAACAACACATCAGCTATTGCCAGACCGGCGGCCTGACCACCATACCATGATTCGAGTATAGCGGGAATATTTTCCTTTTCCCAGTTAATCGAAAAGGCACTTCCATTCAGCAGAACCAGTATAACCGGTTTTCCCAGTGTATGTATTGCTTTTATCAGCTCCTCCTGAACTGCAGGCAGATCGAGGCTTGTTCTGTCACCGCCTTTAAACCCATCTATATTGACTCTCATTTCTTCACCTTCGAGCCTTGGCGTTATACCCATGCACATTATTACAACATCTGCTTTTTTTGCAATTTCCAAAGCTTCTGTTTTCAGTTCTTCATCAGGCTTTTGACCGGGCATACCCGCAACCCAGTTACAACCCTGTGCATAAAGGACTTCAGCGGTTCCGGAAAGCTTTTCCTTTATTCCCCTGAGTGGAGTTACAGGGTCAGATGGTGTACCATTATAATTACCAAGAAGAACAAAGGTCTGATCGGAGTTTGGCCCGATAACTGCAACAGTTCCGCAATTCTTTTTCAATGGAAGTATATTGTCCCTATTCTTAAGCAATACCATAGACTTCCTGGCAGTTTCAAGGGCTAATTGTTTATTCTCTTTACAATCAACTACGCTGTAAGGTATCTGAGCATATTTTACCATCTCAGGCGGATCGAACATCCCCAGCAGGAAACGTGCTGTGAATAGTCTTTTGACAGATACATCTATTTCCTGTTCTGAAATAAGATTGTTGGTCACGGCGGTTTTAAGATTCCTGTAAACATTTGAACACTCAAGGTCCGTCCCCGCTCTCACCGCATCAGATGCTGCGGAATCGGGAGTAGAAACATACTTATGCCCCCTGTAAATATCCGCAATTGCACCGCAATCAGATACGATATATCCCTTGAAACCCCATTCGTTCCTCAGGATATCAGTAAGCAGCCTGTTGCTTGAGCAGCATGGTTTCCCCAGAAAACTGTTATAGGCACACATTACCGAATAGGCTTTGCCTTCTTTTATCCCCATTTCAAACTGGGGAAGGTAAGTCTCCCTCAGGTCTCTCTCGTTGATAACGGCATTAAAAGAGTGTCGTGCAGGCTCCGGTCCGCTATGAACGGCAAAATGTTTAACTGTAGAGATAACCTTGAAGTATTTCGGGTCGTTGCCCTGCAGGCCTTTAATAAATTGCACAGCAATTTTCCCGGTAAGAAAAGGATCTTCGCCGTAGGTTTCCTGGCCTCTTCCCCAGCGGGGATCCCTGAAAATATTGATGTTGGGTGACCAGAAAGTAAGGCCCTGGTACCTGGCTCTCGAGCCCTTCCTTACATACTCGTGATGTTTTGCTCTCGCCTCATCAGAGATGACTGTTGCCACCCTGTAGATAAGATCCTGATCCCATGTGGCACCCAGACCGATAGCCTGCGGGAAGACCGTTGCAAGGCCTGCCCGTGCCACTCCATGGAGGCATTCATTCCACCAGTTATACGCGGGAATGCCCAGGCGGTCAATAGCCGGAGCCACATCCATCATCTGGCTGATCTTTTCATCAAGGGTCATCCTTCCTACCAGATCATCCACCCTTGCAGAAACAGTCAGATCAGGGTTCAGAAATGGAAATTTATAAGTCTGCTGAGCAGCAGCAAAAGTGCCTACAGAAAAAGCCAGAATAATAAGAGCTCTGACTCTTAAAACTTTCTTGTTTCTATCTTGCAACATATCAGTAAAATATTGAAGTTATAATTGACAATAAAAATAGTTAAAAGAAAATAATGTCATATGTTTTGACTATTAAAAAAGATTAAAATGATTCTCAATTCCTATTATAGGCCTTTCTCGACCAGAATTCAATACAAGTAGCCTGATTATAATTTTTTTAATATTACACATTCAGATAAACCTGCTAAAAAAACTGAGGTTTTCCAAAAAGAGGCAGCCTCAATCAAAACCTAACCTGAAAAACCAACCAGTATCGTAATAACCCGGGTTTTGTGGCAATACCGGACCCTGAGTGACTAGGTCAATCTGATTCGAGACAGATATTGGTCCTAAAACATAATCAGCTTGTGCATCAGACAGCTGTGCAGGAGCAGTAGTCTCGAAATATGATGGGGCTGGATGTTCATGATATGGAGGCTCCGGGAAAGGATTTGATCGTATATAATGTTGAGGTAAAACTAAGCAACCATTTTGGCCTGGCTTTTCTGCGGTTTTTCAATATTTAGCCAGCAGGCTATATGCAAACCAGAGTAACGGGGCCTGTCCGTGAAGATCTCCGGTTGTTGTAATTTCTGAATATAAGCATCTGTCTCCAGAGCTGCTTTGTCCAGATAGTCACTATTCCCGGTGACTCTGTAAGCCTGGACCTGTAATGCTGCTATCATCCATACATCATCAATCCAATATCTTGTTTGATTTGTCATTCCATCCGGAAGAGGATTCTCCCATTGTTTATCTGCCAGGTCAAGACCTTATTTGCGAAAAATTTCTTTCCTGTTCTGCCTGAATAATTCCAATGGCAAAATGCCATATACACTAGCATCTACATGGTTAGCTGTATTAGCAATACTATCAGTGATTACTTTTAAATAGCGATCAGATAATTTTTGCAGTCTGACGGAATCTTTCAATAATCCGGCAAGCCGTACTGCTCCAAAGCCGGCACAGGCTTCAGCATAGTGAACTGCATATACCTGTCCCGATCTGTATATCATGAAGTCAGGCCTTGCAAGAAGATCATCAGTAACCATTCTGAATACTACCTCAGGCGATTTATCGCCGGGCCTTAAAGCTTCGCCAAAATATGGTACTCTGCTTGCTGAACAGCTTAACAGGAATCCTGTTACCAAAAGGGAAAATGAAAATATTTTTAATGTATTTTAAATATTTCTATAAATTAATAATTTCTATAGAATTACTCGGAGAAAAAGCTATTTTTATTCTTCTAAATTAAAAATTTATTTCAATATAAATTAATTAGCATATTTTAATGAGTTTTTTAATCTGTCAATAAAAATGAATATGACTATTGCTGAACTGGGGAAAAAAGCATCTACACTGAGACTCAACGTTATCAGGATGGTTGGTGTAGGTCAGAAGGGCCATCTGGGGGGATCTTGTTCTTTAAGTGAAATTGTTACAGTTCTTTATTTTCACAGGATGAAACATGATCCCAAAAATCCAAAATGGAAAGACCGGGATAGATTTTTACTTAGCAAAGGGCATGCGGCTCTTATACAATACGCAGCACTTGCAGAGTCAGGATACTTCCCAAAAGAAGAAATGGATAATGTCAAACAGCTTGGAGCCATGCTGCAGGGTCATCCGGAGATGAAAACAACGCCCGGGATAGAGGGTAATACTGGGTCATTAGGACAAGGATTGTCTATGGCTTGTGGCATGGCTGCCGGCCTTAAAGTTGATAAAAAAGATAACAAAGTATATTGTATAATAGGTGATGGTGAGATTGCTGAAGGCCAGATATGGGAAGCTGCAATGACAGCCTCTTATTATAAGCTTGATAATCTTATTGTATTTCTTGATAAAAACAACTTACAGGCAACAGGGTTTATTTCCGATCGCTATAATACAAATCCCCTGATTGATAAATGGAAAGCATTTGGATGGCATGTTGAGGAGGTAGACGGCCACAATATTACAGATATTATTAATATCCTCGAAGAGGTTGACCAGGTTGCCGGTAAACCAAAAATAATAATTGCCCGTACGGTAAAAGGGAAAGGTATTTCCTTCGCGGAAAATGTAGTTTCCTTTCATAACGGGGAACTTACAAAAGAACAGTATGATCTGGCATATTCAGAATTAATTAAAACAAATTAGACAGCGATGAAATCACATAATCAAAGACAAGTATACGGAGAGACATTACTCGACCTGGGAAAAGAGAACGAGAATATTGTTGTGATGGAAGCCGATCTTGGTAAATCAACTATGACTGTCTTGTTTGAACAGGAATTTCCTGAAAGATTTTTCGAGATGGGAATAGGAGAGGCAAATATGACCTCTTTTGCTGCAGGTCTCTCCTTGACTGGTAAGATAGCATTTACTAATTCATTTGCCGTATTCGCTGCAGGGAGATCATTTGATCAGATACGACAGGCAATCTGTATCCCAAAGTTAAATGTAAAGATTGTCGGGTCAAGTGCAGGATTGTCTGACTTTGGAGACGGAGCCACTCATCAGTCTGTTGAAGACTTGGCTATCATGAGGGCTATCCCTAATATGACAGTATTGGCTCCGGCTGATGGTATTGAGACTGGTAAAATGGTTAGAAAAATGGTTGAATGCAATGGCCCGGTATATTTACGTCTGAACCGGCATGATCTCCCGGATATATTTCCTGAGGATCAAGAGTATGTAATTGGGAAACCATATTTAATAAGAGATGGTAAAGATGTTGTCGTTTTTGCAAATGGCCTAATGGTAGCAAGAGCTGTTCAGGCAGCAGAAAAACTGGAAAGTGATGATGTCTCGGTAAAAGTAGTAAATGTCAGCTCATTAAAGCCGATTGATGAGGATGAAATAAAGAAATTTGCAGCCGACATGAAGGGTATTGTGACCGTAGAGGAACACTCATTAATTGGTGGCCTTGCAAGTGTTATTACATACATACTTCGAGGTAGTGGAATACCGGTTATCCCTATCGGCATTGAAGATCGGTTTGGACAATCGGCACATTGCTACGAGGATCTCCTCATTGAATATGGATTAACGACAGATAATATTATTAACGCAATAAAGAAGCTGTCTTGACTAGAAAGTTAATAAATATTAACACTTCAAAAACATGGAAACTCCAATTAAATTATCGTTGGTACTTGTTCTCGGATTTCTGTTCGTAGCTTTTTCCGAAAACGGTATGGCACAGGTTCAATGGACACAATCTACAAATTCAAATGCCTGGACTCACAAAAGCACTGTGTTGACCAAGGCAACTGACAAAGAAGTTGATGCTACTATCATGGTTAATGATAAGGAGCAGGTGGTTGATGGATTTGGAGCTTGTTTCAATGAATTGGGCTGGACTGCATTATCAGTTCTCGATAATGGAACCCGCGAGAGTATCTTAAAGAATATTTTTGATCCTAAAGATGGCCTCAAACTCAATATATGCAGAATGCCAATAGGAGCTAATGATTATGCCCGCGATTTTTACTCACTTGATGATTCTGTTGGTGATTTTGAAATGAAATATTTCAATATAACCAGGGATAAAGAGGTGCTTATCCCTTATATTAAGTCGGCAATGAAATACCGTCCTGATCTTAAAATATGGGGTTCTCCATGGTGCCCTCCTTCCTGGATGAAAACAAATAATCATTACGCCTGTAGAGCTTCTGCAACTAATGGACTCACATATGATAAAAATGGCAGAGAGAACCTTACCCAGTTTCGGATGGAACCTGATTATTTAAAAGCATATGCACTCTACTTTACTAAATATATTCAGGCTTACAGGAATGAAGGGATTCATATTACTGGTGTTCATGTTCAGAATGAGATGAATTCGTGTCAGAATTTTCCTTCATGTATATGGACATCTGAAGATCTTGGGATCTTCATAGGAAAGTATCTTGGTCCGGCTGTAACTACCTATGTTCCTGATGCTGAAATTTGGTATGGCACCTATGAAAGGCCTTCAGTAGAAAAGATAGATACGATTATGCAGGATCCTCTTTCATCAAAATATATACATGGTGTCAGTTTCCAGTGGGCCGGTAAACAGGCAATACCTGGTGTGCATAAAAAATATCCTGCATTGAAACTCATGCAGTCGGAGACAGAATGCGGAAATGGTTCAAATGACTGGAAAGCAGCTGAATATACATTTTCGCTTATGAAACATTATTTCGATAATGGAGTAAGTGTATATTCTTTCTGGAACAGTGTACTGGACGAAACAGGTAAAAGTCAGTGGGGATGGAAACAAAATGCAATGGTTACTGTAAACAGTAAAACCAAAGAAACTACTTATAATCCGGAGTTTTATTTATTAAAACATTTTAGTTATTATATTCAACCTGGAGCAAGAAAACTAAAAACTGCAGGTAATGATGCAGAATTACTTGCATTCATTAATCCTGATAAAAGCAAAGTTGTTGTAATTGGTAACAAGGAGGAAAGTGCTAAAATGATTAATCTGCAGATCGGGAAAGATGCTCTTTGTGTCCAACTTGAACCACACTCTTTCAATACATTTATTATTAAATAAATACTGCATTTTTAAGGATACTCATATGCTGGTAATTATTATTCTTCTGCTTTGTATTCTGTTTATAGTTTTTTCATCTGCAAAATTTAAGATACACCCTTTTCTTGCATTATTATTTGCATCTTTAGGTTTTGGTTTATTTACCGGAATGCCATTATCACAGATTGTTCAGTCAATCAACAATGGATTTGGAAATACTCTGGGATATATTGGCATAGTGATAGTAGCCGGTACGATTATAGGGATCTTTCTCGAATTATCTGGTGGTGCTTATACACTTGCTGACAGGGTGTTAAAAATTATTGGCGAAAAACGTGTCCCTCTTGTAATGGCAATTATAGGATGGTTTGTTTCTATACCGGTGTATGCCGATTCAGGATTTGTTATTCTTACACCTCTGAATAAAGCACTCTCCAAAAGAGCAAAAATCTCTTTAGCTGGTCCCGCTATAGCATTAAGCTTGGGTCTTACTGCCACTCATTGTCTAGTTCCACCTACTCCTGGTCCAATAGCAGCTGCAGGAATTATTGAGGCTAATCTGGGGCTTGTCATTCTATTCGGAGTGCCAGTGAGTATAATGGCTTTATTCTTTGGATGGCTGTTCGCAGTAAAAATTGCTTCAAAAGTTACTATAGATGCAAATCCGGAACTGACTGAAGAAGAAATTGTTTCCAAAATTAAAGAAGCGCCGTCCGCATTAAAAGCGTTAAGTCCCATTTTTATACCAATAATCCTGATAGTATTAAAGTCCATTTCTGATTTTCCTACATACCCACTGGGGGAGGGAACATTCAAATTGTTTTTTAGCTTTATTGGAGAACCGACCGTCGCCTTATTAATAGGTGTTCTTTTGGCTTTCTTACTTCCAAAAAAGAGACATGAAGGCATCTATTCTGAAACCGGTTGGGTTGGGAAGGGTTTATTGAATGCTGCCACAATTATTTTGATTACCGGAGCAGGGGGATCCTTTGGAAAAGTTCTGCAGAATTCGGGACTTGCCCAAACCTTAGGGAATGCTCTTTCGGATGTAAATATTGGGATCTGGTTGCCTTTTATAATTGCAGCAACCATAAAGACAGCACAGGGATCATCCACCGTTGCCATAATAACTGCTGCTTCTATTATTGCCCCGCTTTTGCCTTCTCTGGGATTTTCGTCAGAAGTGGGCAAATCATTAATAGTATTATCGATAGGCGCGGGAGCAATGGTTGTATCACATGCCAATGATAGTTTCTTCTGGGTGGTAACCCAGATGTCACATATGGATATAAAAACGGGATATAAACTTCAAAGTTTCGGTACTTTCATCCTGGGAACAATTTCAGGAATAATAGTTTGGATTTTTAGTTTTTTATTTACTTAAACTTAGTGTAGGAAAATAGATGATGAAAACAATGAAAGCTGTTGTAAAATACGCAGATGCACCAGGTGCCACTGAGATGCGTGATGTGCCGATACCTGAGATCGGAGATAAAGATGTACTGGTTGAAGTTGCTTATGTTGGAATATGTGGAACAGATCCTCACCTGCATAAAAATACTTCTTCATTTAAATTTGTGCGCCCGTTTATTCTGGGTCATGAATTTGCCGGAACAATTTCAGAAGCGGGTGCGAAAGTGACAGGGTTCTCGGTTGGTGATAGGGTAACATCAGAAACCCACGCAGAATATTGCGGGAAATGTACTCTTTGCAGACAAAATAACTATCCGCTCTGTCGCGAAAGAAAAGGATATGGGTTCCATGTAGACGGTGCTTTTACAAAATATGTTAAGGTTCCTGAAAGAATTTTACATCGTGTTCCGGCGAATGTTTCTTTAAAAGCTGCTTCAATTACTGAACCTTTTTGTGTTGCATATAAATCATTTGTGTCTAACAGTAATGTAAATCCGGGAGACACAGTTGTTATTATTGGCCCCGGATCTATTGGAATTCTCTGTGCCAGACTGGCACAATTATCAGGTGCCGGAGAGATTGTGGTAATTGGCACTGAAGGTGATGACAGGCGCCTTGAACTTTCAAAAGATTTTGGAGCAACAATTACTATTAACTCCTCAAAAGAGGATCCAATAAAAAGAATTATGTCTTTGGCTGATGGTTATGGGGCTGATCTGGTGATTGACCTTGCAGGAAGCTCTCCAACATTGAAACTTTCAATGGATATTGTACGTCCTGCCGGACAAATTACAAAAATCGGATGGGGTCCTCAACCTGTAAATTTTAGTCTCGATTCTTTAATAGCCAAATCAGTTACATTAAAAGGCCATTTCAGTCATACCTGGGATGTATGGGAAAAGTGTCTGACCCTGATGGGCAAAGAAATGGTTGATCTGGAAAAACTTATTACTCATGAACTTGGTATTGATCAATGGGAGAGAGGACTTGAACTGAGTGAATCAAAAGAAGCAGTAAAGGTAGTATTACGTCCAATTTAATCATAAATTAAAATATAAGATGAAAGACATAGGCTTTATCGGACTGGGAATAATGGGTAAGCCCATGGCCAGAAATCTGCAGAAAGCAGGGTATCAGTTAATAGTGTATGACATTAATAAAGAAGCGATAAATGAACTGGTAAAAGAAGGTGCCAAAGAAGCAAAATCTTCGGCTGATGTCGCTTCGCAATGCGAGTTAATAATAACTATGCTGCCAAATTCCCCTGATGTTGTAAAGGCGGTACTTGGTGAAAATGGTGTTATTGAAAGTGTTAAGCCAGGATCAGTTCTTGTTGATATGAGTTCGATCGCTCCTTTAACCTCCAGGGAAGTAGCGGGGAAACTTTTACTAAAGGGTGTTGTTATGCTCGATGCCCCGGTAAGTGGAGGTGAGCCAAAGGCTATTGAAGGAACATTAGCAATTATGGTAGGAGGTCCTGAAGATACTTTTAATAAGGTTAAGGATATTCTAAGTGTGATGGGAGCTTCTGTAAAACTGGTCGGCGGAATAGGAAGTGGTAACATAGTCAAGCTCGCCAACCAGATTATTGTGGCACTCAATATAGCAGCAATAGGAGAAGCAATGGTACTGGCAACAAAAGCTGGTGTTGATCCGGAAAAGGTGTACCAGGCAATTCGCGGAGGATTGGCAGGGAGTACAGCACTTGACGCCAAAATGCCGCTCATACTTGATGGGAATTTTAAGCCTGGATTCAGAATTGAACTACATATTAAAGACCTGATGAATGCTATGGAGACGGCAAAGGAATTTAATGTGCCGGGAACTCTTACAAGCAAGGTCCTGGGAATAATGCAGTCATTAAAAGATGACGGAAAAGGTAAAGATGATCATGGAGGTTTAATTCAGTATTACGAGAAACTGGCAAAAGTGGAAGTCAGGAAAAAGAAATAAACCTGTTAGCGTAAAATTTAAGGTACCTTTACCGAAAAGAAATGGGCTCTAAAAGATCTGAATCCTGAGTTACTGCAATCAGTCGTGAAATATACATTCGGGCTGCCTTCTGTACAAACATTAACCCCTTCAGGAGGGAAGAGCATTGTCCACACACACACTTTTTCAAGGTCCGGCATGTCTTGTATCGACAGATAACACATAGAATAACCTGCGTAATCCTGGCCAATAGAAGAATTATTTGTGACGTCAAGACTGGTCAATTGATTACCATCGCAATTCAAAATGTTCAAATTAAGCAGATTAGAAACATTGAGATTAGTTAATTGGTTAATGTCGCAATATAGTCTTGTCAAAGCGTTGTTATTTGAAATATCCAGGCTGGTTAACTGGTTATCTGTGCAATACAACATTCCCAGATCATGATTATTAGTAAGATCAAGGCTGGTTAACTGGTTATTGATACAATGCAATCCGGTCAAAGAACTATTATGGGAAACATCCAGGCTGGTCAACTGATTAGCTGAGCAATCTAACCAATCCAGATCAGGATTATTAGTAAGATCCAGGCTGGTCAACTGGTTATAGGAGCAAGATAAATGAGTAAAAGAATCATTATTAGAAACATCCAGGCTGGTTAACTGGTTACTGTGGCAATCAAATTCATTTAGAGCACTATTATTAGAAACATCCAGGCTGGTTAATTGGTTCTCACCACATCTCAAATGTATTAAAGCAGTATTATTAGAAACATTCAGGCTGGTTAACTGGTTCTCTGAGCAAGACAAGAATGTTAAAGCAGTGCAATGAGAAACGTCCAGGCTGGTCAATTTGTTAACTGAACACCATAAAGTGCCGAGATACTTATTCTTTGAAACATCCAGGGTGGTTAACTGGTTACCGTAGCAATTTAATTCAAACAGAGCACTATTATTAGAAACATCCAGGCTGGTTAATTGGTTATTGCCGCATGACAAATTTCTTACGAAGGTATTTTGCGATACATCCAGATCGGAAATATTGTTATCTGAACAATTAAGCCATTCTAAATCTTTGAATTTTTCGATACCGCTTATATCTGAAATATCACAACCGGAGATATCCAGTGATTTGACCACTTCAGCTTCCGCCTGATTGATTTTCCCATCTCCATCTGTATCAATTCCCAATTCAATAAGAGCCTTTAAGAAATTATTATCATTTATCATAACCAGGGGAGGTGGTTCATCCTTTTTACATTGAATCACCAGGATCAATGTCAACATAAACAGTGCTAACCGAATGAATAGCTTCATAACATGTAAAAATTAGTAGTAAATTATCTACAAGTTAAAGCATAAAGGAATAAATGTCAAGTTTATTCAGGCCATCTCCCCCTCTCCTCTTCTCCCTATCATTCTTCCCTGCCATTGTGCCATTGGACCCTTGAGCCGCTGAGCCATTGCGCCTTTTTTGTATTTGATTGATCGGGTAATGGGAGGGTCGTTACATGCAAAGCTCCTGCTTCCCTGTATCGTGCGTCGGGAGTCGTGTGTCCTTTATTTACTTTTATCTTTTTCCTTTTGTCTTTTATCTTAAGATTTTCTATATTTGATATTGTGTTTCCAATAGTGCTAATAAACTTATAATTATGTTAGTAAGAACATTCGCCAGTGCCGTTACCGGCATTGATGCCGTTACAGTGAGCATAGAGGTAAATGTATCACAGGGCATTCGTTTTTTTCTTGTTGGCTTACCCGATGTAGCAGTAAAGGAGAGTCAGCAAAGGATTGAATCAGCATTCAGAACTCACGGACATAAATGGCCCGGCAAACAGGTTGTTATAAACATGGCTCCCGCAGATATACGAAAGGAGGGCTCTTCTTATGATCTTCCTCTGGCAGTGGGTATTCTGGCTGCGAATGAAAAGGTAATAAGGGAGGAACTTGAATCGTATGTGATAATGGGAGAGCTTTCTCTCGATGGCACCCTTCAGCCTGTAAGGGGTGTACTGCCTATTGCCCTGAGAGCCAGAGAAGAGGGGTTCAAAGGATTAATATTACCCGGAAAGAATGCCCGTGAAGCAGCAGTGGTCGGTGGTCTGGATATCTACGGGATGGAAAACCTTACCGATGTCATTGATTTTTTCAACGGGACACGTCAGTTTAACCCGGTTAAGGTTGATCTGATTGAAATATTTGCCAGCGAAGCAAATAAATATGATGTTGATTTTTCGGATGTGCGAGGTCAGGAGAATGTAAAAAGAGCTCTTGAAGTGGCTGCAGCAGGAGGGCATAATATTATTATGATTGGTCCTCCGGGAGCTGGAAAGACAATGCTGGCTAAAAGGCTTCCTACGATAATACCGCCTCTAACCCTCGATGAGGCACTTGAGACAACGAAGATCCATTCAGTGGCCGGTAAGATAGATGACCATACTGCCCTGATGACCAAAAGGCCATTCCGAAGCCCGCATCACACAATTTCAGATGTCGCACTTGTCGGAGGAGGTACAAATCCCCAGCCCGGTGAAATTTCACTGGGGCATAACGGTGTCCTTTTCCTTGATGAACTACCTGAGTTCAAAAGAACAGTCCTGGAAGTAATGCGACAGCCTCTTGAGGACAGGGTAATAACTATTTCAAGGGCAAAATCGACAGTGGATTATCCTGCAAGTTTTATGCTGGTGGCAAGCATGAACCCCTGTCCATGCGGGTTTCATAATCACCCGGAAAAAGAATGTATGTGCACAACGGGAATGGTGCAAAAATACCTGAACAGGATATCAGGCCCGCTTCTCGACCGTATTGATATCCATATCGAGGTGGTACCTGTAAACTATGAAAAGCTATCAGGTTCGATGAAGGCAGAGCTTTCCTCCACAGTCCGCGACAGGGTTGTAAAGGCCAGGGCAATACAGGCAAAAAGGTTTGAAAATATAAAAGGGGTCTATTCAAATTCCCAGATGTCTTCCTCTATGCAACGCAGATACTGCCAGCTTGATGAGGCAGGCGGGAAACTGCTTAAAACAGCCATGGAGTTAAGAGGGCTGTCTGCCAGGGCATATGACAGGATTCTGAAAGTTGCCAGGACCATAGCTGATCTTGACGATTCGGAAAATATCAATGCGGAACATATTTCTGAAGCAATCAACTACCGTAATCTCGACCGTGAGGGATGGGCAGGGTAAGGATATGATACAGGAGATTGGGCAAAGACAGATTCAAAAAAAGTAGTTCCACTCACCAATATTTGAGGTATTTAAATATATTTTGTTTGGTTCGTATTATACAATATGTGATATAGTGAATAATAAATAAATATGTGTCACTTTATTTTCTAACTTTACATTGTAACAAACTGAATACTGGCTAATTATTACTTTTTTTAATTATTTCAAGTACATTATTATTAACCAATGCTTCTCATCTTCAAGAAAATTGCTTTGCTCAAATCCGTTCATTAAACTTTAATATAGTTTTTAGTCCAAAAAGCGGAAAGATTAAATAATACCTGATTATTGCGAAAGTAAATTATTATTAATCAATATATTCAGAATCAAACTGTTAAATATGGACTGATTTAGAATAATCATAGCAGAGAAATAAAAAATCATGAAAAAAACAATCATAAAGAATGAACAAAAAAAAACAAGTTCTTTAAAATCTTCTAAATCTCCGGATTTCTCTCCACTAAGTTTTCCCATAGTAGGTATTGGTGCATCGGCTGGGGGACTGGAAGCTCTGGAACAGTTTTTTTCGAGTACTCCTAAGGACAATGGTATGGCATTCGTGGTTATACAGCATCTTGACCCAAATCATATTGGAATTATGCCGGAACTACTTCAGCGGACTACAAATATGAAGGTGCTTCAGGTAACTGACCATTTAAAAATGATGCCAGACCATGTATATGTGATACCACCGAATAAGAGCATGTCGATTTTGAATGGCTACTTGCATTTGTTTGAGCCAACTGAACTACGAGGGTTAAGACTTCCGATTGATATTTTTTTACGTTCACTGGCTGATGACCAACAGGAAAAAAGTATTGGCATCATTCTTTCTGGTATGGGTTCTGATGGCAGTCTGGGATTGAAAGCTATAAAGGAAAGACACGGAATCGTAGCTGTCCAGGATCCATCGACCTCAAAGTTTAATGGTATGCCAAATAGTGCCTTAGCTGCTGTTACTGTTGATATTCTTGCTGACGCAAATGAAATACCGGCTAAACTTATTTCTCTTTTAAAATATAACCCAACAAATACCCGGAAGATTATTATAGATGAAAAGAATAAGACCAGTCTTGAGAAAATAATAATAATTCTTCGAACACAAAGCGGGCATGATTTTTCTTTCTATAAAAAAACTACCCTGTTAAGACGTATTGAAAGACGCATGGGGATTCATCAATTAGATAAAATATCCAATTATGTACGATTTTTACAGGAAAACCCCAGTGAGGTTGATATACTTTTCAAAGAGCTATTGATTGGCGTAACAAATTTTTTCCGTGATGTTGCAGTTTGGGATAAGCTAAAAGAGCAGGTTTTTCCCAATTTGTTTAAGGATTTACCAAACGGATATGTGATACGAGTATGGGTTACAGGATGTTCCACTGGTGAAGAAGCGTATTCATTGGCTATTGTTTTTAGAGAAGCCTACGAAGAAATGAAGCAAAATAAAAACTTAACTCTGCAGATTTTTGCAACAGATATAGATAAAGATGCCATTGATATAGCCAGAAAAGGAGTTTTCGGTTCAAATATTGTTACCGATGTATCTTCAGAAAGACTTTCTAAATTTTTCACCACTAACGAAACCACATATTGTGTCAATACATCCATACGCGAAATGATTGTCTTTGCGCCACATAATGTAATAAAAGACCCGCCTTTCACCAAATTAGATTTCCTATCCTGTCGTAATTTATTGATATACATGGAATCTGAATTACAAACCAAATTGATGAATTTATTTTATTACAGTCTTAATACCGGTGGTCTGATGCTTCTTGGTAGTGCTGAAAGTGTAAATACAAAAGATAAATTATTTGAAGTGATTGATAAAAAATTAAAACTCTATCAACGGTCTGTAACACAATTGGCAGTTGACAGGATGGATTTTCCGAGCACAATTTCTCATTCAAATAAACAGATACAGGAATCCAGACCACCTGCAAAAGTCACTGAAAATATTCAGTCCTTTACCAACCAGTTATTACTTCAACGGTTTGCGCCTGCAAGCGTAATGATAAATCAGGATGGTGACATTTTGTATATTACAGGAAGAACGGGAAAATACATTGAACCTGCCGCAGGAAAAGCAAACATGAATATTTATGCTATGGCACGTGAAGGTTTGCGTAACGAACTATTGGGAGCTATTCGAAAAGCAAAACAAACATATGAGCCAGTTATTATAAGGAACATAAAAATTGAATACAATGGGGGTTCTCAGTTCGTTGATGTCACTGTACAGTCCATTGAAAAACCAACTGAATTTAAAGGAACTATAATAGTGGTTTTTTCAGATGTCCCTGCACTTCCAAAACATGTTAACAAAAAATCAGAAGCAGGTAAACAAACAGCAATTGCACGTGAACATGAAATTGAAAAGGAATTGCAGCGTACCCTTGAAGAGTTGC
>Ga0315542_1000737_pt1 | contig 20773 bp, 21 predicted proteins | sample SalMarSW160120MG_FD_202541 | JGI IMG/M metagenome (GOLD analysis project Ga0315542, IMG submission 202541) | Salt marsh sediment microbial communities from the Plum Island Ecosystem LTER, Massachusetts, United States - Salt Marsh Sediment SW1601-20 ... | reverse complement strand
TCGCTACAAGAGTATGTCCGTGGATCGGCAGCAGATATTGGCGAAGTGGGTTGGATTGAGGGAGGCCGAACCTTAATCGATTTACGTTCAGACAACCTTATGATAGCGGATTCATCCGAAGTGCATAGTAATGGAGCAGTTCAGGTGACAACGTCCACAGATGCAAACTGGAATGGATCTATCGAATGGAGATTCGGAGTTCTCCTAGGTTCTGATACATTCCATCCCCGAGAGGCATCAAATGGGATTGATTTTACAATCTCAATAAGGGCAATTCATGGTGCGGATGTGAACTTCACAGTCTACGGATTCTCAGATTGGAGTATCTATGGTTATTCATTTGATAGAATCGTAATACATGCAACGGAAGTCATTGTATTTGATATACCATGCCAATCCTAGTTGTAGATGTAACGGAACTACTATTTGTGGCTACAATATCAATGTACTACCAAGTTACTCAAAATAATGAAACCCAAAACTCTAAGATAGGCAACAAGAGAGATATGTAGGTACACCAATACAGGGAAGTTGGGAGTCTACTGATGTGAAAGCAGAAGAGGTCTATCGGAAACTAGACAAAGAATTTGAGATTGACAAGATAGATGAAGAAGAGTGGGGTCTCTTCGATTTAGGGTCGTATGTCACTGAAAGTTTTATGAAGACTCGTAAAGGACTTGTCCTTGACTTTACTTCAGAGATAGAGAGAGTATATACAGCAGTCTTTCCAAGTAAGTCTGTCATCGATCAGATTCTTGAAACCAATGTGACAGATGCGCTTCTATTCACCCATCATCCAATGATATGGGATACATCTGTAGAAGGACCTCCGTTCAGGAATATGCCAGCTGAGTATGTTAAAGAGTTGAAAGAGAGAAGAATATCATACTACGCAATTCATCTCCCTCTTGATAGGAATGGTCCATACAGTACTGGTATGTCCTTAACGAAAGGACTCGGTATAGAACCAGTAGGGGAGTTTGCAGAGTTCAATGATATTTTGGTTGGGGTCATAGGAGAAACAGAGTGTAAAACAATCCATGAACTAGCAGCAAAGGTCAGGGATGTAGTTGGTCATGAGGTGAAATTATGGAACTACGGAACTTCAAACATACCAGATCAAAAGGTTGCTCTCGTCGGGGGAGGAGGGAACTACCCACAGATTGTAGAGGAGCTAGGCGAATCTGATATACGGACCTACATCACTGGTGTAACAATGAAGGTACCTAGTTATGAGCCATCAGTGGTATTCCATGACATCTGTAAAAAGTATGAAATCAATGTCATAGCTGCAACTCATTACTCAACAGAGAAGTTCGCATGCATAGCTCTTCAGAAGTTTTGTGATGACATGGGTATGCCCAGTGAATTTCTTGACGATGAACCATCGTTTAATGATTATTGACAAATAATACACTCAGGGATTTCGTTTGTGAATGAGTGAAACTAATTCCAGTAAAATAGACAGAAACACGCGAAAGTTATATGTGGTCAAAAGATAGAAACAGAGGGAGATACCCGGAGGTCAATCCATTTATATTAACCAAGAAACAATGTGCACTGCTCTTCTGCGTGTTCCTCTTTGCAGTTATAGCATTTCGAGCACAACCTGCAGAAGCATTACCATTTGATAATGAGTACACAGATGAGCTTATAGCGGCGGGAGCTTATGTGTATGACAACTTTGTACTGACTGCAGGCCAAGAAATGAATGGATATTTCGAAACATCCGTTGATACTGATGGAATAGACTTCTTTATCTGTGATTTAGCGAATTTCACTGTTTGGGATTTGGGAGGTTCTGCAACGGGGTATGAGATTGCAACAAATATGCATACTAATTACTTTTCATTCACAGCCCCGTATAGTGGTGACTGGTACGCTGTCTTCGACAATACGGGTGGTTCAACATCGGTTACTATTCATGCTGCTATCGACTTGGATAGTGATAACACCCCATATTATTCCTCATACGATCATTCGGGATATGGAGATGTACTAGAAGATAACGAGTATGAATATGTCACACTTACTCTGGGAGCTGGAGCAGTAATAGATGGAAACTTCGCGACATTTTTCTCAACTGATGGAATAGATTTCTTCATTTGCAACCAAGCTGATTTCAACGATTGGGAATCAGGATACTCAATAACAAAATATAATTCCAAAACTGATATGCACACTGCATTAATAGATTCCTTCACTACTCCGGCATATGATACATATTATTGTGTATTCTTTGCAGAATCTGAAATCGATACCGTGACCTTCTCATATGGAATCAATGTAGATACATCAGGAGTCAGTGGAACCAATATAAGCGGACCAGGTTTAACAGCTGTTGGACTGATTGCTGCACTCCTTATTCTTGGTATTCTGTGCTGCGTATGTAGAAGTAAGAAGAAAGAACCAGAGTACGCACCACCGACTGTTGACCATTACAGAGCACCACCTTCAACACCAACTGAATCAACTGTAAGAGAACGAGAGATAGTTAGGGATCGAGTACTTGTGATTTGTCCCTATTGTGGGGCAAAGAACGAACAAGGTGTTCTAACATGTCACAACTGCAAGGCAGAGCTCTGAAAGGATGACCTAGAATAAGAAGCGCTAGTATGTTTGCAAACACAAACATACTGGCTTTTCCTTTTTTTTGAATTATTATAATCTTTTTTTGATGATTTAAAGGCCTATGAGCCATCCTTCTTTAATCCCTTCAGAAGTGTTCTTCATCGTTATTATATATACTTTAGAGAAGGTAGTACCGGTGATTCATTTGCACGTAACATTCACAAAAATCAAAGAAATAGAAGAGCCAGAAATAAGGAGCACAGTGCCACCTGTAGTCGAGGATTTAATCATACTATCTTTTGGCCATTCAATATTGGAATTTGAAGCAACTCTCTATCAAAAATTCCTGCAATTGACTGATGGATTAGTTGTAACATGCAGGGAATTCAAAGATCATCTCCGAAATATGGAGGAACGGCAGATAGTAAGTTCAACGGAATTTCTTGGCAAGAAATGTTGGGCGCTTACATCAAATAAAAACATCAAAACTGAAAGTAGCTGGTAAGTCAAATCAGTTCTTCTGCACCATATTAGTGACCACAAAAACTTGCGCCTATAAGCAACCATATTGTATACTGGATACGCTGCAGTGTGTGTCAGAACAGGACAGTATTTTGTTCCATCGGCGGGACAGGACATAATCTGTATTGCAAATTACGCCCACAACAATCAACCAGCTATGATTGCAGCATAATATGGTGAGGGTAATCTGATCATATCAAGTCCTCACTTTGAATATGAAGAGAATGGAGACCGCGATGGAACAGATTACATGGATGCCTATGATGATCCAGAGTCAGAATGGCCAATGTTGTTGACAATATCGCGCTGGCTTGCAGATTCATCTCCAACTGTAGCCAATATCTCATCTTGGTCATATACTCCGCCGACTCCTAGTTCTCTACCACTAGATTTGATACGGATAGGGGCGGGGATTGGTGCGGTCCTACTCCTCGTAGCTATCGTAATTGTCAAGCGGAGGTAGCTGTGTCATTCAGAGTATATCTCTTCCCATGTTTCAATGGTTTTCAATTCGATGTCATGAGAACTTCTCCCCTTCGTAAAGAATGAACGAATCCCATCTAGGATTCTGGAGAGTTCTCCACTCTGAATCAAATAGAACCAAGTCCATACTACTAGAATCCAGAGGTAGACAAACCGATAGCAGAGAAAAATCAGTGTAACGATAATTGGAACAAACAGGTGACGTTTCCTGAAAACGAATTCATCTTTAGCTAGCATCAAATCCTTGTAATCAAAGAGAAGAGATGCGAAGGGCATAAGCGCTAATAGGTAGAACTTGTAAGCACCGCGAGGAAAGAAGGTCTGTACACAGAGGACTGCTATAAAGCTCCAAAGAATGGCCTTCATAAATATGTCATTGGTATCGATTACTGATTCTTCTGATCTATCACTCTGATAAGTTGCATATGCGCCATATACAACTAATCCGCACGCAGCTAGTAAAATAAAGTTATAGATGAGCCATGCTATAATATCAGTGAATACTGAACTTCCAAATAGCCAGAGGAAGAATGCGTTGAAATGCACGGGCATAACAAGACTCGAAGTGAAGTTTGTCAATTGCTGGAATGATAGACTGTACCTGTATAGGATTTGAGTGATAAATTCATCGGGGCTTACAATAATGAAAGGAAGTGATACCAGACCAACAACCAACCCATAGATGACTGTATATTTGAGGAATTGGGTTATTGAAGTTCTTTTGGTACGATTCGCTATCTGTTTGATCAGCAACAATGCAATTATTGGAAAGAAGATAACCGCAAATTGTTTGTAGAGAGTTGCTACTCCAATTGTAATTACTGAAAGTTCTGTCCTATTGTTGAGCGCAAAGTAAAATGATAACATCACAAAGAAGACATAGATTGTTGGGTTTAACCACATGAAACTGCCATATCCAATTGTGAGAGGATTCAGCAGGTATATCATCATAGCCAGGCTCGCCTTTTTTTCACTGCAAGATACTGCTTCCGCAATTTTATACACAAGAATTCCCGTTGCTACGTTGAAGGAGAATAATACAACTCCAGGTAACCAAGGTGGAGTTGAGCCGAACATACCAACAGTGTAAATCCATAATGGAGGATAGAGATAGACGGGAAGTTGAGCCGAATATGGCCAAGCACCTTCCCATAGGTTAGGAATCCAAGAAAGGTAGAAGAACTGATAGTCATTATACAGCTCAACATGAATGAAATCTAAGAAGACATCAGGAAGCCCAAGGGAGTAGTTAGTCAATGTGAATATTCGAACTAGAAAGAAAACAAGGTTAGCGCTCAGGCCTACTAGAAAATATCTCTTCCAACCAGAATAATGCCATCCAAGTCCGAAGATAATAAAGAAAAGTCCAATGAATCCAATAGCCACAGTAGAGAAAAATGAAGTTGGAAGTAGGGAGTAATAGTACGAGATTATTGAAGAATCAGATCCATTGTTAACCATAATGAGGAAGAGGTCTAAATCACCGTCCACAAGTGCTCGATATGTTGCACGACCGTTTTCATCAAGGAATATTGGTTCGGATAAATCACTGAGCAGAGTTCCAGAGTCATACAGTAGGATTTGAGTTTCATTTAGTACATAGATAGAAAAATCAGATTGATTTGACCCAAGAATGTCAATTAGAAAATGCTGTTCTACTGGACCACCCGATAGTGAGATGGTTTCTTTTGTCGTATCCATTGGCTCGGTTGCAATGTTTATTCCACTTCTTCCGCTACCGGGTACGATGAAATGCAACCCAAAACCAATAGATGCAATGATGATACCGATGAGAATGATAGCCTTTTGCTTAGATTCAAGTCTAAAATCCTTCATTTTTCATCAAACTAATGAGAGTTATCTGCATTATTACCCTTGAGGTGCAATTTTTAAACCATAATATTCCGTGAGTCTAACCTGTTTTCTTGATAATTTTCTTAGCAATAGTTGTAAATGTATCATCAACTCCGGCGTTTAGTTTGACCGAAGTCTCGTGATAATCAGCAAGGAAACTTTTAGCGAATTTTGCGCCTTCTGCAGGAGAGACCTGACGGTCCTTATCTAGATCAGTCTTGTTCCCAACGACCATATACATAACGCCTTTCAGATGAGCATCCGCTTCTTTCTTCCAATCCCATAATTCCTCAAGAGTGTCAGGTCGTGTGACATCATACATGAAAATTACACCTTTAGCTCCATGATAGTACCCAGATCGTACTGCCTCTAGAAAATCCTGGGATCCAAGGTCCCAGATCTGAAGTTTGACCTTGTTCTGGTCGAACTGCATATTCTTGATGGAGAAGTCGGCGCCGAGTGTTGGAGTATAGTACTCTCGGAATTTCCCGGTTACATACCTCAAGATTATACTTGTCTTTCCAACAGCGGAGGAGCCGACTGTGACGATCTTGTATAGAAACTGAGGAGTCATATGAACAACCTGTTATTTCGTAAGTTGTCCTGCTAGTTCAATCTTTTGTCTTATCAGATTTCTCCTCTTCTTCTGACAATTATAACAAGTGTAATCGCTATTACGGATATCGAAATGATTACTGCAAATTGAATAGCATCGAGAGAAAATATTCCTGCATCATTCGGGGACTCATAACCGATGACTGCGGGGAGAATATAATCGCGGACCATCTGAGGATTTTCATCCACATCGTTGATGCCATATCCGGATGTAAAGACCGCAACAATATCGTATTCAGGAGCAACAAAGATATACTGTCCATACAGTCCTGCAGTATTATAAACACCATAATCGGGCATAGTCCACCACTGTCGAGAATATCCTCTAAATGAATCAAGGGTTGTCACAGTACTAGTGGTATTATGTACCCAATCAGAAGATACAATCTGCTCTCCATCCCAGGAACCATTGTTCAAATATAGAAAACCAAATTTCGCCATATCTAAAGGACGCTGTTGAAGATCGAATCCACCGAATGTAACTCCTTGGGTGTCCGCTGGCCAGAAGTATCGGTCAATACCAAGAGGCGTGAAGAGGTTCTCAACTGCAAACTCGAGCATGGACATATTTGTCACCGCTTGTACAATCCCAGAGAGAACATGAGATGCTCCAGTGTTATAGTGGAAATATACACCCGGCTCAGCTTCCATTGGTTGGTCCAAGACGAACTGCACTCCACCACTTGAGTTGAAGTTCACCTGCCAGACATCATTATCTGGAGAACTGAATGGAGCACTGGTTTCATCCCATGGAAGTCCTGAACGCATTGTCAGAAGGTCATCAATTGTCATTCGTTCCTTTCGTTCATCAACATTGTTGAATGTTCTCTCAGGAAAAAGTGAGAGGACCTTCTGACTTGTGTTGTCAAGGAATCCTTTGTCTATAGCAATTCCAACCATACACGAAGTGTAACTCTTCGTTGTTGAATACAGGTAATGAGTACCATCAACTGAGGTCGTTCGAGATTGCCCTTGGAACGGATTAGGATATTCTTCGAGAACAATGTACCCATTTCGTATAACTATCACCGAGTGAACATCAAGATCCTCATCCACGATATGGTCAATCATCGACTGAAGTACATCGCCATCCATCCCTTGTTCACTAGGTGTTGAATTCTCCCAACCGTTGGTTGGCCAATAATCACGTTGGTTCATAGAGTACAGATGGGGATTTGATGCTATATGACCATCAACTGAAAAGAACAGCATATTGGGAAGACAAAGTGTGAGTATCAATATCATTAGAACTGCATTCTCAAACTTCATAATCACTCATTTTGCAGTAGATTCCTGCCAATATAATTGAAATCAAGTCAGCAAGAACTTGCTAATTTATCCGCGAAGTCGGTCTGTAATCTCGTGTGTGAATTCTGACAGTGAATCTAGAATATCTGAAAAAATCCTTCTCTTCTCGAGCAGTTCTTTAGGAATAGTAACGTTATACATTCGTGCCAGAATCATTACAGTGAGTTTTGCTGCAGGATTGAGCTTCGCGTAATTCACAACAAAGACGAGAAGAGATGCTTCACTCTCTTCTTCTTCCAAATCAGATGCAAAACTATCCATGAGAGAAACTCCAGCGTTTGCGCACAGTCTGACAATCACATCTCGGCCATAGATAGTTTGACCACGTCTACTAAGGATATCAGCAATCATGTGAATCGGTCTTGTTAACTCGGACACATCTTCAACTCCATGTACTTCCTTTACTTACACAGTTAATCTCCAGCCAGAAAGAAAACTCCTCAAACCCACGAAGGTCATATCCAGAATATCGTCTAAAGAGGTAACTTTGGTAGGTATTGGTTAGGGCTTCTGCAAACTTGATGATCTTGTCTTTTTCCAAGGCTCCAACGAATTGCGCCAGTAGTTTCATCCACTCGGCGTACAAATCCATGAGTCTTTTAGGATCGAGCCCCTCGTATAGGCGAGTGTCATAATCAATGTTCCATGAGTCCTCAGTCTTTCTGAAGACCCCTGTAACTTCTGTCACATCCACCTTGTTAAGAGCTGCATTTAGAAACTGCATTGAATCCTCAGTAGAGTAGATCTTCTCAGCTACTCTAACTGCAAGTTCAGTTGCTTCTTTCACAAGGAGAAGACGTCTCTTTTCAGGAGAGAGTATTACGATGGCACCGAATTCGACAAGAGCGTCTATTACATCTATGATTTGATTATCCTCATACTCCTCGGAGAGACTCTCGATAATTGCCCCTACAGTGCGCCGTCCATCGAATAACATCGAGAGATAAGGGAGCATTTTGATTACGAGTGAATCTTTTCGTTCGATTTCTGCTCGTTGTGGAGATGATAGTTGCAATAGACGGTCTATCTTTGATGTTGAAGCCACAATATCCTCTCTGCTCAGAATACTGCTGAACTTAATTCTGCCCAAAGCCCAGAGTCGTGTTATTTCCGATAGTACTTCATCAGTTCCTGCGTCACTTTCACTTGCAATTTCATTAATGGTCCGTTTTCCATCAATAAGCGGCGTGATTAGTCCGGAGGAACTTGTAAAACGCACATCCTCAGGTCCAAAAATATAAGGGACCCAACTTCCTGATAATTTTCTGAAGGATAGATTCTGGACAATTCCTTCTCTAAAATCTGGAAACTCCGTATCGATTTTGAGGGTGTCTTTTTTCTTTCGTGATAGATTCTTAAGCCAGACACTTTCAAATTCATCATGAAGGGACTTTAGAACGGATGTTATTTCACTATCCCATTCTCCCAAACTTACTACAACGAAATCAGTAGATTTGCCAGAAAAGACTGTGAAAAGTCGAGCTCCGTAATCGACTTGGAACATCGAGCTATCTTTCTCAATAACTTCCTTTGAAAAACTCTGAATTGCTGTAAAGAAACCTGATACCAACATTGGGTCGAGGTCTTGAGCTTTCGGGTCAAGCTTCATAAAGAACAAAGGGATTCCACCGCGTTCCATAATCAATAGTGCTTGGATATTATGTGCAGCCAGTAGTAACCACTCCGTATTCCTTTGATGGCGACTTTATCTTTTAATGTATGGGGGAATTGCTCTGGAGCAACCGCTCTTATACTAAGAATCATTTTTTTTTGAGTGATTCCCTCGAAAATTCGCAGTAACAGGATTTTCACTTCTTGGTCTCTTTGCAAAAGTTATTCTTTTTAGAAGAGAGAAAAAATAGATACTTGTCGAAAAATCGAATCCAACTGTGAGAGTGCAAGAAACTAAAACGTTGTTTTCACCAAATCATTTTTGGATTGAAGGTATTGGTGAACTGGTTTGAGGAGATCCATTCATGCCACTACTCTGCATATAGCAGCAATTCTGGTTATAGTGTCATTTAGTGGAGTTCAGATTGCAAGTTGTCAGATAGAGTTAGATTCTCTTGTTACTGGACCGTATATTGATGAGGTTGTCTTTCGAGTCATACCGAATCAGGACCAAAGAATTATAGCTTTACAAAGCGGGGAGATCGAAATGGACAACAGTTTCATTGACCCCGTTCACTTGCCTATATTGAATACAGATCCTGATATCTCAATGTTCCAAGGAGTAAGGAACGGGTATGATCAATTTATCATTAATTGGTTCTGCAATCGTGATAATCTTCTGCGTAGTATTGATTATATGTGAACGTAGTAATCTGGAGAATATCTGATACTATGCGCTAGAAGATCTTCGGCTCGTCCCATTCTCCCCAGATGTCACGCCAGACTTGGAAAATCTCACCCACAGTAGCATAAGCCTTGACTGCATCCACGATATGTGGCATAACATTCGTTCCACCCTCAGATGCTTTCAAGAGACCTGCAAGTGCAGCATCGACTTTTTTGTTATCTCTATCCTTCCTGAGCTTCTGAGTTCGCTCTACCTGCCGACGTTCTACTTCGGGATCAATCTTCAAGACGGGGATGGAAATGTGTTCACCTTCCATAACATAATCATTGACACCAACGATAGTTCTCTCACCGCTTTCGATTTCTTTCTGGTAATGATAAGCTGCTTCGGAAATTTCACGCTGGAAGAAACCTTTCTCAATAGCTGCAACAACACCACCCATAGCTTCGACCTTGTCAAAGTATTCGTAGGCTTCCTTCTCCATATCATCAGTCAATTTTTCAATATAGTAGGAACCAGCTAATGGGTCAATAGTATTAGCCACACCACTCTCATCAGCAAGTATCTGCTGGGTCCTCAGTGCTACACGAACTGCATTCTCAGTTGGTAGACAAAGAGCTTCATCCATAGAGTTTGTGTGTAGTGACTGCGTACCTCCAAGGACTGCAGCTAGAGCTTGATATGCAGTTCTTACAATATTGACCATGGGCTGCTGAGCAGTGAGTGAACAACCAGCAGTCTGAGTATGGAACCGCATCCAGAGAGACCTCTCGTTCTTAGCACCGAAGGTTTCCTTCATCTCGCGTGCCCATATGCGTCTGGCAGCGCGATACTTAGCTACTTCTTCAAAGATATCATTATGAGCATTGAAAAAGAATGAGAGTCTGGGAGCAAATGCATCAACATCCAATCCTTGCCTCATTCCTACTCGAACATACTCCATTCCATTGATGAGTGTGAACGCAAGTTCTTGCGCCGCAGTACTGCCGGCTTCGCGTATGTGATAGCCCGAGATTGAAATCGTATTCCATCGGGGAATATTCTTCGTTGCATACTCCATGATATCTCCCATAATACGAAGAGATTGTGTAGGCGCAAGAATCCAGGATTTTTGAGCCTGATATTCTTTTAACAGATCATTCTGAATAGTGCCTCCAATCTTGTCTGCAGACACGCCCTGCTTCTGTGCTGTGACCATGTACATGGCAAGCAAAATTGATGCTGGAGCATTTATCGTCATTGACGTTGTGACCTGATCCAAGGGAATACCTGAGAAGAGAATCTCCATATCCTTCAGACTGTCAACCGCGACTCCAAGTTTTCCGACTTCACCCAGTGAGTAAGGATGGTCAGAGTCTCGGGCAAAGAGAGTTGGAAGATGAAAAGCAACACTGAGACCAGTCTGCCCATTCGCAAGGAGAAACTTGAATCGTTGATTGGTTTCCTCAGCAGACCCCATTCCAGCAAATTGTCGCATGGTCCAGATACGACCTCTGTACATACTTGGTTGAACGCCCCGAGTGTAGGGATACTCACTCGGGAAACCAAGATCCTTCATGTAATCCAAGTCGGGAACATCGAGGGGAGTATAGATTGCCTTGATGGGGCGGCTCGAGGTGGTAACGAAATCCTTCTGTCGGTCAGGATGTTTCTTCTGATGTGAACCCAGGGTCTCTTTCTCCCATTTATCATGTGCTTTCTGAATGTCTTCCAAGTTCTTTTCTGCACCCATTATGAGCTCCTCCAAGGGGGAATAAGTCACCGAACAGAGTACATGATATTAACTGTTCGATTTGCATAAGAAAGTGTGTTTTCTCTAAAATTCAAAGCCTCGCCGGGCAGTAATCTTCCTTGTGTTATAGTAATGCTTGACCTCTTTCATCTCAGTCACTAGATCTGCAGCATCAATGATCTCCTGTCTAGCATATCTTCCAGTCATTATGAGTTCGACATCAGAAGGTTTGATGTCAATGAGGCCTAACTGATCCTCTAATGGAAGCAGGTTCCACTCCACAGCTACATTAATCTCATCAAGAATAAGAACATCACAAGAATGGTTCCTGAGGGCTTCTTGTGCCATCTTAAGACCATCCTGTGCCATCTTGATATCAATCGGGTCCGGATTCTCTTTATTCACAAATGTTTCGCGACCGACAGGTTCAATGGTGAAATTAGGAATCTTCTCCACAGACCTGAACTCCCCATAGTTGATATCGGTTTCATCTCCTCGGATAGCAACTTCAGCCTTCATGAAGGAGATAACGAGTACTTCCAGACCGTGCCCTGCGGCACGCAAACCAGCACCCAGAGCACAGGTGGTCTTTCCTTTACCGTTACCTGTGTATACCTGAACAAGACCAGGAGCAGTATCAAATGTCACGTGTGCACCTCAGAGGCTTTGATGCGATGGGTTAGATAAGCAACTCTCTCACCAAGAAGCATACTTCCCTTAATTGCCAGTTCATCGTCCAATGATGACCTCCACGAGCCCTTATCAGTTTGAAGACTGCCTGAACCGAATGTACCGTGTTTGACTGGGCTTCCTAATGCTCCAACTACAATCATTCCCTGACCCAATGCATATCGATTCAAAGCATCAATGACATGTTCTTGCCCACCGTATCTGAGACCGGCATATGTAAGAGCACCGAAGACCTTGTCCTTCAACTGATGATCAAGCATCTTCATTGCTCGTGAGCGATCAATGAAGTCTTTGAGGATACCAGGAACAGAAGTGAAGTAGGAAGGTGCAGCGATGATGATTGCATCAGCAGTTCTCAGCTCCTCTTCAAGTTTAGGCATATCATCATGAGCACTTTGTGGGCAGGGTTTCTTCCGTACACATGAGTCACAGCCCGTACAGTGCTGAATGTTATAATCACTGATGTTAATCAGTTTCGTTTCTGTAGATGTAGCCTCAAGTGCCTTAAGCAGAAGGAATTGAGTGTTTGATTTTTCTTTCTTGGGAGATCCTGAGATTCCAATAATTCGCATCAAGTATCCTCTCCAGCAAAATGCTCCACAACAAACTCCCTACTTCTATCTTTCGTCAATCAGTTGACACAGAAGGAATCAATAATCTACATGAGGTCGTAGAGGGCATGTGCTATTTCAGCAACTACTTTCACTGCTTGAAGAATGCTCTCATTTGCCTGTGATGCAACAACAACAGTTAGAGAATTGACTCCTAACATCTGAAGCTTGTAGTCACCAGAGATTACGCTTGTTGGAGTAATATCCATCACAGGTTTAATGACTCCTTGAGATATCTCCACTTCAATTCTAAATAAATGAGTGGGAGGAATGTTCCCTTCAATCATCTTTCCATTTGCATCAAATACCCCTGCAAAAGCAATCTCAGGTTTCAATAATGCATTATTGATTTGCTTCTCAATCTTCTTCAATAAAGCCTTAGAAGGAGGCCCAAGATTAACAGCTATATACGAATCAATTAGGTCATCGATATCAACAATCTCAGACATACTTCCACTCCATGAAGCAATCATCTCACCAAATCTCTGAGCAATCCTTCGACCCATTGCATGTACAACGTTCTTCAGGTCAATCAGACTTTCGTCTTTGTCTGATTGAGATACAAGAACAAAGGAATGAAAGAAGACATAGGACCAAACTGATTCTTCATGTTCAAGAATATAGACTCGTTCAGATGAGGTACTCGAGCGGGAATGGAAAAGGATTACACTGTTTCTGACAAATACGGGGACTGCTTTCAGGTCAACTATAGCATCTTTATCAAAGGATCTACCGTAGAGAGGTTCACCATCACTCTTTACGATGTACAGATTGCATATCATGTTGACTCCCGGCTATTGAAAAGAGCATCTTTTTCAAGACATAAGAGTTACTAGTGGATAGTATCACACTTTTGATTAGCGGATGTCAGTAGATTTTAAACTGTATAGTTACACAACATTGTGAGGCTGGATAGGATGTCAGAAGAGAAAGCACCCGAAGCACCAAAAAAGAAGAAGAAGCGAAAAGAGCTTCAGAAACGAACACGATATGACATCTACGCCGAGTTATTGCGTGTCATCTACATCTGGGGATTTTGTCCACTAACTAGAGCTGCAAGATCTACCAATATGCCAGTTGACCGTGCGAAAGAATCTATAGGAGAACTCTGCGGACGAGGTCTCTTAGAAGAAGATGATGATGAAGGTATGCGAGTATACAAGGTCACTGTGAGAGGTCACCAGTATCTTGAATTGTATAAGAGAATGGCAGGCTTAGTTGGAATTCCAATTCCAGAACCGATAATCGGGATGTAAAAAAACCGAATAAGCTAGTAACAAGTTGTGACTTCATGATGTGACTTTTGCTTATATAGCAGATATGGAGAGTTAATCTTAGTAACTAACAATTGGTGAAGGCCAAAATGGCAGAAAAATTTGAATACAAAAACGAAAGCGTTGTCGAACTTGGCACCACTGAAGGTGATGTCGAAATTCGCAATTGCAGAAGACTAGAACCTCAACAGGGAAATGAGATTATAATCTCAGGAACTCTAACTGTTTCTGGTGACATAGACATCAAAGGATCCCTCAAGTGTGACCGTTTGGTGTTAAAAACTAGAGACCGAATTAGTATCTTAGGTAGCCTTATCGCAACAAGCGGCGTTGATGCTCGAAAAGGATCAATCGAAGTTGAGGAAAACTTGGATTCTCGAGATATCGAAGTTGGAGCTTCTCTTCGAGTTGGAGGAGACCTAAATTGTGTTTCCGCAAAAGCAGGAGCCTCTATCAAAGTAACAGGCAATGCAGTTGCCCAGAGACTTACCGGTGGAGCATCCGTTAAAGTTGAAGGAGACTGTACTGTTGAAAGAGTTGCTGGAGGAGGCTCAGTAGTCGTTCATGGCACAATAAATGCTGAAGAGCTAGATGCTGGTGGATCTGGAAAAGTGGTTAATGGAACCATCAAGAAAGTTTCAGTTGGTGGATCATTCAAAGCCGAGGGTGCTGTTGAAATTGATGACTTGGATGTTGGTGGTTCAGCAAAGGTTGGTCAAGGCTCAACGGTCAAAAACATCGATATCGGAGGGGCCTTCAAGTCTGAAGGAGACCTCGAATTTGGCGAAATTGATGTAGGCGGAAGTGTTAAACTTGCAGGTGTTGCTAGCGGTGAGTCAATTGATGTTGGTGGAACTGTAAAGACAGAAGGAGACCTTACTCTATCGGGGGGATTAACCGTTGGTGGGACTGTTGCAGTTGGAGGTAATCTTAACTGCAAAGATAAAATCAAAGTTGGAGGTACCGTCAGAGTTGAAGGTAGAATTCACACATTCCGAATAATCGTCGGTGGTGAAATCTCTGCAGAGTACACAAAAGCCACTGATGGCGTCAGAATCGGAAAGCGTGCCGAGGTCAGGGGACCTGTCGAATCAAAAGAAATTCTCATTCGAGAGCGCGCGAGAACTGAGTCACTCTATGGTGATGATATCCGAATTGAAGAATATGCGCGTGTAGGTAATCTCTATGGACGAAAGATCTACCTTGAGCGTAATGTGATTGTAGAAGGTAAAACTCTCTACACTGAAAGTCTGGAATCCGAGGATGGTGTAGATTTCAAAGAAGAACCCAAGAAGGTAGATCAACTACCGCCTCCTGAAGAGATGGAATAGGACAAACACCTTGAGCCTTCACCCCTAAGTTTGTTCAGGAAACAGGGGGATTTAATCCCTCATCCTATTCCTCATTGTTTTTTCTCAATATCAATATCCGACGAGTACTACTTGGTGTATATTCAGATTCATCAAATCCACCGAATACCTTCTCAATTTTAAATCCAGATAAACGAATAAGAAGTTCAACCTCTCTGTCAAAGAGAAGTGCTGCTGACGACTCGACTTTCACTTCTTCGATGATTTTCTTCTTACTATCACGAACTATGTATCGCAGATTCACTTTCATCAATTGATGCAACATGTCTGAGTGAATTACTCCTTCTCGTTCAACTGTTGTGCCATCTGAGAGTATTACGGGATTCTCCTCGAATTTTGCATACTCATACTGTAACGCTCCAGGATAGACATCAAGAATGAATACTCCATCATCAAAAAGATGATTGTGAACGCACTGAAGTGTAGAGAGCTGATCTTCTGTGGTAATGGCATGTCCAATAGAGTTTGGAATAATAACAAGGGGGAACCTTCGATTAAGGTTGAATTTAGTCATATCACCCTCAACTATCGTTACATTATTAGCAATGGTCTGACTGGCGATTTTTAATTTCTGTCGTGCAACTTCAAGCATAGATGGTGAACGTTCAAGAGCTACAACTTCATGCCCGTCGTTAGCTAGAGCAAAAGAAACACGACCGGTTCCAGCTGCAAGATCCAATACTGGAGAACCATATTTCTTAGCACATTTCACGAAGAAAGGAATATCTGAATTATCAGCAAATAGATCATAGAATCTTCCCATTCCCTCATATCCAGAGTTAGCTCCGTTCCCTTCGTTCATCCTAGAATACACTTGATCTATCATTATCCAGTTAAGCCTATTAATAATTGGACTAGTCAGATATCTGATAAGAATAAGGAAGGGATGCGGAATGATCCAATCCAATTCCAACATTTGCATTCTATCGCAACGTGTGAGATTCCGACATCCCTAATTTTTCGGATACACAACTTATCTTAAGCGTTGATGTGTAATAACAAACACAATGATTGCGTTGATTTTGAAAATGACTGTTTATTATTCTAAAAGCAACGATTTTCGTAGCAATGACAGGGACCGTATTCAGCTACTTCGAAGCCTTTATCAACTTAGATTCGGGGAACGCTCTGAAGCTCTTAATCATCACAAGGTAGTTGAGTAGACAATGGCAATTGATAAGAAGACCCTCAAAGAGTTATTTACTAGGACTCTGAAAATACGATTATTTGAAGAGAAGGTCTGGGATTTATTTGGTGAAAATATTGTTCCTGGAACACTACATCTGTATCTAGGACAGGAAGGAGTTGCAGCAGGAGTGACTACTGCACTCAATGATTCAGACTGGATTCAGAGCTCTCATCGAGGGCACGGACATGTTGTTGCAAAAGGAGCAGATATGAACGCAGCCCTAGCAGAATTACTAGGCAAGAAAACAGGTTCCTGTAAAGGCAAAGGCGGCTCAATGCACATCACCCAGTTTGATGTTGGAGTATTAGGAGCTACGGGTGTTGTTGCTTCGGGTCTTCCAATAGCAGTTGGCGCCGCACTTTCTTGTCAGATGAGAAAGACGGACGATGTGGTTGTGTGTTTCTTCGGTGATGGAGCTTCAAACAATGGAACTTTCGGTGAATCATTGAATATGTCAGCAATCTGGAAGTTGCCATTAGTATGGATAGTTGAGAACAATTTCTATGCAATGGGCACACCCATCAAACTCACTTGTCCCAGTTCAACGGTTGCACAGAGAGCTGAGGCATATTGCATTCCTAGCCAAGTAGTTGACGGTAATAACACTCTAGAGGTCTATGAAGCAACTGTTGAAGCAGTGAAGAGAGCTCGAGAAGGCGGCGGTCCAACTCTCATTGAATGTCAAACATATAGAATGAAAGGACATTCCAGATTCGATCCTGCAAAGTACCGTCCACAAGAAGAGGCAGATTATTGGCTTAGCGAGGAAAAAGATGCAGTCAATATCATTCAGAAGATTGCAATCGAACATGGCGCTATCACTGAGAAAGATGCAGAAAAGATACGAACAAATCTACAGAAGGAAGTAGACAAGGCAGGAGAATTTGCGAAGAAATCTGATTTTCCAGAACCAGAAGAAACTCTTGATGATGTCTATGCGGAGGCGATCTAGATGGCTGAGATGGTATACAGAGAAGCTCTCAAAGCTGGAATCCGTGAAGAGATGCTCCGTGACGAGCGTGTATTCCTCCTCGGAGAAGATATTGGTCTCAACTGGGGCGGAGCTTTCAAGGTCACCAAGGGTCTCGCAGAAGAGTTCGGTGCAGAACGAGTTCGCGACACACCAATCTCAGAGAATACTATCGCGGGTGCCGCAGTAGGAGCAGCTATCACAGGTATGGTTCCAGTTGCAGAGATTATGTTTGGAGACCTGATTACCCTTGCAATGGATCAAGTTTGCAATCAAGCAGCAAAGATGCATTACATGTTCGGTGGGCAAACATCGGTCCCACTAGTTCTGAGAACAGTCTTTGGTGGTGGAAAGAATATTGCGTCCCATCACTCACAAAGCTTGGAAGCATGGTTCATGCATACGCCTGGTCTCAAGGTCGCAGTACCAGCTTTTGCTTCTGATGTGAAGGGGTTAATTAAGACAGCAATTAGAGACCCCAATCCAGTGCTTTTTGCAGAACACAAACTAGTCTATGATAAGAAAGAAGAAGTGCCAGATGATGAGTATCTCATTCCATTTGGTGAAGCTAAAGTACGTAGGGAAGGGGCGGATGTCACAATTTGGGGCACATTTATCATGTTGCACAAAGCCCTTGAAGTAGCTGAAGAACTTCAGAAGGAAGGAATCAGCGTTGAAGTGATTGATCCACGAACCCTAGTCCCACTAGACAAGAAGACGCTCATTGACTCTGTAAAGAAGACAGGAAGATTAGTACTTGTCACTGAAGAAACGAAGACGGGGGCAACAACTGCAGAGATTGCAGCTATTGTTCAGGAAGAAGCCTTTGACTGGTTGGATGCACCTATCAAGAGAGTGAATGCGCCAGATACTCCTGTACCATTCAGCCCACCACTGGAGAATTACTTCATTCCCAACAACAAGAGAATTGCACAAGCTGTTCGAGATATTGTGTAGGTGAAAATGATGGTCACGACCATGATCATGCAGCGTATGAGTGTAGCCATGGAATATGGTGTTATCCTCAAATGGCTCAAGAAAGAAGGTGACAAGGTCAAGAAAGGAGACCTCATTGTAGAGATATTCGGGGAGAAGAACGAGTTCGAACTCGAAGCACCAGATGATGGTGTTATCCTGAAAATTCTCTGTGATGTTAATGATGAGATACCAATCAGCGAGCCAATTGCATACATTGGTAAAGAAGGAGAAAAAATCCCTGATGCCAGGCCATTGAAGTTAAATGCCGCAAGTGCAACTACACCAGCTCAAACAACAGCAGCAGTTGCACCAACTCAAACATCAACAGCAGTTACTTCTCAAACAGTCCCTCCAAGTACCCAAGCAAGATTGCCAGATGGAAAAATCAAAGCTTCTCCAAGAGCAAAGAAGAAAGCTAAGGAACTTGGTGTCGATCTATCATTCGTTGTTGGTAGTGGTCCTGAGGGTAGAATTGTTGAGAAGGATGTTACTGCAGCCAAAGATTCAACCCCACAAGTCACAATCTCTGATGAGAGAAAGGTCCGAAGCGTTGAAACAATGACTCCCTTGCGAAGAACCATTGCTCGAAGAATGACTCAGAGTGCCCAGAATCCGCATATCACCATGATTACAGAGATTGATATGACAGAGGCGGTTGCTCTAAGGAAGGAAATCAACCTCAAAGTCGAGAAGGTTCATGGAATTCGAGTCTCATTCAATGATATCATAGTTAAAGCAGTGGCAGATACACTTGAACGCTTTCCAAAGTTCAATGCTACCCTTGTTGGGAATGACCTCCACATCTTTGATGAGGTTAACATTGGAGTGGCAATGGCTACAGATGATGGTCTCATAGTCGTCACAATCAGAGATGCAAACAAGAAGTCAATCACAGACATTGCTGTTGAAACGAAGGAGAAAGGTAATAGAGCAAAGGTCAACAAACTTGCTCCTGAGGAACTAACTGGAAGTACTTTCACAGTTTCAAATCTTGGCCCCTTCAAGGTAGACCTATTCATTCCGGTGATCAACCCTCCCGAAACTGCAATCTTAGCATTGGGGCAGATCAAGAAGAAACCAGTAGTTGTCGATGATGCAATTGCAATTAGGTCAATGATGATGGCATCATGTGCAGTAGACCATAGGATTCTAGATGGCGCCCCAGCAGGTCAATTTCTATCTACATTGAAGGAAACTCTTGAGAATCCGTTCATGATGAAGATGTGAAATTTGGCACTCCAAATCAAGTGGACCTTAAATTCGGATGACCAGACCATTACTTGCACGTATTAGACGTGTCAAGCCTCGAAATACGACATCTGCTCCGCCTCAATGTTGCTCTGAGGCCTTCCTGCCGATGGAGAGCAACTATCTTTAGCCATCGGCTCTACAGAGTTTCGTTTTGAGTTTGAATGAGTACAACAGATTAATCAGATATTAGAAATACCTCCAGTGTATGTCTTGGCGCTTGTTGAATAGTCGGGGTTCTGATGTGTATCATAACCTAGCCATCGATGAAGCAATAGCGAAGACGTACCTACAATCTGATAATTCGCTCAATACTATTCGGTTTTGGGAATCAGATAGAGCAGTTGTAATTGGTAGATTCCAGTGTGTACACAAAGAAGTCAATCTCGAATTTTGCAAGAGGAATAACATATCGATTGCTCGAAGATTCACAGGAGGAGGAGCAGTTTTCCACGACCCAGGAAATCTGAATTATGCACTTTGTTTACGCCAATCCTACGATTATGTACCTCGAGGGTTGAAAGAACTCTATGAAACTTTCATTGGAGCCATAACAGAAGGTCTCAACTCTCTCAATATTCCTGCACGTTTCGACCCTGTGGGCTCGAATATCAGAATTGGAAAGAAGAAGATCTCTGGGACAGCAGGATGGATCAAACAAGGAATTTCTTTCATTCATGGGACGCTTCTTATCGACGCCAACCTTAAGGATCTTCAAAAAAGTCTGAACCCACCAGAGGATCAGCCAACCTATCTTAGAGATAAGACCAGGATTAGATGTATGAGGAGTAAGAGAGACATCGTTACAAACATCATGCAAGAAGTGGAAGATTGCCCTTCACGTGATGAAATCAAGAGCGCTATAATCGAATCGCTTACCAAACTTACAGGAGCTCAAATTGATGAGGGGAGCCTCACTAAAGCAGAGGCTGACACTTCACAGACTTTATATCAAACACACTATAAGCAGACGTCATGGAACATGGGAACTCCAGCCCATGAATGACTAGTAGAGGTAGACGATAATGACTCACGATGTAGAACAAATCCTGAAGAGTT
>Ga0315542_1000736_pt1 | contig 20801 bp, 19 predicted proteins | sample SalMarSW160120MG_FD_202541 | JGI IMG/M metagenome (GOLD analysis project Ga0315542, IMG submission 202541) | Salt marsh sediment microbial communities from the Plum Island Ecosystem LTER, Massachusetts, United States - Salt Marsh Sediment SW1601-20 ... | reverse complement strand
GGCGGGGGAGGCGTGCCCAGGCCACTCAGGTTTGCGGTAGCGGCGATCGTGCATCCCGTCACGTTTCTCCGATCCCTGTCTGTCCGGCGGTGGGCGGAGCGAACGATCATTCTCCTTGTCATGCAGAGCCTCGACAACAGTCTGCGCCTGGGCCTGAGGCGGTCGGGACGGCTCCGCACCAAACAGGAATCCGGCAAGCCGAACCCGACCTTCATCCCGGTAGCGAATCGCGCAGCCCGCATCACCGCCGAACTGATCGACGGCGATCCGGGGAGCAGTATCAACGAGGTGCTGCTGAACGCACCGTTGACGGCACACGCCATTGGCGGGGCCTGCATCGGTGCGTCCATCGAGCGTGGCGTCGTCGATCCGTACCAGCGATTGTTTGGCCATGCCGGGCTACACGTGGCCGACGGGTCGGCCATCACCGCCAATCTCGGTGTCAATCCGTCGCTGACGATCGCTGCGATGACGGAACGAGCGATGGCGATGTGGCCCAACAAGGGTGAGGATGACCGGCGCCCCGCACTCGGCGCGCACTACGAGCACCTGGACCCGATCGCGCCGAAGCACCCTGCGGTTCCATCCTCGGCGCCGGCCGCGCTCTTCTACTCCACAGTGCACTAGCGGCGACCCAGGTCGACGAGTAGGGCGGTTGCGTATTCGCCTCCGCAAGTCAACCGGTCCGCGGAGTCATCGTCGTTTCGATCATCCGAACTCGTGCCTTGTTCCGAATACACGCCAAGAGACGCCTCCACAAGGGAGGCATCGAAGCAAGGAGACACCATGCGGACAATTGCACGCATATTCCTGGTGGCACTGATGGTCCTGGCCCTTCCAGCCGGCTCAGCATTCGCCCAGACAACAGACGGCACGGTCACCGTGCTCCACGGAGTCCCCGGTGACGCCGGATTCCCCGTCGACATCTACGTGAACGGCGACTACAGCGCCCCGTTCATCGAGGCACTCACCTTCGGGCAGTTCGCCGGTCCCGTCGAACTCCCGGCAGCCGACTACTCGATCGAGATCTACCCGTCGGGTGCCGACCCGACCGGCACCGATCCGGCACTCGGCCCATTGGCCGTGACCCTTCCGGCCGGCACCAACGCAACCATTGAAGCCCACCTCGACACCAACGGGGCACCAACGGCCACGGTGTTCGTCAACGACATCTCGGAGATCGCGGCGGGTGAGGCTCGTGTCACGGTTCGTCACACCGCGGCCGCACCGACCGTCGACGTTCTCGCCAACGGCGCTGCTCTCTTCACGCAGCTCAGCAACCCGAACGGTGCATCTGCAGACGTTCCGGCCGGCACCTACAGCGTCGAAGTCGTCCCCACGGGGGCAACTGAGCCGGTGGTCTTCCAGTCTGACGTCACCCTGGCCGCTGGCGCCTCGACCATCGTGTATGCCATCGGTTCCCTGGATGGCGGCAGCTTCACCGTTGCAGTTCAAACCATCCCCGGCCTCGGCGCCGCTCCCTCCGGTGTTCCCACGGGAACTGGTGGAATGGCGGCCGACGGTCTCCCACTCGGGTACGCGATCGGTGGTGGTCTCGCACTGATGGTCCTGGTCGGCTCCGGCGTGACCCTGGCTCGTCGTTCGAGCACCTAGCGGCCTTGCGCATATGACCAGGGGAGACCAAGACGGCAACTCCCCTGGTCACTCTCGTATGAACCGGATCCTCACCTTCATCGTCGCCGCCGGCCTGGTGATGGTCATCGTCGGGGGTTGGTACGTGGCAGATACCGACGAAGTGGGTGACGTGGTCGCCATCGAAGCGCGTCTGGCAGACCCGTTGCGGTCCCAGACTGCGGATCCGTCTCCTCTCCCGATCACGGCGACGTCCGAACCTCCGGCCGAGCCACTATCGCCTACGATTCCTGTCTGGTCTGGGAGCCCTGTTCTGCTAGAGGACGACCGTGTGCCGATGGCTCTGCGCATTCCATCGATCGGCGTCGACGCCCCGATTGTTGCCACCGGTGTCGATCCGAGTGGCCAGATGGCGATTCCGGACAATGTGCAGGACGTCGCCTGGTACAAGTTCGGTTCGGTCCCTGGTGATGCCGGATCCGCGGTCCTTGCGGCGCATGTGGATCTGGCGGGGCAAGGGAAAGGCGTCTTTTTCGACCTGCACGAGCTTGAACCAGGAGATCTCGTGCAGATTGGGTTCAGCGATGGGACCCTAGGATGGTTCGTCGTGCGGGCCCGCACGACCTACCGCAAACAGGAGCTCCCGCTCGATACGGTGTTTGCCCGCAGTGGTACACCGGTTCTCACCCTCGTCACTTGCGGAGGAGCCTTCAGCCACTCAACGCACAGGTACGACAGCAATGTCGTCGCGTACGCAGTCCCCATCGCAGGTCCCGATACCGTCCGGTGACAGATCGGGGTCTCCAGCAAACCGAACTCGGACACGTGCCATCAGCCGGCCCTCCGCGCGGATCTCGCCCGTGCTTCCGCCGCAAGCCCGAAGGGCCGCTCAGTCCTCCAGCACCACGTCCGAATACTTGGCTCGAACCGTCCTCTTGTCGAACTTGCCCGTACCGGTTTTCGGGAGCTGGTCGACGAAGTCGATCCGATCAGGGACCCACCACTTGGCGACTTTCGACTCGAGGAACGTCTTGAGATCTTCGGCCGTCACCTCTTCGCCGGGGCGTTTCACGACGACAGCGAGCGGACGCTCCTGCCAGCGGACGTGTCGGACACCAACCACCGCGGCCTCTTGCACCGCCGGGTGAGCCGCCAGAGCCCGTTCGAGGTCGAGCGACGAAATCCACTCACCTCCCGACTTGATGACATCCTTGGCACGGTCGGTGATCCTGATGTAGCCCTCGGGTTCGATCTTGCAGACGTCGCCGGTACGAAGCCACCCGTTGTCGAAGGACTCTTCGCTTCTCGGGTCGTTCAGGTATTCGGCGGCGATCCAAGGTCCCCGGATGAGCAACTCACCGAACGCCTTGCCATCGTGGGGGAGTGAAGTGCCCTCGTCATCGACGATCTTCGCTTCGAGTCCCGGGATCAGCATGCCGGCCGTCTCGAAGAAGTCGAGCTGCCGCTGGAAGTCCCACTCCTCCATGCCCGGCTTGAGCTGGGAGACGGAAGCGATCGGATTCGTCTCGGTCATGCCCCAGCCCTGCACGACGGTGATGCCACGATTCTCGTGGAACCATTCGATCATCGCCCGAGGCACCGCTGAACCACCCACGAGAAACGCACGAATACTCGACGTGTCGCGATCGGGGTTCTCCATGAGGTACTGCTGGATACCGACCCACACCGTGGGCACGCCCGCCGAGAACGTCACCTTCTCATTCTCGAACAGATTCACGATCCCCTTCGGGGAGAGATCCGGACCCGGGTAGGTGATCTTCGCCCCCTTCGTCACTGCCTGGTACGGATAGCCCCACGCAGCGGCGTGAAACATCGGGACCACAGGCAGGATGTTGTCCGACCCCGACAAGGGGTAGTTGGCCAGGTTCGAAATCGTGTGCATGTACGTGGAACGTTGCGTGTAGGCGACACCCTTGGGATTGCCGGTCGTTCCTGACGAGTAGCAGTACATCATCGGGGAGCGCTCGTCGAGGATTGGCCACGAACCCCACGGTTCGACGTCGGCAATCAGGTCCTCGTAGGCGATCGCGTTGGGGAGATCCACATCTGCAGAGTCGCCCAAGATGATGTAGTGCTCCACCCTGTCGGCGTGCTCGGCGAATCGCTGGACGAGTGGCACGAGATTCGGGTCGACGAAGATCACCCGGTCGCCGCCGTGGTTGACGATGTAGGCGAGCTGCTCAGGGAAGAGACGGATGTTGAGTGTGTGAGCGATACGGCCCGTGTTGGCCGTTGCCCAGTACAGCTCGTGATGGCGTTGGTTGTTCCACGCGAAGGTGCCTGCCACGTCTCCGACGTCGAGGCCGAGTTTTGTTTTGAGCGCGGTCGCGAGCTTCCTGATTCGCAAGTCTGTGCCGGCGTACGATGTTCGCCTCACCGACAGGTCTGTCTCAACGGAGACGATCTCCTGATCCGGGTAAAGAGCCACCGCCTGTTCGTAGAGGGTGGAGAGCAACAGCGGGAAGTCGTCCATCATGTGCGGCACGCGCGTCCTCCTCGATCGTCGACGTTCCCGAGCGTAGCGAGAGGACACAGATTGAGGCCTTGTGGAGTGGCGAAAACCTCAGCTACCCAAGGCGGCGTTGGCGTCGTCGATCGCAGCCTGGATCTGAGTGCGCATATCATCGGGCAACTCAGGATCTGTCATGACTTCCTCGAGTAGCGGCAGCGCCGACGCGGCGTCCTCCAGTCCGTAGAGGTAGGTGATGCCTTTGATGAGCGTGGCTTCGAGGTTGGTCGGATCCACTTCGAGCGCCTGATCTTCGTAGTCGAGCGCCTGGTCGGGCTGCCCTGTTGCGTAGGAGAGATAGCCGAGCATCGAAAGCGCATGACTTGCCTGTGTTTCGGTGGCGTCAGGTGATTCGACCACGGTCTCGTAGTGAGTCTTCGCCGCGGTGAAGTTCTGAACGGACAGGTACTGGTCGGCGAGCGCGAGACGCATCGCCACCAGATCCGGGTTGGCTGCAACGGCAGCCTCCATCTGAGCCAGCGTGTCGTCGGCGGCCGCTGCAACCGTCGTTGTGGTTGTGGACCGATTCGCCGCCGCGATGACCGTGACCAATACGACAGTGAACGCCACCACCAGGATCACACCGCCGATGATCACGCGCTTCGGAGACCACCCTTGCATAGTGGCGTGTTGCGTCGGAGGCTCGGTCGGTGCGGAGGACGGTTTCGACGACGCCTTCACGGCCTGCTGTGTCACCGCCGCGTCCTCTTTGGGAAGTTCGGCGATCTGCGCCTCGACTTCGGCGAGATCCTGGATGTAGCGAGAGCGGAGGTCGGCCGCTGTATCGGCGTCGATCTCGCCGGCATCGACTTGGGCGGCCAGTTCTTCGATGTCGTTGGTGATGAGGTCGCGCCGTTCCGTGAGACGGGCTCGCTCTTCCTGTGTGCTCATGAGGATCCTCCACGTCGAGACCGCATCCTCGTTGCGATCAAGGCAATGCCGGCGCCGAGTACGACCACAGGCAGCAGCCACACGAGGAGTGTCCTGCCGCTGAAGGGCGGATCGACGAGGATCGACGTGTTGTAGCGATCTTCGAAGTACTGGATGATCTGCTGGTCCGTCCAGTCTTCTTTGACCTTCTCACGTGTGATCGTCATCATCGCCTGTGCGGTCTCTGAGGGAGATTCGCCGATCGTGACCCCCTGGCACACCGGACACTTGATGCGCTGGCCAAGGCTCGTCACTCGGTCCTCCGGTGTCGGATCACCGGCGATGAGTCCAACGACAACAACCCCGACGAGGACGAGCGTGATCGCCCCGGCGATGATCTGTTTGGCACGTGAGGACATGTCTGACCTTCAAGGGGATTGGTGGCGGCCAGGATACCAGTGGTGGGTACTTCCGATTCCGGTACGCTTGCCACGTGAAGTCTCTCGACGCTGTCTTGCTCCTCGCGCTGCCTGCATCCGGCAAGTCCGAGATCCGAAGGTATCTGGAGACGGTTTCACCGGCTGTTGCCCTCTCTGCGTTCGGTTTGGAGTCGCCTGTCCAGATCGACGACTACCCATACGTCCATGCGATGCGTCGCATTTCACAAGAGAGTCGACGGCTGGGTCTGGGGCCCGCGTTCTTCGAGTCGGACGACACTCCGTTCATAGATGACCGGGATTGGGGAACGTTGACGGTGCTTCTCGACGAGGACTACCGGTCCCTCGGGCGAGATCGAGTTGTTGCCAGTCCGGCATCGTGGCTGCTGGATCGACTCGACGCTGCGCGACGGGTGGTTGGTGCCCCGGTGCTGTTCGATGGAGAGCGAACGAACCTCGAACAGGCGATCGCGGTCGAGGCCGAAAGGGTGGTCGACGGTCTGCCGTCGAGCGTTGGTGATGGGCAAACGGTCGTCATCGAGTTCGCCCGCGGCGGCGCAGAAGGATCGGTGATGCCGCTCGAACCGCCTTTCGGATACCGATATTCGCTTTCGCTCCTGTCGTCCGAGCTGCTCGAGAAGGCGGTGATCGTCTACGTCTGGGTGACACCTGCGGAGAGCCGCAGGAAGAACCGCGAACGTGCCCGACCCGGCGCTGACGGATCGATTCTTCACCACGGTGTGCCCGAGGTCGTCATGCGCACCGAGTACGGGGTCGACGACCTCGGATGGTTGCTGGAAGAGAGCGATGTGAAGGGGACCGTACGAATCGAGGCTCACGGAGAGGTCTTCCACGTGCCGGCTGCCCGCCTCGACAACAGGGTCGATCACACGTCGTTCTTGAGAGCCGACCCGGCTCACTGGCCCGATGCCGATGTTCAGCGAATCCACCGTCAGCTTGCCGACGTGTTCTCCTCGTTGAGGGAGCGAACGACCTCGGCAACCTGATCAGGGAGTGGGGGAGTGGAGCCACCATCCCGATCTGACACCGCTTGAATCGGGTCTCCCGCAACTGTGTGTATCGGGATGACGCCCGTCCACACGGGCCACTCCTCTGAACGTCCCGGGGGGCCGGTCCGGAGTTTGACCGAGTGCTCGGTCAACGGGATCGCCACAACCATCGTCGCGTTGATTTCCTTGTCGGTCATTGGACGCAGGAGCGGCCGCCGACCGGGAACGAGGTGATCGACGATGGAATCGAGGGCTGCTCGCTTTTCTTTGCTGTCGGTCACCGATCGCCCGGTTCCGAACACGACGAGTGACCGGTAGTTCATCGAGTGGTCAAACGCGGACGTTGCGAGAACGAGGCCATCCAGCAACGATACGGCCACTGACACCGGAGCCCCTGAAGCGATGACACCCATCATTCGAGACAGCGGGGATCCATGCAAGTACAGCTGGTCGTCGATCCTTCCAAACGTCGATGGGATGACGACTGGGAGGCCATCGTCGAGAAATGCCACGTGGCACAGGAGGGATTCCTGGAGGATCTCGTCCATGTCCTCGGTGTCGCAAGAGGCTAGTTCCGGGTGGCGGCGGAGTCGGGTGCGTTCCATCGGCGCAGGCTACCCCGACACGGTCGAAGGACGCGAGTACTTGCCAAAGGTCCCGGTATGAAGGGCCTTCTGACCCATAGGAGTGGGTAATACGTCGCTGCATCATGGCAGATGAGGTAATTGGGGAGAGAATGAGAAGGCGGATCGGTCTTACCTTGGTGCTCTTTGTAGTCGGCGGGGTGCTCGCCGCGTCGGGCGGTGGCGCGATCGCGAGTCCAGCAGTGGGCACGGATCCGGTGTCCGCGGCCGACATCGTCGCGCTCGGTTCCACATCGGTCTCGGCGGCGCTCCAACCCGTGATCCACGCGGACGTGATCGCTACCGACAACAACACCTGTTTCGCGTGCCACGCGCGCACGGGCCTCACTTATGAATTCGCCGACGGCCAGTCGGTGTCGGCGACGATCGACGAAGAGAAGTGGCTCGCCTCCGAACATGGACATCAGGACATGGCATGTGTTCAGTGCCACACCGGAATAGACGCATATCCGCACGAGAGCACGGCCGAAGGCATACGAGAATTCGTCGTCGACGAGTCGAAAGTCTGTACCGAGTGCCACCAAGAACAGGCGGTGCAGGTGGCCGACTCGGTCCACTCTCAGTTCCTCGAGGAAGGGAATCTGAACGCGGCGACATGCTCCGACTGCCATGACCCGCACTACGCGGTGAACCCCCCTGTGTCCCGCACCGAAGTGCCGGCGACGTGTCGGCAGTGCCACTCGGCAATCTACGACCTGTATGAACAGAGCGTTCACGGTGAGGCGCTGACAACCGGCAACCCGGACGTGCCTACCTGCACCGACTGTCACGGCGTGCACCAGATCCAAGGACCGGACAACTCGCCATTCAGGTTGTTCTCGCCCGAGATCTGCGCGAGTTGCCACGCCGACAAGGAGCTGATGGCGAAGTACGACATCAGCACGAACGTGTTCCAGACCTATGTCAGTGACTTCCACGGGACAACGGTGCTTCTCTTCGAGAAGTACGCGCCGGATCAGGAGCCTGACACTCCGGTCTGCATCGACTGTCACCGAGTCCACGACATCATCCCCCCCAGCGATCCCCGGTCGAGTGTGTTCGCCGACAATCTGCTGTTCACGTGTCAGCGCTGCCACCCCGACGCAGACGCCAACTTCCCAACCGCGTGGCTCGGGCACTACGAGCCGGACAGGGACAAGTGGCCGCTCGTCTACTACGTGACGTTGTTCTACAAGATCCTCATCCCCACTGTGATCGGCGCCATGCTGCTGTTCGTGCTGATCGACGTGTACGGCCGCATCCGGCGAAGGAGGCAGCATGGCTGAGCAGTACTACCGGTTCACCATCTCCGATCGCTTCGAGCACTGGGTGCAGGCGGTTTCGTTCACGGTGCTTGCGGTCACGGGCCTGGTCCAGAAGTGGCCGGAACTCGGTCTCACCAGCACGCTGATCGACTGGCTCGGGGGGATCGAGACCACACGCCTCATCCACCACATCGCTGCGGCAGTGCTGCTGTTCGCCGTCATCTACCACGTCGGGACGGCAGGTTACCGCCTGTACGTGCTCCGGCAGGGCAAGCTGATATATCCGAAGGTGGCCGATGGGCAGGCCGTCGTTCATGCAGTCGCCTACAACCTCGGCGTCCGTACGGAGGCCCCACAGGAGGGTCACTTCACATTTGCGGAGAAGGCCGAGTACTTGGCGGTCGTCTGGGGCACAGTGGTGATGGCGATCACCGGGTTCATGATGTGGAACCCGATCGCGACGACCGCCATCCTGCCCGGCGATTTCATCCCGGCAGCGAAGGCCGCTCACGGTGGGGAGGCGATTCTCGCGGTTCTCGCGATTCTCGTCTGGCACGTCTATCACGTGCACATTCGCAGCTACAACAGGAGCATGTTCAACGGGTCGCTGACTCGCCACGAGATGGAGGAGGAGCATGCCGCTGAGCTGGCGATCATCGAATCCGGTGGAAGCGAGGCTCCGCTGCCCGGTGCCGACACGGTCGAGAAGCGGAGGAAGGTCTTCATGCCTGCCTACGCGATCGTCGCGATCGTGCTGCTCGCGGGCGTATACCTGTTCCTCACCTTTGAACAGACGGCGATCGTCACCGTGACGCCGGCCGAGAATGCTCCGATCTACCAGCCGCTCGTCACGACGACGACCGTTCCCACAACGACGACGGCGCCGTAGCTCGACTCGCTCGCAGTCTTCAGCCGTCAGCAAGAACGCGGCTGTACCCGTCGGGATAGGGCGATCAACTCCTCCCCTCGCGAGGGCGAGGCCGAGTGATTCCTCCCACAGGAGCGCAGCGACGTTGAGGGAGATCCGGGGGGTCCTGGGCGAAGGCCACTGGGGGTGCGTCGAGCCGCTCGACGCCGGAGGGGGCGGTACGTACCAAGTGGTGGAAGACCGTCCAGCAGCCTGCCGTCAGCAGTCAGCTATCGGCCACCGCGTTCTCGGGTCCCCCACCTCGGGATCGATTCCGTAACGGTCGATCGCATCGGACACGATGGAGGGTTCGACGACCCCATCTGTTGCGAGCGACGACAGAACGGCAACGACCACGTGCTCCATGTCTGTCTCGAAGAACTGTCGAAGGCCCTGACGGGTATCTGATCGACCGAACCCGTCGGTGCCGAGGGGGACGAAACGTCCCGGGACCCATCTCGCGACCTGGTCGGGAACCGCCTTCATGTAGTCGGTGACCGCGACGATCGGTCCTGGCGCCTCCGACAGGAGACGGGTCACCAGCGGGCTTCGCGGCGGCTCACTCGGGTGGAGACGATTCCAGCGTTCCGTCGACAGTGCCTCTTCCCTGAGACGTTTGTAGGACGTTGCACTCCACAATTCCGCCCCGATGCCATAGTGCTCGGCCAACTCGCCCTGTGCGGAGCGCGCTGCGGCGTGTGCGGTACCGGAGAAGAGGATCGTCGCGTGGCGCTCGAACCCGTCGGGTGCGGGTGTCCACCGATACAGACCGTCGATGATCCCTGTTCCGACCTTGTCAGGCTTCGGGGGCTGCGGGTAGTTCTCGTTGTAGACGGTGAGGTAGTAGAAGACGTCTTCGCCGTCGCCTCCGTACATGCGCTGAATGCCGTGCTCAATGATCGATGCGAGCTCGTACGCGAAGGCCGGATCGTACGCCTCGCACGTGGGGATCGTCGACGCGACAAGGAGGCTATGGCCGTCCTGGTGCTGGAGGCCCTCCCCGAGCAGCGTGGTACGGCCGGCCGTGGCGCCCATGAGGAACCCTCTGGCGCGGGCGTCCGCCGCCGCCCACAAGAAGTCGCCGACGCGTTGGAACCCGAACATCGAGTAGAAGGTGAAGAAGGGAACCATCGGTACCCCTCGGGTCGCGTAGGCAGTCGCAGCCGCTGTCCACGAGGCCACAGCACCGGCTTCGGTGATGCCCTCTTCCAGGATCTGTCCGTCCGTGGCTTCTTCATATGACAACATCAGGCCCGCGTCGACCGGAACGTAGCGCTGGCCGAACGGAGCGTAGATACGGAGTTCCTTGAACAGCCCGTCCATGCCAAATGTCCGGCCCTCGTCCGGGATGATCGGCACGACGCGTGGACCGAACGTGTCGTGGCGAGCGAGGTTCCGAAGCAGCCGGGTGAACGCCATTGTCGTCGAGAACGAGGCCGTGCCGGACCCCTCGTCGAATTCGGCAAACGGCTCGGGCCCTGGCAGCGTGAGAGGCCTGTGAATGTGGGCGCCCCTCGTCGGCACCGAACCTCCGAGGGTCCGACGGCGTTCCATCAAGTACTGGTACTCGGCGGAATCGGGTTCTGGCCGGAAGTACGGCGGCTCTTGATCCTCTGTGAGCTGGTGGTCGGGGATCTCGTCTTCGAGGTGAAGTCGGTCCCGCAATCCGATCAACTGAAGGCCGGTCAGTTTCTTGATCTGGTGAGTGGCGTTGCGTGCTTCCACGTCGGGCCCAAGTGTCCAACCCTTGACGGTCTTGGCGAGGATGACCGTCGGCTGTCCCTCATGCTGAACTGCCGCCTTGTAGGCGGCATAGATCTTGTGATAGTCGTGGCCGCCACGTGGCAGCTTTCTGAGCTGGTCGTCACTGAGATGCTCGACCATCTTGCGGAGTCGAAGGTCAGGGCCGAAGAAGTGTTCACGGATGTAGGCGCCATCCTCGACCGCGTACTTCTGGTACTCGCCATCCAATGTCGTATTCATCTTGTTGACGAGTACGCCGTCGACGTCGCGGGCCAGCAGGTCGTCCCATCCGGACCCCCAGATGACCTTGATGACGTTCCATCCTGCGCCGCGGAACATGGCCTCGAGTTCCTGAATGATCTTGCCATTGCCTCGAACGGGTCCGTCGAGTCGCTGGAGGTTGGCGTTGATGACCCATGTGAGGTTGTCGAGTCCTTCGCGAGCCGCAAGGTTGATACCTGCGAGTGCTTCCGGCTCGTCCATCTCTCCGTCACCGAGGAACGCCCATACGCGGGATTCTGAGGTGTCGTCGATATGACGGTTCTGGAGGTAGCGGTTGAACCTGGCGAGGTACACGGAATTGAGAGGTCCGAGCCCCATCGACACCGTTGGAAACTCCCAGAAGTCGGGCATGAGCCTCGGGTGCGGATAGGAGGAGAGGCCCCGGCCGCCGGCCTCGAGCCTGAAATGGTCGAGCTGATCTTCCGAGAGGCGTCGTTCGATGAAAGCTCGGGCGTAGATGCCGGGTGCGGCATGACCTTGGATGAACACGTGGTCGCCGGGGGTGCCGTCGTCTTTCCCTCTGAAGAAGTGGTTGAAGCCGACCTCATACAGGGCTGCCGACGACGCAAACGTCGACAGATGGCCGCCGATGCCCTCTGCGGCGTGGTTCGCGCGAACCACCATCACCGCGGCGTTCCATCGAATGAATCGCCGGATGCGCTTCTCGAGACGGTCGTCGCCGGGGAACCACGCCTGCTCTTCCGTTGGGATGGTGTTGACGTAGGGGGTGTTGATCGTTGCCGGAATCCCGACTTGCTGTTCCCTCGCGCGCATCAACATCCTCGAGAGGACATAGCGAGCACGGGTCTTGCCCTCCACCTCGATGAGCTGATCGAGGGAGTCGAGCCACTCGCTCGTTTCGGTTGGATCGGTATCCGGAAGCTGCTGTACGAATCTGTCGATGTTCATCGCTGAAAGAGGGTATCGCTTCCTTGTCCGCTATGGAACTGCGAACCCAGGGCTCTCAGCGGTATTTTCCTCGTTCGTGAACCCTGGGTTCGCGGAAATGGGCTCCCGGTGGACCGGTACACTCGCCGGCGTGGTGACTTTCGACGACATCCTTCAGGCGAAGCAGCGGATCGGACCCTATGTCCATCAAACACCTGTGATGACGTCCGCGACACTCGATGAAGAACTCGGCGCGTCGGTGCTGTTCAAGTGCGAAAACCTGCAGAAGGTCGGAGCGTTCAAGGCACGGGGGGCGGTGAACGCGGTCCTGTCACTGGACGAAGAAACGGCGCCGCGGGGCGTCGTGACACACTCGTCGGGGAACCATGGGCAAGCTCTTGCCTATGCGGCCTCGATCAGGGGAATCCCGTGCGCTGTCGTCATGCCGGACACCGCACCTCGAGTGAAGGTTGAAGCTGTGCGAGGGTACGGCGCGGACGTCGTGTTCTGTGCACAGTCACAGAGGGAGAAGACCGCTGCGCGAGTAAGCGCCGAACGAGGAGCGACAGTCGTACACCCGTTCAACGATCCGGCCGTCATTGCCGGACAAGGGACAGCGATGATCGAACTGGCCGAACAGGCCGGCGACCTCGACATGATCATCGCACCGATCGGCGGCGGCGGGCTCCTCTCGGGAACGACGATTTCGGCCGCGGCCCTCCTCCCCACGGCGAAGGTGGTCGGCGCCGAGCCTGAGATGGTTGACGACGCCTATCGTTCGCTGGTGAGCGGGTTTCGTCAACCGCGGGTTCCGAGGCCACACACGGTCGCCGATGGGCTGCTGACCGGGATCGGGGAGATCGCGTTCGAAATCCTCTTGGCACACGGTGTCCAGATCGTCACGGTCTCGGAGGATGACGTGATCTCCGCGGCGCGTTTCTTCATGGAACGGATGAAGCTCGTTGTCGAACCGTCGGGAGCCACGAGTCTCGCGGCTGCACGGATCATGGGCATCTACGGCATGCGCGTCGGCGTCATCGTGTCCGGGGGCAACACCGACTTCTCCTGGCTGTGATCGATTCTCCTACGATCAACCGTGACCAAGGATCATGCCTGCCGAGAGGATGATCAGCACCGTGATGGCGATGCCCATCGCTCTCCAATCTCTCCCTTTCAACCACACCGCGAGCAAAGCGAGGACGCCCACAGCCGGCGTTGTGGCGAATATGGCCACACCGACCATCTCGACACGGGAATGGAGCGGCGCGCTGTCGCGCAGCAGATCGCCGAGCCGTAGCGCCGGCGCGGATGCGTCGCCGGTGACGAGTCCGAGAACCACGCCGAGCGCGAGGAGACATCCACCGATCACGAAACCCCCCTGAAGGACGAGCGCGACGATTCGGTGTGCCGGATCTGGCTGATGCTCCCTCACGAGACGCTCCTCACGACCATGACGACTGCAACCGCGACGAGAACGATCGCAAGGATGCTTCGAAGGGCTCTTGGGGAGGCGCTCGTGGCGAAACGGGTTCCGGCGAGTGCTCCGCCGAGAACCCCCAGAGCCAGTGGTGCGGCGACGCCCGGATGGACGTAACCCTTGCCAAGGTAGACCGACAAACCGGCGGTCGCGGTCACTCCGATCATGAAACTCGACGTGGCAGCCGCGACCTTCACGGGGACGTCCATGCCCAGATTCATGGCGGGTACCTTGAGTACGCCTCCACCGATACCCAGCAGTCCGGAGGCGATGCCCGCTACGAACGAGACCCCTTCCCCAACCGGCAGGCGGCGAGCCTTGTACCTGACCATCGTTGCCGTCCGGTCGTCCCAGAAGGCCCCACCCAGAGGATGGCCCGTTTCCCAGCCGGGCTGTCTCTTCCCCGAGACGGCGACACGTTCGCCGCTGTCTCCCTTGCCGCGCAGGAGCAGTACGCCGGTGACGATGAGAAGAGCCGCGAAGACCACCGACAGAATCGTTGAGGAGATCAATGTGCCGACAAGTCCGCCTGTGAGTCCACCCAACGCGGTGGCGAGTTCGAGCGTCAAGGCGAGACGAGTGTTGACGAGCCCATGACGTACGTACCGGCTTCCTGCCGTGATTGATGTGGCGACGACGGCAACGAGGGACGCGGCAATCGCCGTTTTGATGTCGTAGCCGAACAGGATGGTGAGGGCGGGGACGATGACTACCCCGCCTCCGATGCCCACCAGCGCGCCGAGCGAACCCGAGAACACACCCAAGACGATGAGTCCGAGAAGCGTGGGCAGGTCAACGACCAAAACCGTCCCCTTCGATGACGGGGACGGTCTCGATCGAAGCCATGGGGCATTGTACGCGTGATCCAAACTGCCTGTGATGGGTCCCGTAGCGCACCCAAACAGGTAGGTTGAGTCCCATGAACAAGCCCACCGACGATCAGGATCTGCGCCTGCGACTCAGCCCGCAGCAGTACGAGGTTACCCAACACGCCGAGACTGAGCCGCCATTCACCGGGGAGTACTGGAACGTCAAGGACGATGGCACCTACTCGTGCATCGTATGTGGAACGGACCTGTTCCGATCCGAGACCAAGTACGAATCGGGGTCAGGATGGCCGAGCTTCTACGAAGCGATGGAGGATGGGCTGATCGAGACGCGAGAAGACCGAAGCCACGGCATGGTTCGCACCGAAATCCTCTGCGCGACCTGTGGAGCTCATCTTGGGCACGTGTTCACAGATGGTCCCCGACCGACCGGTCTCCGCTACTGCGTCAACTCTGCCTCGCTGGACCTGAAAAGGGACTGAGTTCGATTCTGACCGGGAGCCGCGCTCTCCTTCGCGTTCGCGCCCTCGTGCTCTGCCCTGCACGCACCAAGCGTTGATGGTCGGAGCACTAGGCTGGCCCGCGAAGGAGGCGCGCATGGAACGAAGCCGGCTCACGCACCCACTCGTCCGCGAGGGAGGCGTCCTGCGAAGGGCATCCTGGGACGAAGCGCTTGATCGGGCCGCGGAGGGGATCGCATCGGTTACGAGGCACTACGGGCCTAGATCGTTCGGAGTCATGAGCTGTTCCAAGGGCACGAACGAGATGAACTACCTCGCTCAGAAGTTCGTCCGGGTCGCCGTCGGGACCAACACGATCGACTCCTGCAACCGCACCTGACACGCTCCGAGCGTCGTCGGTCTGGCGACAGTGTTCGGAGCGGGAGGCGGAACGAGCTCCTATAAGGAGGCCGAGGAGACCGACCTCATCATCTTGTGGGGTTCCAACGCTCGTAGCGCACACCCGATCTTCTTTCATCACGTCCTTCGAGGTATTCACAACGGGGCGAAGCTTCTGGTTGTCGACCCTCGGCGCAGCACCTCTGCCGAGTTCGCGGACCTCTGGCTCGGCATCGATGTCGGCTCCGATATCGCTCTGGCCAATGCCGTCGGGCGGGAGATCATCGCCTCTGGCTTCCACGACACGGAGTTCATCGAACGTGCCACGGTTGGGTTCGAGACATACAGGGATGCAGTCCAGGAGTGGACGCTGGAGCGTGCCGAGCACGTGACCGGCGTGCCGGCGGACGCAATCAAGGAACTTGCCCACACCTACGCGTCGGCCCCAACCGCACAGCTGTGCTGGACGCTTGGGATCACCGAGCATCACAACGGCACCGACAACGTGTTCTCCCTCATCAACCTGGCTCTTCTCACGGGCCACATCGGCCGCTGGGGTTCGGGACTCGTACCGGTCCGTGGCCAGAACAACGTGCAGGGCGGCGGCGATATGGGCGCCCTGCCCAACAAGCTGCCTGGTTTCAAAGACGTCACCGACGACGCGGAGCGCGCCCGATTCGAAGCCGTGTACGGCACGGCGATGCCGTCCGAGAACGGATGGCATATCTCGCAGATGTTCGACGCGATGGAAAGGGGCGACCTGCGCTCGGTCTACATCATTGGCGAGAACCCGGCACGGTCGGAAGCTGATGCAGGGCGGGTACGAGGTTTGCTAGGCGACCTCGACCATCTCGTCGTCCAGGACATGTTTCTCACGAAGACGGCGGAACTCGCCGATGTCGTGCTGCCGGCCGCCGCCGGTTGGGCCGAAACCGACGGCACGTTCACGTCATCTGAACGCCGCATCCAACTCGTCCGGAAGGCGATCGATCCTCCCGGGGAAGCTCGCGACGATCTGGAGATCATTTCGGATCTCGCCGCCCGACTCGGCCACGATTGGGGCCGGCCAACCGCCAAGGAGGTGTGGGACGAATTACGGAGCCTATCGGCGATTCACGCCGGGATGAGCTACGAGCGTCTCGAGGAGTTGGGTGGCATCCAATGGCCTTGTTTCGACGAGCAGGACCCTGGCGCACCATTCCTCCACGGTCGTCTGTGGGACGATCCCGTAGCCGGGCCCCGCGCACCGTTCACCCCGGTCGAATGGGTCCCGCCGGTCGATCGACTCACCGACGAGTTCCCGATCCGGCTCACAACCGGCCGCCATCTCGATTCGTTCAACACCGGCGTACAGTCAGGACGGTACCGATCGCCCAGGAGACTGGGTGAAACGCTCGACCTCTCACCGGAAGATGCTGCGGCTCACGGGGTGACCGATGGCGATGTGGTCGCGGTGATCTCGAGACGGGGGAGCGTTCGAGCACCCGTGCGAACCGACATCAATCTGCGACCCGGGTTGGCGTTCATGTCTTTCCATTTCCCCGATCAGGTGGACACGAACCTGCTCACGCTGGATGCGTGGGATCCCAAGTCCGGCACCTCCGAGTACAAGGCGACGGCCATTCGCCTCGAGCGACTGGAGGAGGAGCAATGATCGGTGAGAGGCAGCGAGCTGCCATCGACGGCGTCCTGGGCGCGGATTCCTTCGGGTGGGGGAGCGAGACCCGGGCAGCTACCGGAGGGAGGGTCTCACGTGGGGGAGCGGCCCTTCGGGAGCGGCGTCATTTGCTGCTGCCGGCACTCCAAGCTGCACAGCGGGCAGCCGGATGGGTCACCCCGGAAGCGCTCGAGTATCTGCACGATCGGCTCGGGATCGCTCCGGCCGACTCATATGGTGTCGCCACGTTCTACGACCTCATCGACACCGCTCCGGGTCAATCGGTGAGGGTGCGGGTGTGCGACGACATTGCCTGTAGCGGCATCACTCTCGACGGCCTGGGTGACGATGTCGCCGTTGAACACGTGTCGTGCCTCGGGCACTGCAACCGCGGCTCTGCCGCGCTGGTCGACGTTGTCGGCAGGGAGCCGGTAACGGTTGCTCCGGTGACGATCGAGAGTCTCGAGACGGCGATCGAGACAGGAACGGCAGTGCCGTCCGCCGACGAGATCGGAGGGAGTGTCCGACTGCTCTCGAGGGTCGGCGTTGTCGATCCGGCCAGCCTCGACGACTATCGGATGCATGGTGGCTACGAGGCACTGAAACGGGCGCTCGACGCGGGGCCGGCGACGGTCATCCAGGAGGTCGAGGAGTCGCAGCTTCGCGGAAGGGGGGGAGCAGCGTTCCCCGCCGGACAGAAGTGGAGCGCGGTCGCCCGGGCCAACGCAGTAACCAAGTACGTCGTCTGCAACGCGGACGAGTCTGAACCGGGAACTTTCAAGGACCGGATCGTCCTCGAGAACGATCCGTACGCTCTCGTCGAGGCGCTCACGATCAGCGCGTTCGCTGTGGGCGCCTCACGCGGCTACGTGTATGTGCGGGGTGAGTATCCGGTGGCGGCCCAACGTATGGAGTGCGCCATCTCAGAGGCCCGCAGGGCGGGTCTCCTTGGGAATTCCGTGCTTGCGAGCGATTTCGCGTTCGATATGGAAGTGCGACGGGGCGGCGGCGCCTACATCTGTGGTGAGGAGACAGCGTTGTTCAACTCCATCGAAGGATTCCGTGGGGAACCACGGTCCAAACCGCCGTTCCCGACCGAACGTGGCCTCTTCGGAGGGCCGACGGTCGTCAACAACGTCGAGACACTCCTCAACATTCTTCCGATCGTGCTGGATGGCGGACAGGCGTTCGCAGCGAACCGGCATGGAAGCGTGACCGGCAGCAAGCTGTTCCCGGTGTCGGGCCGGGTCGTCCGCCCGGGATTGTATGAAGCCCCACCGGGCACGTCATTGGGAGAGATCATCCGGATGGCCGGAGGAGTGATCGGAACCTTTCGGGCCGCGCTGATCGGCGGCGCGGCGGGCGAGTTCGTCGGACCGGACGGTCTCGACCGGGTCATGTCGATCGAATACTCACTTGGGCAGCCATACGGCTCGGGGGCGATCGTTGTGTTCGACGACACCTCCGACATGGATGCCGTCGCGAAGCGAATCGCAGCGTTCTTCGAACACGAGTCGTGTGGCCAGTGTGTGCCGTGCCGTATCGGCACCAGTGTGCAGCACGCGTCGCTCGATCGATTCCTGGACGGCGATTCGACACAACGGAAGATTCTCGAAGACGTCGACCGTGTCATGACCGACTCGTCGATCTGCGGATTGGGAAGGACCGCGGCGTCGGCAATCAGATCGGCGCTGAAACTCGGACTGATCGGGGGTGCGGCATGAGAGTCACACTCGACGGCCGAACTGCCGACGTTCCTGATGGCAGCACGATCCTCGAGGCCTGCAGGGCCGAGGGCATCGATATTCCGACACTCTGCTACCTGGAGACCTTGGAGCCTGCCAATGCCTGTCGGCTTTGCATGGTCGAGTTGGAGGGTTCGGCAGCACTCGTTCCGGCATGCTCCCGAGAAGTGACGGAGGGCATGGTCGTGACAACGGACTCGCCGAGGGTCACGCACACCAGACGCATGGTGGCGGAGCTTCTCGCGGCGACGACCGACCTCACCCTCGCCGGGCTCGACTCCTTCGGCGCCGATCCGGACCGGCTCCCGGTTTCCGTGCATGGCGCGGGTCCGATTCTGGACAACGAGCTGTACGTTCGGGATCTCGATCGGTGCGTCCTCTGCTATCGCTGCGTCGACGCGTGCGGGGAACAAGCCCAGAACACATTCGCTATTTCTGTGGCGGGGCGGGGGACGGCTGCTGCGATCGCAACCGAATTCGATGTTGCGCTCCCCGACTCTCAGTGCGTTTTCTGTGGCAACTGCGTGGCGGTGTGTCCGACCGGAGCACTCATCCCTCTCACCGAGTTCGAGAAGCGCGCGGACGGGACCTGGGATGAGGACCGCCAAACCGTGGTCACCACCGTCTGTCCGTACTGCGGCGTCGGCTGCAACCTGGAGCTTCACGTGCAGGACAATCAGATCGTCAAGGTCACGTCGCCACTGGACCACGATGTCACGAGCGGCAACCTGTGCATCAAGGGACGATTCGGGTACAGGCACGTTGAGGTGTGACCGCGGTCCGGTCCGACTCCCTCTACGCTGGTTCGGCATCGGTTCGACAGGACGAAGTGAACGACGACCCCCACTACAAGACGCAGCTCTCGCTGGAGGTGGCCGGCCGTCGGTTGCGGTTCGATGTCGCGCAGGATCTATTCAGCAGCCACGAGATCGACGTGGGTACCAGACTCCTTCTGCGAACGCTTCTCGGAGAGGAGCAGCACCGCTATCGCAAGTTGCTGGACCTCGGATGTGGCTATGGACCCATCGGGCTTGCTCTGAAGGCCGAAGTTCCGGCCCGTGAGGTGCGCATGGTCGATCGAGATGCGCTCGCGGTGCACTACGCGCGATGGAACGCGCATCTCAACGGGTTTCACAACGGGGTGACGGTCTCCGGCAGTCTCGGGTTCGACGATGTGGCCGACACCGACTTCGACCTCGTTGTCTCGAACATTCCGGGCAAGGCCGGCGAATCGGTGATCCGGCACCTGCTCGTACGTACCCGGCACCACCTGGCTCCGGACGGACGCGGCGCCGTGGTCGTCGTATCGCCTCTGGCGGAGTATGTCCGCTCCGTTCTGTCCGGGACCGCGTACGTTCTCTATGAACGGAGCACGAAGCGATACACGGTGTTCCACTTCACCTTCCCGGATGGCCTTGAAGACCCGTGGGCGGAAGGGGGTTTCGATGCCGGCGTCTACGACAGGGAGCTGGTCGCAATGCGGTACGGCGGAGTGGAGTGGGATGCCACCACGGTCGTCGGGCTCCCCGAATTCGACTCTCTCGGCTTCCACAGCGAACTTGCAATTGAGGTCCTGTCGGGCATCCGCCACCCAAGTCGCGTCGCATTCCTCAATCCGGGACAAGGACACGTACCTCTTTCCACCTACCGTTCACTTGGCCTCGACAGCATCCTCCTTGCCGGACGCGACCTCCTTGCACTCCGGACGACTCGGGCCAACCTGATGAAGAACGGCTGTGGCTCGGGGACCATCGATATCCGTCATACCGCTTCGCTCGACGGAGTGCAGTTCGCGCCGGTCGACACATTCGTGCTCTCCTACCCGGACAACCAGCCCACAGGGGTCGTGGTGAGGGATCTCCGATCAGCGGCAGAGGATCTCGTCGACGGGGGTGTGTTGGTGTTCTCTGCCAGCTCCACCTTGGTCTCGCGTTGTCTCGACCATCTCGGTCGAGATGTGGTTCTCGTCAGTCGGCGCGTCAAGAAGAAGGGCTTCAGCGCAGTGGCGCTGCGACTCAAGCGGCCGGTGCCCCGAGGATGATGATGTGGCAAACGGCGTCGTCTGGCCGGTAGGGGCGTGTCCAACGTTGCCGGACAGAGCACTAGCC
>Ga0315542_1000735_pt1 | contig 20810 bp, 15 predicted proteins | sample SalMarSW160120MG_FD_202541 | JGI IMG/M metagenome (GOLD analysis project Ga0315542, IMG submission 202541) | Salt marsh sediment microbial communities from the Plum Island Ecosystem LTER, Massachusetts, United States - Salt Marsh Sediment SW1601-20 ... | reverse complement strand
CCGCCGTTTTCCTTCTCCATATCCTTGCAGTGCTCCATCGCCGCTCGCACTACGTCGAAGTTGAGGAGCGGCTCGCCGCCGTAGAAATCGACAAGGATGTTCCCATTGGGAAACGCATGCGCGGCGGCGAGGTCGATCGCCGCGATCGCCGTCTCCCGGTCCATCAGCCGCTCGCTGAAGTTGCGGCCGTATATGCCGCCCTTGTTCCAGCAGTATATGCAGTCGAGGTTGCAGACCGATGCCACGTTCAGCGTGATCGAGACGACCCTCGGCTCTATCTCCTCCGGCTCGGGCCTGGGCCTCTCCGGATCCTTATCTGGGTAGAGATGGCCATCGGACATGTGGCGGTTTACCTCGCCGATGGCGGCGTCGACACGCTTTTTCGGATGGCGCCCGGCGAGCTGCTCCCTGATCCCGTCCTCGTCCCTATTGTCGCACAGGGATACGACCTCGCTCGTGATCCTGTCTGCCCTGAAGAAACGCCCGCTGGCCGGGTCGAAGATCATCCGGTCTCCCGCGACTTCGAATATGTGCGGGCGCAGCCCTTTCCTGGTCCTCGAGACCTTGGATCCGGATGACGCCTTATTTTCGCTCGCCGGAACAGTCATGCCTTATCGGCCTTCCCGTCAGTCCGGAATCACACCGGCCCTCTTCTGTACCCAGTTGTCGCAGGTCTTCTTGATCATCTTGATCTGTTTGTTCGTCCCGCATAGTACGATCTGATTGTCCGAACCGCAGTGGTCGATAGCCCAGTCGCCGGTGCATATCTCACTGCGTTCCGCCGCCGTGCACTTATCGCGCCTCTTGATCTGAACATTGTTGGTGCAGGTCTTGACATTCTCGTTGGTCTGGCAGGAGTTGGTCCTGACCTCATTGGGACAGTTGTTCAGCTGAGTCTCGCTGTTGCAGTTGAACCTCTGGAAAGTCGAATCGCACTTGTCCCTGATTTCCTTGCTGTTGCACTTGTCCCACTGGGCCGTGTTCTCGCACTTGTCGAACTGTTTCGTGCTCTTGCACTGCGCGTACTGTTCCGATGTCGAGCATTTCTGCTTCTGTTTGCCCGACGTGCAGTTGTCTATCTGGGCGGAGCTGGTGCATTTCTCCCGCTGGCTGTCGGTCGTGCAGACGTCCTTCTGGGCAACGCTCCTGCACTGGGATATGTGATCCGTGCTCTCGCATCTGTCTTTGGCCAGCTCGGTCGTGCATGTGTTGTGCTGCTCCGTGGTGTCGCATTTTTCCATCATCCTCACTTCTGACGTGCACTCCTGGGCCTGGATCCATGTATTGCACTTGTTGTTCTGCCTTTCCGTCTCGCAGTGCATGATCTGTATGTCGCTGAGGCACCTGTTAAGCTGAGCTCCCTCGGGACAGGCGTTTATGCGCCCCTCGAGCTGGCAGTTGTTGACCTGCTTGATGGAATCGCAGAGGTTCAGCTGGAAGCAGTTTTCACATCCCTCACCCGCCGCGGCCTCGACGGGTTCCCCGCAGCCGTCTTTTGGATTGGCAATGTACTCTCCCGACTCACACGCCATGGGCCGTGTCCCGCTGTTTCTCGGCCCGTCCTCATCCCCCCCGATAAGGGTCATATGGGCCCCGTTACGGGCGGACGCGCCCGGCAGAAATGAAAAAAGCCCCGTGAAAAAGGCTTTGAGCGTTATGCCTGAACCGATCGTCCAGAGAGGGATCTTGCCAAGGAATCTTCGCCTGTCCATCGAGAGCCTCCTTGAAAGTCGCGCACGGGCAACCGGACGCGGGAGGCAAAGCGGCGATTACACGCAGCCGCCGCCACCGTACGGCCGACTGTCCATGTATATAGACAACCTGTATAGTTGTTATTATGCCACTTATCGCTTAAAGCGCCTGGGCTGGGCCCCGAGGCGCCCCCCCGATGAACGGAGCCGATTATACTACAAAGCGGGGCGGTATTCCACAAAGAATTCATAAAGGATGAAAGGGGCCGGCGTTATGCCGGCCCTTTTCATTTACCGGTAGACCGTCACATGCGCTCTGTCCCATAATCCTGTCCATGAGAAAGGCATCCTCATTCATCCTGGTCGTTATCCTTCTTTGCTCCTCCCTGCCTTCCTGCGGACCATGGAGGGACGACTCGCCGTGCCCGAGGACAACGATCGAGCTCGATTCGGGTTGGCGCTTCCGCGAGGCGGGCGGCGAAGGGGAATGGATGCCGGCCGCCGTCCCCGGCTGCGTCCACACCGACCTGCTCGCCGCAGGGGCGATACCCGATCCCTTCTTCGGAGACAACGAGAAGGACCTGCAGTGGGTCGGGAAAAAGGATTGGGTCTATGAATGCTCATTCGATGCCGGCAGTGAGCTTCTCTCGCACAGTTTCGTCTACATCGAGTTCGACGGGCTTGACACCTATGCCGAAGTGCGACTCAACGGGATCTACCTGCTCTCCGCAGACAACATGTTCCGCAAGTGGCGCTCGGATATAAAGCCGCATCTGCGCAGGGGAACGAACGTGCTCGAAATCCGATTCCGCTCCCCCGGATCGGTTGAGGCTAAAAAGAGTGAAGCCCTCGGGTATGGCCTCCCCGGCGGCGGCAGGGTGTTCACGCGCAAGGCCGCTTATCACTACGGGTGGGATTTCGGGCCGAGATTCGTCACATGCGGCATCTGGAAACCGGTACGCATCACGGGCTGGTCCGGCATCATATTAGGAGATATAGGGATAAACATAATTGCCCTGTCCGAAGAGAGAGCCATAGTGCAGTTCGATGTGGATGCAGATTACGAGACCGGTGCCAACTTGATCCTTATCGATGAGGACAGCGGAAAACGCTGCAGCAATTTCGCTAAATATGAAACCCACACAAAAAGGACCCACGATTTAACCCTGGAAACTTTCAAACTCTTCATCCCGGAACCACGGTTATGGTGGCCTGCGGGACTGGGCGATCAGCAGTTGCGCAGGTACACCGTCGAGGCCAGTCTCGACGGCGTCGTGGTAGACTCGGCGAGCCTGTCTCTTGCCTTGAGGACGGTGGAGCTGGTCACGGACAGGGACGAGGCGGGCGAATCGTTCTACATCAGAGTCAACGGAGTCCCAGTGTTCATGAAAGGCGCCAACTGGATCCCCCTGGACGTCTTCCTTCCGAGGCCCGGCCCGGACGACTACCGAAAGATGCTCGTAGCGGTAAAAGACGCCAACATGAACATGCTCCGTGTCTGGGGAGGGGGCATCTATGAAAAAGATATATTCTACGACCTGTGCGACTCGCTCGGCATACTCGTATGGCAGGACTTCATGTTCGCCTGCGCGATGTATCCCGGTGACCGGGATTTCCTGCAGAACACGAAACTGGAGGCGGAAGAGTCTATCAAGAGGCTGAAAGACCACATGTGCATCACACTATGGTGCGGGAACAACGAGATCGAAGAGGGCTGGCGCAACTGGGGCTGGAGAGATGATTACCCGGAGGAGAAGCAGGAAGATATCCGGCGTGCATACGAAGGCCTGTTCATCGAGCAGCTGCCCAGGTCTGTAAGATATTTGGAACGCGGCGACAATCCTATTCCCCGCAAGTACATCCCTTCCTCCCCGCGGTTCGGCAGGGCCGACCCCCGCAGCCTCACCGAGGGCGACTCCCATTACTGGGGATTGTGGCATGACGCTGAGCCGTTCGAAGTCCTCGAGGAAAAAGTACCCCGGTTCATGAGCGAGTTCGGGTTTCAGTCGCTCCCTTCGATGAGGACCATCGGGATGTTCGCGGGCCCTGACGAGTTTCGCCTCGACTCGGCGGCGATGCTCGCCCACCAGAAGCATTCGCGCGGGTACGGGCTGATCCGCGAATACATGGAACGATGGTACAGGGTGCCGGAGAAGTTCGAGGACTACGTGTACGTCAGCCAGCTCCTTCAGGCTGAGGGGATGCGGATAGGGTTCGAGGCCCAGAGACGGGCGATGCCTTACTGCATGGGCTCGCTCTACTGGCAGCTGAACGACTGCTGGCCCGCCGTCTCGTGGTCAAGCATCGACTACGCCGGCGAGTGGAAGGCTCTGCACTACGCGGCGAAGAAGGCTTTCGAACCGGTGCTCGTATCGACCACGGTCAACGGCGGAAACCTTGACATATACATCGTGTCGGACAGGCTCGAGGAGCTCGGCGGATGGGTGACGATGAAGCTCAAGAGGTTTGACGGCGGGTCACTCTGGGAGAAGACCGTTTCGGTCAAGACGTCCCCGAACAGCAGCACGAAAATATTCTCCGTACCGCTCGAAGATCTTCTTTCCGGCGCGGACCGCAGCGCCGTCGTTTTCTCGGCGGAGTTCGACTGCCCCGGCGAGAGACCGCCTGTCGCGATCCGTTATTTCGCGCTTCCGAAGGAGATGAAGCTGCCCGAGGCCGCGGTCGCTGTCGAAGCGGCCCCGGGAGGCCCGGCAACCGTTCTCACGCTGACGTCCGGCGTCCTGGCGAAGAACGTATTCCTGCAGGTAGCCGGGGGCGGCCACTTCTCGGACAATTTCTTCGACATTCTCCCGGGAGAGGCGGTCACGGTGACCGTTGACACCGATGTCCCGCCTGATGAGATCATCGACAAGATAAAAATAAGGACCCTGAGAGATACTTACTGAAAGAGGATGACAAGATGAGACGAGCGTTGATCGCCGCGGCGCTTGCCGCGCTTCCCCTTTTCTCCTGTTCGCCGGGCGGCGGGGACCCGGCACGGCACGTCGATCCGCTGATCGGCACGGGCGGGCACGGGCACACATTCCCGGCGGCGACCGTGCCGTTCGGGATGATACAGCTCGGCCCCGACACGAGGCTCGAGGGGTGGGACGGATGCTCGGGCTATCATTACTCCGACGAAGTAGTGTACGGCTTCAGCCACACCCACCTCAGCGGGACGGGATGCTCGGACTACGGAGACATACTCGTCATGGCGACCACCGGCGACGTGATGCTCGACCGGGGCGAGGGAGACGACACGTCGAACGGGTACCGCTCGCGCTTCTCGCACGAGACGGAGAAGGCAGAGCCGGGATACTACGCCGTGCGCCTCGACGACTACGGGATCGGCGCCGAGATGACGGTGACGGCCAGGGCCGGGATGCACCGCTACACCTTCCCCGCCGCGGAGAAGGCCAGCATCATCTTCGACCTGCTGCACCGCGACAAGGTGATGGACTCCTCGATACGCGTCGCAGGGGACAGGCGCGTCGAGGGGCACAGGCGCTCACGGGCCTGGGCTGCGGACCAGCGGGTTTACTTCGCGGCCGAGTTCTCGGAGCCCTTTGTCTCATACGGTGTGGCTCTCGACGACCGGACGCTCGAGGGCGCATCGTCGGTAGCGGGCGAAAACGTCAAGGCGTACTTCTCCTTTGCCGCCGATAAAGGAGCTCGGATAATGATGCGCATCGGGATATCGGCGGTCGACATCGAGGGAGCCCGCCGGAATCTCGAGGCCGAGATCCCCGACTGGGATTTCGACCGCGTACGCTCCGAAGCCAGGGCGCAGTGGAACAGGTCTCTCGGGAAAATCTCTGTCCGCGGCGGCACAGACGCGCAGATGAAGACGTTCTACACGGCCCTCTACCACAGCATGATCGCCCCGAACCTCTACGTCGACGTCGACGGCAGGTATCGAGGCAGGGACCTCGAGATACACACGGCGGACGGGTTCGGCTACTATACCGTATTCTCCCTCTGGGACACCTACCGCGCGACCCATCCCCTCTTCACGATAATCGAGCGCAAGAGGACGCTCGATCTGATAAAGACGATGCTCGCCCAGTACGAGCAGGGCGGGATGCTGCCCGTCTGGGAGCTCTCGGCGAACGAGACGGGGACGATGATCGGGTACCACTCGGTCCCGGTGATCGTGGACGCATGGGCCAAGGGTATCCGCGGGTTCGACACGGCCCTCGCGCTCGAGGCGATGAAGCACAGCTCCGACCAGGACGGCCTCGGCCTGAAGTCCTACAGGAAGTACGGTTTCATACCGGCTGAGAGCGAGGGCGCCTCGGTATCGCGGACCCTCGAGTACGCCTACGACGATTGGTGCATCGCCCGGTTCGCGAAGTCGATCGGCGCCGAAAAGGACTACGAGAGGTTCATAAAGCGCGCCCAGGGGTACAGGCACGTCTACGACCCATCCACGGGGTTCATGAGGCCACGCGTCAACGGGGGCTGGCTCTCCCCATTCGACCCTTCCGAGATCAACTTCCACTATACCGAGGCGAACGCGTGGCAGTACACATTCTACGTTCCCCAGGACGTCGAGGGGCTGGTCGGGATGATGGGCGGGCGGGCGGCATTCATCGCGAAGCTCGACGAGCTCTTCACGGCCTCATCGGAGACTTCGGGTATCGAGCAGCCCGACGTGAGCGGGCTCATCGGACAGTACGCGCACGGGAACGAGCCGAGCCAGCACATGGCGTACCTCTATGACTACGCTGGGATGCCGTGGAAAACGCAGGAGCGCGTGCGGGAGATCATGCAAACGATGTACGGCAACACCCCTGGCGGTCTCTGCGGGAACGAGGACTGCGGGCAGATGTCGGCATGGTACGTCTTCAGCGCGCTGGGCTTCTACCCCGTCACTCCCGGCTCCGGCATCTACGCGATCGGCTCACCCCTGTTCGAGAAAGCGGAGATCAGGCTCGAGAACGGCAGGACTTTCAGGATAATTGCCCGGGGGCTCTCGGCGAAGAACATCTACATCCAGAGCGCGAGGTTGAACGGAAAAGACTATTCGAAAAGCTATATACGCCACGATGACATCATGAGAGGCGGCGAGCTCGCCTTCGAGATGGGGCCTTCACCCGGCTCTGAGTGGGGAACATCGGACGATGATATCCCTCCGTCGAGGATCGAGGGACGCCCGGTCCTCCCCGCCCCCTGGCTCGATCCGGTGCCCTACTCCTTCTCCGGTTCGCTCGAGGTCGTCATGGGCTGCACCGATCCCGGTGCGGCGATCTATTACACGACAGACGGGAGCGAACCGTCGCGAAGGTCGAACGAGTACAAGAGGCCACTGAGGATCAACCGGCCTGCGCATATACGCACCGTGGCCTTGAAGGAAGGAGTCGAGCCGAGTCCTGTCGTCGACACACGGTTCGAGAAGATCCCCGACGACATCACGATTGAGCTCCATAGCGAATTCAGCCCGATGTACGCCGCCGGCGGGGACCTCGCCCTGATCGACCGGGTGCGTGGCGGCGACGATTTCAGGACGGGGATGTGGCAGGGATACCAGGGGACCGATCTGGAGGCTGTCATCGACCTGCAGAAGACCCGCAGGATAAGGAGCATCGCGGCGGGGTTCCTTCAGGAGGCCGGCTCATGGATATTCATGCCCTCGTCAGTGGAGTTCGCCGTTTCGAAGGACGGCTTGAATTACGAGACGGTAACGGTGCTCACACATGCCGTCCCGCTCGACCTCGAGGGCTCGGTCACGAGGGACTTCAGGAAGTCGGGGATCGGCAGGAAGGCCCGGTATGTGAGGATGAGGGCCAGGAACATCGGCGTATGCCCCGAGTGGCACCCCGGGGCCGGGCACCCGGCATGGATATTCGCCGACGAGATCATGGTCGAATACTGACTGAACCCCTAATATATTTTCACATAAGACCTTAAGCCGATTTTTCCTAAGGAAGATCAAATAAAATATCTCTTGCGAATAGTGGCACTTTATGCAACCATGCCCGCATATGGTACACCGAGAGGCATGGAAAAAACTGATCGAAGACGCTTGGCTCGAAAAGAGCATAGTCTGGCTCTCGGGGATCAGGAGGGTGGGCAAGACCTTTCTTTGCCGCACCCTTTCCGATGTCGAGTACTTTGACTGCGAACTTCCCAGAACGCGCAGGTCGATGGATGATCCCGAGGCTTTCCTCGAAAGCCTCAGCGGACGACGGATAGTGCTCGATGAGATACACAGGCTTCAGGACCCGGCAGCGCTGCTCAAGATCGCCGCCGACCACTTCCATGCCTGCCGGATACTCGCGACCGGCTCCTCCACTCTCGGGGCATCAGCCAAGTTCAGGGACTCCCTCAGCGGCAGGAAACGCGATCTGTGGCTTACGCCGATGACATGCAGAGATATGGCCGAATTCGAGAATGAGGACCTTCATCATCGTCTTCTCCACGGCGGATTGCCTCCCTTCTTTCTCTCGGACACTCTACCGGAGCGTGATTTTCAGGAATGGACAGACGCTTACTGGGCGAAGGACATACAGGAGCTCTTCAGGCTGCAAAGCCACAATTCGTTCCAGAGATTCGTCGAACTCGTCCTTGCGCAGAGCGGAGGCATATTCGAAGCGACGAGATTCGCCAGACCCTGCGAGGTAAGCAGGACTACCATCTCGAAATACCTCTCTGTACTGGAGGAGACCTTTGTCGCCCACGTAATCAGGCCGTTCAGCAGCCACCGGCCGACGGAGATAGTCACGGCACCGAAAGTCTACGGCTTCGACACGGGTTTTATCTGTTATCACAGGGGCTGGAACGAGTTACGCCCCGAGGAATACGGCATTCTCTGGGAACATCTCGTCCTCAATGAAATGCAGGCGGCGTTCCAAACCAGAAAAATCAACTACTGGCGCGACAAGAGAGGGCACGAGGTGGACTTTGTCCTTTTCAGACCGCGAAGATCGCCCATAGCGATCGAATGCAAATGGTCTGCGGATGATTTTGATCCTCGCAACCTGTACGCGTTTAGAAGACAATATCCATCCGGAGAGAACTACGTCGTCGCAAGAGATATCAATAAAGGATTCGGGCGTGAATACAGGGACATAAAAGTACTGTTCGTTTCAATTTCCGATCTTATCTCAAAATTGTCAGGCTGAGCGACAAGGAGAGAGGATGGCGACATTTCACTTTCTCGACTGGTTCTGGCTGATAGCGTTCATCGCGCTGATGATCGGAAGCGGCGTACGCTTCTACCGCCTCGGCAAGAGGAGTGAGTCCGACTTCTTCCTCGCAGGACGCGGGCTCCCGTGGTGGCTCCCCGCCTCTTCAGTCTACGCGACGCACACGGCGACCGACACGCCGATGTGGGTCTCGGGCGTGGTCTACAAGTTCGGGCTCTCGGGGCTCTGGTACTCGTTCTACGCCGCGTGGTGCTCGATAAGCGCCTTCGTCTCGACGAAGATATTCAGGCGCTCTCTCGCCTACACGCAGGCCGAGTGGCAGTCGATCCGGTTCGGCGGGATGTCGGGCGAGCTCCTGCGCGGCTGGGTCGCCGGCTGGCAGGTATTCCTCAACATGTTCATCCTCGGCTGGGTCGGCATAGCGATGGGAAAGGTCTGCAACTACCTCTTCGACTGGCCGCTCTGGATCGGGCTGATCGTCTTCTCGGCCGCCTGCGCCGTATACGTCCTCGCCGCCGGATACTGGGGCGTTGTGATGGCCGACTTCCAGCAGGGGATCATCGCCTTCATCGTGATAGTGATCGTCTCGTTCTGGGGCGTCCACGCGGCGGGCGGCCCGCCGGCGATAATCGACAAGCTCACCGCGATGGGGGAAGCGGGGAAGCTCAACCCGCTCAATTTCACCGGGCTCTTCGCGGGGGATTTCCCCGTCGCGTGGTTCGTGACGATGCTGATCATCGGCATCCTCGGGGGGCTCGGCATGGGAACGGCGATCGACTGGTTCCCCGAGGCGCAGAGGATCCAGTCGGCGAGGACTGTCAAGGACGCGTCCTGGTCGATATGGGCGGGCTCGGCTCTGGTGATACTGCGCAACGCGATCTGGGCGGTGGCGATACTGGGGTTCTTCGTCCTCTACCCCGACCTGACAGAGGTCAAGGACTACGAGATGGCATGGTTCCGGCTCGGGTTCGAGAACCTCCCGGCAGGGATGCTCGGCTTCTTCTTCGCCGCCATAGTCGCGATACACATATCGACGATATCGACCCACCTGAATCTCGGCGCGGTCTACATAACAAGAGACCTCTACCACCACTATATCAACCCTGAGGCGACGCAGGAGAAGCTCGTCAGGGTAGGGCGGATCGGTACGCTCCTGCTCCTGCTTGGCTCGTTCGTCTTCGGCTCGATAATGGAAAACATCACAGAGTGGCTTATATTCGCGCTGTGGATAATGGCGGCCGGGGTCTGGCTCCCCGGCATCCTCCAGGTGATGTGGTGGAGGTTCAACGGGTGGGGGTACCTGTCGGCGTGGGTCTTCAACCTTGTCTTCTCGTGGCTCGTCGTCTGGGTCCTGCCCGCCTTCGGTGTGCTGCCGCATCTGAGGGACTACCAGCAGTTCTGGCTGCTGATGCTGCTCGGGGCGGTGGTCTTCATACCGGTGACGTTCCTCACGAAACCGGAGGACATGGACCGGCTCGTGAAGTTCTACGTGATGTCGCGGCCGGTCGGCTGGTGGGGGCCGGTCAAGCGGGAGGCTATAAGGCGCGGCCTCATCGAGGGAGGTGAGCGATGAATCTCTTCAGGAAAGACTGGACGCCCGCTGAGGCGGACGAATGGACGATCCACGACACGCTGGCGGTGGTGATCTCGCCGCTGATATATGTGCTTATCCTGATCGGCGCTTCGCTCGCGGCGCTGCTCATGCCTGTCGGATTCATACTTCTGGCTATCGGCGCCGTGCTGTTCTTTATCATGATAAAGGTGATCAACCCCAAACTCACCGCGATCTCCGAAGGGTACGAGAAGAAACAGAAGCAATATATCGAGGAACTCGAGAAGAAGGTCAAGTGGGAGGACTGATAGAATGGGCAACGAACTGAAGATGGTGATCGGGATGTCGCTCGCGTACGTGACCTCTTTCGCGGGCCTTATCCTCGCGTGGCACTCGTGGAGAAAGCATCACGGGAAGGGGAAGGCGCAATGACCAGCGGAACTCTTGTGTTCGGGATCCTCGTGCCTGCGGCGGTCTTCGCTTTCTCGTACTGGATGACCGATCTGCTCTACAGGCACTTCTCAAAAAAAAGCGACGAGTAGCGCCGGCCGCGCATCCCCTCCGATGCCGCACGGCCGGCAGCCACCGCCGCTTCGCGAAGCGCCCCTGCTCATGAGGCGCGCTCAATGCTAGAACGTCCCCTCCCTTACCTGGTCGCGAGCCAGGCCCTTTCTGAAGCGGATCACCCTCTTCGGGCGCGCCGGTTCGTTCTCCGGGACCGGATACTCCCCCTTCTCGTACCCCATCTGTATGACGCTTTTGAGGTCGTCGAGAATCTCCGATCCCTCGAGCGCCACTGCGTCGGCATCGTAGTAGTCGTACCAGGGCAGGCCTGCCGAGGCGTACTGCCTCGCCGTCGGCGGGACGGTCGGCGGTGCCTCGCCGGTGACCGCGCGCCACATCAGCGAGTTGGCCAGGTGGACGAAGCAGCGGCTCGAGATCTTCCTGTCCCAGTCCTTGAAGCCGTACGGGTCCTCGTAGATCTCCTGCTTCATGCGGCCGCCGGGGGCGAGGCCCATGTCGGGGACCGCGCTGGCATCCACGGACTTGCTGCTCAGAGCGAACTCATATTCGTCGCGGTCCCTGCGTCGGCTCACCTTCGGGAACCTCCGGTCGAATTCCTCGCGCTTCATCGGGTAGACGATGACCTGCAGTCCGCCGTGCTCGGCCTTGCCGGAGATCTGCTCCTCGGCGGTGTACCCTTCGCCCAGCGGCATCGCGACGAACTGCCTGATCGTCCCCTTCTCGACGCAGAAGCCGTCGAGCCAGGGCTGCCCGGGAACGACCAGGTAGTCCTGCGGGAGGCCATGCAGGCCGTTCGTCCAGTTCTCGCCTGTCACCGCATCGATCTTGCCGGCCGCGATCTTGACGGCGAACGGGTACGAGGTCTCGTGCTCGGGGATGTAAGCCGAATCGAAGTTGAGCCACATCGCCTCGGCCTGGTGCATCGGGAGCATCACGCCCCCGTGCTCGAGCCAGCCGCGCGGCACGCCCCGCGTAGTCGTCGACGTGCCGCACCGGGAACCTTCCAAGCCCGGGCGGCAGAAAATAGTCCCGGCCGTCGTCGGGTATCCTCAGCGTGCGCTGGAATTCGATCCTCAGGCGTGCCCGCGGGTGCACCTCGGGAAATGTTAATATGAGACTGTCATCACGAAGCTCTATCATGACTCCCCTCCAGTCTTACCAGCTGCCGTCCCTGACCTCGCGGACCACTCTGAGCACCGCGTGATCGGGCATGTCCTTGAGCTGGCGTATAAGTTGCGCGAAAAGCTGCGGACGGCGGACTATCACCTCTCGCAGGTCGCTCGAGACCTTGCCCGCCAGGGCCAGGAGGACGTCGGTGTCCTCGCCGAGTATACCGGCGAGCGCCGTGATCTTCTCCTCGGTCGGAGGGGCCTGCTCGCCCCGCTCGACCTTGCTCAGATACGACGGCTGGACGCCGAGCCTCGCCGCCACCCTGCGGACAGAGTACTCCCTGTCCCGCTTCCTCAGTTCCTCGCGCCTCTTCCTTATGTATTCTCCGAATACCTTCATCATGTGTATACTATATACTAAACAGTATACATTGTCAAGAGGGAAGAAGAAGATTTTTTATAAGTCTGTGCTATGCCAGCGGTTGTGCATGACGCGGGCCGTGAATGCCCTCAGGGCGAAGCCCTTCGGGTGATGCCCTTCGGGCGGAGCAGCCGGTTGCATACGGAGGCCCCTCAGGAGTATGATTGGCCCGTATGGATGACAGGATGGAATATGCCCAGATGCCTCCCTCCCTGCTCGACCTGCCGTTCGACGCGGCGTCGTCGTACATGTTCGGAGCGGCCGACGCCCCCGCGGCGATCCGCAAGGCCCTGCGGTCCGACTCCTCGAACATGTGGACCGAGTCGGGTCTCGACCTGGGCGCCGAGGGCGTGCTGCACGATTCAGGGTACATCCAGGTCAGTCCCGAGTGCGATTCCGCAGAGTTGCTCGACCTGATACGGGAACGCGCCCGAGAAATAGTCGACAGCGGGTATGCCCCGATATTCCTCGGCGGCGACCACGCGGTGACCTATCCGGCGTTCTCCGGCCTGGCCGGAAGGATCTCCCCCGTCTCGATACTTCATTTCGACGCCCACCCCGACCTCTACGACGATTTCCGCGGGGACAGGCTCTCACACGCCTGCCCGTTCGCGAGGATAATGGAAGACGGCCTGGCGAAACGGCTCGTGCAGATCGGGATCCGCGCGACGAACGGCCACCAGCGCGAGCAGGCGGCCCGGTTCGGCGTCGAGACGATAACGATGGTCGATCCGATGGAAGCTGCGGAGCTCGTTTTCGACGAGCCGCTCTATATATCGTTCGATGTCGACGCGCTCGACCCCGCCTTCGCCCCAGGGGTCTCGCATCCCGAGCCGGGCGGGCTCTCGACGCGCGAGGCCATCGCCATCATCCAGTCGGTCAGGGCTCCCGTATTCGCGGGGGCAGATATGGTGGAGCTCAACCCGTCAAGGGACGTGAGGGATATCACGGCAATAGCCTGCGCGAAGATCCTCAAGGAGATACTGGCGAGGTTCATCGTCTGATCTGCGCCCTCTCCACCCTGAACTGGCGGCGAGGAATGCCGTTGCTTATATTCATGGCACCCCTGTGAAAGCGAGTGACCATGCCCGGGAGGATGGCCCGTTACATCACCGCCATACTGGCGCTTCTCGCATACGCGGGGTGCTCGAGGGACGATACCGTCCTGATCCCGGGAGCGCCGGATACCGTGGCCGGCCCGGGACTGACGATCACATTCCCACCGTATGCCGGCGGCATCCCCAAGTATCTCGAGGTGACGAGGTTCTCCTGGGCCTCTAGCGGAGAGATCCCGCCAGTGGACATCCGCTATTTCGCGACGATGCTCGTCGACACGAACGGGGACTACAACACCTCCTTCGACCTCCTCGGGGACATCAACGCGAATCCATCGCGGTACGACACCCTCTGGTCGGACTGGATCCCCTACGGGGCACTGGACGGCTCGGGCAGGACCGTCGTCATAGGAGCACAGGGCGAGCTGACTTACGGGCGCAGGCATTATTTCCTCGTGCAGGGACGCAACGCGGAAGGAGCCGTCACTTCTGTATTCAGGCGCGAGACCAACGCCCGCCTGTTCACCGTCACATACAGCCGCGGCCCCGCGCTCTATATAGCAGAGCGCGTACTGGCGAACTTCATGTTCGTCGGCACATCGTTCCGGCCCGAGGAAAGGACGCTGCCGCCCGGGATCGCTCTCTCTTTCTACTGGGACGGCGACGCGAGCCAGTACAGCAGTGAGATAGCGGGCTACCGGTACGGATGGGATGTCACCTCACTCGAGGACTGGGACGCGCCCTTCGACACGGAGATCACCGCCAGCGCTCCCGCGGCTTTCTTCGCCGGCGTACACACCCTGACCGTAGAGGCTCTCGACATGGCGGGGAACATCACTCGCGGTCAGGTCACGGTCGAGATCGTCCCCTGGGAGATGGACAGGGACCTGCTACTCGTCGACGACTACTACGCCTCGCCCTATCCCGTCCCCGACCTCACTTCTCCGACCGAGAGCGAGCACGACGCATTCTGGACATCGATATGTTCGATGGCCGACGGGTTCGACCCGTCCCGCGACATCTTCGACACATACTCGTGGTCCAGGGCGCCCTCGGTCGAGCTGATAGGGCGGTACCGGAACATCGTGTGGACCTATTCACCGGGAGCGGACAACAGTTGGATGAGGGTCGTAGATTTCACCCCGGAATCTGCGCTCGACGCGTCGAGGGACGAGACCCCGAACCTCATATCGATATTCCTGCAGAAGGGAGGGCATGTCTGGACATCGGGGAGGTCCGACCAGGGCGGCGGCCTCGCCGCGGTGCTGCAGGACGATGTCCGTGTCATGCCTGTCGACATACGCTGCGAGATAAACGGCCCTGGCGGATGCGGCGACGACAGCGGGGTCGAGAGCCTTCCCTACAGGGATTACTGCGTGACGGTCATCGACAAGGTAAGCGGCCATTTCAGGACAGGTCAAGGGATGCCGCAGCGCCTTCTCGATCATTACGACGTCCTGCGATCGGCGCTGAGGGACGACGGCGACCCGGTGACTGCAGCCTGCCCCGGGCTTCCAGCCACGCTCGCTCTGCGCGACGATGTGACAGCGCCCGGGTCGTTCTTCTGCACCGACACGACATGCACCCCCGGTGGATTCACGTACGCGGAGGTATACGACCCCGCCTACTGGCTTTCGAGGGTCGCCGCCGCCTCGAGATACTGCTTCCACCCGATGTACAGGATGAGGGCCGCATCTCCATCGTCCGCGCTCGACGGACAGACGATCGCCCTCTGGGTCACGCGGTACGAAGACATAGTCCCCGACACTCCCGGAGGGATCGCGGCCCCTAGCGTGCATCTCGGCTTCCCCCCCTGGTACTTCAGGCGCGAGTCGGTCGACTCGATCGCGGCCGTTATCTTCGAGAGGTGGGGATTATGACCTCGAGAACCTCGAGATCGGCGTACCTGGGATTACAGCTTCTTGCGGCGGCCGCCATCCTCGCCGGCTGCGCCGGAGAGGACCACTCCCCCTCCGCACTCGAATATCCCCTGACTGTGATCGCGAGGGACGTCATCGTCGTCGACGACGACCCTGCGCTAAGGCTTCACGATATCTCAGATGATGTGCTCGTGCTCGAGCGGCTCGGCAACGCGACGGTCAGCGAGGGAGCCCTCCTCGTCGGAAGCGAAAGGGGAGGATACATACGCCGCGCGCGCGTGGTAGAGGCCGACGGAAATCTTCTGAGGATAAAGGCGGAGCCTCGCTTTCTCATGGACGCGATCATCAGCGGCTGCGACGACGGGAGATTCACGATCGGGCCGGGTTCAGCAGAGAGGGCCGATACGCTCGCTCTCGTCTCCGGGGCCGGCATAAGCCTCGACGGCCTGGTCCTATGCAGCGCGGAAGACGGCTCTCCGGCTGTCACGATCGAGAGGGGCAGTATCTCTTTCGCGCCGGCCGTCGATATCGGCATCGCCTTCTACGGGCGCAGTGTCACAAGATTCAGCGTGTCAGTCGAGGGCGAACTGGGAATCGACCTGGACATCCGCGCGGAACTGCCCTCGGAGGTCAGTCATTCGGGCATCTTCAGGGTAGCGGCCCTCAGGCAACCCGCGGCGATGAAGATCGGCAGCGTTCCCGTTCCCGTAATGCTCGAGCTCGACATCTGCCTTGATTCGGTGATCGAGGGGAGCACGACCGAGCCCTGCACCGCCGCGTACGAGGGGAGGCACACGATAAGCGCCGGCATGAATTACTCGGGCGGCTGGAAGGAGACGGGGCCCGGGGCCGGCCTGGGATTCGAGCTGCCCGCGATGAGCATCGGGCCGCTCAGCGACTGCTCGATAAGGGTCGCCGTAAGGGCCGAACTGCGCGTCTCTTTCTATTCGGCTGACACGGCGGTGTTCGGGATCGATCCATGGATCTCGGCCGGATGCGAGATCGTCCGCTTCCCCGTCTGGAGATGGAGCCTCGCCGGCGGCCTTTCGATAACGCGCAGTTTCAGGCCGGAAATGATCTCGCGGAGGATGCCGGCGTTCGAAGCGATCGCGTCAGCCGACAGCGTCGTACTCGAATCGGGGCCGTACGAGGCGGCCGATTACATCTTTGTGCGTGAGTGGGAAGGCGCGGGAAGCGACAGGGGCGGGTTCGACCAGCCGCGGGGCATATCGGCCGGGCCTCAGGGAAACATCTACGTGACCGACCAGAACAACCACAGGGTAGTAGTATTCGACCGCCTCGGCGCGTACCTCTTCGAGTGGGGATCGTACGGTTCCTCAGCGGGCATGTTCCTCTTCCCCGCAGGCATAGCCGTAGCGCCGGACGGCAGCGTGTTCGTGGCCGATTCGGGGAACCACAGGATACAGAGGTTCACCGCGGATGGGGCCTGGCTCGGCGAATGGGGAAGCGAGGGGACCGGAGACGGGCAGTTCGTCCAGCTCGAGGGGATCGCCGCCGGCCCGGACAGCCTGCTCGCCGTGTGCGACAGCGGCACGAGCAGCTTCTCGATCTTCACGGTCTCCGGCTCTTTCATCGGGCGGTACCCCTCTCTGCTGGCGCGCGGAGCCGCATTTGACGGGATGTCGAATATATACACGGCCGGGTGCCGCTCGGAAGGAATCACGAAGACTGACAGGGAGGGGCTGCTTCTCGCCACGCTCGGGCCCGACCTCTGCGTGACCGATCTCGCCGTCGACGGCGAAGGGAATATCTGCGTCCTCGACTATGACCTCGACAGGCTCGACATCCTCGACCCTTCCGGGAACGTCATCTCGAGCATAGGATCATCGGGCAGCGGGCCCGGCGAGTTCCACCGGCCCGGCGGAGTCGCGGTCTCGCCGGAGGGATGGATATACGTCGCCGACACCGCTAACGACCGGATCCAGGTCTTCGCCCCGAAATGACGCCGGAACGCCGGACTAATACTTATAACTTTACTGGGTCATGCTCCACTTGAATCCTCACGTAACATTATGGTATAATGCACATTGCAAATCAAAGGGATGTCCGGCGGCTGTCAGGGGTCCGGATCAACAGATACCACATCGAAGGGGACAACTGAACGCCGCCTGCATGTATTGTATCTGTCTGTGTCTCTCGTCGGGAGGAGGGCCCCTTGAATAACGGAAGACGACTCGCGACCGCCGCGCTTTTCACGGCGATTTTCTTTTTCTGGCCGCACCAGCCGACAATGGGCGGGCCGGCCCAGTACGCGAACAACGGGCCCGTCTACGTCGAAGCCACTGTCGAGGTCGAGATCTACGGATACGGGATGTACATGTTCGAGGTGGCGGGGACATGGGACCTCAGCTGGTCCGATCCGGCGGCAGCTCCTGACGACCATATAGAAATCGAGACCGAGATAGTACAGATGGACCTGCTTGGAGACGGGATCATCATCAGCCACAATACCGGGCTTCCCTCGCCGGGCCAGGTCAGGAGCGTCGAGCCGGGGATCGATTTCCCCGCCGAGAGCTTCTTCGATGTATTCGTGGAGATCGAGCTTCCAGGCATACTGCCGGGTGAGGTCCTGCACAACACCGTACAGGACCACATCGAGGGGATCGTGGACGACTTCCCGTCCTTCTTCGACCATTACGCCGATCCATCGCCCTTTCCCGCGACGCCCCTGCTCGACGATATGTCCACCGAGGTCGGCCGGTTCAGGGTCGTCGAAGTGGAGATGACGCCGTACTACCCGCCCGAGACTCACGTGATCCTGGACACGATGAAGGGATCGGATATCCTCGAGCCCTGCCGTTACGACGAGAACCTGTTCAGGGCGCAGGCGGAGGTCTCGGGGCCTTACGAGGTGACATCCGTGGAATTCAGCTACCGCGCCGCGGGGAGCGCCGATCCATGGACCCCCTTCGCCCTCGATACCGACGGCAGCGCCGAGAGCTGGTCCACCGTCGAGGACAAGGGCGCCGGCGACGGCTGGTCAGGGTATCTCGACAGGTGGTCATTCTCTCCGGAAGGCGGATCGTACGAGATCCAGGCGACCGCGGTCACGACGCGAAACGGCCCTGTGAGCGGGATATCTCCGCCCGTGCGGATAGATCCCTGGCCTCCCTTTCCCGAGATAGTCAATATACCGGCAGACTCGGCCAAGACTATACATATGGACAGTCTTCTGGTGATCCTCGCGCGTATATGGAAAGCGATCTCCGTGCCGGCGCCGGTGCGCGTGCAGGTCTTTCCGCTGGCTGTCGACTTCAAGAGGACGCTCACTCCCGTCGATCAGCTCGGCCTGAGCGGCGTGGCGACGAAACTCGATTCGATGTCGTGCGGCCCTGCCGCGGCCGCGAGCTGCCTGAAATACTTCGCCGACAACGGGCATCCGAAGCTGGAGCACCCGGGAGGGGACACCTCGAAGCCAGAGCAGACAGGCGAGCAGATGGGCAGGGAGCTCCGCGGCGCCATGCGGACGACCGCGTCCAATGGAACCAGTCCCGGAGGGATGATCGCCGGAATAAAGAGCTATCTCCAGTCTCATGGCGAGAGCGGATGGACCGTCGAGAAGACCGATATAAACAACTACCTCGACGTCGGGGACATGTTCGACGAGTTCGAGGCGGACGGCGAAGACGTGATGATGGTCGTCGAGAACACCCTCCCCAACGGGAAGACCGTACAGCACTGCGTGACGCTCGGCTCGAAGGGTTCGACCGTCTACGAGCAGAACACGCCCGAGTACAGCGCGATGTGCGTATCGTACAGGCTCGACTTCATGGACCCGTTCGGGGGTGAAGGCACCGAGCAGCACGAATACAACGTCGGCGCCGACGCCCAGGGCAGGCCGACCCTCGAGGGGTATAAGGTCGACGACAGCGCTCCGGGCAACGCGGTCATAAAGAAGTTCATAAAGGTCTCGCCCCCCGAGACGGGCGGCGGAAGCCGTGTCGCCCTCCCGGGCGAGGCCGACCCCGGCTGGATCGAGATCGACTCAGGCATCATGCAGGGCGGCGGGATCGTCGACACCTTCCACTGGGACACCGAGGGATTCCCCGGCGGCCTATATCTCCTCGAGATAGTCGCCGAGACGCCCGACGGGCAGACGTGCAGGGACATCCGTCTCTGCGGGATACCGGAATACAGCGTCGACGCCGATCCTCCGACACCGGATACACCGACGAAGCTGATTGGAAGCTACCCGAACCCGTTCAACCCCGCGACGACGATCGAGTTCTACCTGGCCCGCGGCACGAAAGTCGACCTGACTGTCTACGACGCGGCCGGGCGCGAGGTCCGGCACCTGCTCCGCGACAAGTACATGCATGGCGGAACGCACCAGGTTACATGGAACGGGGTGAAGGACGGCGGAGGAAGAGTCTCGAGCGGGGTCTATTTCTACAGATTCAGTGCCGACGGGGTCGAGATGAGCAGCAAGCTCGTCCTTCTGCGGTAGCGCACTCAGGCGCCGTCATCGAGGATCATGACGTCGAGGATCGTACCGTCGATGAGATAACGTTCCAGGACCGCGGCGTCCCTTGCGAGATCGGCTAACTCGCCGCTGCGCGCCTCGACCAGCTCGTCCAGCTCGGCCCGCGGGGCACCGTGCTCGTGCAGGAAATCCATCACGTTCTCGAGGTGCCTTAGCTCCACATGCGCCGACCTGGCGAGGCTTTCGAGTTCCCGCCCGTAAATCTCCCTCACCTCTTCGGACGGCTCTATCCTGATCACATGGGTCTCGAGGAACCTCTCGGCGAAATCGACGATCACGGCGGACGATCCCTTGAACGATATCCTGTTCATCCGCCGTCACCCTCTCCGGACGGGCCTATCCTTATTATCGGGCCCGGCAGGTCCTGGTCGGCGACCATGCCGTAAAGCCTGTTGAGCGCACCGAGTATCTCGTATATCGCCTTCGCCGGGACGGGATCGGATAGCTCGACCTCGAGCCGCAACATCCTCGTCGACATGAAGCTGCTCTCGACGGTCGAATCCTCCATGTCGTCGAAGACGAACGCCTCCCCCTCCCCGTCGACGCATCCGAGGCCGTTGGCGAAATCAATGATCTGATTGAGCCAGAGATGGCGGCTGACGCATTCTGACCCCTCGAGGTCGGCGCGGTAGAGGATCGCGCCGTCGAGTCCGGCCCCGGTCAGGTCGGCACCCGAGAGATCCGCGCCCATCAGATTGGCCCCGGTCAGGTCGGCGCCCGAGAGATCGGCTCCACTGAGGTCCGCCTCCATCAGGTCCGCTCCTGTCAGGTCGGCTCCGCGGAGCAAGGCGCCGGACAGGTCCGCCCCGGCGAGCATCACCCCGCGCATGTCCGCGCCGGAAAGATCGATGCCGGAGAGTCCGCGAACCTTGATATTGGAACCTGAGAGGTCCGGAATGAGGCCGGGGTTCATCCTTCGCCACAC
>Ga0315542_1000734_pt1 | contig 20810 bp, 35 predicted proteins | sample SalMarSW160120MG_FD_202541 | JGI IMG/M metagenome (GOLD analysis project Ga0315542, IMG submission 202541) | Salt marsh sediment microbial communities from the Plum Island Ecosystem LTER, Massachusetts, United States - Salt Marsh Sediment SW1601-20 ... | reverse complement strand
TTGACATTATTATTAAGGAATTTTATGATTATCTAAATAATTTTCAAGGATTGTGTGCTGATATTGAACTTTTAGCATCAGAATCAAAAAATTACAAAGTATTAAAGACTAAAAAAGATGAAATAACAATTAAATCAACAAAAGAGTATTTTAGAGCACCATATATTATGGCCTTGATAATAAGTGATTTAATCTTGCATAATTGTGAACTCAAAATAAAAATAGAATCAAGTAAAGATCAAATCACGTTTGATTTAGTGATGGAATCTGAAGATATATGGTATAAAGGAAAAATAATAATAGTGAGATGATGTAAATGTTAGAAGAATTTCTTGGAAATATAAATGATGAAAAATTAAAGGAAATGTTAAATAAACCTGTTTACGTGTGTTTATTGAAAATAGATGATAACTATTATGTTATGTGTCAAAAATATGGAACGATACTTGGATTTGAGAATATGAATGAAGCCATTAATTTTTGGGACATACCATATGAAAATGCTTTTAGAAGAGGATTAGGTGCTGTAACAGGAGCTACACTTTTACACGTGAATACTTTCCCAAGAATTGTTTATTTTAAAACTCAAAAAGAAATGATTAAAACAATATTTATGAAACCACCTTTTAAAATTATTGAAATTCAATTTAATTATGCTTTAGAATGTCAAAATAATGTAAAAGAATTATATGATAAAGGATATGAAATAGAATTATTTAAAAAAATATAGTAAAAGGTTGCAAGTATATGTTTTTTAAGAAAAAATGGAAGTTATATGAGTTGATTAATAAATATCCAAATAGTAATGTTTTCAAGTTATCATCAATGATATGTTGGTCCCATAAAAAAACAAGAAAATATCTTGAACAATTAATAAAAGATGGTTTGATAAAATCTAAACCTATTTATGATATAAAATTATATTATCCTGTTGATTTTAGAACATTTTTAAAAAAAGATGAAATGAATATATGAATAAAATTATAGGATTGTTTAATGTGGATTCCAAAATACCTAATTTAGCTTTAATGAAAATTAGTGCTTATTTCAAGAAAAAAGGATATCAAACTGAATTCTATTCACCAATATTTCATCATAAATATCACTTGATATATGTTTCTAAGATATTCAAGTATCCTCATAATAATGATGTTTATATTAGTAAAGATATGATTAAAGGTGGTCAAGGGATAAACATTCATTATAAATTATCACCTAAAATAGATCATATATATCCAGATTATTCTCTTTATGATATGAATTATGCTATGGGATACATCACAAAAGGATGTATAAGAAATTGTGGATTTTGTATTGTTCCTGAAATGGAAGGATTGACATATAAATTTGCTGAATTAAATGAATTTAGAATGAATCAAGAAAATGTAATGCTTCTTGATAATAACATTCTTTCATATAAATATCATATAAAAGAATTAAAAAAACTATTAGATTCAGGAGTTAAAATTGATTTTAATCAAGGATTGGATATTCGATTGATAACTAAAAGAAATGCACAAATATTATCAAAAATACCACGTTGGAAAGGATTGAGATTACGATTTGCTTTTGATGATATACATTTAAAGAATATTATAGAGAAAAAACTTGATATTTTAAATGAAGTAGGTTTGTCAAATAGTTCATTACAATTCTATATGTTGATTGGATTTAATACAGATCATCAAGATAATATGATGAGATTAAATTTTCTTAAGAATAAAGGAATAGCTGTTTTTGTGATGTCTTTTAACAAGATGGATCCATATCAAAAAAATTTTATGAGATGGGTTAATCGTTATTTTTACAAGTATCAAGATTTTCAAAAATATCTATTTGAACATAATAAATATGAACTTTTAAACAATTTAAAAATATAAATTATGAAAAAACACTTGTATGGATTATATGAACAATATCCAAGAAGGTATGGTAAGAGTAGTAAAATATTATACAGTAAAGAAGAATTCATTAAATATGTTAACAGAGATAATGGATTCATAGATGTATTTATTAGTGTATATGCTTATGCTAATTTAAAACAAGTAAAAACAGATTATAAAATAGATTCTAAATCTGCTATAATTGATAAATTATTCATTGATATAGATATAAAAGATTATATAGATTATGATGAATTATATGAAAAACATCCACATTTAAATTTATATCCCATAAAAGAAGCTGAAAAACTCTTCAAGGAATATGAAACACCAAGAATAGCACAAGCTAGATTAGATTTTTGGGAAGATGTTAGAAAATTAGAAAACATTCTTAGAAATAGAAATATATTAAGAATATGGGTTTTTAGTGGAGGAGGATCTCATACTTATATTTACATTGAGAATGATGTTATTAATAAGAAAGAATTTTGTAGAAATGCTCTTAATAACATAAGTAATATGATATATGGTAAAGAAAATGAAATAAAATACGTGAATAAAGATGGTAAAAAAATAGTTAGAAAATTATATGATCCTAAATGTCCTCTTAAATTATCTCAATTAGCACGAGTTATAGGAACATATAACCCAAGAAGAAAACAATATTGTATTTCTCTTGTTGAAGATGATTTTAATCTTGAATTAAATGATATATTTGAAAAATCTAAAAAACCTAACAATAAAATACATTATCTAGGAAATAAATTGATGTTCTTTCCTAAAATTCTTGATACACCATTATTTTCTAATGGATGTTCTGTTATTTTAGAAACGTTAAAAGATTTAGAAAAAATATCTGACAATCTTGAAGAATTATTGAAATCATTAGGTATTTTATGGTGTGATGTCCCTAATTGTATGAAATATTTCTTACGATTAAATCAAAGATTAAATTATACTGAAAGATATTTGTTAATAACTTTTTTATATAGATGTGGATTATCTAAAAATGAAATAATAGAAGTATTACGATTAGTATTAACAGCAGATCGTTTTTATCATTGTTGTGGTAAAATAAAAGATAATTATAAACCAAGTGGTAGAGAACGTGGTAGAGTTGAAACACAAATAAAGGATATCATTGATAATGATTATTACATATCTTGTTCACAGGTAAAAGATTTTGGATATTGTCATAAAGATTGTAATTTTGGTAGTGTCCTGGAATTTTTTTAATATTAAAATATAAATAGTTAATTAGCTTATTTATATGTAATAAAAGAAAGAATATTATAAAAATGGAAAATGATGAAAATATTTTAAAAAAATTATATCCCAAGAACGTGATAAATTCAAGAGGAATAAAGAAAAAATGGGATGAATATAACATATCTAAAGTCTTGAATAAAGAAACTGGACTTGATATGTTAGATGCAGAAGATGTTGCAGAAGAAGTCATACGACACATCATAGGACAAGGATTTAAAGAAATATCAACCAATCATATTCGTGAAATAGTGTGTTTAGAACTCACGAAAAGAGGAATGCATAAATATAGAAATCTTTTTTCAAGAGCTATAAACTTAGAAGATATAACATTCAAGTTAGATAAAGAATTTCTTTCTAAATATGAAAATAAACAACCAAAATGGGGAGTTTTAGGATACATAACCTATAAACGAACATATGCAAGAATTATTGAAAATGAAAATAGAAAAGAAGAATTTTGGGAAACAATAAAAAGAGTGGTTGAAGGGTGTTATTCCATACAAAAAGAACATTGTAAAAAATTAAGCCTTCCTTGGTCAGATTCTAAAGCACAACGATCTGCTCAAAAAATGTATGAAAAAATATGGAATTTTAAAATGTGTTCTTCTGGTAGAGGTTTATGGATGATGGGAACGGAATTCATAACCAGACATGGATCTATGGCTTTAAATAATTGTTTTGAAGGAAATACTGAAATCATAACTAGAGAAGGAATTAAAAAAATAAAAGATTGTGTGAATACAGAACAAGAACTACTTTCTAAAGGTGGTAAATGGATTAAATCACCTATTAAAAGTTTTGGAAAACAAAAATTAGTAAAATTAACAGTTAAAAAGAACAAATTTATAAAAGAAATTTATTGTACTCCAGATCACAGATGGTTTGCTAAATCAAGAAAACAACCCTATAGAAATAAAGGATTAATAGAATTTAAAACAATAAACTTACCAATAAATTCAGAACTTTCACAAGTTTTTGGACAAGGTATTAAAGATAAAAAAAGAAGTAAATGGAAAGTTAAATCTATTGAACATACAAACATTATAAAAGAAGTTTATTGTGCTATTGTTCCTAAATATCATTCTTTTACATTAGAAGGAAATATTCATACTGGAAATTGTGGTTTTGTATCTACAAATGATATTGATATAAAATATACCAAGGGATTTGAATTCTTGATGGATGCATTGATGTTGGGTGTTGGTGTTGGATTTGATACTAAAGGTGCTGGTAAAATAATCATAAAACAACCATTAGAAGGTAATTTTGATTATCAAATTCCAGATAGTAGAGAAGGATGGATAGAATCACTTAAATTAGTATTGGAAGCATATTTTATTGGAAAGCAACTTCCTAATTTAGATTTTTCTCTCATAAGACCAAAAGGATTACCCATAAAAGGATTTGGTGGAATATCATCTGGACCAGAACCATTGATAGATATGTTAGATAAAATTAAAAATATCTTAAGTAATAGAATAGGTGAAAAAATAAAATCAGTTGATATCATAGATATAATGAATCTCATAGGAACTTGTGTAGTTGCTGGAAATGTTAGAAGGTCAGCTGAATTGGGTTTAGGTGATATAAATGATGTTGAATTCATAACGTGTAAACAAGATAAAGAAAAACTTTATTCTCATAGATGGGCAAGTAATAATAGCATTGTTGCAGAAAGAGGATCAGATTATTCATACATATCAGAACAAATAAATATTAATGGAGAACCAGGAGTGATATGGTTGAATAATGCAAGAAATTATTCAAGAATGAAAAATGAACCAGATTTTAAGGATATCAATGCTATGGGAGCTAATCCATGTTTTACTGGTGAAACTATTATTGCTGTAGCAGATGGTAGAAATGGTGTTTGTATTAAAGATTTATATGAAGAAAATAAAGAAGTATTAGTGTTTTCAGGTAAACCTATAAATTATACAAATCAATTTGGTGTAAGTGATACATTTTCTCATTATAAAACTACAATACAAAATTCTAAAATAATATATAATGGAAAAAAGAAAGTTATAACCATACAATTATCTAATGGATCTGAATTTAAATGTACACCAGATCATTTATTATCTACTGAAAAAGGTAGATGGATAAAAGCAATTAATTCTAAAGGAAAGAAATTATCAAAATTTCTTAAAAATAATCCAAAACCTATCATACAAGATAAAAATATAATATATGATGATGAAATATATGTTGTAAACATAATAAATAATAATGAAACTAAAGATGTATATGATTTAAAGGTTGAAAATAATCATAATTTTTATATAATAACTAAAAAAGATGATGATAATTATTTAAATTGTTCTGGTATTTTAGTTCATAATTGTGCTGAACAAACACTTGAATCATTTGAGTTATGTAATTTAGTTGAAACATTTCCATCATTACACGATTCATACGATGAATATCAAGAAACCCTAAAATATGCTTATCTTTATGCTAAATCAGTGACATTAATCAATACTCATTGGTCAGAAACGAATGCTGTGATGTTAAAAAATAGGAGAATAGGTGTGTCACAATCTGGAATTATTGAAGCATTCAATAAATTTGGAAGAAAGACAATGTTGGATTGGTGTGATAAAGGGTATGATTATCTAAAGAAATTGGATGATACATATTCTAATTGGTTATGCATACCAAAATCTATAAAGATAACAACTGTAAAACCAAGTGGAACTATTAGTTTACTTCCAGGAGTAACACCAGGGATTCACTATCCACATTCTAAATATTACATACGTAGGATTAGAATGGCCAAAAGATCTGATATTGTTGATATTGTTAGGAAAGCTGGGTATACCATCGAAGATGATTTATATTCTGAAAATTCATTGGTGATTGAATTTCCTGTAAAGAAAGAATCATTTGAAAGATCAAAAAATGATGTATCAATATGGGAACAAGCAGAAAATGCATCAGCATATCAAAAATGGTGGTCAGATAACCAAGTATCAATTACAATATCATTTAAACCAGAAGAAGCAAGTGAAATAAAATATTTATTACAATGTTATGAAGATAAATTAAAGAGTGTTAGTTTTTTACCTTTAACAGATCACGGATATAAACAAGCACCATATGAAGAAATAACAAGAGAAAAATATGAAGAAATGATATCTAAGATAACTCCTATTAATTCATTAGAAAAAATAACTGATAGATCATCAGGAATAGTATTTTGTGATAGTGATAAATGTGAACTAAAATTAGAATAAATTTAAATATTTAATTAGTTTTTTCTATATTAATATAAATAAAATGATTAAAATGACTAAAAGATCACATGGTATTGAAGATAAACATCATTACGTTCTAAGAAAGTATGCTCCTTTTACATATAAAGGATATAAAATAATTGATATTGAAAAATGGTATGATGATGATTATCAAGATGAGATTCATCCAACACCAACTATTTTAATGGTTTTTAATGTAGAATATAAAGGAAAAAGAATAGTAAGTGATTATCATACTACTAGTCAAACAAAGAAAGATTTGATTGATTTTTGTAAATATGCTATAAATCATAATGATCATTTTTTAATTGAACAATAGAATAAATTTAAATAGTTAAATAGTTTCTTTTATATTATACAAATAAATTTCATAACAAATAAAAGTGAATAAATATGAAAAAATTTAGAATAATTGCAGACATTACAGTAAGCATAAATGCTAAATCAAAAAAAGAAGCATTATGGAAACTTGAAAATGAACCTTTAGATAATATATTTGTTAATGATTGTGATATTGAAGAAATAAAATAATAACATATGAAGAATATGAAAAATAAAAAAAAAGAATTATATTTTATAAGTAGACATAAACCTAATGATGGTGAGATTGCACTTGCTAAAAAATTAGGATATGATGAAATAAAACAAGTAAATATTACATTCATATCTAATCCTCAAAAAGAATTAATGAAAGCAAAAATATTTGATAAAAAAATAGCAATAGTAGCACCAACATATATATCAAATATTTTACTAAATAAAGGATATACCATCATAGAGTTTGTAAATTCAACAATTAAAAGAGAAAAAATGATGTTTGTATGTAAAGGAGCATTTATTTACAAGCTTAATAGTATTAATGGAACATCAATCAATCACATACATCAAAAATATGTTGAATGTCCTATTCCAATTGAAAAACAAGTAGAAAGTTCTATGATACCAGAAAAAAGAGAGAATTAAATCTAAAATGTCAAAAATAGAAACATTTTTATGTGCTGTAAAAAATCCTATAGACCCTAAGAATAATTCATGGTTCTATAATGTATTTTTAGGAAGACAAAGAAATAGAAAAACCAAGCATCATAGAAATGAAGTAAAAGTAAATTGGATCATTCCATCATTAACAAGAAATGAAATTGAATTATTACAAAAAAAAACATGTAAAGTTATAAATTTAACAGAAGGAATTGAAATAGAAATAATAGATGAAGAAAATGATGATATAATTATTTTTAAAGAAGGATTTGAAATATTATTTGAATTATTTAATAGATTTAAAGATAAAAAAGAAGTAAAAGAAGAAATAAATAAATTATTGTATGATTCTAAAGGATATCCAAGTAAAGAACTTGAAAAAATATATGAATGTGAAAAACTTACAAAAAAATATGATGTGGTGATAAATAATTGAGTTATAGTCAAACAGATGTGGATGAAATGTATGTTAAGATGTTAAGAAAGATTATTGATATAAATGGTGTGAATAAAGATAACATCTTGAAATCTCTTAAAGAAAGTGTAGATAAAGTAAGAAATGATATATATGAATTAGAAAATGAAATATCTTCTTTAAAAAGAGATGAAATAACATATGAAGATCTCATAAATTATCTCAAACAAATATAAAGGTTAATAAGATGGAAAAAACAGATAATATTTGTGATGATTGTAAACATAAAGGAAGTTTTTTAGGATGTGAAAAAGCACATGTTGTTTATTTACATCATAATGAAATTTATGAAGGTAAAAGATGTCCAAATTTTAAACAAAAAAGGTGATAAAGTTTATTATGATGCCTGGTTCATTTTCTTTATTCATTAATCACCTAAATATTTATTTGTATTGTTTTACAGAACCAGGCATCAATCATTTATATTATAATTAAAATAAAAGGTAAAAATGATGACAATAACCATAAAAATGATAATAGATGAAATAGAAGAATATTCCAAACATATTGATGAACATTTTCCTTTATTTAATGAATTAAGAAGTAAATTAAAAAATGGAGAATTGACTGTAGAAGAATTTGATATAATATTTCATTTATTAGGTTCAATTACATATGAATTAAATACAATAAAAACATCATTAGAGGTGTTATAATGTTTGAAAATGAAAATAAAGAAGATACTATATTATTAAAAGAAAATAAAGAAATAAACAAGAAATATCACAATATATTGGATGAAAGGGATTATTTTAAGGATAAATTAAAAAAATATAAAAATTTAGAACACAGGTCTAATTGTCCTTGTTGTGATCAAGAAATAAATTGGAATGATTATAAAACTAAAATAATGGAACATACAAAAAAACTTGAAACATATGAAAAGAAATTGGATGATATCATTATATTAAAAAGAGAAACAGATAAAAAATTAGGAGATATGTTTGAAAGAATTAATAAACTTAAACAAAAAACTATTGATGAATTCATTATTGCTAATAAAAAAATACTAAATAAACTCATAAAAGATTATATGAATGGTTTTAAAATAGAATTACCAGAAATACCAGATGATGCTAAATCCATATGGAATATGGCTATAGAACAATTATATGAAAAGAAATATGATGATTATCTATTAGAAGATGATGAATTATTGTATGCTATTTAAAATGGTGATTTAAAAATGAAGGTTAAAATTAATGGAGAAGAATTTGATGATATCATTAGAATAGATATTTCTAATCATATGATTGATTTTGAAAGAATAAATGATTCATTTTTTTATTATTTTACAGATATTGGAGATAAAATTAAAAATATTATAATTGAAAAATAAAAATAAAAAAGGATAAGAAAAATGATTAAAATATATCACTTGATTTATTATCGTGAAAAAAATGATGAAAGAAAACAAGAACATATCATCCTTAGATATTTTTGGGATTTTAAGAAAAATGATATAAAAGAAAATATTCCTCCGTTTACTGTATATATTCCTAATTTTCATAGAGAAACAATATCATTTTATTATGATACTTGGTTTTTAGATGATCCAAGTAGGAATATCATAGAGTTCACGTTTGGAGTGGAAGATGATATATCAGCAATAGCCATAAAAAATCCTTTTGATCCTAAAATAAAAAGTTACAAAAAACAAATAGGTAATGATATTGTAACAGGAAGAATAAATAGAATGAAAGGAATTTTTAAGAAGAATATCTATGAAAGGGATGAAGATAATAACATCATAAAAGATAATAATGGAAATTATATCATTAAAAAAAAGATATATTACAAACCATATGATTTGGATGAATTTTATTTAGTATACAAAGGTTATTGATGAATGAAATTTTTTACAGATAAAACAGTGGAAAATGATTTTTTATTGATAAAATATTATGATTATATAAAAAAAAATGTTGATTGGAATCAATGGAAGGAAGTATTTATAGATCCTGGTGTATGGGAATTGAAAAAACAACAAAGTTATTCTTGGGAGAAAGATATTAATATTATAGATTTTATAAATTCTCTTCCTAAAAATCATTATTTTTCTGTTGATTACCCTTGTAATATGAATGTTAAATACACAAATCATTTCATACAAAAATCTTGGGATAATGCTCTTAAATATCATAACTATCCTAATTATATTGTTACTGTTCAATCAAAATTTAATAATTATCGTTCTTTTATGGATTGGTTTGATAAATATAATAAATTAAATATAAAATCTGGAATAATGGGACTGGGAAATTTATGTAGAATTCAAGGATTAACAAAATTTATGAAATATTCATTGATGTATGCTTTCTTGCATTGTAATCATCCACGAATACATATATATGGACTTACAATTAGAGTAATTCCTTTTGCAAGTAGATTGGCCAATAAATTTAACATTGAATTATCAATTGATTCTACAAATTGGACAAGAGCTTGTAGTGTTAAACTAAAAGAAAAATATAACATTAATTGTACCACAAAAACCAGACAAATTTTCTTCAATGAATATCTAAAATTAATTGAATCAAAAGGTATTGTATTAGAAAATGAATTTAAAAAATAAAAATGTAGAAATAAGCATAATATCAATTACAATGGCTTTATATGTTGTTTTAGGATATATCTTTCAACCAATAAATTTTATGCAATTACAATTTAGAGTAGCAGAAATAATGGTTGGAATGTGCATATTGTTTCCAATATCAGGATTAATAGGAAATGTTTTAGGAGTATTTTTTCTTAATTTAATATCACCTTTAGGATTGATTGATATCATATTTATGCCACTTGTTAACATACTTGCTTTAATATGTATCATTTTACTTAGAAATAAGAAATATCTAAAATATGTTGGTGGTATGTTATATGCTTTTATTATAAGTTTAGGTGTTGGTTTGGAATTATTTTTGATATTGGGATTACCTTTTCTGTTAATGGTAATACAAGTATTCATTCCAGAAATCATATTATCAAGTATTGGAATATTAATATTTACACGAATAAAATATCATATTGGTGAGTTAGTTGATCATACAAGGTAATTGCATTGATAAAATGAAGGAATTAGAAGAAAATTCTATTGATGTTTTAGTTGGTGATTCTCCATATGGTTTAGCATTTATGGGTAAAGATTGGGATGATTTCACACCAAAAGAATATCAAGAATTTTCATATCAATGGGGAAAACAAGCTTTACGTGTCTTAAAACCTGGTAGTTGGTTGTTAAATTTTAGTGGACCAAGAACCTATCATAGAATGACATGTGGATTGGAAGATGCTGGTTTCAAAATATCAAGTATGATTGTATTTTTATATGGTGCTGGTTTTAATAAAGGATTAGATATCAGTAAAGGAATAGATAAATATTATGGTGTTGAAACAGAAAGAAAAATAAAAGGAATTGGTAATAGACACGGTGGTGGTAATTATGATTATATGGGTAGAACTACAGGAAAACCAACACGAAAAGTTATAGGAAAGAAAATAACTCCTTCTGGACAAGAATATCCATCTCAAGAATTAGATGATAATAACATAGCAACTAATTTTATGAGATCTAAGGGTATTATTACAGAACCATATACAAAAGAAGCAAGAGAATGGGATGGTTGGTATACCCAATTAAAACCAGGAGTAGAACCCATTGTTTTAGCACAAAAACCAAGAGAAGGAACATTTGCAGAAAATGTGTTAAAATGGGGAGTTGGTGGTTTGAACATTGAAGATTGTAGAATTAAAGTCATATCAAAAAAAGATAAAGATAGTATGAAAGTTGGTTTTAATTTTAAAGGAAAACAACACATTACATATCAAAAAACAAAATATATAGAAGGATATGATTATAATAAAAATTTACCTGATGGTAGATATCCTTCTAATGTAATATTATATCATCATCCAGAATGTAAAGTTATAGGATATAAAGAAGTTGGTTCTGGTAAAGTTAAACATAATCAAGAAATAACAAGAAAAGGATTGGGAAATCACGGTGCTATTTTTAGAGATAGTAACACTGGATTTGACGTGAATAAATGTCAAGGATTATCTAATTATGGTGTTGAAACAGTATTAGCATATGATTGCCATCCAGATTGTCCAATTCGATTATTAGATGAACAATCTGGTGAATTAGGAAATTCAGCTCGTAAAAATTTACAAGGTAAGGATTATAAATCTAAAGGAATGTTCAAGGGTGGTCAATTTAACCTACAACACGATGATAAAGGTGGTGCAAGTAGATTTTTCTATAGTGGAAAAGCACATAAAACAGAACGACATAAAGGATGTGAAAAATTATATTGGAGAACAGAACCTAAATTAAAATTAATATCCAAGAAAGAATTTGATTTACTTCCAGAAGATGAAAAAATAAATGGTAATCCCATTGCCACGTTAAAACCAATTAATTTGATGAGATATTTAGTGAGATTGGTGTGTCCTAAAGGTGGTATTGTTCTTGATCCTTTTGCTGGAAGTGGAACAACTGGTATAGCTTGTTTGATTGAAGGAATGAAATATGTTTTGATTGAAAAAAGAAAAGATTTTGTTGAAAAAGTCATTCCTTTACGATTAAATTACTGGAAAAACCCTGATAATTGGAGTGTTCTAAAAGATCATAATGCCTTGCCAAAGCTTAAAAAACTAAAGAGTAAGAAACAAAATATTGACATTCTTTCATTTTCTAAGGGTGATTGATCATTGGAATGGAATAAAGTATATTATATTGATTGTATGGATGAAAAAAGAGGATTACCAAGCTTACCAGATAAAAGTATAGATGTATGCATTACAGATATTTTTTTTAATGTTACACTTAAACCAGATAACAAAAAAATACCAATAAAACATAGATCAATAAATCCTAATTCAATTCCTTATGAAGATAATAAAAATGATTATTTTAGTTTTTGTAAAGAATTATTATTTCAATTAGAACGAATATGTAATGGTGTTGTAATACAAATTGGAGAAAAAAACATTCCATTATGGTGTAAAATTAAAGAACCTAAAGGATTTGCTTATCATTATGCTTCAAATGCTTGGTCAAGAGAATTTATTTCTCATAGACTTATGATAACACCATTAATTTTTTATGGTAATACAAAACGAATGAATAATAATTTTTTTGATTATTATGTTCATAACGGTATGTTACGAAAATATCAAAAACATTCAAATTTAATTCATCCTTGTCCTTTAAGTTATGATTTTTGGGAAGATTTGATTAAAAGATTACAACCAAAAACAATCATAGATCCTTTTCTTGGATCAGGAACCACTGCTGAAGTATGCACAAAATTAGGTATTCCTTGGATTGGATATGAAATTAATAAAATTTATTCAGTTGATATTGATAAAAGACTAAAAAATTGTAAAAAAGAAGAACAATATGAAACACAGAATTTATTTAAATTTATGAAATGATATTAAATGACTATAAAAACTGAAATATGGTATTTACCAAGGCCAAGTTCATATTATCCAGGTTCATATCCTCTTCATTTTGAAGGAAGAATAAAGAAATTATTAAATACTACTAATTACATACATTTATTTTCTGGTTCTTGTAAGAGTGGACATACTGTAGATATAAAAGAAGAATTAAAACCAGATACAATTGCTAATGCTGAAAAATTACCTTTCAATGATAATACTTTTGAAGGTGGTTTTGCTGATCCACCTTATAATAAAATATTTGCAGAAACATTATATAAATGTGATTATCCAAAATGGTCTAATTGGACAAGAGAACTTGTTAGAGTAGTAAAACCAGGAGGAAGAATAGGTATTATGCAAAATTATATTGTATCACGTTTAAAAGGATGTAAACTTTTAAAAATAGTGGTTGTTTTGGGAAGAATTAAACATTATCCAAGAATTGTAACAATACAACAAAAAGAAGGAAAATTATTTTCAATATTAGATAAATTTATGAAAGGTGAGTGATATAAACAATAATGTTCTTGATTTATTTTGTGGTGCTGGTGGTTTTTCTACAGGTTTCATTCAAGCTGGATTTAACGTGAAATATGTCATAGATTTTGATAAAAAAATTAAAAAATAATAGAAATAAATTTAAATAGTTAATTAGTTTATATATCACAAATGTTAGAAAAATTATTATCAGATAAAAATACCATTAGAGTCATAGAATTCTTTTTAAAGAGTGATGATAAATATAATGTCCCCTTAAATTTTAATAATGATATATCTCATAAGGATTTATGCAGTTTAAATGAAATATATCCAGATGAAATGTTAAAAATATTAAAGAGATTATCTAAATATGGATTTGTAATAAGAACAAGAAAAGTAGCAAGTCACAAATTTTATAGAGTGGTAAGAGAATCAAACATATATCATCATTTAACATTATTATTGAAAGAAGTGGAAAAATATGATAAATAAATACATAAAGAAAACAACAATAGTAGACATACACAAGAAAAAAGGAATTAGACCAAAATTTGATATATATATTGGAAGAAGAATAACAAGACAAAATAAATCTACTGAAGATCTCAAACAATATTGGAAGAAAGGATCTAAATGGCAAAATCCATATGATACAGCACAAGAATATGAACCATACATACGAAGAAAGATAAAAGAAAACCCTAAGTATTATGACATAAATGAATTAAAAGGAAAAAGATTAGGTGATTGGTGTATTAATACTGATAAAATAGAACCATTAGTGTGTCACGGTCAAATATTATTAAAAATAATCATGGAGAATGATAATGATGAGTTATGAAAAGAATGAATTCAAGTTTGTTAATTTCAAGTTTGGTGCTGATACTATTTTAATTAAAAAAATTGATAAAAAAATTAACATAAAATCAAAAGCAAAAACAGATGTTCATATAAGTGGTGTCAAGGTCTTGAGTGATTTAGAAATACTGCTTTATTTTACCTATAAAGTAAACTATTCAAACATAGTAGATATAAGCATGAATGGAAGGTGTAATCTAATATCTTTTGGTGCTAAAGCAATTTTAATCAGGGATATCTTAAAATCAGATAAAAATTCAGATCTATACAAGAATAATAAACCAATATTGGATGTTATCTTGGTAAAAATAAAACAAGGTTGTTTTAATAATGTTAAAAGAATTGCTGAAAAAAATGGTATTAAATTTGTTGAAGTGAAAAATATGAAGAATGAATTCAAGGATGTTGTATATCTTGATGGAGATGAAAATTTAATTTAAGGTATGAAAAATGCTAAAAAAAGAACAAGAAAATTTAGAAATATGTATTGATGATCGTGAACCAAAAAAATTGTTTACAATAGCAAATAAATGGCTTAAAAATAAAAATTTCAATCATTTTACTATCAATAAAACAAGGCTTAAAACTTGTGATTTGTTGTGTGAAAAAACATCAATAGGAATTGAGATAAAACGATATGATTCTAATGATGCTAAAGAAAGCATAGTTGATGGGAGATTTCCCAATCAGATCATAAAAATGGATAAATCTAACGTGAAAAACAAACATTACATATTTGTTGGGAGTGTTGGAGACATGTTTGATACCATAAAAAAATATAATTATCGATCTTTAAATCAGATCATAATGAGTTATTACGGTGCTATGGGATCCATTCAAACAAAATATAAATGTAGTGTTAATTTTGCTCCTAATGATAATCATTGTGTTTTATTGGCTTTTTTCATATTCAAGCATTCAGCATTAGAACCCAGAAGTGAGATGTTAATCAAGACACCAAGAAATTTAGTTGATGATAAGATGAGGAAAGTTGCTTCTTTATGTTGTTTGAAAGGTATTGGAGAGATTACAGCTAAAAAAGTATTGGATGGATATGATTATAAGATTAACGTGATTAAAAACATAACTGATGTTGAGATATTGAAAAAAGAAACAGGGATAGGAAACAAACAAGCAGAAACCATTATCAAATTTTTTAATCAATAATTTTACATAAAACCAAAATTACCAAGAAAATCTGTTATAGTAAATATTTTTTTTTCTTCAGGTATGTAGTCTGGATATTTACTCTTTTTCACTAAATCCTTAAAGAAAATCTTTAAATCTTTTTTAATAATGGTTTTATTCCTACGATCTTCATATTCTTTTGCAGTTATGAATTGTTTATCATTTAACCTTATTAAAATTAACTTTCTCTTATAAATATACAACTCATAAAATTTTTTATGTTCTAATATTAATCTTAATTTATTAGATTCTGAAAACCAGTCTACTTTTGAGAAAATTCTCTTATAAAATTTAAGATTTTCATCTAATTTAAAAAAATTGATAATGTCATCAATATTAGAGAGATTATCAAAATTTTTGTTATGATAAATAACTTTCTTGAATTTTCTTATTTCAATAGGAATGTCAAAATAATAATTGGTTATATGTTGTAGAAATGGTATTATTCCAATAACAAAGGTGATAGTTAAAGTAAAAAAAGATATTTCTGGTATTATAATAGTGCTTAATAGTATAGAAATAACACATAAAACAATTGTAGTAATAAATTTATAATGTTTATTTTTCATCTTAATATTAATTAAAATTAAAAATCAAATAAAAACTAATCAATATTTTTATGTAGAAATTTTTCCAATGTTGTCATGGATTTCAATCCCTTCTTTGGTTTATTCAATCCATTAACAATTTCATCTATGGATACAAATATAATCTCAATACCACTTTCATTCTTGATATCCTTGATATATTTCAATGCTTCATTAGATATCTTCCAACCAATCACCACACCACCTTTTTTCTTTTCTGTGATGATAACACTGTGTAATTTTTGAACGGTTGGTCTTGATATACCATTTTTCCCTTGTTTCACTTCAATTGGGATGTCCTGATCAAACTTGTTTGTTGATTGTATTGCACTGATCTTCCCATCTATACCACCATCAACAGTTTTCTTGGGATTAGGTCTTCCTCCAATAGATCGTATGGCCCAGCATTGAAATGCATACCAATCCATTTCTTCGAGTTTTTCTATGGATGTTTTGTATCCCATAATTTTTTGAACGGGATAATCTATTCGTTCAGCTACAAGGTTGCATCCTATGGGTGATACATCTATGCCAATAAAATGTCTATTTAATCTCTTGGCTACAGCTAAGGTTGTTCCACAACCAGCAAAACAATCTAAAACAATATCACCTTCATTAGAACTTGCTTTTATGATTCTTTCTAATAATGATTCTGGTTTTTGGGTTGGATAACCAAGTCTTTCTTTAGCTTGAGAATTTAATATTGGAATATTCCAAACATCATCTAAAGCAATTTTTTTTTCAACATATACAACTTTATCATATTTATTTAACAAAACTTCTTTTTTATCTAATTTATTAAATTTTTCTTTATTATAAACTAATAATTGACTAATTCTTTTGTTTCCATCTTTTACAGTATTAGTATGATATATTTTATCTTGTATTTTATCTTTTGTTAAAACATTAAATATATTATTTGATGTTTTTGAATAAAATAATATTATATCATGCATTCTTTGAAAGTTTTTTGAAACATTGGTCCATCTATTATAATTCCAAACTATTTCATTTAGAAAGTTATTATATCCAAAAATTTTATCACACAACACCTTTAAATAATGACTTGCATGATAATCACAATGTAAATAAAAACTTCCTGTAGATTTTAATACCCTATGCAATTCTCTTATTCTCACTTCCATAAAATTCAAGTATTTCTCCATCTTAGTGCTTTCTTCATCATCCTTTTCTAACTTGAACGTATCATCAAAAGCTTGTAATGCCCATTCATCTCCAAACACGATATCATAATTCTTACCACTAAAGAATGGTGGATCTATGTAAATCAAATCAACACATTCATCTGGAAAAAATTGTAATACATCAAGGTTATCTCCACAATATAGAATATCTGGTTTGAATTGATATAGTTTTTCTATCATTTTTATAAAATCACTTGTTAATTTTTAAGCTAATAATAAAACTAAATAAATATTTAAATTTTTTTATTATCTTGTTCTATAATATTTAAAATTTCTAATACTTCTTTTATGAGTTGTTTTCTTTCAACATTTCTTTCTTTTTGAACTCTATTGAATGAACTCCAAGACCACAAGTTTTTTTCTAATAAAATCAACCTTAGTTTATCCATCTTATTTTTTGCTTGTTCTTCATCTAATGCCCAAAAACAATAATATAAATCATCATTAATTGAAAATCCAAAATTATCTTCATCATCAGGCATATCAGTAATCATTATTCCTTTAATATTTCCATCAATAGATATGTGAATAGTATAATAATTCATATTATCAACAAAATGTGGATCTAATGGATCAACTTTGAACTTAATACTTTCATAAGAAGGATAACCCAAATATTCAACAGCTTTCATTAGTTTTTCTTTAGTAGAAAAAATACCAAATATATCTTGATGATAATCTCCTACATCCAAGCCATAAAAAATTACTTCTTTTGGTTTTTCAGTTTTATTTTGTTCTTCTTGTAATGATATTACATCCTTTAACACATATAATTCTTGTAATGTTTTTCCACAATATTTACAATTATTATCATTAAATACGTGTCCTAATGAATTACACTTGTTATCTTTTTTAATGTTTTGTTTATCTAAATTCATACTTTATTACCTAACTAAAATATTTATAATTTCAAGTTAATAATAATAAAACTATTTAACTATTTAAATTTTTATAAATTAAAAAAGAAAGAAAAAATTAAAGATATTTTAAAATAATAGAACTTTCAAGTTTAGTTGTTTTATCATATTCTAAAATATCTTCTATAGTTATATCATTATCTTCCATAATTATTTTTATTTCTTTTAATAAATTTTTTATATGATTTTTATAAAAAATTTTATCTAATCCTCTAGACATTAACGTTTCTAAAGGACAAATTATAAAAGCTTTAGCACGTATTTTATCAATATTAGTTGACATATTTTTAACCTTTATTTATTTGTATGATTATAATAAAACTATTTAACTATTTAAATTTATTGTAAAAATAAAAAGAAAAGAAAAATAAAAAAATTATAATTTATAATTACAATAAGGACAAACAGAAGCATCAATTGTTCCTATTTCATCATTATTTTCTGTTGCTATTATGTCAACTTCAACATCTTTATTACAATTATAACATGTTATAATTGTTTCACCAATATAATCTCCTTTTTCTATCATTTTTTTATCATCTCTTTTTTATTCTTTCTAATATTTCATTTTCATCTTGAACTTCAAACATGTTTGGAAACAGTTCTCTTAGATATCGAATCCCATCGTTAAATGACATCTCATCAAACTCTTCATCTAACGTGTGAAATGCATCAAATTTAAAATCAAGAGTGCCATCATCATCTTCTCGAATAGGATATGCTTTTATGTGAACACATCCATAATCTTCAGAAAGGAAGATAACCATCTTCTCTTCAGTGTTCCTTGATTCATAGGCATCTAAAACGCCAAATATTTTAAAGCTCATTTTTTTTTTACACCTCCTTTTTTTCATTAAATCCACACCACCAGCACTCTCCATTCACGAGAAAGGATTGCTTCTCTCTCGTGCTACATTCAGGACAATCATGGAATCCATAAAATTCCTTGATCTTCCTTAAGAGTGAATCAGCTCTTCGTGAATTACATCCCTTGTCATAAATTAAAGAGTGGATGTAATTCATTGATTCACGTGTTAAGGGATATTTACGATTCTCATCTATTATTTCTCTTTTATGATCTCCACCAAGCCGTGTTTTTTTGTGAATGATACACTCATTTTCAAGAATAAAAGTGTATGATGTCTCACAGAAATACGTGTAAGAATGACTTGGTGTTGATCCCAAAATGTTTATTTCTAACATTTTTTATATCATCTCTTTTTTATAAAAAAGTTTACACTTAAAAAAGGAAACAATCTCAATCCAATCAGATATTTCATCATGTCCTGCTGGCCATGATTCAATCTTTCTCTTAAATTTTATGAGTTCATTGAGATTAGTTTCATTAACTTCTAAGCAATTAAGTTCTAATATTCTCTTTATTGCTTTTTTAATAATTTCGCTTGTTTTTAGATCATCATCTGATAATGAATAATCTAAAGGATACACTCTTTCTAATAACAATATTATTGATTGTATTTCTCCTACGCATACTTCATGTTTTTTACAATCAAAATCTGTTATAATAAAATTTCTGCATTCTGAACATTTACTCATTTTTTTTATCATCTCTCTTTTTTATTATTTTTTAAGAAATCTGGATGTTCTTTTATATATTGTCTTATAAAGTCTTGTAGTGATTTATTAATACGTGAAACATGTAATTTTGAAGGTTCATTGTCACCAACATTTTCTAACTTGATGAGTGTATTCATATTACGTATAATACAAAAATCGTTATAATATGAATTGAAAAGCTTTTCTACATCGTTAGAAAATGGACGAATTACTTCATATTCACCATACTTTTCAATTAATTTAGAAGAAATGACATGTTGAAGGTCTCCCTCATACCATTCCTTATTTTCCCTCTGGTAATTAGCTTCTAAATCAGTTAGAAGCTTTATATATTCTCTAAAATTCAGTTTTCATCATCTCTTTTTTTAGTTATTTTAATTTTTATAAACAATCTAAAATATCATCTGTTAATGTTGCATAGATGATATTATTTTCAAAATCAATTTTATCAATAATTGCATGTTCACCTTCTCCATTCATCACTATTTTAAAGTCTTTAACTTCTTTCAGAAAAACTGTTGCAACTGATTTTGAAAATCGATAATCTGTATCTGATATTATTTTATCATCAGTTAAGAATGTTGTTCTTCCTTCTCCAATATTACATAATATTTTCATCAATTTATCACTTAATTTTATTATTTATTTGTATAATTATTATAAAACTAATTAAATATTTAAATC
>Ga0315542_1000733_pt1 | contig 20815 bp, 18 predicted proteins | sample SalMarSW160120MG_FD_202541 | JGI IMG/M metagenome (GOLD analysis project Ga0315542, IMG submission 202541) | Salt marsh sediment microbial communities from the Plum Island Ecosystem LTER, Massachusetts, United States - Salt Marsh Sediment SW1601-20 ... | reverse complement strand
TGGGAAAAAGCCCCCTTCACAATTTTCCTGAAAACCGCCTCATTTCGCGCCCGTCTCGGATATGGACGATCGAAGTCGATTCTGAGAACGGCCGAGTCCACCCCGGGCCGGGGATAGAAGGCGTCCCGCGAGACCTGGAGCAGGGGAGTAGTCCCGGCATCGTAGTTCACGAGCACCGTCAGTGTGCCGTAGGCCTTCTCTCCCGGGACCGCACACAGTCGAAGGGCGAATTCATGCTGGAACATGAGGATCGCACGACTGAGAGCGGAACGGTTGGCGACCAGTTTTTCGAGACACGGCGACGAGATATTATAGGGGAGGTTTCCAATGACCTGAATTTTATTGGGCTGCGAATCCGTTATGCCGGCAACATCGAGCCGCAGGAAATCATCATTGATCACGGTAATATTGGAGAGTCCGGCATCGGAAATTTTTCGGCCGAGCAGCTCAACCAGATACGGGTCTTTTTCTATGGCAAAAATGTGTGCGACCTTTCGGGCCAGGGGAAGCGTCAGGGCCCCTTTCCCGGGGCCGATTTCCAGAACAATGTCGGAATCTTCAAATCCCGAAAGGTCCACAATGTCCTGGATGATATCCGAGCGGGTCAGGTAGTGCTGGCCCAATCTCTTTTTGGGACGTTCATGCCTGGTTGTCATGCCGTGTTGAAAGGAGGTGCTTTTCCGCCCTCTTTTCTCCGTCTCCTGTCCTTCCTCCATCGCCTCACGTACCTGAAAAAATGGAGGAAGAAAAAGTAGGCAACGGGAGCAAAAATCAGTCCCAGGATCAACCCCCCTAAGAGAAAGGCAGCGGCAAAAGCTCCGCCGACCTCAAGAATCTTACTGACGACGGCAAGCGGATCCTGTCCGCTTTTCATGGCCAGAATGATGTTTGAGAATACGGCCTTTCTCTCGTGGAGACCCAGGAGACCGGCCCCGAGTTTGTAATCATAGAAGTAGATCAGGTACCAGTTCAAAGGATTGCTGATCCAGGTACCGATTGCCGCCGTTATCTTGCTGCCTTTGAGGAAAATCGCCATGGTGACCGCAAGCGCAATCTGGAAGGGCATGATGGGCATCATTCCGGTGAATACGCCCAGGGCCATACCGAGAGCCAGTTCCCGGGGTTCTCCTTTGAGCCTGATGAATCTCAGGTAGTAATATCTGATGCGCCTGCTGAATTTCAAGGCCGTTCATCCCTGTTCTGTTTTATTGGTATAGCATTTCCCGGCGAAACAGGAAGAAGATCCTGAATGGGAAATTTTGAGCGGACGTCCTGGGACCATGGCATCTGCTCACCGTTCAGGACCCTGTGATATCCGGCCGCGGCAATCATGGCGCCGTTATCCGTGCAGAACCGGGGCGAAGGATAGAAGACCCGCAGACCCTGCCGGCGGATCTCACTCGAGAATTTCTCCCGCAGTCGTCCATTGCATGCCACACCGCCGGCCACTACAATATTCCTGATGCCTGTTCTTTCGGCGGCTTTGAGGCTCTTTTGCACCAGAACATCCACAACCGCTTCCTGAAAAGATGCCGCGATATCTGCCAGTTCCGCCTCTCTTGTATTTCTTTCCCCGTTTTTCCAGCCCTTCACATAGAGCGCCACGGCAGTCTTGACGCCGCTGAAACTGAAGTCAAGCGATTCAGCTCCAAGGAAGGCCCGTGGAAATTTGATGCGATCTCGTTTCCCCTTCCTGGCCGCCTTTTCAATGGCTGTGCCTCCCGGGTAACCGAGCCCAAGTATTTTCGCAACCTTGTCGAATGCCTCTCCGGCGGCGTCATCAAGGGTTTGACCCATCTGCGCGTATCGTCCGTAACCTTCAACATGATAAATGCTTGTGTGCCCTCCCGAAACCGTCAGGGCGATAAATGGAAAAGAAGGTGGTTTTTCTTCTAGAAAAATAGAGAGAATATGTCCCTCGAGATGATTTATTCCCACCAGCGCCAGCTGGTGTGTCAATGCCAGGCCTTTGGCGTAGTAAAGACCCACCAGGAGGGCCCCCACAAGACCGGGTCCGACCGTCACTGCTATGCCGTCGAGATCCGCAGGGGAAACGGATGCCCGGTGAACTGCTTCCTCCACAACCGGTACAATGTTTCTCAAGTGTTCCCGGGACGCGAGTTCAGGTACAACACCGCCATAGGGATGGTGAAGCTCAACCTGAGAGTTGACAATGCTCGAAAGCGTTCGGCGTCCGTTTTCCACGACCGCCGCCGATGTGTCGTCACAGGAGGTATCGATACCTAAAATAAGCATTTTTCACGGTCCTCACCCCTGCGCGCAGCACACGGGTGGTCAGGATGCGTTTTGCCATTGGGGCATTTGGATTTCATTTGATACGTGGGCGCAGACATTTGTTTCTTTCCGGTGCAGCCTGCCTACGGTTTCACGTATGGCCTGATTTTGTTGTACAGCCGTCGAGTAAATCCCGGCACTGATAAAAGGTCTTCCACAACACTGAACCCGTTCCTTGCCGCTCTATCTCTCACAATAGCCTCGGCAAGACGAGGGCCGACGCCGGGCAGGGCCGTGAGGCCGTCGCGATCTTCATGGTTCAGGGAAACGGGGATCTTGAGAGTCATTTTATAAAAGGCGGTCATTTGGCCCACCCGCATGAGAGTCTGACCGCCGTCACGTTCTATCCGCACCCGTGCCCCGGAAGGGAAGCGGGCGTCCCAGGGAAAAGCATGGAGGGAAAATCCGGCGCGGTACTCTGCCTCTGCTGCCAACCGGTCAAAATCGGGACTCCGGACAAATTCGTACACACCGGGATTCGCAACAGCGCCGGCAAATTCCACGAAGACACGCTCCTTTTCGGGAGACGGGGGTTGATCGGGGGGGCGGGACATGTACCCGATACCGTAAAGACCTGCTATGGCAAGGAGCAGCAGGAGGGCGGCTCCACTGTGCTCAGGCGTCTTCTTCCAGGTCATTGTCAAGGCCAAATGCAGTATGGAGTACGCGGACGGCAAGTTCGGTGTATTTCTGATCAATGACACAGGAGACCTTTATTTCAGAGGTGCTGATCATCATAATATTGATATTCTCCTGCGCCAGCGTTTCGAACATCTTCTGCGCTACACCGGCGTGACTTCGCATGCCGACGCCGATAATGGAGATTTTGGCGATGTTTTCATCACCCAGGATTTTCTGCGCGTTGATCTCTTTCCCCACCTGGTTCACGATGGACAAGGTCTTCTGGTATTCCACCTTGGGGACGGTAAAGGTCAGGTCCGTCTGGCCGTCCTGGCTAGTGTTTTGGACAATCATGTCAACGATAATACCTGACTTGAACAGGGGACGAAAGATCTTGGCGGCGATTCCAGGCCGGTCCGGAATCTTTCTTATGGTAATCCTGGCTTCGTTCTTGTTAAATGCCACCCCTGAGACCAACACTTTTTCCATGTCTTCAGTTTCTGCAACCACCATTGTCCCCCTTTCTCTTGTGAAAGTCGACCGCACATGGATGGGCACGTTGAATTTTTTCGCGAATTCCACGGATCGGATTTCGAGGACCTTGGCGCCCAGGCTGGCCATCTCGAGCATTTCATTGTAAGAGATCTGGTTCATCTTTTTCGCCCTTGGACAGATGTTGGGATCCGTCGTATAAATTCCTTTTACATCGGTAAATATTTCACAGATATCGGCCTTCAGCGCCGCTGCAAGAGCGACAGCCGTGGTATCCGACCCGCCCCTGCCGAGGGTGGTAATGTTCCCTTTCCGGTCAAGACCTTGAAACCCCGCAACGGCCACAATCCTCTTTTTCTCCAGCTCTTTTCTTATTTTTTCCGTTTCAATATCGTGGATCCTGGCTTTCCCGAAAAGTCTGTCGGTGTGTATGGCAACCTGGAACCCGAGCAGGGAGCGGGCCTCATAACCCATTGACTTGATCGCCATGGCAAAAAGGGCAACTGATGCCTGTTCGCCGGTCGCCAGCAGCACATCAAGTTCCCTCGGGTCCGGTTCATCGGTCATCTCCCGCGCGAGCCGGATCAAATTGTCGGTCTGGCCTGCCATGGCCGACAGGACCACTACCATCTGATTTCCCTCTTTGTAATATTCGAGAGCCCGATTCGCCACACCCCTGATTTTTTCGATGCTTCCGACAGAGGTCCCTCCATACTTCTGTACAATCAGTGCCATGCTTCAACCTCGACGCAATTTCTTCTCCAGTTCCTCCAGAATTTCGATTGCCCGGCGATGCGATCCGGAAAGAACGATGCGCCTGGATACCTCATCGAGTATCTCTATACTGACGGTCACTTTCGGCCCCGGCAGGATTTCAGGCCATCGATCCGCCCATTCCATTGCCACAACGCCCTCTTCGTAAAAGTATTCTTCCAGACCCGCCGACAGAAAAGCAGAGAGTTTCTCCAGACGGTATGCGTCCATGTGAAAGAGAGGTATCCGGCCCTGGTATTCATTCATAAGGGCAAAGGAAGGGCTGGCTATTACGGTTTCAGAAGGGACATCCAGGCCAAGGGCCAGGCCCTTGGCAAACCAGGTCTTTCCGCTGCCCAGTTCGCCCACCAAGGCAACGAAATCCCGACTCTTGAGGGCCTGTCCCAGGAATTTCCCCAGTCGAACGGTCTCCTGTTCCGAATTCGCGACATATGTAACACATTTCTCTTTCAATGTACAAGGGTCCTTATGAGATCATCCTTCCCGATGATTCCGACAATCCGGTCCCCATCCATAACAGGAATGGTGTAAACTTTTTTCTGTGTCATAATCGTTGCAATCTCGTCGACAGGTGTTTTCTCATTCACCGTGATGACTTCCTTGATATAGAGATCTTCTACCGTGGTGGCATTGATCCTCTGGATCTCTTTTTCCATCTTCTTGGGGCTTTCAAGATAGAAAACAGCATCAAAAAGCGTCACCACGGTCGGGATGTGCAGTTTTTTGTCTTTCCTTATGAGGTCGCTTTCACAGATAATGCCGATGAGCTTTCCCTCATCGTCCACAACGGGCGTTCCGTTGATATGATGTTCGTAAATGAGTTTGGCCAGCTCTTTCAGCGTCGTGTCTTTCTTGACCGTGATCACGCGGGTAGTCATGATATCGCTTGCGTTGAGCATTGGATCATCTCCTGTACTGTTTCAATACGTTGTTGTCATATAGCTTCCCGGCTCCGGTTTCCGCCGCAATGGAATCCGCTTGAGGACCCGGAGGTTCTCCTTTTCCCGATCGGAGGCCCGGATCGGGCGTCCTGAGCAGCCTCCGAGAAGTACCTGATGCCTCGCGCTCTGCGGGACGAGGCTTGCTAATTTGCCCTTTCGCCGCTGATTGAGGCGGCGTGCTTGACTTTGCGCTGATATTTATGGGCAAATAGCGGTGCGGGACGGCTTTCATGGAATATGATAGAACTCGCTGTGAAGAGCAGGAGTCCTGAGCGGCCATGTCCCCCCGGCAAGATGCGCGATGATATCGGGGATAGTCTCCAGGAGTTCTCCCGCGAGGACCCCTGATGACCCTCTCTGTTGAGCGAGCAGGTCCGCCGCGAGCCCATGGACATAAGGTCCGCCGATTGCTGCCTTGGCAATGGGGAATCCTCGTGCCAGGAATCCTCCGATAAGCCCCGTCAGGACGTCGCCTGAGCCTCCGCTTGAAAGGACAGGATTGCCCGTGGGATTCACATACAGGCTTCCATCGGGCATCGCAACGAGGGATCTGGCTCCCTTGAGCACAAGAAAGCATCCATGATTGTGCACGAATTCCGCAGACGCGGATGCCCTGTCTTCCTGTATCTGGGCGGTTTTTCTGCCGGAGATCCTGGCCATTTCACCCGGGTGCGGGGTCATGATTGTTCGAGGCGCCCTCCCTTTCACGACGTCCATACAACCGGCCAGGGCGTTCAGGCCGTCCGCATCGATGACCATGGGCAGGGGACACTCCGCTACGATTTTCCTCACCAGACTCACGGTTTCCGGGTGCGTTGAGAGACCCGGACCCAGGGCAACTGCGGTCTTTCCCTCGAAGAGGGCATGAATGTGTTCCCATGCCTTCATTGAGAGATTGCCGCGTCCGGTGTCCGGCAAGGGAACGGTCATTGCTTCGGTCAACTTGGCCTCGAGAATGGCATTGAGTGTTTCAGGGATACCCAGGGTTACCAGGCCCGCTCCCGCTCGCAAGGCGCCCATGGCCGTGAGAGAGGCGGCCCCAGTTTTTCCGGTGGAACCTGCCAGGACAAGGAGATGACCGCGGTTCCCCTTGTGGATATCGGGCCTTTCTACGCTGAGGGAGTCTTTGAAGTCCGAAGGCTCGGTCAGGCAGAAATGCCTGGGCAGCCGGCTGGAAACACATTCGGGGATACCGATATCGATTCGTACAAGGCGGCCCACCAGCCCGGCGCCGGGGAAAACAACGAGCCCCAGTTTTGGAAATCCGAAGGTTGCCGTAAGATCTGCACGGACTGCTGCGCCCATTATCTGACCTGAGTCGGCATTGAGTCCGGAAGGGGTGTCAATGGACATGACGGGCTTTTGAAGGCCGTTGAGATCCTCGATAACCGTTCGATAGAACCCCCGTACAGGGGCATTCAGTCCCGTTCCGAGGATGGCGTCAACAGTGAAGTCACAATGAGTGAGACGGTGCCTGAATTCTTTCCACCTTTCAGGGTCGGGAATTTCATGGATGTCGAGATCCATGTTGCGAATGATCTTCAGGTTGGTGAGGGCGTCGCCGGCAATCCGGTCCTGTTGTGACAGTACCGCAACGGTAACGTTCAAACCGGCCTGGTGCAGGTATCTCCCCACAACGTAACCGTCTCCTCCGTTATTCCCCCTGCCGCACAAGATGACGACGCTGTCATTCGGAGAAGGAGTGAAATGCTCCAGGAAAAAGCGTCCTGCGCCCCTCCCGGCATTTTCCATGAGCACAATCCCTGGAATACCCAGGTCTTCGATGGTCATTCTGTCCATCTGCTGCATTTCAGCTGCTTTGACGATCCTCATCGCGCTTCTCCAGCACAACCACTGCTATGGCGTACTCTCTTTCATCCGTGAGGCTGAGGTGGATGTTCGAAACACTCCTTTCGTCACAGATGCGGGCGGATTTTCCATGCACCTTCAGACCTGGCTTCCCTCTTGGATCGTTGAAGACTTCGATATCCCGCCATACCATGCCCCGGGTAATGCCAAGACCCATGGCTTTCGTGAAGGCCTCTTTCGCCGCGAAGCGGAGGGCAAATGCCGACGGCGGGAAGGCCCGCTTGAGGCACGTTTCGATTTCACCGGGAGTGAACACCCGTTTTATGAACCGGTCACCCCATTTTTCCACGACCCGATTCATCCGGCTTATCCGGACCAGGTCTACGCCGATGCCATATATCATGAAAAGCTCATCTCTCTCGTTTAAAAATTCCGTTTAGCTTGAGTCTTTCGTGCAGAGTGACTCGAAAACAACTCTGCGTAATGACAAATGACAAAATCCAAATGCCAATTGAATGCCAAATTCAGAATGCCAAATAAAAAGGAGCCCGGTTGACAAAATTGACCGAGCTTTTTGAAATGTGATCTTTGACCCTGGTTTGTCATTGGGGCTTTGACATTTGACATTAGGCCGCGGTGAGTCAAGCGGTCAACTGTACATACTGAAGGACGAGATCAAGGCCAATGAGTCTCGATGCTTCGGTCAGAAGTCTTTTACCAGTTCGATCATTTCCCGCACGGCCCGCTCGAATCCGACCAGAATGGCCCTGGCGACGATACTATGTCCGATACTGTACTCTTCAACCTGCGGCAACGCCTTGAAAGGTTTCACGTTTACGTAATTGAGGCCGTGGCCTGCACTGATGCGGAGGCCGTTTTCCTGCGCAGTCTGGACGCCCAGCCTGATACGATCGAAGAGGCTGTTTGACTCCGCCTCATTTTCCGCATCTGAATAATGTCCTGTGTGGATCTCCACAATATCGCCGCCGCATTCATGCGCGGCCCGTATCTGGTCGGGATTGGCGTCCACAAAGAAACTGACCAGGATTTCTTTCGACTTCAGGCGATCCACCGCTCTTTTGTAGTGTTCCCTGTTGGCGGCCACATCCAGCCCGCCTTCCGTGGTGAGTTCCTCTCTTTTTTCCGGCACCAGAGTTACCAGATCAGGCCCGGTCTTGAGCGCAATTTCTATCATCTCCTGAACGGCGGCCATCTCCAGATTCAGTTTTGTTTTCACAGTCTGGCGGAGGAGTGCAAGATCCCTGTCCTGTATATGTCTCCTGTCTTCCCTCAGGTGACAGATGATTCCTTCCGCGCCTGCCAGTTCAGCCAGACCCGCGGCCAGAACCGGATCTGGTTCGTCGATTCCTCTTGCCTGGCGTACAGTTGCCACATGATCCACATTTACCGCTAACCGGGCCATTCACTCTTCCTCCTCAATCAATTTTCGCAAGCGGAGTTCTTCTCTTTCCATTCGTTGGGCGTCCTCTGCGCGTTCATGGTCGAAACCGAGAAGATGGAGGAGCCCGTGGATGAGCAGGCGGAACACGGTTTCTTCGAATGATTCACCCGATTCCCCGGATTCTCTGGCGGCGGTATCCAGGGATACGACCACATCCCCCAGCATAGGCGAAATATGTGTTTCCTGGCCGGGGTCCGCCATGGGAAAGGCCAGGACGTTGGTGGGTCCTGTCCTTCCGAGGTATTGTTCATTCAGCCTGGCTATGTGGTCGTCACCAGTAAAAAGGATACTCAGTTCCCGGTCATGACAGCCCAAGTCTTCTAAGATTGTCTCCAGTACTTTCTCTATCCTCCGCCCCTGTATCTTTGGTGTCTCCGCTTGAAAGGTGACCTGAATTTCCATTGCCTTGCCTCTTGACCGTCCCGTCTTTGCTCACGGGTTCGGGATAATCGACCCGGTGATGAAACATGCCGCTCAGCGTCTTGTTGAAACTCTTCGCGATTTCGTTGAGGTCTTTCAATGTCAGCTCACACTCATCCAGCTGCCCATCAGAAAAAACCCCATTGATTATTTTCTGGACCATTCCTTGAACCCGGGCAACGGTGGGGTCAACGAGGGTTTTTGATGTTGCTTCCACCACATCAGCGAGCATGACGAGGCCTGCTTCTTTTGTCTGGGGTTTCGGACCTGGATATCGGAAATCCTCCTCCTTCACTTGGGCGGTCTTGGTACTCTTTTTCTCCGCCTGTTCCCGTGCCTTCTGGTAAAAATATCGGATAAGACTCGTCCCGTGATGTTCCTGTATGATGTCGATGATCTCTCTGCCGAGGCGGTGTGCCCGGGCAAGCTCAAGACCGTCCTTGACGTGGGAGATGAGGATAAGACTGCTCATGGATGGTGCGAGTTTTTCATGCTTGTTCTCGCGGTTGGCCTGGTTTTCGATAAAATAGAGGGGCTTTTTCATTTTCCCGATATCATGGTAGTACGCAGCCACTTTCGCAAGAAGGGGATTCGCATTGATGGCTTCTGCAGAGGCTTCAACCAGGTTGCTGACGATGACACTGTGGTGATAGGTCCCCGGAGCTCGAATCATGAGTTCCTTTAAGAGGGGTTGATCGAGGCTGGCCAATTCGAGAAGCTTGATGTCCGTTGTAAAGCCGAAAGCCATCTCTACAAGCGGGAGAATCCCTGTGGTGATCACTCCCACCAGGATTCCGCCGAGGAACGCCGATAGGCAGCCAACGCCCAGTTCTACACTGTACAGAGCCCCATGGAGGGCTTCGACAGCAATGGCAAGGGCCGCATTCGCGATACCGACGTCGAGTCCCGCCTTGACGATGGTCCCCCTGTCCCGGCAGTTCCTTACCCCGTATGCGGCAATGAGGCTCCCCATGAAATAGTAGACGAAGAAATCAATGCCGCCGTGGATGATCATGGATGTCAACACCGCCAGTATCAGGGAGAAGGTAACGGCCACCCTGAATCCCTGGAAAATGGAGATGAGCATGGCGCCCGCGGCCACGGGTATGGCAAAGAACAGCGCCCGGGGAGTCAAAAAACTGAATCCGCGGGCGAACTCTTCAGATACCAACTGGGACGACATGGCCACCAGAAAAATGGCCAGCACCGTCAAGGCGCAAAACAGGGTGTCCTTTACGTCTCCTCGCGAAGCGCCATCGGACATGAGCCCCATAATAGATGTGGCTGAAAGGAGGAATGCCACAAGCAGAGCCATGGCCGATGCCCGAGCTGTCATTGCTTTCCAGCTCGAACTTCTGTACTCTTCCTCCAGTTTCAAGAGGTGTTCGGGGTTGATTATCTCCCCTTCCCTGACGAGCATTTCTCCTTTCTTGATTTTGAAGTAAACGGGCTTCACCGATTTTCTGGCGGTGTCCTTTCTGAGCTCCGTTTCCCGTTTATTGAACGTGACATTCGGCTTGATCAGGTCCAGGGCGAGATTTAAGGCTGTATGAATCAATGCGGGAGAACCAAGGAATTGCTTGAGGGAGTCTTCCTGCCCTTTCAGGAAGTCCCTGGCCTCTTTCAGGTCATAGAAGCGGCTCAGATCCATAACCTTGACTTCTTTCTCCTGGTGCACGTGACGAAGAAGAATGCCTTTTCCGCTTTCAGCCAGGAGCATGTTCTTGTTACTCACGATCCCGCGATTGAGGACCTTGTTTAAAAGATATATGACGGAGTTCGCGACCTGCAGAGGGAATCTGCTCTTGGAGAGAGATTTGAACAGGGCGTCGTCGGGTTCAATTTCCAGGATTTCAAAAAAGCGTTCTTCAAACGTTTCAAGACCCGGGGGACTCTCTTGAGGGGTTTGTCCTCCGGGGATCGGCCCCTCTTTTTCCCGGTATTCTTTGCTCTGCTGGAAGGCCTCCCTGATCCGAGCGATGAGGTTGCTTCCCGTCGAATCAAAGTCATATACGGACAGGACGCCACGGACGGCCTGCATTCTTTTTTCCTGGGTCAGCGCCTCATTTTCCACGAGAAAATCCCTGGTGGCCTTTATGTCATGGTCGGCAACATCACCCAGGACGTACTTGCGAGGCCTGTCAAGAATATCAGGGGACAGGAGGAGAGAAACCAAAATACTCAGGCTGATGAGAATGATCCATTTCTTTGTTTCCGGTTTGAGGCGGCGTTTCCGGGAGGGAGCAACTTTTGCACCCTTCTGCGCCTTGCCTTTCTTGGCGGGAATATTTTTTCTTTTCCGTATCATTGGTGTAAATTTCTAAAAGCCCGTCAATCGCTTTTTCCGTCATTCGCGCGAGAGATGTCCTTTTTTCTCCAGTTTTTCATATGCTTGGATTATTTCCTGAACAAGCGGATGGCGTATAACATCCTCTTTGGAAAAGTAGATAAATTGAATACCCTTGATGCCGTCGAGGATCCGCATGGCCTCAATCAATCCTGAAATTTTCCCGTTGGGAAGATCGGTCTGGGTGATATCACCGGTGATCACCGATTTTGAACTGAAACCCAGCCTGGTCAAGAACATTTTCATCTGCTCGGACGTGGCATTCTGCGCTTCGTCCAGGATCACGAAAGAATCATTCAGTGTCCTTCCCCGCATGAAGGCAATGGGCGCCACTTCGATAATACCCTGCTGGATAAGTCGTGTAGCGCTCTTGAAGTCCATCATGTCATGCAGGGCGTCATACAGCGGTCTGAGGTAGGGGTTGACTTTCTCATAGAGGTCCCCCGGAAGGAACCCCAGGTGTTCGCCTGCCTCAACCGCGGGCCGGGCGAGCACGACGCGGTTCACCTCCTTATGGATAAGAGACGAAATGGCCATAGCCATGGCAAGATACGTTTTTCCCGTGCCGGCGGGTCCGATCCCGAATACAATATCAAACTCTCTTATACTGTCAATATACATCTTCTGGTTGACTGTCTTCGGAGTAATGACTTTCTTGGCCGATGAGATGTAGACTTCATCCTTGAATATTGTTTTCAGGTTGGCGGACGGGTTTCCGCTGAGGATCCTGATTGCGTAATCGACATCGTTGGGATAAATGGGACTCTGGGCCTCGATGAGCTCGTAAAGCTGCATCAGGACCTTTTTCGCGAGATCGACTTCCCAATCACCTCCCTGCAGCGTCAGGTCATTACCGCGGACGTGGACTGAAATGTCGAGCTTTTTTTCCAGGACATGGAGGTGGGCGTTTTGTTCTCCACAGAGACTGCGAACCAGTTCATGGTTCGCAAAGGTTATCTTTTTCAGCTTTCCTTCGTCCTCTGGCGATGTATTATTGGCCAACCGATTACCTCGTCTCCTGAAACGGGCAGGATTTCACCCGGGAAAACCGGCCGGCACGTTGTTCCTCTTCTGCCGGGGCCGAACCAATGAGCGCACCGGACTATTTCGCATCCGGGGTTTTCGGGTGATCTCACAGCGGGCTTCTATTCAGTGTTTTGTACCATATGCCTTTTAAACATGCAAGAAAAACGGAGAAATGCGGCCCGTTCCAGGGCCGTCCCCGATGAGCTTACGGCCGGATCGGTCGTCTGCTGAAGGAGAGGGAAAGGAGAATGTTGCAAAAAGGGTGAAAGCAAATCTTGCAGGGCTAGGTCGTCTTGCCAAGCCCGGATTTCAGCTTGGTCGTTTTTGTGGTTTCCCCATGGAGCGCGGTTCCCGTTCTTCCTGAACCATTTGCTCCTACCAGGGATACCAGATTGGTTACGACATTGTTCATCTGTTTCGCCTGGGCATTCAATTCTGCCGATGCAGAGGCGGATTCTTCGGCATTCGCGGCATTTTGTTGGGTTACACCGTCCATCTCATTAACTGCAACGCTCACCTGGGCAATGCCGGTGGCCTGTTCGTCACTCGCACTGGATATCTTGCGGTTCAGTTCCGCGATTTTTCCGACGCAGATTGCGACTTCGCGATAGCGGTCGTCCGTTTCGGTTACGAGACTGGAACCGGCTTCGATTTTTCGAATAATTTCAGTTACCAGATCCTGGGTATTCCTGGAGGCCTGCGCAGAGCGAAGCGCAAGATTTCGTACCTCATCCGCTACTACGGCGAAACCCGCCCCTGTCTCACCGGCCCTCGCAGCTTCCACGGCTGCGTTCAAGGCCAGCAGGTTTGTCTGGAATGCAATTTCATCAATGGTTTTTATGATCTTGGAAACACTGTCGCTCGCTTCGGAGATATCATCCATAGACTTGATCAGAGCCTTCATGGACTGGTTTGCAGTCTTCAGACTATCCGACCCTTCCGCAGACAGATGATTTGCCTCCTGTGCGTGTGCGGCATTCTGTTTTGTCATTGAGGAAATCTGTTCGAGGGAAGCCGACGTCTCTTCAAAGGAAGCCGTTTGTTCAGATGAACCCTGTGCAAGGTGCTGGCTCGAGGATGAAACCTGGTCGGAAGCGCCCGAAACCTTCTCTGCTGACTCGGTCAGGGAATGGATAATGGCGACGATCGGCCTGGTCAACGAATTGGAAAAGAGGAAGACAATGGGAATAATCACCAGAATACAGGCGACGAAGACGAATACCAGGAGCCTGATCATCTGGAAGGTGTTGGCTTTCATGATGTCCTGAGAGAGTATGGAAACGACGGTCCCAATAGGGTTGGATCCATCGAAGAGCGGTAATACCCCTTGAAAGAAAACTCTCTTGTCGAGACCGAACTCACCCAGAAAAATTTCCTGGTTCTTGATGCTCCATGCCCCCTCTCTTTTTCGGAACTGCCCCTGGAGAATCTTGTAGGTTTTCATGTTGCCCACACTCAGGCCGTTGGAAATGAACACGTTTGTTTTCATCCCCGTGAGGGAGGAAATCCTGTTCACGAACGGTAAGTCGAGTTTCTGAACAGCCAGGGCGATACCGAACTGCTTCTCCGTAAGCTTCTGGGTTTTTGGGTCATACGCCTGGGCGATTACAGGAACAGTTGCCACCATGCACACGTAGTTTCCGATTTGTTTGAACTCCAGTTTCTGCTTATTCGGCACCGGTTGATTTATTTTGGCTGCAATGACTTTGAAAGGAAGGCTATTGGCTTGTTTCAATTGGTTACCCAGGTCCGCTTCTCCTTTTCCCGTGACACGGACATATCGAACAGTAAGTTGAGGTGAATAGGTGCAGTAACCAAGCAAAGGGTTTTTTTCATCGGGGTTTCCGGCAAATGCGATGAGATCCCCGTCATTGTCATAGATTCCGGCCCCCCAGAGGTTTCCGGTTTGGAAAATGTTGAATATAGTCGTCGCTGCCTGGTCAAAGGAGGTCTTGGTCATAGCGAGATCGCCGTGGTTCTTGTAGTCGTAAAGGAACTTGATTTTGGACCCCATTTTGTCAAAGCTGGCAATCTGACCGGCATCTTCGATCAAGGTCGCTTGCCTGGATGACAGTTCGTTTCGAATGATGTTGCCTGATTTGCTGAGCTGATCGCAAGAAGCCCTCTTGTTCTGCTTGTTGACGAGAAATGAGACGGCGGTAGTGGAAACAACCATGACCAGTATCACCATGGAGAGTGACATCAGGACGAGTTTGGTTTTCAGTTTCATACCTTTCATGCACAAGGTCCCCTTTCACAGTCTGTATACTTTCGCTCTACCCGAGCTACAGATAGCAATATACATGCCGGAATAATACGGGGCCTCCCATGAATTCGTCTGCCGGACCGTTCCCCTGAAATCGCTGTCCGGGAACCCGGGAATGCCGCAGAACCCCATTGTCATGAGGGCCGGTGCGGCGTCATGCATTTGAAGGGGATGGTCCTGATCGGGAAAGTCGTCATGGTATTGACGGCTTCCGCTAATTATTTTGACGACTCCGCGAGAACGCGCCTTTGGCGCTCAGGGTGGCTATCCCCGGGGAGAGGAGATGAGGTAGGAGGAAGAGATCAAGAGATCAGGGTTGCCCAGGGCAATCGTCGATAAAGGAGCGAACCAGGTTCTCGCCGCTGAAGTGCCCCAGCGTGATATAGTTCAGCAGCATTTCTTTCCCGAAGAGTTCGTCCCTGATTCGAGAGTGGGAAAGTTCTTTGCGGTGCAGGTCCCAGACCCGCGCCGCCGTCTCTTCCAGGTACTCAATTTTTTGTCTGATCTCATGTTGCGGCGTCTTTTTGATGCTTCCGCTGCCGGTGAAGGCAAAGGAGGCATCGAAACTTGCTATTTTTCGGAGCGATGCCATGATATTCCAGACGTTATAGTCGGCTCGCAAGGCCCGGTCCTTTCCCCCGATAAAGGCGTCCCCGGTAAAGAGCCATCCATGGTTGGTTTCGTAAAGACAGATATGATCTACGCTGTGTCCGGGCGTGTGAATAACCTGGAAGCAGAGGCCGTTCTGTTTCACCGTGTCCCCGATGGGTAATCCCTTGCTGGGCTCGGGATAACCCCACATTACCCTCTGGTACGGGCGCAAGGGCTGCCTTTTTCTGGGTTCGGCAAGGACAGGGAGCGCAAGGGGGTGAGCCTGAATCGTTGCCCCGTCCCGGAGTTGAATTGCGGCGTTTCCGGCGATGTGGTCTTCGTGGGAATGAGTATTGATAATCAAGTCCACCTTCAATCCATCCATCGCACGCAGAAGTTCTCCCACTGTATGGGCGCATCCGGTATCCACCATGACGCCGTCTACCCAGTAGCAGGCCGTGAAATATCGTCCTCGGCCCCACAACGTGCGGGCAAGGTGAAATTTCTTCACGGGACCTATTTGTGCAACGCGAATCATAAGGCATTACGACCTGACAAATAAGAGATATTCTACATAACACTTCTGGCTGAAAGCTCAAGTGGTATTTGCGGGAGCCCGCTATTCTGCGGTTGTGTTCTGTCCTGGAGAAGAGTATAAAACATGAGTCTTCGTAGGTGTTGAAGCTGTTGGAATACATGAACATGAGTTATGGGGGAAGGAATTCGTGAATGGACAGAAAAACGCGACAGGCATTCATTGATATCGTCGGACCGGAGAATTTCACCGAAAAAATCATCGACCTGGTGTCTTATACGTATGACGCCTCCAGTTATCAGCACCGTCCGGATTGTGCCATGTGGGCCACTTCCAGCGGGCAGGTCTCAAGCATCCTCTCTCTGGCGGACGGGAAAGGGATTCCGGTGACGGTCCGGGGCGGTGGGACAGGACTCGGAGGTCTTGCCGTACCGGCCCGGGGAGGCGTTGTGCTCGACCTGACGCGGATGAATAGAATTCTCGAGCTGAGTATCCCGGACAGGCTGGCCGTGGTCCAGCCCGGCGTGGTCTATGCCGACTTCCAAGCCGCCCTTGCTCCCCACGGGTTCTTCTTCCCTCCCGATCCTGCGAGCGGGGTGGCCTGCACCCTTGGAGGGAATGTGGCGACGAACGCGGGGGGACTGCACGCAGTGAAATACGGGACCACCCGCGATTATGTGCTGCGCCTTGAGGCAGTGCTGGCCAGCGGAGAAATCATGCGGGTGGGGGCCAGGACCATGAAAACCTCTTCGGGGTACGATCTTTGCAGGTTCCTGGTGGGTTCGGAGGGTACCCTGGCGGTGGTAACAGAGATCACCCTGAAAATAGCTCCCAAAGCATCTCACACGGCCACTGCGCTGGCCTCCTTTCATACCCTAGAGGACGCCGGGGAAGCGGTTACGCAGGTCATGCATTCAGAGGTGACGCCGAGTGTCCTTGAATTGCTGGATGGATCGGTCCTTTCCCTCCTCAGGGAACATGCCCATATGGATCTTCCTGACGTGGCGGCCTTGCTCCTGGTGGAAACAGACGGCATGACAGAGGACTACGTCCGGTTTCAACTGGAAAAAGTGGCGGACATGTTTCGCGCCTGTAACGTCGCTGCAGTGAAAATCGCCGCCACTGAAGGGGAGGCGGCGCGTTTGTGGAAGGCCCGGAAATCGATTGGGGGTATGGTGGGGGCGCTTCATCTCGACTACGCACCGGAAGATATTACCGTGCCCATGAGTCAGATCGCGGAGTTTCTTCGCCGGTCGGCGGAACTATCCCGGGTGCATGGTCTTGACCTGTTCAATTTCGGTCACGCAGGTGATGGAAATCTCCATACCAATATTCTCTTCGACGGCAATGACCCGGAGCAGGTGGAGCGGCTGGAGGTGCTCCTTTATGATCTTCACAAACTGGCGTGCGACTTGGGCGGGACCCTGTCAGGAGAGCATGGTATCGGCATGACAAAGGCCAAGTATATGCCGCTGGAGCACGACCCGACAGCCCTTAAGGTCATGCGTGAATTGAAACAGACACTCGACCCCAACAACATCCTCAACCCCGGTAAGATGGGTCTGGATCAGGATACATAATCCTGTTAAACGACAAGAGCCGCTTTTTGCTTGACTTGGGCATCCTTTTAGCGTTTCATAAAAAGGCTTTCCTTTTATTCCCGTCAAAAGTCGGCGGGAAACGTGCGGGCGATGGCTCTACGTCCAGGTTGTTGTGCGGCGCGAGAAGTGACAAGTGTGAACACGGAAAGGATGGAGCTCGACAGGAAAGCTTTCCTAGATGTGGCCGGGAAAAAAGCGTGACACGGTCTAGACCGTAGTATGTACTCCTCATTATTTTTCATGCCCTATCCGCTTCTAACCGTGATTTTATTCCAGGAACGACTTCATGCTCCCCGCCGTAAAATTAATCGAATTGAGGTAACCCAATAGTGGTCCAAGCACATATTGTCGGGACAGGCTCGGCAATGCCCGAAAGAGTACTCTCCAATAAAGACATGGAGAGCATTGTAGACACCAGTGATGAATGGATCGTGCGCCGGAGCGGCATTAAAGAGCGGCGCATCTCATCAACCGGAAGAGATGAAAGCACCACCAGTCTGGCGACCAGGGCGTCCCTGGATGCCCTGAAAATGGCGGGGATCCCTGCGGAAGACCTGGACATGATGGTTGTAGGTACGGTAACCCCGGATCGCCAGTTTCCTTCTGCTGCGTGCATGGTACAAAAAGAATTAGGCGCCAGGAATGCCTTCGCGTTTGATGTATCAGCCGGGTGTGCGGGCTTCCTGTACGCTCTCAGCATGGTAGACAATGCCGTCAAATGCGGAATGTCCAAAACCGCTTTGGTAGTGGGCGTGGAACGGCTGTCAAGTGTGGTAAACTGGCAGGATCGGAGCACATGCGTGCTGCTTGCCGACGGGGCAGGGGCTGTTGTGATTCACGCCGGACCGAACAAGGGCGGAATTCTCTCCACGCATCTGAAATCAGACGGCACAGCATGGGAGCTCCTCTATGCCTCCTATGGTAATTCTGCTCCTCCTGAAATCCTTCAAGGCCTCGATCAGAAACCTTTTTTTTTGAAAATGGAGGGAAACAAGATCTTCAAGAGGGCGATACAGTGCTTGTCTGAAATATCCCGGGAGGCACTTGAACACAATTCCCTTGAGAGTGAGGATATCGCTCTCGTTGTCCCTCACCAGGCTAATATCCGGATCATACAAGGTCTGGCGAGTAACCTGCAGATCCCGATGGAAAGGGTTTACACGAACATTCACAAATACGGAAACACCTCTTCCGGCACCATACCGATTGCGTTGCACGAAGCAAACCGTGAGGGGTTGCTGAAAAAAGGCGCCCACGTGCTTATCGTCAGTTTCGGAGCCGGATTAACGTGGGCCGCGGCTGTATTGACGTGGTCCATCTGATGCGAGGAAAGGAAGGGATTCACCCCGTGACCAGTCCTTGCATATGCCCATTTCCTTTCTCTCTGTCAGACATCTGAAGCGATTCAGGCAGCAGAAGACCTATTTTCCTTGACCAAACAAGGCGCTTGGGAATAATTGAGGCATGGGTGGGTTGTTGCAGGAACCACCCCGGTTTGCTGGTTGGTTTTCATCCCCGCCTGCGGGATCACCTGAAAAGGGAGGCACATGATGGACTTCAACCGCATCAGGAAATTGGCAAAAGAAATGGGCATCAACACGTATCGGATGAAAAAGACCGATATCATTCGCGCCATTCAGAGGAGCGAAAACAACATCGACTGCTACGGAACCGAAAGGGTCACGGAATGTATGGAGGATTCCTGCTTATGGCGGGAGGACTGCCTTGGCCTTCGGAATGAGTGATGCCGGCAATCACTTGCGCATCACGACGCCAGTCAAGGGTGACTTTTTCCGGGAGGATGGCAACCCCCGGAACAGGCTTGATGAAATTTTGCCGCAGGCTGTAGGTATAAGCGCCCTGGGTGGGGATCAATAGAAGGTCCCCAGGACGAATTCCCATCCCGTGGTAAGAATATCCCCAGACATCGTGGGGCGTACACAGTGAGCCGAGGACGGCGCATTCGTGTTCTTCAATGCCCGGCCGGGTCAGGTTGATGACGGGGAAGTAATCCTGTTCAAAACGCTCCCATCCAACGGCATTGGTGCCGGCATCAGTGATCACCAGGTCATGACCCTTGACGTCTACCACGGTCATGAGCAGGTGCATCGCCCCGTGACACAGCCATCGTCCCGGTTCAAGACAGATACGGCAATTCAAGCGTCTTGGCAGCGCTCTCTTGAGCGCGTCGGCGATTTCGTGTGCGAAGGAATCGATGGGGCGGCTCTCAACCCAGAAGCGCGACCGTCTATCGCGGTGGCGTGGAAAAACAAGGTTCATAATCATCCCGAAACGTGTGCCGCCCGCGCCCAGCCATTCCCCCTCTTCAGGCCAGAATCCGCCTCCAATATCAATAAAAGTCAAACAGTCGACCAGGCTCTCCGGCTGATCGCGGAGCACGCTTCCAAGTTTTGAAATGAACGCGACTTGCGCTGACGGGGAAAGGTTCCAGCTCGTGTGAAATTGCAGACCGGCAAGATTTATGAATGGAGCTTCGGAGGCGATATCAAAAAAGTCTTTCAAGGATGAAGCGGGGATGCCGAACTTGCGCCACAGACCGGAATGATCGGTGGTCAGTCGGACCCCCGCTCGAACTGTTCGCCCATATTGCCGGGTGAGGCGATCCAGTCGCCGCAATTCCCCGAAACTGTCCATGAGAATGGTGACGCGATCCGCCTGGGCAATGGCGGCAACCAATTCCCCGTCGGTTTTGCCCGGGCCGCTGAAAAAAATTTCCTTTGCACCGGATTTGCAGGCCTGGGCCAGCTCTGTGCCGCTCGAGACGTCGATTCCTATGCCCTCCTCGGTCATGACGCGTGTTATTTCGGGCATGTTGTTGCTCTTCATGGCAAAGAAAATGCCGACCGGGCCTAGGTGCTGCTCGAAAGCCCCTCGGAACCTTTGCACCTGCCCTCTCAGCCACTTCTCGTCCAGGGCATAAAGCGGGGAACCATGTTTGAGAGCAAGACGGATAAAGATGTCCCGTTCCGCCAGGCAGGAGGTTATAAAACCCCTGAGGCGCTCTTCATCCATTTTCGGGGGGGTCATGTGAAGCAGACCCGCAATCCTGGTAGGTAAATATGCCAAGGGAGTCATACCGGATTTCAGCAAATATCTATCTCGACGGCCCGGATGAGGTCCCGAACCTGCGCGGTTATTTCCATGCCGGCCCTCGGGGTGAAGATAACATGCCCCAAGAGCCACGAATCGTAGTCGTCCGGCGGCAGGCCGATCTTATCACCTGGATTCCGGAGCCAAAGCTGTGAGCGGATATTTTTTCCCCACTCTTGAAACTCCGGCCTGATTGCCTGCACGGTGCCGGCCCGGTCCGCGTGAAACCGGACCCCGACCACGTGGTTCCACTTCTCCTTTTCCGGCATTCTGGGCAACGCACCTTCCGCGAATTCCAGAGCGAGTTCAAGCATATCGACTCCGCAGCTTTGCTCAATCAAGGACGGCAGGCAATCACCTCCCGGACGGGGCGTCATTTCCAGGAGATATGCCTTGCCGTTCCGGACGATGAAATCGATCATGCAGAGGCTCCTGGTGAGGCCAAGGACCCTTGCCGCTTCTCCAAATTCAAGAAGAGAGGTTTCTTGAGAGACTCCGTGCGGGAACCTGACGGGTATCTCATA
>Ga0315542_1000732_pt1 | contig 20817 bp, 10 predicted proteins | sample SalMarSW160120MG_FD_202541 | JGI IMG/M metagenome (GOLD analysis project Ga0315542, IMG submission 202541) | Salt marsh sediment microbial communities from the Plum Island Ecosystem LTER, Massachusetts, United States - Salt Marsh Sediment SW1601-20 ... | reverse complement strand
CACGTAGATGCCGGCGGGCAGAGGCTGCCGCCCCGCGAGCCCGGCCTGGACGGGGAGCACGTGGGCTCCGGCCGGGTAGAGCCGCGGCCCTTCCGCGTGCACCAGGCGCCCCCGCAGGTCGTACAGCTCGAAGGCGACTGTTTCCTCCCGCTGCAGCAAGAAGGACAGCTCGCCTCCCGTGCCGAGGGGATTGGGAAACAGGTCGAAAGTGACTGTTTCGTCTGTCTCGCTTAGGGGTACGGCCGTCGGCCCCGCTCGATCCACCCTGACGTTGTCGATGGCGCTGATCTCGGATGTCTTGGCGGGATCGTCCTGCTTCTTGTTGTTCAGCAGGTCGACCCGCAGCTGAAGGCTAGTGACGTTCGCGAGCAGGTTTTGCCAGCTGCCAGCATAAACGTTCCAGTTCTCCTCCCTCAGAGGAGCACTCACGGTGACCCAGGAGCTGATCGCGGGATGGATCCCGCTGTAGTAGATGGCGGATCCGCCAGGGCCCTCGAGGTAGGCGACCAGTTCCTTGGTGCTCGTTGCGTAACCCTCGATGCGCCGGTGATCCCAGGTCAGAACCCCGATACCGTCCAGTGCGGACCAGTCGCCGCGGAAAGAAGCGGGTGCGATGATGTTCGCATCGAGGAGGAGCGACTCGTCGTTGTATTGAGCGCAGCCGCCGGGATTACCCCCTTCCGCGTGCGTGAGGCGGCCGAAACGGGAGGGAGTGAGCACCCATCCCTCCAGATCCTCCGTGAATTCGGAGAGAACCGGGTAGGCGAGGGGCTCGGGCAGTTCCCCCAGAGCAAGACGCACGTTGTCGATACCGGTCTGCTCTTGAGGCCATTCGTCCTGATCCCACACGACGGCTTCGATCTGGATTCGCACCTCCGTGACGTTGGCCAGCAGGGCCGACCAGGTCCCGGACCGCATGGTCCACTGGGAGCGGAGCAGCGGCGCCACGATGGTCTGCCATTCACCCGGCCAGGGAAGAATCCGGCTATCGAAGACCGCCTGGCCGCCCGGGCCGGAGATGACGGCACCCAGGGTGGCCAGCTCGACGAAGCTGCCGAAGTCCACGACCGTGTGGTCCCAGGAGAGAGCGCCGGCATCATCGAGTGCGGACCAATCCCCCAGGAACTTCGCGGGCGCGAGGATGTGAGTATCGGTCGCAAACGAACCGTCGAAGAAGGAGGCGTAACCGCCTGGATGGCCACCGCTGGAGGCGTAAGACAGGCAGCAGTCCTCTTCGGTCCAGCCGTCCAGATCGCCGTCGAATGTCGAGGTCACCGGCAGGCTGATAGGCTGGGCGGAGGCGGCCACAGCCAGGAGGCCGAGACCGCACCCGATGAAAACGACCATGAGGAGAGGGAATCTGGGAAGCACGATGCACCTCCCGGCCGGGCATGATGGGTGTGTTCGGCATATGCCTTACAATAATTATACGGAGTTCCGACGGAGAATGCGGTTCTTTCTGGCCCGGCCCGGCCATGTGGGCCGGTGGCGGCCGGCGCTCAGGGATGCTCGAGGGCGGGCTGCTCCGCCGATTGCGACTCGCGGCGGAGTTCGCCCGCCAGCAGCACGGGGCGCACGACCTCGCGCCAGATCGCGTATCCCGCTTCGTTCAGGTGCAGCATGTCCGGCAGGAAGATGTCCGGCCGGGGCCGGCCATCCTCGCCGAGCATGGGTGAGGCCACGTCGATGTAGGTGAGTTGGGAGTCCGCGGCGCAGGCGGCCTGCAGCAGCCGGTTGGCCTCCTGCATCCCGGGCCACAGCTCCCAGCGGGAGGGGCTCGGCTTGATGGAGATGACGTAGATGCGCAGATCCGGCAGCGCGGCCCGGACCTCGGCCTCGAAGGCCGCGAAGGCGGCCAGCACCTGTTCCGGTGGGACCTCCAGGGCGATGTCGTTGTCCCCCTCGTAAAGCAGGACCGCGCGCGGGCGGTAGGGAACGACGAGGCGGTCTGCGAAGTGGAAGGCGTCGTACATGGTGCTGCCGCCAAAGCCGCGCGGGACGAGGCTCAGCGGCGCCAGGTCCGCCCGGATCGTCGCGTGCCAGGCGCGCATGCTGGAGCTGCCCAGACAGACGACGGCCCCCGGGGGAGGCGGATTTCTTGCGTCCTCGGCCAGGAAGGCCTGGACCTCGCCGGCCAGGCGCTGGGGATCCGGGAAGACCTCGGCCTGCAAGGGTGGAGGGGAAGGCGCCGTGGGTCGAGCTATGGCGTATGGGGAAAGCACCACCGGCAGCACAAGGATCGCCAGCAGCGTGAAGGTCTTCGTACCGGCACGACGTTGCAGCAGGTTCATGGGAGAGCCTCCGCGCTAGGGTGAAACCAGCTCCCCGCCCCGGGAGCGGATGACCTCGCGGTAGAAATCCGCGCTGGCCTTGAGGGTCCGCTTCTGGGTCGCGTAGTCGACGTGGACCAGCCCGAAGCGCTTGGCGTAGCCGCACGCCCACTCGTAGTTGTCCAGGAGCGACCAGACGAAGTAGCCCCGCAGATCGACGCCCGCGTGCAACGCCGCGTGGGCGGCCAGCAGGTGCTGGCGCAGGTAGGCCACGCGGAGGGGATCCTGCATCCGCTCACCCGCGGCCTGCGCGGGATCGGGGAACGCTGCACCGTTCTCGGTGATGTAGAGCGGGATGTTCCCGTACTGCTGCCGTACCCAGAGCAGCACGCGCCGCAGGCTGTCGGGATGCACCTCCCAGCCCGTCTCCGTGTAGAGGCTGTCCGGCTGGGGCACGGAAGCGGCAAAGACGGGGGGAGCGGTGTCGTCCTGCCGCACGATGGCTCGCGTGTAGTAGTTGATGCCCAGGAAGTCGCTGGGCTCCTGGATGAGCCGGAAGTCCGCGGCCGGAAACGCGGGCCAGGCCCGGCCGAAGATTTCCTCCATCTCCTCAGGATAGGCGCCGGCCAGCAGCGGATCGAGGAACTGGCGGTTCATGTAAGCATCGGCCCGCACGGTGGCGGCCAGGTCCGGAACGGCGGTGGAGGCCGGGGACTTCGGCTCGAGATTCACCACCAGACCGATCTGCCCGCCCGCCTCCGCACGGCAAGCCTGCACCGCCGCCCCGTGGGCCCGCAGCAGGTTGTGCGAGACCAGGGGCGCCTCCGCGAGATCCCTGTGGCCGGGGGCGTGGACACCGTGCAGGTACCCGGCATCCATGACCACCCAGGGCTCGTTGATGGTCGCCCAGAGCGGGACCCGGTCACCGAAGGCGCGGAAGGCCACCCGGGCGTAGTCGGCGAACCACGAGGCGATGTCCCGGTTCGACCAGCCGCCGCGATCGTCCAGCGCCGCCGGCAGATCCCAGTGGTAGAGGGTGACCAGGGGCTGGATCCCATTCGCGAGCAGGTGGTCGATCAGGCGGGCGTAGAAGTCGAGGCCGGGCCGGTTGATCGCGCCCCGACCTTCCGGGAGGATGCGGCTCCAGGAGAGGCTGAAGCGATAGGCCGTCAACCCCAGCTCGCGCATGATCCCGACGTCCTCGCGCCAGCGGCGATAGTGATCGCAGGCCACGTCGCCGGTCTGATCCTCGAAGGTCCGCCCGGGCATGTGGGCGAAGCGATGCCAGATGCTCGGACCGGCACCGTCGGCCAGCGGGGAGCCCTCGATCTGGTAGGCGGATGTCGCGGCGCCCCAGAGGAAACCATCCGGGAACCGGATGTTGCCGTCTTGCGCGGCGGAGTCATCCGGCCTGTCGTCCCGCCTCGCCGCCATGCGCGCCGCTCCTTCCGGGCCCGAGGACGAGCTCGACCCGATGCTCCTGGCCGTCCTTCTGCAGAGGGATGCGGCAGCCGTCCGCCGCGGCCGGTGCGGGCCGGCCGTCGACCGTGGCGCCCTGCACCGCCTGCGCCGCTCCGCGGGGATTGGCGGCGTGGATCACGTACCGCGTCCGCTGATCGGGCAGGGTATAGCGGAGCGTGAATTCCGGCCAGTCGTCCGGGATGCAGGGCGCGAGGACCAGGGTGTCGCCGCCCTCCAGCCGGAAGCCCAGCAGCGACTCCAGCGCCACCCGGATCATCCAGCCCGCCGCGCCGGTGTACCAGGTCCAACCCCCGCGGCCCACGTGGGGTGGGGTGCCGTACACGTCGGCGGCGATCACGTAGGGCTCCACTCGGTAGACGGCGACCTGCTCCGCGGTGCTGGCGTGGTGGATCGGATTGAGCAGGTCCAGCAGTGCGGCCACCCGGTCGTTGCGACCGAGCACGGCCAGCGCCCGCACGACCCACAGGGCCGCATGGGTGTACTGCCCGCCGTTCTCGCGGATGCCGGGCAGGTAGCCCTTGATGTAGCCGGGATCGTGCGGCGTCCGGTCGAAGGGCGGGGTCAGCAGGCGGATCAGTCCCTCCTCCTCGCTGATCAGGTGCTCCTGGACTGCGGCCATGGCCTGCGCGGCCCGCTCCGGCGGTGCGACGCCGGACAGCACGGCCCAGGCCTGGGCCAGGGCGTCGATGCGGCACTCGTCGCTCGTGCTGGATCCCAGGGGTGTCCCGTCGTCGTAGTAGCCGCGGCGATACCAGGCGCCGTCCCAGCCCGCATCGTTGAGGGCCGCGCCAAGCTCGGCGCGGTAGGCGCGGTAGCGGCGCGCCCGCTCCCGGTCCCCGCGCTCCTCGCAGAAGGGCAGGAAGTCCCCCAGAGTGGCATGCAGGAAGAAGCCCAGCCACACGCTCTCTCCCCGGCCCTCCCGGCCCACCCGGTTCATGCCGTCGTTCCAGTCCCCGGTGCCGAACAGGGGCAGACCGTGGGCCCCCGCGGTCAGGGAGCGGTCCAAGGCGCGGCAGCAGTGCTCGTACAGGTCGGCGGCCGTCCCCGAGTCCACCGGCTGCAGGAAGGCCTCGTCCTGCCCGGGGGCGAGAGGGGCCGCGTCCAGGAAGGGCACGCTCTCGTCCAGGATGGCCCGGTCGCCGGTGGTCTGGACGTAGCCGGCCGCCAGGTAAGGGAGCCAGAGCAGGTCGTCCGCGAAGCGCGTGCGCAGGCCCCGGGCGCGCGGGGGATGCCACCAGTGGAGCACGTCGCCCTCGCGGAACTGGTGGGCCGCGTGCAGGAGGATCTGGGCGCGCGTGAGCTCGGGCCACAGGTGGACCAGGGCGCCGGCGTCCTGCAGCTGATCGCGGTAGCCGAAGGCGCCACCGGACTGGTAGAACGCCGAGCGTCCCCAGAGCCGGCAGCTCAGCGTCTGGTAGGTCAGCCAGCCGTTCACCAGGAGGTCCAGGGCCGCCGAGGGCGTCTCGATCTCGAGCGCGGACAGCCGCCGCCAGAACGCTTGCACCTCCGCCAGCTCCCGCGCCACCGCACCGGGCCCGCGCAGGCGCGCCAGCAGGTCGTGGACCTGCTCCGCGCCGTCGGTCTCCCCCAGGAGGAAGACGACCTCGGTCGTCGCGTCCGGGGGGAGGTCGAGCACCACCTGCTGCACGAAGCAGGGATCCAGGCCGGCGCCCGTGCGGCCGTCGAGATTGCCGCCCCGGCGCAACGCGGCCGGCCGGGCCGGATGACCGCCCCGGCCCAGGAAGGTGGCGCGGTCGCCGCTGACGTGGATCTCCCGGGTCCTCTCCGGCGCCACCACCGCGGCGAAGGCCACACCGCCGGCAAGCTCCCCGGCGGCGTGATTGCGCGCCAGGATGGTGCCCGGATCCTCGTCGTTCGCGGTGACGATGCAGCAGGAGCTCGCGGTCTCCGGAGCCGCCAGCACGAGCTGCGAGCAGGCGAACAGGGACAGCCGGCGTTCCCGACCGCTCCGGTTGGTGAGACGGATCACAGCGAGCCGCACCGGATCCTGCCGCGGCACGAAGAGGGTGGTCTCCTGCACCAGGTCCGCACAGTCCACGAGGCAGCGGCTGAATCCGAACCCGTGCCGCATCTCGTAGCCGGCCGCCGCCGCCGCCGGGCCCGGCAGCGGCGACCAGAAGGCGCCGGTCCGGTCGTCCCGCACGTAGAGCGCCTCGCCGTGCGGGTCCAGCACGGGGTCGTTGAACCACGGCGTCAGGCGGTGTTGACGGCTGTTGCCCCGCCAGGTGCAGCCCGCCCCGGACTCGCTGACCAGTGTGCCGAAGCCTTCGTTGGCGATGACGTTGATCCAGGGCAGGGGGGGATGGCGGAGGTTCCCCTCCTCGTCCAGCGAAAGGCGGATCACGTACTCGCGCCCGTCGGCGCTGAAGCCCCCGTAGCCGTTGCAGAAGCGCAGCGGCTCCGCGGAGCAGGCCGCCGGAGCCGCGGGCCGCGCGGCGTTCCCTTGCCGCGTGGAAGGGTCCGGCACGGCCACCGGACCTCGCGCGCTCGCCGTGAGATCCGGCAGGCTGCCGGTGACGACCAGGCGGGCCATGGTGTCGAGAAGGTGGCGCTCCTGGGGGAAGAGACCGCCATGAGGCAGCACGATGGGCGGTACCTCGCCCACGGCGGGCGATAGCTGCGGAGCCGTGCTTGCATCGCTGGTCAGGACGACGAGATCGATGGGCAGCCCCAGCCGCTGCCAGTAACGATGAGCCCGGGAGAGAGCTGCCACGTGCGCCGCGCCGGCCGGCTGCTCGGCATGCAGCACCGCCAGCATCCTGCGCCCCGAGAGCCCGTGACGCGCCAGCTGCTCCGGATCGCCCCGCGCCTGGTCGAGGATCTGCGAAGCGGCGCGCAGGGCTGGATGGCCGTAGAGCATGGCGCCGGCCAGGGCCTGCCAGTACTCCGCTTGCCGCAGCGAGAGGCCGAGACCGGCCAGCTCCACGGCTGCCTGCGCCTCGGCCTGCGCGAAGCTCTCCTGGATCGCGCGATCCCCGGCGAGGCGGGCCGCCAGATTCAGGGCGCCGGCGCGGTCCGGGGCCACGCCCAGCAGGAAGGTGACCTTCGCCTCCTCCCCGGCCTCGAGCGTGAGCACCACGCGCAGGCTGGCGACCGGATCCAGCACGTTGCCGCTGGTACCCTCCAGCGGAGCGCCGGTGGTCAGAGCGCGGGCCAGACCCCGGGCGGGACCGCGCCCGAGAAAGCGGGCGCGATCGGTCTCGAACTCCACCCCGTCCCCCCGTCCATCACCGATCAGGGCATGGATCAGCCAGGGGTAGCGCTCGCCTTGCGCCCGCGGCCGCCGCCGCACCAGGATGGCCGGCACCGCCGGCACGCTCTCGGTCTGCAGGAACAGCTTGGAGAAAACCGGGTGCGCCGCATGCGCGACGGCATCGTTGAGGACGACCTCGGCACAGGTCGTCAGGTCGAGCCGGCGCCTGCGGCCCGACAGGTTGCGAACGTGCAGGCTGCGCAGCTCGGCGCTCTCGCCGGGAATGACACAGACCTGCAGCTGCGCGACGATTCCTGCCTCGATCCGGGTGATCTCGAACACCCCGGGTCGCCACCGGGCGCCGTGGCTGCCCGGCGCGGCCGGCACGGTGCGGGGGGCGAGGGACCAGACGGCGTGCTGCTCGCGATCCCGCAGGTGGACGAGGAATCCCTGCCGGTCCTCGATCCGGTCCCCGCGCCAGTCGGTGAGTGCCAGTCCCGCGGCGGCGGAGAATCCCGTGCCCGCGGAACTGATCAGCACCGTGTAGCTGCCGCTGCCGAGGATCCGGGCCGGGGGGGCCTGATCCGCCAGGTCGTCGAGCGGTGGCACGGGCCAGGCGCCTGCCGGCGGGCTCGCCATGATCGTCATCATCCTCTCCTGCCGTCATCAACCCACCGGCCGGCGGCGGATTCGCCATCCCCGTAAATTTGCATATTATATAAAAAATGCGGCAATGATCTGGGCAGCGGCTCGGGATTGACACGGGATCGGGTCAGTGAAACCGGTTCCATCGGCCTCTGCCGTGAGCGCATTCTAGTACAGCGTACCTTGCGGGCCTAGTCCCCTTTTCGGATCCGGTGGACGAGAGCGAGTTTGAGTATTGACAAGAGGGCGGATCTATGTAACCGTTTACATTCGCTTGGAGCAGGAACCGACCTGCACCATGGGCAGCGCTGGATCCGGGGATTCCAGCTGGCTCCCCGACCAGGCCCTTGCCGCAGGAGAGCAGCTTGGCGACGATCCGCGACGTGGCCCGCTCGGCGGGCGTCTCCATCGCCACCGTCTCGCGCGTGTTCAATGGCAGCTCGCGGGTGAGCGAGCAGACGGCCAACCGCGTCTGGTCCGCGGCTTCGAATCTGGACTACTGGCCCAACAGTGCGGCACGCAGCCTGACCACGCACACCTCCAACGCCTTCGGTGTCCTGCTGCCCGACCTCTACGGCGAGTTCTTCTCCGAGGTGATCCGCGGCATCGACCACACGGCGCGCCGCCACGACTACCAGATCCTGATCTCCAGCTCTCACGCGAACGCCGACGAGATCGTGGGCGCCGCCAAGTTCATGCGCGGACGCATCGACGGACTGATCATCATGGCGTCGGACACGGGATCGGCCGAGGGCATCCAGCAGATCGCCGAACGCTTTCCGGTCGTTCTTCTGAATCCCTGCCGCCAGGTCGACGGCTGCAGCTCCATCTCACTCGCCAACTTCGCGGGCGCCCGGACAGTCGTCGAGCACCTGCTCGACCTCGGTCACCGCGAGATCGCGATCGTCAAGGGGCCGCCGGGAAACGTCGACGCCGAGGAAAGGCTGCGGGGCTACCGCGAGGCCATGCAGGGCGCGGGGCTGTCGCCGTCGCTCGCCCTGGAATGGCCCGGCGACTTCACGGAGCTTTCCGGTCTGCGGGCGGCCGACATGCTCCTGCAGAGCTCGTCACGCCCCACCGCCGTCTTCACCGCGAACGACTGCATGGCCGTCGGCTTCCTGAGCGCCCTGCACCGGGCCGGTCTCGAGGTCCCCGGGGCGCTGGCCGTGGTCGGCTTCGACGACACGACGATCGCGCGGTATCTCAGTCCGCCCCTGACGACCGTCCATGTCGATACCTACGAGCTGGGCTCGAGAGCCGTCCAGCTCCTGCTCTCGTCCCTGGAGGCGAGCGAATACAAGGGATGCGCCCGCGAGCTGCTGCCCGCGACGCTCATGGTGCGCAGTTCGTGCGGTTCGCCCCGGCAGCGGGAGCAACCGATTCTGCAGCATGGAGGCATCGGCTCTTGATGAGGGAAAAAGGAGGTACCTGCAAGGGAACCTGGCTACAACCAAGATAGGAGGTCCTGATCATGAAGAAAGGACCGGCCAAAGCATTGATCGCGGGGATCATGGTCGTGGGATTGCTGCCGGCTCTTGCCCAGGGGGTTCTGCCACGCGAGGACGTCATCTGGGCTCGCCGGGCGCTCGCGCCCATCACCCTCGACGGTGTGCTCGACGAAGCGGCCTGGGCCCAGGCCGAGTCCACCATCGTGCAGTACGGCCAGGACGCCGGCATCCCCGGCAGCGGCTGGAAGGTCGAGAGCGGGGCCTTCACGCCGACCGATCCGACCTACGCGACGCTCAAGTTCCTGATCTACGAGAACCAGCTCTACATGGGGGCCAGGGTGCTGGATGCGTACGTGGGCGGCTCGGAGGAGTTCAACCGCTTCGACGGCCTCCTGATGGCCCTCAAGGACCATCTGGACACCTATGCTCCCAAACCGCCGTCGGAGTACCTATATTCATGGTGGTACCGTGACGATCCGGATCCGCAGCCGCCGGGTCAGCTCCCCGCCTTCAAGGGACGCTGGGCGGAAGAGCCGATCGGCAGCCCGCGCACGCCGGAGCAGATCGATGCCTGGGACGCCGCCACCGTCGTGCACGGTCTCTCGAACGACGATACGGTGCTCGACGAGGGCTACACCGTGGAGATGCGCTTCAACCTGACACCGATGGGCTACGACGTCACACGGCCGGAAGGCGACGTTGTCGAGTGGAACATCTCCATTTACGACTGCGACGGCTTCTGGCCCTTCAACGCCGCGATCTTCACCAGCAACCGGGTCTGGTGGCAGTCCCCCTGGGGCAACGACTCCTGGTACAACGAGGTCCGTGTCTTCGGCCGGCCCGACGTGACCGTCGCCTCGGGTCCCGTGCCGGCGGTCGGGGCCGAGTTCGAGATCCCCAGGCTGATCACGGGCGTGACGGTCGACGGGGCGCTCTCGGAGATGGCCTGGGGCGATCGCTACGCGGCGAGCTTCGATATCCGTTACGGCGACGACGCCCTGCGCCAGACCTATGCCGCCGTGGGGCCCTACCGGGCCGGTCAGTACCAGCCCTCGGTCAACGGCGGCCTGGCCTACGTCGCGGATCCGGGCGATGCCACGGTCGAAATGTTCGTGGCGGGCGAGACGCTCTACCTGGGATTCGACGTCCGCGACATGTTCGTCCAGTACCATCCCGACTTCAACCGCTGGGACGGATTCCTGGTGACCATCAACGAGCGCGTGGAGCAAGGGCCCGACCACCAGCTGATGGGTCGGCGTCTGAGCTTCCAGGTCGCGGCTGACGGGACCGCGTCGCCGCAGGACTACCTGGCCACCCTCGTGAGCGAGGGCAAGGCCCAGGTAGCGCTCCAGCTCAAGCCCGGAACGGCCGTCGACACGCTGGGGATTCCCGACACGGGGTATACCGCCGAGATGGCGGTCGACCTGACGGGGCTGGGTTACACCCCGGGCCTGGTGGAGGGTCCGGTCTGGCTCGGCGTCACCCTGCTCGACGGCGACTCGTTCATCGATCCCATCGAGGACAGCTACGGCACGCGCACCTGGTGGTACCGGGAGTACGAGGGGGAATGCTGCTCCGTCTGGGCCGAGCTCTCCTCGACCCTGGTGGGTGTGGGGCAGGAGCCCGACGAGCCTCTCTACCAGACCTACGGTCGTTCCCTCAGCTACCCCAATCCCTCGCTGCAGCCGCGGATCTCGTACTGGCTGCCGGAGACCAACCGCGTCACCCTCGAGGTCTACGACCTGCGCGGCCGGCTGGTGGAGCGGAGGGTGCTGGGCGAGAGCGGGAACGGATTCCATGACGTCCCGGTCTTCTCGCAGAAGAGGATGGGGTCCGGTGTCTACGTGTACCGGCTGAAGCTGCAGGATCCCGAGACGGGCGTCTTGAGGTCGACCCTGACGGGCAAGACGCTCATCTTGAAATGAGGCGGATATTCCGCAGCGTCCGCGGCGGACGGAGCGGCGCCCCCGGCGCCGCTCCGCTCCCGGCCGCTGCGCCGAACCTGGCGAGGGAGGACTCGCGGTCGTGAGACGTCGCTTCGGCCGGCCGGTTGTGGGCGGGTTGCCGGTTTTCCCGGGCTTGTCGGCCCTTCTGGCCCTTCTGGTCCTTCTGGCCCCGTGCCCGTCGCCGGCGGGCACCACCGGCAAGCTCACCGGACGCGTGATCGACAAGGAGAAGCAGCCCGTGGTGGCGGCCACGATCACCCTGGTCGGAACCCGGCTGGGCGCGTACTCCGACGAGGACGGGCAGTACACGATTTTCAACGTTCCCGCCGGGACCTACGATCTGAGCGCCAGCCGCATGGGCCTCGAAACGGTCCGCATCCAGAACGTGATCGTCTCGGCGGACCAGACAACCCGGCAGGATATCGAGATGGGCGAGACCACCATCACCATGGAGGAGGTGGTCGTCACCGCGGAGCGACCACCCGTCGATCTGAACCTGACCAGCACGCGTGCCACCCTCACCAGCAAGGACATCGAGTCGCTGCCGGTGCAGGATCTCGAGGACGTGGTGAACCTGCAGGCGGGTGTGGTCGACGGGCACTTCCGGGGCGGGCGGATCGGGGAGGTGCAGTACCAGGTCGACGGCGTGAGCGTCAACAACGCCTACGACAACAAGTCCATGCTGAAGGTTGACCGCTCCCTCCTGCAGGAGGTCCAGGTCATCAGCGGCACCTTCGACGCCGAGTACGGGCAGGCCATGAGCGGGGTCGTCAACGCCGTGCTCAAGCAGGGGACCGAGGATTTCGAGTGGAGCGGGGAGGTCTATACCGGGGGCTTCCTCTTTCCCGGCAACGGCAAGCGTCTGACCGATGACACCTTCCGCCCGACCTCCACCCAGAGCTACCAGGCGTCCCTCAGCGGACCGACCCCTTTTCCCCAGACCACCTTCCTGCTGAGCGGGCGCCGCTACGTCTTCGACGACTTCGTGTACGCCACGCGCATCTTCCGGCCCACGGACCGGTCCGACTTCGAGCGGGGGATCTACGTTGCGACCGGGGACAGCGCCAAGGTGCCCCTCGGGTACAGCCGGGAATGGTCCGGCGTGGCCAAGCTCACCAACTCCTCCATCAAGAACCTGAACCTCAACTACCAGGCCATCTTCAACTGGAGCGAGGGACGCCGCAACGACTTCGCCTGGCGCTACAATCCCGACGGCCTGTCGACCCAGAAGACCTACACGGTTTCCCACGGCCTGGACTGCACCTACAGCACCGGCGCCTCGACGTTCCTGAACTTCAGCGGACGGCAGAACTACCTGGAGTACCGGGACCGCCGCTACCCGGACGTCTACGACCCGCGGTACGACGCGGCGGGGCGGCCGGAGAGCGACCCCAACTTCGAGCGCGGCGCCATCATCCAGGGGGTGGATTTCACCCGCTACAAGCAGATCACGGACACCCGGCTCTGGAAGGCCTCGCTCACCAGCCAGGTGACGCCCGAGCATCAGGTCAAGGTCGGCGGGGAGCTGAACAGGTCGCGCGTCGAGTTCGGGACGCCGGGCCAGCTCACCTACGCGACGGTCGGCGGGGTCGAGCAGCTGGTGCGCCACGTGGACGATCCCCCCGATTTTCCCGGCGTGAAGGCCTACCATCCCGTCATGGCGGCGGCCTTCCTGCAGGATCAGATCGAGCTGACCGACCTGACGGTGCGGGCCGGCTTCCGGCTGGATTATCTCGACGCGCGCGCGACGGTCCCCAGCAATCTGGCCAATCCCGCCAACGCCATCGCCGGCGCGCCAGCCTCGGTCCCGGTGCCGACGTCCAAGAAGACCTCGATCTCGCCGCGCTTGGGCATGGCCTTTCCCATCGAGGACAAGGCGGCCGTGCACTTCGCCTACGGGCATTTCTTCCAGTTCCCCTCGGTCAACCAGATGTTCTCGAACGCCGACTACGACGTCCTGCGCAATCTGCAGGCGGGCGGCATCAGCTATGGCGTGCTGGGGAATCCGGATGTCAAGCCCGAGGAGACCGTGCAGTACGAGATCGGCTACAAGCAGGCCCTCACGCAGGATTTCGGGGTCGAGCTGACGGCTTTCTACAAGGACGTCCGGGAGCTGCTGGGTGTCGAGTTCATCGAGACCTACAACGGCGCCGAGTACGCGCGCCTGACGAATGTCGACATCGGCAACATCTTCGGCGTGACCATCGCCCTGGATCACCGGCAGATCGGCCCGGCCAGCATCTCGCTCGATTACACCTGGCAGCAGGCCGAGGGGAACTCGAGCGATCCCCGCGAGACCGCGACCCGCGCCGAGGCGGGCGCCGATCCGCGGCCGCGGCTGATCCCCTTCAACTGGGACCAGCGGCACACGCTCAACATGACGGTGACGATCACCAAGCCCGCCGACTACACGATCAGCGCCATCCTGAAGGTGGCCAGCGGGCAGCCCTACACGCCCGTGATCGAGGCGGGCTTCGGGCGCGGGCTGGACGAGAACTCGGGGCGCAAGCCGAGCGGGACCATCGTCGACCTGCGGGCGGAGAAGAGCCTCGGCGGCGCGGGCACGGGCCTAAACCTCTTCGCCAGGGTGTTCAACGTGTTCGATAGCCGCTATTTCAACGGCTTGGTCTTCAGCAGCACGGGAAGCCCCGACTACTCGCGCTTCCCCGAGGCCGATTACGTGGCCCTGCTGGATCCGACGCGCTATTACGCGCCGCGCCGGATCGAGGTCGGCATCCGCATGACGTACGGGGGGCCATGACCGGCAGGGGAGCGAACCGGGGGGAGAGCGGAGGCGGTATCAGGTGAGCCTTGCGAGAAGAAAGCTGATCGCGATCTGCGGACTGGTCATGGGTGCGCTCCTGGCGGCGTCGTACGCCCTGCCCGACATCCCGACGCCGGTGCCGCCGGAGGATCGCGGCCGTCTCGACCTGGAGCGCTCCGGCATCCACGACGCGAGCAACATCCGCACGGAGTTCTGGAACTACGGCATGGTGGGCAACTACCCGCCCGATCCCGGCAACGTGGACCTGAGCGTGTTCCATTCCGTGGAGGTCCCCAAGGGCAGCGGGATGAACTACAGCGACGGCATCACGCCCTTCGTGCTCGCCAAAATCACACAGCTGGACGGCTCGACGGCCTACATCATGGAGACCGGCTTCCGCGAGCGTCAGGGGATCAGCCCCTTCTACAACCGCCAGATGCGCTTCGAGCCGCGACCCGGCTACTTCCAGGAGAACTCCGACCTCAACCCGGGCCGCTCGCCGGCCATCAGCAACGATCCGCGGACCTGGCCCGATTCCTGGCCCGACAAGCTGGACGATCCCGACGACCCCGGCTGGGCCGGGAGCTGGAATGGCTACTTCGGCAAGCAGATCGTGGCGGACCAGGAGAGCTACATGGTCATGGACGACCAGTTCTACGACGCCTGGTTCTACCATCCGGACAGCCGGGATACCACCCGGGTGGGGCTCGGCCTGCGGATCGAGGTGCGCGGATTCCAGTGGGCGAATCCGCAGGCGCGCAACGTGATCTTCTGGCACTACGACATCACGAACGAGAGCACCACCGACTACGACGACAACATCATCTTCGGCCTGTACATGGACTCCGGCGTGGGCGGCTCGGCTCTCTCCTGTGACGGCGTCTACGAGTCCGACGACGACAACGCCTACTTCGACCGCACCTTCAACGAGCAGGTCATCAACCTCGTCTACACCTGGGACCTCTACGGGCATGGCAAGGATCTCACCAGCTCGTGCGCCCGCACCGGCTACCTCGGCTACGCCTACCTGGAGACCCCGGGCAACCACACCGACGCGATCGACAACGACGAGGACGGCATCACGGACGAACGGCGGGACAGCGGCCCCGGCGAGCTCATCGAGGGGCAGCCCAACATCCAGGCCTACGTGGCGGCCAACTACGACCTGCAGCGATTCGTGGCGACCTACGGAGCCCTGGAGGATCGCCCGGCCTACCGAGCCGAGGCCTGGTGGACGGGCGACGAGGACATGGACTGGACGGCGGATCTGCAGGACGTCGGGGCCGACGGCCTGCCCGATTCCGGTGACACGGGGGAGGGCGACGGGATCCCCACCGAGGGGGAGCCCAACTTCGACCGCACCGATCTCAACGAATCGGACCAGATCGGTCTGACCGGCTTCAAGATCAACCGCATCCGTCCGGGCCAGGGCAATCCCAACCAGGAAGTCGACGACATCCTGTTCTTCACCACCGGCGCCAACTGGCCGCAGAGGCTGTACGAGCAGTTCACGAATCCGGTGCCGGAGCTGCGCTTCGATCCGCCGCTGGCCTCCAACTACAACATCGGCTTCCTCTTCGCCTCCGGTCCCTTCGCCCTGCGCGCGGGTCAGCGGGAGCGGTTCAGCCTGGCCCTGGCCTACGGCAGCGACCTGGACGAGCTGCGGCGGACGGTGCAGACCGTGCAGCAGATCTACAACGCGAACTACCGCTTCGCGGTGCCGCCGCCGGAGCCCACGGCGACGGCCGAGACCGGCGACGGCTACGTGCGGCTCTCCTGGGACGATGTCGCCGAGCAGGGGGCCGATCCGGTGACCGGGGAGTACGATTTCGAGGGCTATCGGATCTATCGTTCGACGGACCCGGAGTTCCGGGATCCTCAGGTGATCTCGACGGGCACCGGCTCGGGACCGCTCGGCAACGGCCGCCCCATCGCCCAGTTCGACCTCGTCAACGGCCGGAGCGGCTTCTCGGACATCACCGTGGAGGGCGTGGCGTACTACCTCGGCACCGAGAACGGGCTCACCCACACCTGGACCGACTACAGCGTCACCAACGGTAAGGAGTACTACTATGCCGTGACGGCCTACGACCACGGATCGGATTCCTTCCATTTCTATCCGTCCGAGAACTCGATCACGGTCTCGCGGACGCCGCGGGGCGGCCTGATCCTGCCGACCAACGTGGTGGCCGTGCGGCCGAATCCCCGGGCGGCGGGCTACGTCCCGGCCACGGCCAACACGGCGACGCAGATCGCCGGCCGCGGCACGGGCACCGTGGCGATCAGCGTCGTCAACTCGGACATTGTTCCGGACGATCACGTCTTCAAGATCACCTTCGCCACCCCTTCGCCGGACAGCCTCCGCGCGCGCTCCTATGCGCTCACCGACAGCACGACCCAGGAGCTGCTGTTCGAGACCGGGAGCGACTTCGGAGCCCAGGGGGTCGGCTCCGTGGCCGCCGGCCTGCTGCCGCTGATCTCCACCGCGACAGCCGTCTCGGTCGACACCGCCCGCACCGGTTTCGAGCCCGGCAGTCCCTCGGACGCGCGGCTGGCCGTCTCTTACCTGACCTCGCTGCCCAGCAACCTGATACGCCCCGGATTCCCCGAAGACATCTCCATCTTCTTCTACGACACGGTGGTGGACACCTCGCTGGAGATCATCTCGCCCCCGTTCCCGGCGCGGCCGGCCAAGTTCGAGGTGATCGCCTACACGGAGACGGGCGAGCAGAAGCTCGACTTCCGCTTTCGGGATCTCGATGCCGACGGCACCCTCAGCCGCGGCAGCGAGGTCATCGACATCGTGACCTACAGCGACAGCGAGCCCGGCGTCCCCCAGGCCACCTGGCGGGTCCAGCTCGCGACGCCGGTGGTCACGCCCCAGCAGCCGCCGGCGGGCGGGGACGTCTTCAGCATCCGACTATCGCGCCCTCTGGGCGCCGACGATGTCTTCGTCTTCACGACCCAGGCGGCGCACATCGACCAGGCCAAGGCCCGGCGGGGTTTCTCGCCCTACGTCGTGCCGAATCCGTACGTCGGATCGGCCAGCTTCGAGCCGGAGCGCTTCGCGGTTTCGGGCCGCGGCGAGCGACGCATCGAGTTCCGGGGCCTGCCTGCGCGCTGCACGATCCGGATCTACAACGTCAAGGGTGAGCTGGTGCAGACCCTGCGGCACGAGGGAGCCGATGAGGGCTACGAGGCCTGGGACCTGCGCACCAAGGACAACCTGGACGTAGCGCCCGGGCTCTACATCTTCCACGTGGATGGCGGGCCGCAGCTGGGCTCGCAGACCGGCAAGTTCGCCATCATCAAGTGAGCGTGGAGTACGTCATGAAACGGTGGCTGGCGATAGTCCTGACGAGCGCGGTCCTGATCCCGGGATCGGCCTGGGCGCAGTCCAAGACCGGGACCACGATCGGGCAGTTCCTCGGCATCGAACCCAGTGCGCGCCTGTCGGCGATGGGCAACGCCGGGGTCGCCGCGGCGGAGGAGATCGAGGGGGTCTACTACAATCCCGGAGTGATCGGGACGCTGGTCCGGCCGGCCGTTCAGTTCACCCACATCAACTGGTTCGCCGACATCAGCTTCGACTACGCCGCCGTGGCCAGCCCGGTTCACGGGCTTGGCATCCTGTTCGGCAGCGTCACCGCGCTGAACTCCGGGGAGATCGACGTCCGCACCGTGGATCGGCCGCTCGGGACGGGCGAGCGCTACACCGTGGCGGATCTGGCCCTGACCCTGGGCTACGGCCGCCAGGTCACCCGGCGCTTCGCAGCCGGGCTGCAGGCCAACTACATCCACGAGCGGATCTGGCACAGCACCCTGAGCACGCTGACGGTCAGCGCCGGAACGGTCTATCTGCTGACCGACGGGGGGATGCGGCTCGGGTTCAGCCTCTCCAACCTGGGTACCCAGGCGGGGTTCTCGGGGCGCGACCTGGCGATCCAGTACGACAACAACCCGGACGAGTACGGGGACAACAGCGCCCTGCCCGGAGAGCAGCTGACGGGCGATTTTCCGGTCCCGATCCTGTTCCGGTTCGGGATCAGCTATCCCGTTGATTTCAGTGAAAATAGCAAGATTCTGCTCCTGGTGGACGCGCTCCATCCCAACGACAACACGGAAAGTGTCAATGTTGGGGCCCAATGGAGCCTGCAAAATGTGCTATCCTTGCGCGCGGGATACCAGACCCTGTTCCAGGAGGACAGGGAGCTGGGTCTGACCCTGGGCGCTGGGCTGCGGATCGCAGATGGCCGCTACCGCTTCGGCTATGCCTGGGCGGATCACGAGCATCTGGGTACGGTTCATCGCATCACCCTGGTCTTGGGGCTCTAGCCGGAGCCTCCTGACCGGCCAGCAAGCGGGGAACAGACGATGAGAGCAAAGAGGGACACGAGAGTTGGCATGGCCGCGGGCTGGATCGGACGAGGCACCGGGTGGTTATGTCTGCTGGTCCTGCTCGGCGGCGTCCTGGGCGCCTCGACCGCCGCCGCCCTGACCACGGAAGAGCTGCTGGACAGCCTCCAGCAGACCGCCTTCGATTACTTCTGGAACGAGGCCAATCCCGCCAACGGGTTGATCAAGGATCGGAGCACCTCGGGCTCGCCCTGCAGCATCGCGGCGCTGGGATTCGGTCTCTCCGCCATCTGCATCGGGATCGACCACGGCTGGGTCACGCGGGAAGAAGGACGCAACCGCATCCTCACCGCGCTGGAGACCCTCTGGAACGGCCCCCAGGGGAGCGGTGCCACGGGCTTCATCGGCTACAAGGGGTTCTTCTATCACTTCCTGGACATGACGACGGCGACCCGGACCTGGGACTGCGAGCTCTCCTCCATCGACACGGCGCTCCTGTTCGCGGGTATTCTGGACGCGAAGCAGTACTTCGCGACGGACGAACCCCTGGACGTGCAGGTGCGGGAGCTGGCCGACTCCATCTACTACCGGGCCGACTGGGAGTTCATGCGCAACTCGGGCGTGGGCTTGAGCATGGGCTGGAGGCCGGGTTCGGGCTTTGCCGGCTTCGGTACTTGGGTCGGGTACAACGAGGCCATGATCCTCTACATCCTGGCGCTGGGCTCGCCGACGCACCCCATACCGGCCAGCACGTGGTACACCTGGACCAGCGGTTACGACTGGGAGACTTACTACACCTACACCTACGTGACTTTCCCGCCACTCTTCGGGCACCAGTACAGCCATTGCTGGATCGACTTCCGGTTCATTCAGGACGTCTACATGCGGAACAAGGGCATCACGTACTTCGAGAATTCGCGGCGGGCCGCCTATGCCGCGCAGGCCTACTGCATCGACAATCCCCTGGGCTGGGTCGGCTACGGCGAGAACGTGTGGGGTCTCACCGCATGCGACGGACCGAGCGGCTACATGGCGCGGGGCGCGCCGCCCGCCCAGAACGACGACGGGACCATCGCACCCACCGCTGCCGCGGCCTCCATCGCCTTCGCGCCCGAGATCGTCATCCCGACGCTCCACAATCTCTACGACACTTATTACTCCCAGCTCTGGTCGACCTACGGCTTCCGCGACGCCTTCAACTTGACGCAGAACTGGTGGGACACCGACTACATCGGGATCGACGAGGGTCCCATCATCATCATGATCGAGAACTACCTGACGCAGGCCGTCTGGCAGCGGATGGGGGAGAATGCCGACATCACGGCCGGCCTGGCCCGAGCGGGCTTCGCCGCCATGTCCGGGGTCGAGGACCATCCGCAGGGGACGACGACATCCCTGTACCTGGGGCAGAATTCCCCCAACCCCTTCCAGGGCTCCTCGCTCGTCTTCTTCCGGCTGCCCGTGGAGGGGTACGTGTCCCTGCGCCTCTACGACGTCCGGGGACGTCTCGTGGAGACGATCGCGGACGGCCAGTGGCCGGCGGGCGAACATGAAGTTACTCTGCAGGGAGCAGGACTTCCCAGCGGCATCTACTTCTACCGGCTGGAATCCAACGGTCAGCAGGTATGGAAGCGTTGCATTCTGATCAAGTGATCCACGGCCGGTCGCGACGGCCGACGAAAGGAGGTTGCATCCAGATCATCATGAACGTGTCATCTTGGTTTTGCACACTTACGAGGAGGGACGTGAAGTTATGAAAACAACGAATCACAAGCACGTCGCTTTGGTCATGGTCTTGTTTGGGCTGACCGTGGCCCTTGCGAGCGTCAGCGCCAACGCCACACCCGATCCCATCGGCGTCGTGATCTATGAGCGGGTCTTCAACGACTGCCCGACTTCGACTCTCACGACCGAGAACATGTACCCGGCGCTGGTGGCCATCGAGGATGAACATCTGGACTGCGGCGGGTTCGCCAACCTGCACGCCTGGCGGTTCTCGACGGACAACATCGACGCGGCGGTGTTCAACAACAACAGCGCGTACACGATGTGCGCCATCCTGACGATCAGCGGGGAGGGGGACGGAGAGGCCGGCCTTTCGGTCTCGCCCTGGTGGTCTCCGCTGGTCGACGGCCGGTTCAACGTCAGGACGACGGACGGCGAGGTCGCCTGCTTCGGCGGCCGCCTGCCGTTCTATTCCTTCACGGCTGCCAATGGCGTCCACTACATGAAGGGCGACGCCATCCGGCTGAGCCTGCTCTACCATCCTCACGGACTGTCCATGGCCGATCCGGCGACCATCACCTACGAGCTGGTCTACGAAAATTACTCCTACTCCAGCGGCCCGCTGCCGTTCGATGAGGGCAATCCGGCCGAGGATCCCCCGTACGGCCTCTGGGGCATGCTGAACGACGGACGCGTGGGTGGCTACATGCAGGCCTTCCTGCAGGCCGGCAACTACGACGCCGGGCTGCGGGTGGAGTGGAGCGCCATCTGCTTCCAGAACCTCGACGCGGTCGGGACCGAGCCGGCCACCTGGGGTAACGTGAAGGCGATGTACAAGTAATCCGTCAGGCCGCTGTTCCGGGATTTCGACCCGGAGCGGCCCCGCCAGATGGAGAGACGGGAAAGGCCGCAGGGGTATCTCACCCCTGCGGCTTTCCTTGGGACACACGCCCCCTATCCAATCTCT
>Ga0315542_1000731_pt1 | contig 20824 bp, 15 predicted proteins | sample SalMarSW160120MG_FD_202541 | JGI IMG/M metagenome (GOLD analysis project Ga0315542, IMG submission 202541) | Salt marsh sediment microbial communities from the Plum Island Ecosystem LTER, Massachusetts, United States - Salt Marsh Sediment SW1601-20 ... | reverse complement strand
CCGAGGTGGTCGGAGCGGCCGAAGGCCCAGTGGAACCCCGCCTTCTCGTCCTCCAGTACCTGTCCCGTCACCTCGGCACGGTCGTTGACCCCGAAGGCGACCTCGGCGATGTTGGCCCGGGCCGGATCCGAGTCGAAGAACGTGGCGTACTCCTGCGCCGCGGCGCTGTCTCCCTCCACCACCTGGATCGAGTTGGCCACCACGTGGAAGAGAATGATCTCGTCGTCCGTCGCCACCGGAATGGTGCCGGCCGTCCAGGTGGGCACGTCCTCGAACTCGCCCTCATAGGGCACGATGAAGGTCTCACCCGACGGCAGGTTGATCACCGGGTCCCCCTCCTTGAAACGGGGGAGGAAGCCGTCGTCCACCTCCACCCCGCGATGGCGCAGGTCGAACCAGCAGCGGTGGCCGGTGGAGAAGAGGACGTCGAGGAGGGCAGCGCCCCGCATGACCTTGGCGATGGCCTGGCAACGGGCGGCGACCTTGCTGTAGTCCGCCGCCAGGGAGGTCTGCTCCATGCGCTCCTCCACCCCGGGCATGGAGGCGGCGCGGAAGTCGTCATGGTCGCGGGCGAAGGTGCTCAGGGGGGCGGTGGCGGAGAACTCGGTCATGGCGATGACGAGGGTGGAGCCGGACAGGACCTCGGCCAGATCCACTTCCTCGTCGCCCAGACGTCCCTTGGGGGGCAGGTCCGCGTTGTTGGCGCCGCTGGCCTCGAAGGTGAGCAGCGGTCGCACCTCGAAGCCGCGGTCTTCGCCGAGCTCCCCCAGGGCGTTGCGCCACCGCTCCGCCATCTGGCGGCGGCTGCGCCACTCCTCGTTGTCCGCGATCCGGTCGTGGGGGAGGTCGATCATCACCGTTGCCACCTCGCCCGCCTGGGGGTCGAAGACGTCGCTGAAGAGCTTCTCGAGATCGAGCATGTCGTGCCTCCACGTTCCAGCGGTTCGGGTCGTCAGCGAGAGCGGCCGCGAGCGTGACCTCTCGTGCACCGTCTGCAGACTGCACAGTGCCTGCCGCGGGCCCGCTGCGGCGGAGCCCGATTGTACTCTGGATCGGGAGTTGCGCTATCCTCTGCCGCCATGAGTGCGAGTGAGATCACTGCAGCCGTGGTGGGAGTCGGACACCTGGGCCGTCACCACGTCCGCCTGCTGGCGGACATGGAGGGAGTGCGCTTCCTGGGCGCTTACGACAACGACCGTGGGCGCCTCTCCGAGATCGCCGGCGAGCACGGGGTGCCCGCCCTGAGCTCGGTGGAGGAGGCGGCGGCCGCGCAGATGGTGGTGGTGGCCACGCCGACCGTCAACCACTGCGCGACCGCCGGGACGCTGCTCGAGCGTGGCTGTCACGTGCTGGTGGAGAAGCCGATCACCGCCACGGTCGAGGAGGCCGACCAGCTCATCGCGCTGGCCGCCGACGCGCAGCGGGTGCTGGCGGTGGGCCACGTGGAGTACCACAACCCCGCGGTGCAGTCGGCCCTCCACGTGGCGCGGGAGGTGCGTTACCTCGAGGCGCAACGGTTGTCTCCCTTTACCTCCCGTTCCGTTGACGTGGACGTGGTCCTGGACCTGATGATCCACGACCTCCAGATCACCCTGGCCGTGGCCGGCGCCGTCCCCACGGAGATCCGTGCGGTGGGTGTGCCGGTGCTCACCGACAAGGTCGACCTCTGCCACGCGTGGATCGAGTTCGGCGGCGGCCTGGTCGCCAACCTCACCGCGAGCCGGGTGTCCGCGGAGCGGGTGCGCAAGCTGCGCCTGTTCGCACGGGACGCCTACTTCTCCATCGACTATGCGGAGCAGAGCGTGTCGGCGGCTCGCCTGGAGCGGGTGCCCCCCCAGCCGCGGATCGTGCCCCAGGAGATCCGGGTGGATCGCCGGGAGCCGCTGCGGGCGGAGCTCGAGGGCTTCGTCGCCGCCTGTCGCGGAGACGGCGGCGTCGTCGTCGACGGTCGCACCGCCCGCGACGCCCTGGCCGCGGCCATCCGCATTCGGGAGTCGGTGGAAGCCCGCTGAGGACCTCCCCGGCCGCGCCACGGGGCGGCCCGTCGGTGGGGTTGGGCGCGGGGATCAGGGCGAGCGGCGCAGCATGACCAGGGTGCGGTCGTCGGCGAAGGCCACCCCCTCCACGAAGCGGTCCAGTGCGGCGTTCAGGACCGCGGCGAGCTCGCCGAGAGGCAGGTGGCTGTCGGCGCGGCACAGAGACTCGAGCCGCTCGAGCTCGAACTCGTCGTCTGCCGGGTTGACCGCCTCCGTGTAGCCGTCAGTGTAGAGCACCAGGGTGTCGCCTCGGCCAAGCTCCATCTCGACGCCGCGGTACTCGGCGACGGACAGCAGACCCAGGGGGGGGCCGGTGCCCTCGAGGTGCTCCACCCTGCCGTCGGCGCGCAGGAGGAGGGCGGGGTTGTGGCCGGCGTTGGCAAAACGGAGGCGTCCCGTGGCCGACTCCACCACCACCAGCAGGGCCGTGGCGAAGCGCTCGGGGGGCGTGCGGCGGAAGAGGCGCGTGGAGACTTGGAGGAAGATCTGCTCCGGCGGGAGGCCATTCTCGATCGCCGGCGCGGTCAGAGCCTCCAGATAGGCGGTGAGGAGCGAGGCGGCGATGCCCTTGCCGGAGACGTCGGCGATGAGGAGTGCACACTCGCCGCCCGCTCGGCGCTCGGTGACCTCGAAGTAGTCGCCGGACACCCCCTGCGAGGGAAGGTTGGCGCCGTACAGCTCGTAGCCCGGGATGGTGGGGAGCTGGTCGGGGATGAGAGCGTTCTGGATCACGCGGGCCAGCGCGACCTCCCTCTCCAGGCGGCGCCGCTCCGCCGCCTCCTCGGCCAAGGCGAGGTTGCGGATGCGCAACGCGGCCACCGAGGCCAGCGAGCTCAGCAGCTCCATGTCGTCCTCGTTGAACACCCGGACCCGGGCGCTGGAGCCGAGAACGATCATGCCCAGCGTGCCGGTCGGGTCGGCGAGAGGTGCCGCCAGCAGGCTGCGGATCCCGGCGGCGATGAGGCTCTCTGCGTCGGCGAAGCGGCGGTCGACCTCGAGATCGTGCACCAGGGCGGCCATGCCCCGCTCCACCACCTCGGCGGTGAGCTTCTGGGAGACGACGAAGTCGTCCTGAGCCGCTGTCGTGCGGCCGGCCACCCGCTCCAGGCTCCCGTCCCGACCCTTGAGGAAGATGGCCGCCTGCTCCGGCCGGAGGTGATTGAAGACCCGGTCCAGAATGGTGTCGAGGAGGTCGTCGCGGGTGATGGAGGTGGCGAGGGTACGGTGGACGTCGTTCAGGATCGCCAACCTCTCGGCGTGCCTTCGCATCTGCTCGGGGTCCGTGGGCCGGTCGGGATCCGGAAGACGGCTGGTGGAGTCGACGAGGTCGCTGGCCCGGCGGAGCAGGGAGCCGGACTGCCCCGTGTGGGGCACGGCCGGTGAGCCCTCCGGCGGTCGATCCAGGAGCCTCAGGATGCTCGCCGACACGGACACCACGTCGCCAGCCGCCACGGGAGTGGGCGCGTCGATGCGGCGGCCGTTGACGAATGTCCCGTTGCGGGAGCCCAGGTCCTCCACCAGCCAGCCGTCTGCCGTGTGGACGAAGCGGGCATGGCGCCGCGAGAGGTACCGATCCGCCACCGTGAGGTCGGCGCTCTTGGAGCGCCCGATGACCACCTCGTCGCGATCCAGGTCGCGCTGAAGGGGGTCGCCATCCGCCGGCGTCACGTGCAACGAGAGCATGTGTACGACGAGTATGACAGGAGGGGGACCGGTGACACAAGGAGGCCACTCGTGTCCGCGGCAGTGCTCTGAGTTGAGAATCGGTCGGTGAGGGACGAGAATCTGCGTGGAGGACGCGCCCGTCGGAGTGTTGTGACCGAGGGAGCGCCGGCAGAGACTGGGGGAAGCCATGGCTGGACTGGACTCGTTCGAGGGCATCGGTGCGGTGGTGACGGGAGCGTCCAGCGGCATCGGCCGACTCCTGGCCGAGCGTCTCGCCGCCTCAGGGGCGAAGGTGGCCCTGGTGGCGCGGCGGCGGCAGCGGCTGGAGGAGGTGGCGGCGCAGATCTCCGATGCCGGCGGCGCGGCCGTTGTCCTGCCCTGTGACGTGGGCGATCGCGACCAGGTGCTGGAGACGGCGGAACGGGCCCGAGCCCAGCTCGGAGCGGTGGACCTGCTGGTCAACAACGCGGGCTACGGCCGTCACCGCTCTTTCCTGGAGTGGGACCTCCAGGACATGGAGCGGATGTTCGCGGTGAACTTCCTGGGCGCCCTGGCCTTCACCAAGGCGCTGCTGCCGCACATGGTGGCGCGGCGCCGCGGCTGGCTGGTCTTCATCTCGTCGGTGGCTGGCCGCATCGCGCCGCCCCTGGAGACCGCGTATGCGGCCTCGAAGTTCGCCATGACCGGGCTCGCGTCCGCCCTGTCCCTGGAGGTGGAGAGCGCGGGAGTGCACGTGCTGACGGTCTATCCCGGGGTCATCCGCACACCCTTCTTCGACGCCGAGGCCATGCGCCGTCTCCCGGCGGTGGCGAAGCGCCGGATGGTGGAGCCGGAGCCTCTGGTGGACGCGATTCTCGAGGCGCTACGGGCCGGCCGGAGGGAGCTCACGTTTCCCCGTTGGATCGCCGCGGCGTATCCCGCACAGGCCCTGGCTCCTCGGTTCTTCCGGCGCCAGCTGAAGCGCGTCACCAAGCCTGACGACAACCCGTGATTCAGGTTCAGCCGGTAAACGGAGGACCGCCTCGGCGACAGCGGCGGCGATCAGCGCAGGTCGGGGAGGCCAAAGAGGGTGTCGGGCACGCCGTCTCGATTCGTAAGCTCGCACATCGTTTCATTCGAAAGCGTGCCCGGCACCCACTCTGGCCCCCTCGAAGCGAAAGCCGAGAATTCAAAATTTGGTGGGGGTGGTGGGGTAGGTCCGCCCCTTCCAGCGCGAGCGGACACCGGAGTGGAAGCGCCGCGCGGAGTCCACCGTCATGGCCAGATAGAGGATGCCCGCCGCCGGCAGGAGCAGCGCCCACAGAGGCGACAGACGGTAGTAGTGGAGGGTCGGCAGGTAGGTGACGATCATGGCGGCCAGGGCGGTCACAGCGAGGGCGCGGGTTGCGGCGCCGGGTGCCCCCAGCCCCACCAGTGGCAGCCAGAACGCCCACGACAGGGCGAGCACGCATCCCGCCAGGAGCGCCGGCGAGGTGCGGAGCTGGGTGTAGGCGGTACGGGCCACCATCTCCCACACCGATCCCAGGCTCCGGTAGGGACGGTGGCTCCAGACGGACCGGCTGAGACCGATCCAGGTGGTGAAGCCGGCCCCCTTGAGGCGGGCCGCCAGGGCGCAGTCGTCGATGAGCTCGTCCCTGAGAGAAGCGAAGGCGTCGACGGCGTGCAACGCTTCGGTGGAGACCAGCACGCAGCCGCCGGCGGCGGCTGCGACGCCGGAGCGGGGCGAGTTGGCGAGGCGGAAGGGGTAGAGCAGCTTGAAGAAGTAGATGAAGGCGGGCAGCAGGAGCTTCTCCCAGAAGCCCGTCATGCTCAGGGTCGCCATGAGGGAGAGCATGTGCAGCCGACCACCACGGAGCCGGTGGAGCATGACGGGCAGGATCCCAGGCTCGAGCTCGATGTCCGCGTCCAGGAGCAACGTGTAGGGGCTGCGGACCTCAGCGAGGCCCTGCTCCAGGGCCCACATCTTGCCGCTCCAGCCGGCCGGAAGCTCCCGCCCCGCCACGACCTCGAGGTGCTCCAGGCCGCTGGACCGGGCCGCATCGGCGGTGTCGTCGGTCGAGCGGTCGTCGATGACCACGACGCGCAGCCCGGCGCCCTGGCGTGCGAGACTCCGCAGGGTCCCGGGGATGGTTGCGGCCTCGTCCCGGGCCGGGATCAGGGCGGTGACCTCGCCGAGGTCGACCTCGGCGGTCCCGTCTCCCCTCGCCTCCAGCCGCTCGCGGGTGCTCCACGGCCTGAAGGGCAGGAGCAGGATCGCGACCCAGATCAGCGCCCCTGGGGCGGTGACTGCGAGCCAGAGCGTGTCGTTCATGCCCCGGCGGGGTGCGGTCAGCCGGTCTGGCGCACCGGCAGCTCGTGCTCGTCCCGGTAGTCGTCCAGATAGGTGAGGGGCGGATCGGGCACCATGGGCCCCTCGGTCATGGGGCCGCGCCGGGAAACGCGCCAGGCCTTGAGGGGATGCAGGAAGGTGTCGCGGACCGCCGTTCCTTCGTACCCGCAGTGGGCCATGCAGTTGTCGCACTTGGGGTTGCGGCCGGAGCCGTAGCGATCCCAGGGTGTGGTCTCCATGAGCTCCGCGAAGGTCTCTGCGTAGCCTTCGTCCACCAGCAGGTAACACGGCTTCTGCCAGCCGAACACGTTGTAGGTGGGGTTCGACCAGGGGGTGCAGCGGTAGTCCTGGTTGCCCGCCAGGAAGTCCAGGAAGAGGCTGGACTGGTTGAAGCGCCACGGCCGGCGACGGGTCGAGCCGCGCTTGAAGATCTCCCGGAACAGCTCCTTGGACTGGCGCCGGGTCATGAACACGTCCTGACGCGGGGCGCGACTGTAGCTGTACCCGGGGGAGATGGTGATGCCCTCCACCCCCATCATCATCACGTCGTCGAAGAAGGCGGCGGTCACGTCGGGATCGGCGCCCACGAACAGGGTGCAGTTGATGGTGACCCGGAAGCCGCGGTCCAGTGCGAGCTGGATGGCGCGGACCGCGCGGTCGTACACCCCTTCCTGGCAGACCGAGGCGTCGTGGTGCTCCCGGTCTCCGTCGAGGTGGATGGACCAGGTGAAGTAGGGGGACGGCTTGTAGTGGTCGATCTTGCGCGGCAGGAGGAGGGAGTTGGTGCACAGGTAGACGAACTTCTTGCGTGCGATGATCCCTTCCACGATCTGCGGCAGCTCGTTGTGGATGAGCGGCTCGCCGCCGGCGATGGAAACCACCGGGGCCCCGCACTCGTCCACTGCCGTCAGGGCGTCGTCGACGCTGACACGGCGGCTGAGGACGTCCTGGGGATAGGCGATCTTGCCGCACCCGGCGCAGGCCAGGTTGCACTGGAACAGAGGCTCGAGCATCAGGACCAGGGGGTAGCGCTCCCGACCCGCCAAGCGCTGCTTGAGCAGGTAGGAGCCGACCCGGAGCTGTTGGATCAATGGAACGCCCATCATGAACCTTTCTCGTCCGCCAGGATCTCGCCCAGACGCTGCCGCAGCCGCGGCCACTCCAGTTTGAACCAGGGGGTGAAGGCGTCGGGTTCGGTCGCGAGCTCGCCGTCGAGGGCCGCGGGAGTGATCCAGCGCCACTGGGCGACCTCGGACAAGTTCGGCCGCACCTCGTCGGTGCTGATGCCTGCGTACACCGAGCACAGCTCGCGCTCCGAGCCCTCGTCCTGGAAGCGGGCGTGGTACTTGAACTTGAAAAGATAGCGAAGCGTGGCGCCCATGCCCAGCTCCTGACGGAGCCGGCGGTGGGTCGCCTCCTCCATGGACTCCCCTGCTCGGGGATGGCTGCAGCAGCTGTTGGACCAGTAGGACGGCCACAGCCGCTTGTCCCGGCTGCGCCGTTGCAGGAGCAGCTCGCCTCGCGGGTTGAACACGAACAGCGAAAACGCCCGGTGGAGCACCCCGTCTCCATCGTGACAGGCGCCTTTGGCCAGGGTCCCCACCTCGCGGTCGTCGTCGTCCACGAGGATGAGGGGCTCCCGATCCGAGGACACGATCTTGCGGGTCGCCTCGGCGATGGGCTCAGCCAATCTGGACCTCCATGGCCTGGTAGCCGGCGTCCTGGATGGCGCGCACGACCTCGCTCCCGCCGTCGGGACAGAGGGCGATCATGGACCCGCCGCCACCGCCTCCCGTGAGCTTGGCACCGAGGGCGCCGTGCTCGCGGGCGATCTGGATCAGCTCCTCCAGCTCGCGGCTGGACACCTGGAGCCCGTTCAACAGCCCCTGGCACACGTTCATCAGGTCGCCGAGCCGCTCCAGGTCGTAACGCCGGAGTGCGTCCAGGGCCTGCACGGTGAGGGCGTCGATGCCTTTGAACATCCGGTCGTATACGGGACGGTAGCGGGTCCACGCCTCCCGCACCCGCGCCACCATCTTGGCGGTGAGGCTCTCCACCCCGGTCATGCCGATCACGAAGTTGATCGGCTTCTCCACGTGGAGCTCCTCGATCTCCGCCGGCGAGCCCGCCCGATAGAGCAGCATCTGCCCGTAGGTCGCCACGGTGTTGTCGATGCCGGACGGGGTGCCGTGCGCCACCTGCTCGCAACGAAACGCGAGGTCGTTGACCTCCTCGTCCACGAGGCCGAGGGTGAAGTGCTGGTTGAGGGCCCGGATGATGGCCACGGCGACGGCGGCTGAGCCGCCCAGGCCCATGGCCCGGGGCAGCTCGGGATACACCTCGATGCGCATGGAGCGGTCGGCCAGCCCGAGCTCTTCCAGGATCAGGCCGGCGGGTTCCTCGTAGGACTGCCGCTTGGAGGGCTCGCGGTGCATCAGCTGCTCCACACCCCAGCGGGGGACCACCAGCCAGATCCCGTCGTTGGCATCCATGACCCGAGCCCGCACCGCCAGGGGCACGGGCGCGGCGATGGCGCGGCTGCCGTAGACCACCGCGTGCTCGCCGAGGAGGATGATCTTGCCGTGACCGGCGGCCATTTGCGAGGTCTCCCCCGCAGCCTGCAGTCCCGACAGGGGACGTGCCTGGGCGGTGACCTCGCGGACGAGCTCGCGCGCCTTCCAGATCTTGATCTCGCCGGAAGCCACCAGCCGCTCCACAACGGTATCGAAGATCTCCGGCGTCGCACCGGCCGCGGAGGCGACGCTGCGTGCGTGCAGGGTCATATGCCCCTGCTGGATGCCTTCCGTGGCCAGCGCCCTGAGGGCGGCGAAGTTCTGGGTGAGGCCCACGGCCCCCATGACCTCGGCCAGCTCCCGCGCCGACTCCACTTTGAGCAGGCGAAGGTTGAGGGCGACGGTGGGGTTGGACTGCAGGGGCCCTCCCACGATGCCGACCTTGACGGGCATCTCGATGGAGCCCTCGAGGGCGCCGTCGGACGCCTTGCTCCAGCGGGTGAGGGCGGTGTAGTGGCTGCCCCGGGCCGCGTAGGCGTGGGCGCCGGCCTCGAGGGCCCGCCAGTCGTTGCCGGTGGCCAGGGCCAGGGCGTCGACGCCGTTCATGATCCCCTTGTTGTGGGTCGCCGCCCGATAGGGGTCGATGGCGGCGAACTGGCTGGCGATAATGATGCCGTCACGTACCTGCTCGCCGTCGTAGCCGTTGCTGGTCAGGTTCTCCACGGGGATCTTCACCCGGGCGCGGGCCAGGGAGCGGTCCGTCAGGTTGGACATGATGCGCAGGAAGACCTTGCCCCCGGACAGGCTCTCCACGAAGGACGCGACGCCCTCGCACATGGTGTTGACCAGGTTGGCGCCCATGGCGTCGCAGGTGTTGACGAGGAGGTGGACGACCAGCATCTCCGGGCTGTCGTTGCCGGAGGGGTGAAGGATCACCTCGAGCTCGGTGGCCCCTCCTCCCCGTGCCACCAGACGCGGGTGCATGCTGTTGGCCAGGTTGAGGACCTCGTCCTTGCGTTGCAGGAGTCGGCGGCGGGCCGCCGTGGGCTGAGGCACGTCCACGAGCTGGATCTGGCCGATGAGCAGGGGCTCGGTGCTCTCGGCGTGGAAGCCACCGCTGGCGCGCGCGATCTTGGCCCCGTAGCTGAGGGCCGCCACGATGGACGGTTCCTCCACCGCGAGGGGGACGACGTAATCCTTGCCGTTGACCAGGAAGTTGAGCGCCAACCCCACGGGGAGGCCCATGACGCCGACCACGTTCTCGATCATGGCGTCGGCGCCGGTCAGCGTCAGCACATGCTCGCCGTTGAGAAGCGCGCGGGAGTCCTCCGGCGAAATGAGGCCCCTCTCGCGTACGGCACGCACGCGCTCGGGGATCGAGAGCTTGTGGAACCCGGGGATACAGGAGTCAGTCACTGGCCACTCTCCGTCAATGATTGTCGCTGCTCGCATGCGGCGCCGCGCCAAAGACGCCGACCTTCCCACGGGAAGGACAAGCCAATGGCAGCCCGCGGGCCGCGAGGCGAAAGAGCGCCGACAGCGCCATATTACTCCGGATGACGGCGTTGGTGGTCCCGATGATCCCCATGACGGTACGGCGCGACACCTTCACGTCCTCTCCCGACGTGAAACCCGGCCGGCGATGGATGTTCTGCAGGGTGAGCACGGCCAGCCCGATCGCCCACGTCAGGAATCGCCGAATTCCGGTCTCGCTGCGCGGAATCAGAAGCGTGTAGCGGAGGGCATCGCGGAGGTTCGCGTGCGCCACGCCGATCAGCCGGTCCATGCCGGCTGCAAACGCCGGATCGTCGCCGTCGGTGGCCAGCCGGTCGAGGTCGAAGCCTTCCTCGGCGAACACGTCGCGTGGCAGCCAGCAGGCGCCCTGCTCGAGATCCTCGAACGCGTCCTTGAGGATGTTGGTCAGCTGGAGGCCCTGTCCGAACTGCACCGCCCGCTCCATGAGTGCGGCGTGCCGTCGCTGGATCAGCGGGGAGTGGGCGCAGAACAGATCGGTCAGCATCTCGCCGACGACCCCGGCCACGAAGTAGCAGTAGCGCTCGAGATCGGCGAGCGTCGCGAGGCCCCGGACGTTGCGATTCCGCTCGAACTGGGCCATGCCGCCGCTCATGATGGACACGCAGCGGCGGATGGCGGCGCGCTGGCGACCGCCGAGGCGATAGGTCACCCGGACCACCCGCGGGCTCGAGGCGATGAGCTCTCGTTCCGCGGGGAGTGCCTCGTCGAACAACCGCTGGGACGTGGACGCCGCCAGGGCGTCGATCCCATCGCCACCGGACAGCGCAGAGACCAGGGAGCGGTGATACTGCTCCTTCTGGTGGACCTCGAGGAGCGGGTCGTCCTCGATGGTGTCCGCGATGCGGCAGAGCAGGTACGCGTTGCTGACAGCGAGCTTGAGGTCGTCGGGAAGCTGGGGGATGGTGAGGGCGAAGGTCCGCGAGACACCGGGCAGGATCCGCTCCTGAAACTGCTCATCATCCAGCCACGGGTGAATCCCGGGATCGTCCTCTCGCGCGACCAGTCGAGCTGCTGCCTCCGCCATGGGTCCTCCGTGTGCTACCGCATCATCATGTCGGCAAGCGATCGTGCCTCCGTTTTCCACTCCTGGCGCGCCAACCGCGTCCCTCTACAGTGTTGAACGCGCCGCGAAGCCGTGCCTCTTCCGTTCGTCCCACGATTCGAAGCTCACAACCGACGACCCTTGGCGGTCAACGTGCTGCCTTTTCTCACTATTCCTCTACAAGCTGGCCATGGTGGTCCGCCTCAGGTGCCGGTGGGAGACGTGAGCCGGCAGCCCGTCGCGGTCAGGGACAGGTCCATGATCTCGAGGCCGGCGGCTCGGATGTCGCGACCGAAGGCGGCGGCTGCATCCGGATCGTTGGTGAGGGCGATGCCGAGGTCGCCGCCCCCCGCTCCGCTCGGCTTGTAGGTCGCACCGGACGCGAGGGCGACCCGGCGCGCCATCCGGTGCTCCGCGGAGAGGATAGGCAGTCCGGCTGCCTCCTCCAGGTCGTTCAAGCCGTCCCAGTAGGCGTCCACAGCCCCCAGGACGGCGCTGGCACTGCGCAGGTGGACGGCCTCGACTGCGGCTCCGGAGACTGTCCCCAGCCGCGCGAGCGCGGCCTCGACCCGGCCCGAGTCCCGACCCAGGCAGTGCTCCAGGTGCTCGAGGAAGTCGCCGGTGTCCGCGGAGCGTCCGGTCCACACGAACACCATCTGCAGCTCGTCGGGCAGGACGGTGGGCTCCGCCGCCGCCACGTCGCCCCGTTCTCCCAGGCGATACTCGACCACGCCGCCCAACAGGGAGGCGGCAACGTCGATGCCGCTGCCGCGTCCGCCGTGGGCCTCGCGATGCAGCTCCACCAGCACCTGCAACCAGTCGAGACGACCCCTGGGAGGCGGGCTGCCGCTCCACGACGCGAGCGCCGATGCCAGCGCCACGGTGAGCGCTGCGCTCGAGCCGAGGCCGAGCTTGTGCCGGCCCGTTCCATCCTCGGCGAAGAAGGCGCGGGTGTCGAGCTCGGCCGCGAAGGGAAGCAGCCTCGCGCCGAGCAGGCCGTACCTGGCCGCTGCGGGGAGCAGGCTCTCCACCAGGGGGAGGTGGGTGGACGGGTCGCGCCACGAGGCGGAGCCGTCGCCGGCGATCGTCAGCTCCCGGGGCTGCGACTGGAGGCCCGGGGCCGTGACCGTCGAACGCCCGTCCTCCGACGAGTGGAGACGGACCCGGGCCCGCCGGTCCACGGCCATGACCAGGGCGGGGTGGCCGAAGAGGACGGCGTACTCGCCCACGAGCACCAGCTTGCCGGGGGCCGAGCACTCCACCATCATGGCGCGTCGTCCGTGACCCGGGCACCGCCGCCCAGTCCGGCCGTGAGCACGGACAGCACGCCCGGCACCGCGGTCAGCGCCTCCTCCACCCGGCCGGCGGCTCCGGGCAGGCACACCGCCTTGACCTGGGGACCGGCATCAACGGTGAAGAACACCGGCACGCCGTCTGCTCGGAGCTTTCGGATCACGTGCAGACAGGCCACGGTGGTCCCGTTCCAGTACAGCAGCGCCGGTGAGGAGGAGAGCATCACGGCATGCATCTTCAGGCAGCTGCGCTCGCTCACCTCCGTCAGGGCCCAAAAGTCCCGCTCCAGCACCGCGGCGCGCGCCGCGGACAGGTCGTCGCCAGCGCCCGACACCCACGCCGGATAGAAGGGTGAGGTGGCCGCGCTCGAGGCCATGCCCCCCGACGACCCCACCTCCTTCTCCTCCAGCGCCGTCACCGCCACGATCACCTCCAGGGGCCAGGCGTCGGGAGCTGCGAGCTGCACGACGTGGGTGGTCCGAGCCGCCTCGTCGAGGGCCAGCTCGACGAAGCCTCCGGCCAGGGAACGCGCCGCCGACCCGGAGGCCCGGCGGGCGAAATCGGCGAGGGTGGATGGGTCGAGGTGGGCCTCCAGAGCTCGATCCGCCGCCACCACGAGGGCGGCGAAACCGGACGCCGACGATGCCAGGCCGGCGGCGGTTGGGAAGCTGTTGCTGCTCGACACCTCGGCCCTCCAGGAGACTCCGGCGCGCTCCCGAACCAGGTCGAGGCAGCGTGTCACCCGCCCCTGGCCGCGGCGGTCGAGCTTCCCGTCGAGCGCGAAGCGATCCTCGTCGAGGTCCCCGTCGAACCGCACGCGCGTGGTGGTCGTGAGGGTGTCGAGGGTGACGGACAGCGATCCCATGGCGGGCAGGTTGAGGTCAGCGTCCAGCTTGCCCCAGTACTTGACGAGGGCGATGTTGGGGTGAGCGACGGCGGTGGCCTGCACGGTTTTGACTCCAAGAGCTCACAGACTAGCCGAACCGGCGGCGTCTGTCGCGATGTGGGGAACCTCACCGAGCGCCAGGTCGGGACCGGCTCGCCGCCAGAGCTCGCGCATGGCCCTCCGCGCGCGGCGGTAGGAGCGCGCCAGCTCCAGGAGGAGCCTCCACTCCTCGGGGTGCGTGAGGAGGTCGCGCCACATTCCGGCGGGCCGCAGTCGGCCCGCGCTGTCCAGGGCGCGAGTTACGGACGTGGGCAGCGCCGAGGCGACGTCGTCGAGCACCACGCGCACCACCAGGAACGGCAGGCCGGCGGCGGCCGCCGCCGCCGCCACGGCCGAGCTCTCCATGTCGGCTGCCACCGCCCCTGTCCTTGCCCCGAGATCCGTCTTGGCGGCCACGGTCTCCAGCAGGAGGGAAGCGTGGACCAGGGGCCCGGTGCTCACCGTGACGTGCTCGTCCAGACGATCCAACAACCTGCGCTGCCAGTCGTGGTCGACCTCGTAGATCTCGCTCCCACTGCAGAGGACCTGTCGCGGCAGGACCACGGTGCCGGCGCCGAGGGCGGCCTGGAGGCCGGCTGCGGTGCCCCAGCTCGCCAGGGCCGTGGCGCCTCCGGCGAGGAGCCGATGGGCGGCTTCACGGGCACGGCGGCTGCCGGCGCCGCAAACCTCCACCGCCGGACCCAGACGGCCGTCGATGACGCCGAGCCAGCCGCGCTCCACGGGCAGGGCGGTGACGATGCCGAGCATGCCTGCCCTCCCGCGCCGGGATCAGGCGGTGCCCTGGTGGTGATCGGCGGCGAGGTTGTTGAAACGAGCCAGTGCCCACAGTGGGAAGTAGGCGCAGTAGCCGTGGTACCTGAGGTAGAAGACACGGGGGAAGCCCGGTGCGGTGAACGAAGGGTGGTGCCAGAGGCCGTCGTCACCCTGGGTGCGCAGGAGGTAGCGAACGCCACGCCGCACCGGCGCGGAATGGGCCCGCCCTGCCGCCATCAGTCCCAACAACGCCCACGCGGTCTGGTAGGGCGTGCTCTCATCCTCCGCGGGGCTGTGGTCCGGGTCGAAGTAGCTGTCGTTGTGCTCGCCCCAGCCGCCGTCGGCGTGCTGCACGGAGACCAGCCAATCTGCGCCTCGCTGGATCCGCTCCTCATCCTCCGGGCCCCCGGCCTGGGCCAGAGCGATGAGCGCGGACCAGGTCCCGTAGATGTAGTTGGAGCCCCATCGTCCGAACCATGAGCCGTTGGCCTCTTGCTCGTCCCGGAGGAACGCCAGCGCTCGCTGCAGGACCTCCCGATCCTGGCTCCGGTCGAGGAGGCCGAGGAGCGTGACGCAGCGCGCGGACACGTCGCTGGTGGGCGGGTCCAGGAGGGCGTCGTGGTCGGCGAAGGGGATCTCGTTGAGGCAGGTGTGCGTGTTGTCGGAGTCGAAGGCCGCGAAGCCGCCGTTTGCCGACTGCATGCCCCGGATCCAATCGGCGCCGAGGTGGACCGACTCCGCGAAGTGCCCGGGGTCGAACGACTGCATGGCCCACGCTACCACCGCGGTGTCGTCCAGGTCCGGGTAGTACGCGTTCTCGAACTGGAAGGCCCAGCCACCGCCCGCGAGGTCCGGATGGTTCCAGCGCCAGTCACCGGGATCGTCCACGAGCTGTCGGACGCGGAGCCACTCGAGGGCGCGCCGCAACGGGCGCCGGGCCTGGTTTCCTCCGTCGGCGCTCTCCAGCAGAGCCAGGCAGGCCAGGCCCGTGTCCCACACCGGGGACACGCAGGGCTGGACCCATGCCTCTTCGCCGTCGTCGACGATGAGATCGTCGATGGCGCGGCGCTGGGTGGTCACCAGTGGGTGGTCCCTGCCGTGGCCCTCGAGCTGGAGGGCCAGATAGGCATTGACCATGGCGGGGAAGATGGCACCGAGCCCGCCTTCGCCGCGGCAACGCTCGGACATCCACTCCGTGGCGCGGGCGAGTGCCCGGCGTCGCAGGCGGCGGGGGATCATCCACTCGAGCCGGCGTCCCACCCGTTCGGCGGCGAGGATCACCCGGTTGAGCTTCGACCGCACCGGGAAGTAGTGACGCTCGCGCTCCGGCGAAATGGTGAAGAGCTCCTGCACGTCCACCCGGCGCGGGTTCGCGGCCGCCGGCTTGTGGGCATAGAGCACCAGCAGGGGTACGATGACGGTCCGCGACCAGTACGAGACCTTGGACAGGTGGAAAGGGAACCAGGGTGGCAGGAGCATGAGCTCGGGTGGCATGAATGGCACGGCCCGCCACGGCACCTGCTCGAAGAGGGCCAGGGTGATCCGGGTGAAGACGTTGGCACGGGCCGCTCCCCCGGCGGCCAGGACCGCGCGCCGCGCCCGGCGCATGTGCTCGGCCTGCGGATCGTCACCGATCAGCTTGAGCGCATAGTAGACCTTGACGGTGCAGCTCAGGTCGAACCCGCCGCCGTCGTACAGGGGCCAGCCGCCGTGCTCCCCCTGGCGCGCCCGCAGATAGGAGCCGATGCGTTTCTCCAGCTCGGGCCGCTCGTCGCCCTCGAAGTGCAGGAGCAGGACGTACTCGGCAGGGATGGTGCAGTCCGCCTCGAGGGGGTAGGACCAGCATCCCTCCGGGAGCTGCTGGGCGAGGAGGGCGGCGTGGGCTCGGGCCGCGGCGCGCGCCACGGGATGGGGCTTGGCCGCATGCTCTAACAGGTCTGATTCTGCGATGGCCATGTGAGGAGCCACTCCCCATTCGAGCGACGTTCTCGGACCACAACGTGCAGGAGCCGTCGATTATGCCAGCGAACGCCAGGTGGCCTTGCGCGTTACGCGAGGTGCGGGTCCAGGAACCGGCGCACCTCGTCGGAGATGCGGTCGGCGTGGGTCACGGGCAGCATGTGGCCGCCGCCCGCGATGGAGACGAGCCGGGCTTCCTGGATCCGGCGGGTCAGGTCCCGGGCGACGCTGTGAGCCACGAGCCGATCAGCGGTCCCGTGCAGGGCGAGCAGGGGAGGCAGCGGGAAGCTGGGGTCGAGATCCTCGGCGCTGTACTCGTGACCTTCCGACCACCAGGTGTGGAGCGCTCCCGGGAGGGCGAGGAGCGCCAGGGTGCGCTCCAGCCAGCCCGGGGGGACGGCGTGCGGGGCGAACGCGGCTGACGCCTCCCGCGCCGCGAGGATGCGGGCGAGACCCGAGTGCAGGATCCAGCGCTGGAGGAGGCGATTCCCAGCCACCGCCGCCCCCGGCGACTCGGCAGGGCCCGCCCATGCGGGGCCCACCGTGGCCACGAGCACCAGGCGCGCCACCCGGTGCGGAGCGGTCAGCGCCGTGAGCTGTGCGATTCCGCCACCGTAGGACCAGCCGACGAGCACGGCCCGCTCCAGCTCGAGGGCATCCAGGAGCGCGAGGAGATCGCGGGCGTTGTCGAACATGCCGAAGTGGGCGCCTGCCGGCCGGCGGCTGGAGTGGCCGTAGCCGAGGCGGTCGAAGCGGATGACCCGGAAGCCGGCCGCGTTCAGTCGCAGCGGCAACGCCCCCCAGTCGTAGGCACTGCCGGGGAGCCCGTGGACCAGCACGACCGGCGGCCCCGATCCCTGGTCGAACACGTTGAGCTCGAGATTGCGGCCGATGGACACCATGCGACCGGGTGGCGGCGGTTCCGGCGGGGCGAAGCCCAACCACCTGCCGACCACCGGGGCTCCGACCGCAGCGGCCACCAGCACGCCTCCGGTGGTGGCGACGAGAGTGGCGGGCCGTGGCGATCCGGACGTGGTGCCCTCCTTGCGGGGCAGCGCGCGAGCTGCATCCGTCGTCCGGACCATTTTACCCTGGTGTGACAGTGGCTATGCACTTTGCTCGGGGTCGAGATCGATGCCGAGACGCCTGGCCTTCCGATACAGGGACTTCCGTTCGATCCCGAGGATCTGGGCGGCGCGGGTGCGATTGCCGCCGGTCCGTCTGAGCACCGCCTCGATGTGTCGCTGCTCCAGCTCCTCCAAGGTGAGATCGTCGCCGATGCCGGGCTCCACCGCGGCCGCCGGAGCCTCCGGCTCCCCCACCACCTGCAGGAGCCTCCGCACCGCGGCGGCGTCGGAGAGCGAGCCGAGATCCACGGCCGCCCGCTGGAGGAGGTTCTCGAGCTCGCGCACGTTACCCGGCCAGGCGTACCCCTGGAGCACGTCCAGCGTGGCCGGTGACGGTCCTGCCAGGCGGGGCTCGCCCAGGTCCTCCTGCAGGCGGCGCCAGAAGTGATCCACCAGCAGTGGAATGTCGCTGACCCTCTGCCTGAGCGGCGGGATCACGATCTCGTAGGCGGCCAGGCGATAGTAGAAGTCCTCCCGGATGACGCCGTCGACCGCCGCGCGGCGAAGGTCGCGATTGGTGGCGGCCACCACCCTGGTGGTGACGTGGAAAGCCGCATTCGATCCGAGCGGCCTCACCTCGCTCTCCTGGAGGAAGCGCAGCAGCTTGACCTGGAGCAGCGGTGGGAGCTCTCCCACCTCGTCCAGGAGCAGGGTGCCGCCCGCCGCCTCCTCGATGGCGCCGCGGTGATCGCGGTCGGCGCCCGTGAAGGCCCCCCGGCGATGACCGAAGAGCTCGCTCTCGAGCAAAGTGTCGGGGATGGCCCCGCAGTTCAACGCCACGAAGGGGCCTTCTGGGGCTGCGCCGTAGCGGTGCAGCGCCCGAGCCACGAGCTCCTTGCCGGTGCCGGTCTCACCGCGTACCAGCACCGGGACGACCAGGGGCGCCACCCTGGCCACGGCCTTGTAGATCTCCACGATGGCGGGATGGTTGCCCACGATCATGGACTCCGGGCCCTCGGGGGCCTTCCCCGTATCCGTGCGCGGCGGGTGGAGGGCTGCCTGCACCCGTCCCACGAACGCGTCGAGGGCGAAAGGCTTTGCCAGGTAGTCGAAGACCCGGGCGGCGGTGGCGGCGGCGACCGTCTCCACCGTGCCCTGGGCTGTCACGAGGATGACCGGTGTCTCCGGGAGGGCGCCGTGGATGTCATCGAGGAGATCGATAGCCGTCGCATCGCCGAGGTAGATGTCGGAGATCACCAGGTGAAACGGTCCGTCGGACAGGCGGGCGAGGAGCTCCCCGGCCGTGGCCGCGGTGACCACCTCCATGCCCTCCTTGCGGAGGGTCAGCGCCATCAGCTCCAGCAGCGCCGGGTCGTCATCAGCTACCAGGATCCGCGGTCCCATGGACCTGCCTCCCTTTCATCGCCTGGGGAAAGCGGACGACGAAGGTGGAGCCTCGACCTTCTTCACTCTGCACCTCGATAGCTCCACCGTGCCAGTCCACCACCTCCTTGACCACCGCCAGGCCCAGGCCGGAGCCCCGTGCGGTCGCTCCCGGCACACGATAGAAACGCTCGAAGAGGTGGGGGAGCGCATCGCTGGGGATGCCGGGGCCCTGGTCGCGGACCTCCAGCGTCGCCGCCGGTCCGCCTTCCACGCCCACCGCCACCACTCCCCCCTCGGGAGAGTACTTGAGGGCGTTGCCGATGAGGTTGTCCACGACCTGCTCCAGGAGCGCCGGGGCCCCGTGGACGTGGGCGGGCCCGGTGGCGTCGATCGCGATCCGCTGGTCGCGCTCGGCGGCCAGCGGGGTGAGCACGGCACAGCGCGACCGAACCAGCTCGGCCAGGTCCACGATGCTGCGTTCGGCTTCGAGCTGGCCGGCGCCCAGTCGCTCCAGCTCCAGGTAGGTGCGCACCATGGCGCCGAGCCGGTCCGCCTCTCCCTGGATCAGGCCGGCCACCCGGCGCAGCTCCTCCTCGGACAGTGCGTATCGCTGCAGCATCGAACCGAAGCCGGCGATGGACGCCAGCGGCGTCTTGAGCTCGTGGGACACCAGGCGCTGCGTCTCCCGGCGGCGACGCTCGAGCTCTCGCTCTACGCTGACGTCGCGCAGCAGGCCGAGGGACCCGCCCTTGACCGCCCGCACCTCGAGGCGCAGAAACCGTCCTCCCCGCTCCACCTCGGTGGGCTGCTCCGAGGTCGCCGCCGCGGCGCCGGCGGCCGCCATGACCTCCGCCAGCGTGGGGTCCCCTCCCCACAGGCGGGTCGTGGCGGCGTTGCCGAGCAGGGTTCGTCCCTCGGGGTCCCACAGCACGACGCCCTCCTCGAGACCTTCCAGGAGGCGACGCCGCAGGTCGCGGTCCCTGGCGAGCTCGTCTTGGAGGCGTTGCACCAGCTGCAGCCGGCCGTGTACACCGTGGGGCAGCCTGCCGGGCCCGGCCTCCTGCTGCTGTGCGAGCAGGGAGGCGAGGATGGTGCCGGTCTCGCGCTGCGCGTCCCGCGACTCCGCCGCTTCGCGGAGCATGATAGAGGCCGCCGCCGCGACGACCAGAGCGACGACGGGCAGCTGCACTCTGCCGATCCACAGGGCGAGCACCGCCGCCGCCGCGAGGACGCCAGCCGTGCTCGCGGGCAGGGTGAGCGTGAGACGGCCGGCCCGGGTGCGGGCCCACTGCACCCCGAGGGCCACGAGGAAGATCAGGGTGACGACGACACCGGAGCCCGGGGAGTGCAGGAGATCGCCGGTGAGGAGCGAGGCGGTGACGGCGGCGTGCATGAGCACCCCGGGCACCGGACGATCGCGGGTGCCCACGGGAAGGAGGAACTGGTCGCCGGCGCCGGCGGCGGAGACGCCCAGCAGCACCGCGCGGCCAGCGGCCCAGTCCGGCGGCGCCGTGCCCTCGAGGAGTGCCGTCGCGCTCACGCTGTGGAGCGTCGCGGGGGAACGGGAGAAGCCGGGTCGCAGCATCTCACCCGACGCGAGGGGATGGTCCCATCCGAGCGCCCGCGCCGCGGCGACCCCGAGCGCCGGCAGCACCAGGCCGTCAGCCTGCTTGGTGGCGCTCACCTTCCGCACCACCCCATCAGATGCGATCTCGGCGTGGGCGTGGGCGGCTCGGTGCAACCCACCGAAACGCGCCAGCGGCAGCAGCCAGCCACCGTCGGGGAGCAGCACCGCGGCCAGCACCGTCGGTCCCTCGGCGATGGCGGCCTCCAGGGCCTGGTCCGAGGCCTCGTCGCTCGGCTCCGCCAGGATCAGGTCCAGGACCACGGCGCGAGCGCCACCTGCGTAGGAGCGGTGGACCAGCTCGGCGATGCGGTCACGCGGCCAAGGCAGCTTCCCGTACCTGTCGAGGGCGGCGTCGTCGATGAGCACCGTGGCCACCGGGACGGGCGCTGCTGTTCCGGGCCGGCGCAGGCGGAGCAGGAGATCAGCCACCGGCCGCTCCAGGGGCGGCAGCGAGCCGGTCAGCCACAGCGCGAGCGCGGTGCCGGCTGCCAACGTGGCCAGCCCGAGCTCGCGGCGGAGGGGCGTCGAGATGAGAGTGCCCACCGCAGCCAGCGTATCTCACTTCAGCCCGGTGCGCAGGGAGGCGGGCCGAAACGTTGCCCACCGCCGGGAAGGAGAGCGCACGAAGGGGGGCTCCGCGAGCCCCCCTGTGCAAGGTGATTGGTGCGTGGT
>Ga0315542_1000730_pt1 | contig 20833 bp, 20 predicted proteins | sample SalMarSW160120MG_FD_202541 | JGI IMG/M metagenome (GOLD analysis project Ga0315542, IMG submission 202541) | Salt marsh sediment microbial communities from the Plum Island Ecosystem LTER, Massachusetts, United States - Salt Marsh Sediment SW1601-20 ... | reverse complement strand
CCTCGATCTCATCAAGACGGTCTTGCGCGAGCATGACGGCTGCTCCGGCCCGCTCCATGGCGGCAGCGTTGGAGGCCTGGTGCCCACCACCAAAAGTCCCCGGAACGAGAACCGACGGGGTGTGTGTCGCAGCGAGCTCGGCGATCGTCACGCCGCCGGCACGTGACACCACCAGATCGCTCGCCGCGTAGAAGTACTCCATCTGCTCTTCGTAGCCCACGACGATCCACGGTACCCGAGAGCCCTCCGTGTCGAAGTGACCTACGTTGCGCTCTCCAACGAGATGGAGCAGGGTGATGTCGTGGCCTTCCCACGTTGATGCCATGCGTGCGATTGCCTCATTGATCGCTCCCGCTCCGAGGCTTCCGCCGAAGATCCCGATGACGACACTTCCCGGTTCGATCCCATAGCGCCCCAGAGCATCGTGACGAAGATTCGAACGTCTGTACTCGGCGAACACGGGTCGGATCGGTGTGCCGACGACCACCGGCCGCCGCACACCGACGGTGTCTCGGATCGCAACGAACGTCTCCTGTGCCCAGCGCGACATGATCTTGTTGGCGAGTCCCGCCTCCCCATTCTGTTCGTGGAGGAAGAACGGTATGTGCTCTCGGTGTGCCGCCCAGGTGACGGGCACCGTCACGTATGAACCCATTCCGAGTACCGCACGTACCCTGTGTGCTCGAAGCTCCCCCCTCGCTCGTTTCACGGCGGCACGCAACACTCCAGGCAGCTTCAGATTCTCCGGTGACAGGCTCCGCTTCAAGCTCTGGAGAGGTACTGCACAGAACGGATACCCGTGGTTGGGAAACACAGTGGCTTCCAGTCTGTCACCGCCGAAGAACACGACATCGCTCCGGTCAACCCCCGAGCGAACGAGCTCTTCTGCGACAGCAAGCCCCGGGTAGACATGTCCCCCGGTTCCGGCGGCGGCGATAGCGTAGCTCATGCCCTTCGGCCGTTGCGTGCGATATTCACCAGGACGCCGGTCGCGGCGAACACAGTGAGAATCGAGCTCCCGCCAACCGACATGAAGGGCAATGGCATGCCTGTGATCGGCAGCAGCCCGACCACGCCACCGATATTGATCAGGGCTTGAAGAGAAATCCATGACACGATGCCGACTCCAAGCATCCGGCCGAACGCGTCAGGAGCCCTCATTGCGATCACATACCCCGCGACAGCAATCACGGCAAACATGAGCAGCACCATGACAGCTCCGGCGAAGCCCGTCTCTTCTCCGATGATCGCGAAGATGAAATCTGTGTGGGCATTCGGAAGGTATGACCATCGGGCACGACTCGCGCCGAGCCCAACACCGAACGCTCCGCCCGTTCCCAAGGCAACGAAACTCTGGATGACCTGGTATCCGCTCCCCAGCGGATCGGAGAATGGATCGAGGAAGGATGTGATTCGTTCCCGCCGGTACTCGGAGGACAGCGCAAGCAGCAAGGCTCCACCGATGGACGCAGCCGCTGTGGCCGCAAGATGCTTCAGCCGCGCTGACGATGCTGCCACGACAGCGAACGCTGCTCCGAAGATCACCAGCGTCGTCCCCAGATCCGGTTCGAGCATGACAAGGAGCCCGCACAGACCCGCCGACACCGCCAGCGGAACCAGAAGGTGCCACACATCCCCGAGAAGACGGTCCTTGCGCTCTAGAACGGCGGCCAGATAGGCGATGACGGCAAACTTCGCGAACTCGGAGGGCTGCAACGTGGACGATCCGATCGGAATCCAACGACGGGATCCACCACCAACCACTCCGATCTGGAGAACGGCGATCAGACCCACAATCGACACGATGAGAAGCGGCAAGGCTGCTTTTCGATAGACCTTGTACGGTGTCCTCGCGGCAAGGATCGCGATGATGATCCCAACACCAATCCACATCGCCTGCTTGTTGAAGAACGCCCATCCATCACCGTAGGTCTCGATACTGATCACCGATGAAGCGGAACGGATAGCGCCAAGACCAATCACACTCAACAGCGCGACTGGGACCAGCAGCATGACGGAGAAACGGGTGTTGGCCGTTCGCCGCTGCGCAACCCGTCGCTGAGCCGACCGTGCCCGTGTGATGGAAGTGACCCCAGACGTCATCGTCCCCCCTTTCGCGTGATCACTGCTCGTGTGAAGTCTTCACCCCGCTCGGCATATGACTCATACATGTCCCAACTGGTGCAGCCCGGGGCAAGCAACACCGTGTCTCCTTCGACCGCTACGTCGTCGGCCGCTTCAACCGCCTCCGCCATCGTCTCGACTCTCGTGTACGGGATGCCTTCGGTCAGCACCGCCAGTTCGCCTGCGCTCTCGCCAATGAGTACCAAGTGACGAACGGTACGAATGCGAGTCATAGGGGCGAGGTCGAGCCCTTTGTTCTGACCGCCGGCGATCAATACCACGGAAGGGAGACTCTCTGCCGAGGCCACGGCTGCGTGTGGGTTGGTGGCCTTGGAGTCGTTCACCCACCGGACCCCGTTCCACATGCCGACCAGGTGCCGACGATGAGGTCCGGTCTCAAAACTCGAGATGACATCTCGTACACCCGTCTCGCTCGCTCCCGCCTCCAACGCTGCGATGGCGGCAGCGCGCAGGTCGCCCACGTAGGCAGGATCCTCGACGGGGAAGACCTCCGGTTCGATGTGCACGTCTCCGTAGTCGAGGCCACGGCCCCCCGAGAAGTCGACCTTGCGGACAGGAGCGTTGCGGACCATCTCCGCCACGTGGGCATCCCCACCGTTGAAGACGAGGACGTCTTCGCGTTCCTGGTTCTCGAAGATCCTCGCCTTGGCGGCGGCGTACGCCGGGAAGCTCCCATGCCAGTCGAGATGGTCGGGCGCGAGGTTGAGCACGACTGTCACCCTGGGGTGGAACGAGTCGATGAAACGAAGCTGGAAACTGGACGCCTCGACTGCCACCGCGTCCCAGGACCCGCCGGCGACGTCGGACAGGGCGAGGCCGATGTTCCCGGCCGCAATGGCATGGAGTCCGCTTCCCTTCAACATGTCGGCGACGAGCGCAGTGACCGTGGTCTTGCCGTTCGTTCCGGTGATTGCGATGAGAGGTGCGTCGACGTGGCGGGAGGCGAATTCGAGCTCCGACCAGACGGGAAGCCCCGCCTCGAGCGCGTCCGTGATTGGATCCGCACGCTCGGGTATGCCCGGACTGACCACCACGAGCTCCATCCCCATCAGCAGTGACGGATCCCACGGACCACCCACGGCCGAGAACCCTTCGGCGAGCGCCGACTGGGCGACCGCCGGGTTGGTGTCGAACACGGTCACGCGATAGCCGATTCTCGACGCGAGCCTGGCCGCGGCGCTGCCCGACACCGCACCTCCGAGTACGAGCGTCCTCATCAGCTGACCCCCGGTATGACGAGCAGGCCGCTGTTCACGAAATCCCCGTAGAAGACGGCCACGGCGAGGGCCACACTGATCCCTGCAATGATCCAGAATCGGATCACCACGGTGGTTTCGGGCCAGCCACCAAGATCGAAGTGGTAGTGGAACGGCGCCATCCTGAATACGCGCCGTCCCAAGAGACGAAAACTCGCAACCTGAAGGATCACCGATACCGTCTCGGCGACGTACAGGCCACCCAGAATCACGAGGAGCAGTTCGGTGTTGGTCAAGATCGCCAACGCGGCCATCAGGCCACCGAGTCCCTGCGAACCGACATCGCCCATGAAGATGCGTGCAGGAGCGGCATTCCACCACAGGAAACCGAGCGTCGCACCGAGCATCGCTGCGGAGACGATTGCAAGATCGAAGGTGTAGTCGACACCGCTGTAGAACTGGGGGTTCCGAAGCTTCCAGTAGGCGATCAGCACGAAGGCGCCGAATACGAGCGCCGCCGATCCGGCAGCCAGGCCGTCCATTCCGTCTGCGAGATTCACGGCGTTGGCCGTTCCCGCCAACATCACCAACACGAGGACAACGAAGAAGACGCCCAGGTGGATGCCGAGCGGTCGTGTGAACGAGAGTTGCGTCGAGACGCCTGCCTGTGATGCACCCCATGCAAACGCGGCAGCGATTGCGAGCTGACCACCGAACTTGGCCGCCTTCGAGAGGCCAAGGCTGCGCTTCCTCGAGACCTTCATGTAGTCGTCGATCAGCCCGATCAGCCCCATTCCCGTGAGCGCGAACAAGGCGAGGAGTCCCCCCGTCGTGATCGGTTCGAACAGCAGACGGAAGTGTCCCCCTTCCCAGAATCTGAAATGGGACGCGAGGTAGGCGATCAGCACGGCGGCGATCATCACCACGCCGCCCATCGTCGGCGTACCTTGTTTGTGGAAGTGCCCCTCGACCTCCTCCTGGATGAACTGGCCGATGTTGTGTTTCCGAAGCTTCCTGATCGCCCACGGCATGGCAAGGATCGAAACCAGGAATGCAACGCCTGCCGATACGCCGAGCCAGATCACAAGTGTTCCTCCAGCGCCTGCCGGGCCACCTCGCGATCATCGAAGTGGACCACTCGATCCTTGAACGCCTGCGTCGTTTCGTGTCCCTTGCCGAGGATCATGACCGCGTCGCCCGCTTCGGCCCGGCGAACGGCTTCGAAGATCGCCTCCCGCCTGTCGATCTCGATCACAACGTCGGATGACGTGACCCCGGACCTCACCGCCCGTGCGATCGTCAACGGATCCTCAGACCTCGGGTTGTCGCTGGTGACGATCACGACATCTGCTGACGATGCGGCTGCTCCCATCGCCTCCCGCTTTGAGTGATCCCGATCGCCTCCAGCGCCGAGAACCGCGATGACGCGTCCTTCGGTAGTTGCCCGTGCCGACTCCAGTGCAGCCCTGATGCCATCAGGTGTGTGCGCGTAGTCGACGATCACAGCGATGGGGCTGCGGGCATCGACCAGTTCGAAACGGCCTGTGACCGGGTGAACCGATGCAAGACCCGCAACGATGTGGTTCCTCTCGATACCCAGCGCGAGCGCACATCCCGTGGCAACGAGGGCGTTGGCGACGTTGAACGTTCCTCCGAGTCCGAGTGTGACCGGGAAGGCATCATCGGGTGTCCGAACGGTGAATGTCGAGTGCGTCGTGAACACATGCACCGACTCTGCACGAACGTTCGCGTGTGATTCGAATCCGACACGTGTCACGGGAACATCGACAGAGGCCGCAAGACGCTCGCCGTAGGGATCGTCGACGAAGATCACGGCCTGCTCGGTCGTGTCAGACGTGAAGAGCTGGGCTTTCGCAGCGAAGTAGGTGTCCATGTCTTTGTGGAAATCGAGGTGATCTTGGGAGAGGTTGGTGAACCCTGCAACCTTGAAGCGGGTGCCGTCCACCCGGTGTAGTGCGAGTGAGTGCGACGATACCTCCATCGCGGCGAAATCGACCGAACGGTCGACCATCTCGGCGAAAAGATCCTGAAGCTCGGACGCTTCGGGCGTCGTTCGTTCCAAGGGGATGCGCATCCCGTCGACGCGGGCACCGATGGTTCCGACAACCGCAGCACTCATTCCGGCCGCCTTGCCGATCGACTCGAGGAGATGTGTCACCGTGGTCTTGCCGTTGGTCCCGGTGATCCCAACCACGGCGAGACGGCGCGACGGATGGTCACGCACGAGCGAAGATACCGGCCCGAGCGCGAGCCGCGTGTCCTCGACGATGACCTGGGGAATGGCAACGTCCATCGGATGATCCACGCAGACTGCAGCGGCTCCGTTCGCGATGGCCCCTTCGACGTAGCGATGACCATCGGCCTCGAATCCACGAATCGCAACGAACAGGGTTCCGGCGGTCACTCGCCTGCTGTCGTGCTCCACGTTGTCGATCGTGACCGAACCGTCCCCGATGACTCGGCCTTGAAGGTTCACCGCGGCTTGATCGACGGTTAGATCACGATGCATCGGGTGGTACTCCCAGCCGGTGAAGTGTCTCCTCCATGATCTCGGAAAACGCGGGCGCGGCGACGCGGCCACCGCTCTCGCCGATCTGCGGAGAGTCGACGACCACTCCTACCACAACCTGGGGATTTGACGCGGGAGCCATGCCAATGAAGCTCACGACATAGTTGTCGGTGTAGCCCTCACCAGGAACGTACTTGCGAGCAGTGCCCGTCTTGCCCGCGGCCGTGTAGCCGTCTACCTGGGCGTTGTGCCCTGTTCCCTCCGGACTCTGAATCACATTCTGGAGAAGCGCCTGCATGATCTTCGCCGTGCTTTGCGAGACGACCTGCCGGGTTTGGGGAGTGATCGGTTGATGTACCCCCGATCCATCCACGAGGTCCTTGACCAAGTGAGGCTGAACCCACACGCCATCATTCGCAATCGCGCCATACGCGGCAGCCATCTGAAGGGGTGTCACGGAGACCGCATACCCGATTGCGGCGGACGCGAAGCACGATGGACACGTCGGGTCGAGATTGAGCGCTCCTGGCGATTCCCCCGGAACGTCCGCTCCGGTCTTCTGTCCGAGTCCAAACGCCTCGATGTAGTCGGCGAGTCGGGCGTTACCGAGCAGCTTCTGCACCAGAATCGTACCGACGTTTGAAGAACGGGTGACGATATCCCTCACGGTCAGACTCTCGGTCGGATGCCGTTCCGCATCGTGGTAGCAGCCGTTGATCTGCACCCCGGAGGAGGTGGTCTGTTTCGCACACGAACCCTTCACAACCTCGAGGGTGTCGGGAACCTCGAACACGGTCCCTGGTGCAACCATCTTTGACTCGATCGCGCCGGCGATCGTGATCAGCTTCTCTGTGCTGCCGGGCTCATAGGCGCCGAGAACAGCCCAGTTGGTCCAGTCGTCCTGCGACGATTCACTCCGGTTGTTCGGATCGAAACTCGGCACCGTGGCCATGGCGAGAATCTCGCCTGTCGCCGGATCGAGAACGACCGCGGTGCATCGTTCTGCCTTGTTGCGCACCAGCGTTTCCTGGCATGCCCGTTCGGCGATGTACTGGATATCTCGGTCGATCGTGGTGACCAGATCACTTCCCGGAGTGGCGGGCTCTACCTCGTACAGACCCTGGGGAATGATGTTGCCATTGCGGTCCTGCTCGAACCTGACCTCTCCGGGTATCCCTGTGAGTTGTGTGTTGTATTGGAACTCGAGGCCCTCGAGCCCGTTTCCGTCGGGGTCCACGAACCCCAAGACCTGTGCAGCGAGGGTTCCTTCCGGGTACACGCGCATCGCCTCAGGGTACGTGTAGATGCCCGTGATCTCGAGGTTTTCCACCAGCTGTGCCCGCTCCTCGTCGACCTGGCGGGCGATCGTCACCCACCGGTGATCGGACTGCAGCACGGCGAGTACGTTGGCCTCGTCGATGCCGAGGGTCGCGGCGATGAGCTTGGCCATCTTCGCCGGATCCTGAACGAGTGTCGTGTCGGCACCGATCGTCTTGCCCTGGACGGTGATCGCCAGTTCGCGACCGTCTCGGTCGTAGATCGTTCCTCGATCAGCGGCCAGAACCTTGACCTTCTCCCGCTGCTCAACGCCGCGCTGTTCGTAGTTCGATGCTTGGACGATCTGAAGCTGAAAAAGCCTGAATCCGACCCCAACCCATGACAGGATCACGATCGACGCGATGATCACCACCCTTGTCGAGAGGCGGCCAGCGTTCCGCCGTGCCATCCGTCAACTCCTCCGCCGAGTGACGGTCCGTCTCCCGGAGGGAGAGCGATTGCACGTCATGGTGCTGCTGTCAGGATCGACTTCACCTCGGCGAATCGATCTCCATCTGTCGGTGCGGGATCACCGACGCCGTCTGCGACGACGACCTCCACATCACTCGGATACACAAGGCCGAGATCGGCGGCTCGTTCGAGGACGCGAGACGGTGCCTGTAGTTCGGCTACCTCGAGACGTAATTGCTGGTATCGATCCTGCTCAGTCTGGATCTGTGATCTCAGCTCGCTCAATTCGAGCGCAGGTTTGTCAAGCGCAACCCTGGAGAGAATCAGTGCAAAGAACAGCAGTATCGCCACGGAGCTGAAGATCGCCCAGGTTCCGAGCGTCGGCTTCAGATTCCTCCCTCCGGCGACGACGCGAAGACGACGGTTGGTCTGACGGACCGGGGATGGGCGGGCCGTCATGCTGCCACCTTCTCGGCGGCCCGAAGTCGTGCGCTCCGCGCTCGCGGGTTCCTGGCGATCTCGTCGTCGCCCGGCGCAATTGGCTTGCGTGTGAGGACCCTGAGTTCGGCGGTCTGGCCACAGCCACACTCGGGAAGGTCGGGTGGGCATACGCAACCGACGGCTCCCTGCGCGAACCGACGCTTCGTGATCCGGTCCTCGAGCGAGTGGTACGAGATCACGACACACCTGCCGCCCGGCATGAGAGACTCGATCGCCGCGTCCAGGCCTTCCTCGAGTGCCTCGAGTTCACCGTTGACTGCGATGCGGAGCGCCTGGAATGTCCGTCGGGCCGGGTGACCCCCTGTCCGGCGCGTGGCAGCAGGAATGGCTGCCTTCACGATTTCGGCGAGCAGCGCCGTGTCGTGAACCGGCCTCGCCGAGATGATGGCTCGTGCAATACGACCGGCGAACCGCTCCTCCCCGTAGCGACGAAGGATCCTCGCGAGCGATGCCTCGTCCCACTGGTTGACGATTTCATCGGCTGTCAGGCCAGCGTCCGGTCCCATACGCATGTCGAGCGGACCTTCGGTTCGGTACGAGAAGCCCCGAGCTGCCTCGTCGAGCTGATGCGATGAGACACCGAGGTCGAACAGGACACCGGCGACTTCCTTCGTGCCGGTCTCGTCGAGAACCTGCCGCAATTCACGGAAGTTTCGACGATGAACCTCTCCGGTGACGTCGGCATCGCGATCCAGGGCAATGACCCGTCTATCAAGACGCTCGGCGATCGCGCTGGTGTGGCCCCCACCCCCGTAGGTGGCATCGACGATCGCGCCTGCCGGTACGGGACGAAACAACTCGATCACCTCCTCCACCATCACCGGGTCGTGGTATGTGTCCTGTGTCTGATCCATTGCCAGCCCCCCGGGCGCTGGCACCAATGGGAAGCGGGCGGAGTAAGGGGCTTTCCTCATGGTTCCGGGGGGCTGGCAATACACCAGGCAGGGTCACATCCCTTCGATACCGAACTCCTCTCCCATGTTTGCGAGGAACTCATCGTCTTCCGACGAGAGGTTCTCCCAGCTCTCCTGGTTCCAGATTTCGATGCGGTCCAGGACGCCGACGACCACCGTGTCCCGTTCGAGGCCGGCGTAGGTGCGGAGATGCTCCGGAATCACGACTCGACCCTGACGGTCTGGGACCTGTTCCTTCGCACCGGAGAGATAGGCGCGAAGGTAGGCGCGGACCTTCTTATTCGTGCGGGGCAGGCGATTCAGTTTCTCCACCTCTTCTTCCCATCGGGAGAGAGGGAAGACGTAGAGGCACTTCTCCTGCCCCTTGGTGACGACACAGCCATCGGCGAAGTCATCGCGAACATCGGCGGGCAGCACGATTCGCCCTTTCGGGTCGACGGTGTGCCGGTACTCACCGAGGAACACGGCTGATTCTCCGACAATTGCATCTACGGTCCTCCACTGCGCGCCACTATGACCCATTCCACACCACATGTCAACTCATTCGGCCCACTTTCTTCGCGGTTGCTCCCCGAAACGGTCCGAGCGACCCACGTGGCCCGCCAGGCGAGGAATCTGCACGGGTCGACACCAGACGTGGCCTGCCGTCCGGCCACATGGCGATCGAGCGTCTCGCCGCTCCGAGCGGTGAGTTGGGCCGAACACCACGCCCACTATTCTCCGCCACATGTCGGTTCTCGGGCAGTTCCTCCATCAGCTGATCGGACTCGTCACGATCCTCAATCCGGTGGCGGGCGCAGCGATCATGGTTTCGACCGTGGGAGCAGCGGCCACGAGAAACGAGATCGGTTCCATCGCGCGCAGGACCGGGATGACCGTGTTCATCGCATCCGTGGTCACCGTCGTGATGGGCCAGATCATCTTCAACTTCTTCGGCATCAACACCGATTCGATCGAAGCGATCGGCGGGGTCGTCATTCTCAAGATCTCACTCGACATGATCCAAGGAAGCCCAGCCAGCACCAACCATTCGGCCGAGGAATCAGTGGAGGCTCGGACCAAGGAGGACATCTCGGTCATCCCGCTCGGGATCCCGATCCTGTTCGGGCCCGGCGTGATCGCAACACTGATCCTGTTCAAGAACGCTTCAACCTCTGTGTGGCAGATCATCTCCCTTGCCGCCGTGATCACCATTTCATCGGCCACCGTGTGGCTGACCCTCAAGAACGCGCGGGCGCTTTCCAGCCGTCTTGGTGTCACCGGTGTCAAGATCCTGACGCGCGTCATGGGACTGGTTGTCGGCGCAATCGCTGTTCAATTCATCGTTACCGGTGCCTACCACCTGTGGATCGCGCTCTCTTCCGGAACGTCCTGAGCACTAACCTCAACTCAGATCACCATCGGAGTACAGATGCACATCATGATCGCGACCGACGGAAGTCTCGACGCCACGTCGACTGCCGAGTTCGCCGGACACCTCGCCCAGCCAGATGACCGTCTGAGCGTCGTCACCGTCGTGGAGATCCCCAGGTCGCTCCTTTCAAGTCTGCGGGCCTTCTACGAACGCCGGGAGCTGGTACAGGGAACCGGAACCGACGACGAGTACGTCTCTTCCACGAGCGTCACGACCGTATCTCCCAGCTGGCCGGGCGACGACGCACTCCTCGCGGCATTTGTGAACGAGCAGAAGGCCGACCGAACGCAGCCACTCGTGGACGAATTCGCCAAAAGAGGGTTTACCGCCACAGCGATCTCCGTCGAGGGCGCAGATCCGACTCGACCGCTTCTCGACTTCATCGAACAGAACGGCGTCGATCTTCTTCTCATCGGATCGCGAGGGATGGGCATGTTCGAAGGTCTCTTGGGTTCGACGAGTACCCGACTCGCACGAAGAGCCCCCTGTCCAGTTCTCCTACTCCGGGCATGAACCAGTCTCTTCGTGTGCTCCCAGCCTGATCCTTGACACTGGATTGAGCCCTAGCGAGACTCGCCGTATGAGGGTTGCCGGCTACGTGAGAGAGCTGACGGCCGGCGGGGAGTCGCTTTACGCACAGTCCGAACGCGTTCGCCGCTGGACGGTCGCGCAGGGCTACCAGCTCATCGTCATGTGCCAAGACGCGAGAGATCCTGGTGGCGCGCCGCGCGGTGAAGGTTTCCGGGCCCTGCTCGAGGTCGCCTCGTCCGGCCACACGGACGCCGTCGTCGTTCCCTCCCTCGAAGTGCTCTCGACCGACATCCTGACCCAAGAGGTCATTCTTCACGACCTTCGCTCCCGCAACGTGCAGGTCATCAGCACCAGAGAAGAGGACGCCCGCGTTCTCACCGATCCGCGAATGGATCCAGCTCGGCTGATGGCGAGAGATGTCCTCGCGAGAAGAGACGACTACGAGGAAGAGGGACGTGCTCGGGTGCGGCCCGAGCATGCCTCCGACGACGATATTGTCATTCAGCTCGTCGCCGCAGACGGGAACGCTTCCTGATCAACGGCCGAGGGCCGACCAGACGGCCGACGCAAACGCGAAGTCGAATCCGGACCGTATGACTCCGGCACCTGCACGAATGACCCCGTCGCGGTCTTCGAGCACCACCAGCAGGACACCGTCATCCCGTTCGACCGTTTCCAGGAGTCGGGGCATAGGTCCAGGAGTGTCGAGGATCTCGGCCACCGCCTCTATCAAGGCGGTCTGCCTCGACGTTGTGGTCCGGCCTGCCGAACGCATCACGCTCTTGCCCCGAGACGACATGACGATGAGCGCCGCGTCTTTCGGGCCTTCGTCCACGATGACCGACTCCAAGAACCCGGGATCCTTGGCCGGTGTCTTCACGTGCCGATACCGCTCGGACGGGAATTCCGAAGGAGTCTCCTCCACGGTTGACACGGGCTGGTCACTATCGTCCACCCGTCGATCGCTGTCGGCTTCGTCCGGCTCCTCGTCCGCCGGGACCTCGCGTGCCGGCTCCGAAGACGCCGCTGCCGAGTCGGGAGGGGGTGGCGGAACATCCGGCTCCAAGCGGATCCGTTCTGGTGCGACTCTCGAACGAAGTCCCTCCCGTTCGAGGACGTCACTGACGAGTGAACCTACCTCGAGGCCCTCCGCGCCACGCTCCAGCTCCACCTTCACTCCCACGATCGCCGACCCGTTGCGCTCGATCGTCGCCGATGCAACTCCCGGGATACCCTCGATCATCTGCTCGAGGTTCATGATCGCCGACTCCACTCCAGGAAGGCAACCACATCGTCGGGTTCCAGTCGGTGATCGGCCGAACCGTACGCGGTGAAGCGACGGAACTCCAAGTACGAACGATCAGGGATCGGTAGGAACGGGTACCTGCGCCACCAACCCCGTGGTGTGATCGCCCACGAGGAACGAAGCGCGTGCACCCACAGATCAGGTCTTCGGGCGATTGCCCGGATCACCCCGCCCATGCCTCCTCAGTTCCCAGATCGCCACGGATAATACCCGCCCAAACACTCCTCGTACACACAAATCTGCCTGGGCGGGCAGACGACGAATCCTCCCACCGCTGATAGGCTGCCCCCTGGAGGAGGTGCCATTGACAGATACGTCACGCATTGATCACTTCGCCGACCTGTTCGAGACGATCGTTTCAAACGTGGAACACGTGATCCAGGGAAAGCGAGAGGTCATCGAACTGGTGGTCATGTCGTTGATGGCTGAAGGTCACGTCTTGATCGAGGACGTCCCCGGTGTCGGGAAGACACTTCTGGCCAAGTCGCTCGCCCGTTCGCTCGACTGCCGCTTCAACCGTGTTCAGTTCACTCCCGACCTCCTTCCCTCGGACATCACCGGTGTATCGATTTGGGATCGGGCTGCTTCGAAGTTCGAGTTCAAGCCGGGAGCGATCTTCGCCAACTTCGTCCTCGGAGACGAGATCAACCGTGCGGGCCCCAAGACGCAGGCTGCACTCCTGGAGGCCATGGAGGAGTTGCAGGTGACCGTCGACGCGCGCACCCGGCAGCTCCCGTCACCCTTCATGGTGATTGCAACACAGAACCCACTCGAGCACGAGGGCACCTATCCCCTCCCCGAGTCACAGCTCGACCGGTTCATGATGCGCCTGGTCGTCGGCTATCCGATTCACGGCAAGGAAATCGAGATGCTCGAGACACATGGACGCCACTCGACCCTCGATTCTCTCGGACCGGTGGCCCGCACCGCGGATGTCCTCGAGCTCGCGGACATCGCCCGCAACCTGCACGTGGCAACCTCCCTTCAGAGCTACATCGTCACGATCGCAGAAGCGACGAGACGACACGGGGAGATCCTGCTTGGCGCGTCTCCGAGAGCGGCCCTGCATCTCCAACGCGTAGCACGCGTACGTGCCGCCACGCAGCGGCGCGACTTTGCGACCCCAGACGACATCAAAGCCATCGCCAGGCCGGTGCTCGAGCACAGAATCGTCCTGCGACCTGAAGCCCTGATGCGAGGCACAAGCGTCGGAGACGTGATCGACAACGTCCTTCAACATGTTCGTGTCCCCGCCGGGAGAACCGGGTGAAGCTCACCGAATGGGGATGGGCGGCCCTAGGAGCGGCACTGGCGCTCATGGTGCTGTGGGGAGTCCTCGGAGACGCAGAACTCCTCGCCCTCGCCTTCCTCCTGGTCGCCTCCGTGTTCGTCGCCTGGCTGACGGTAAGGCGGCGGACACCGAACGCGTCCGTTTCGAGGCGTCTGCACCCGGCTTTGGTGAGTGAAGGTGACACTGTCGCAGTGGAACTGGTCGCGACGGCCGATTCGAAGCCCTTGCGCTACGTCATCATCGAAGATGAGGTGCGACAGCTCGGAAGCGCTCGCTTCCGCGTTCCTGCCCTGACGCCGGGTGTCTTGTTCTCCGGTGTATACGACGTGACCTGCCACACACGGGGTGTCTACGAGGTGGGGCCAGCGGTGGTCTCGACCACCGACCCGTTCGGTTTCGTGAAGTCCGGAGAGCCGATGGGCCAAGTCGATCGACTCGTCGTGTATCCGCGGGTCGAGCAGCTGACCGGTCTGCCCATGCTCAGAGGGGTCGACTCGTCACTCCAGGCGACGAGAGCCGAAACCGTCGCGCGAGGAGGCGACGACTTCTTCAGCCTCAGGGAGTACCAAACCGGCGACGACCTCCGTCGAGTCCACTGGCCGTCCACGGCGCGCAAGGACCGGTTGATGATCAGGCAGTTCGAGGCTCCATGGGAACCGCGTGCACTCGTGGTCGTGGATCCGAGAAGTTCCTCGTACGCGACACCCGAAGCGTTCGAGACCGCCGTACGGGGGGCTGCCTCCGCAGTCCATCTCTTCTTCGAGGCGGGCCTCGGGGCCAACTTCTGGGCAGGGGGCGATCTTTCGGTGATCGATGAGAATCCCTACGAGGCGGCCATGCGGGCGCTGGCTCTCCTCCAGCCGATTCGCCGGTTCGATTTCGGTGCGGCCGCAGGACGTGTTCGGGTCAAGGGATCCGGGGGGACGCTCGTGATTGTGACCGGTTCGCCTGACGCCCACGTCGGAACGGTCACCACCCACCTGACTCATCATGCCGGTGCGGTCGTCCTTCTGTGCGCGAGCCCGCACCCGGTACCCGCAAGCTTCGGCCGAAGCGGAGCAACGATCGTGACGGTGGGCCCCGGGGATCCGTGGGCTCCCGCGTGGATGAGGGCAATGCCATGGGTAGCCGCTGGAACTGGGTAGTCGGCTGGGCGGCGCTCCTGCTCGCCCTGCTCCGGCTGGGCAAGCTGATCCGCCCAACCATCGAGGGTGCCCCTTGGCAGGTTGCGGTGGTCGCGGGCGCGTTGATGGGTGCCATCATCACGTGGGCTATGCGGCGGCCATGGGCCTCGCTGGGGGCCAACGCAATCGCATTCATCATCGTCTCGCTGCGCATCGTGACACCTGACACACTGACGCTCGGAATCATCCCGACGGCGACGACCATCGACGCATTCCGCCAAGAACTCGCGCTCGGCATCAACATCATCCGCTTCGGTGTCGCCCCGGTTTCTCCAATCGCTGGGCTGGTGGTCATCCTCACGCTGGTCTTCTGGGCGCTCGGGGCCCTGTTGGCGTGGGGAAACCGCGCAAGCCGACCGCTGGTGGCGCTCCTCCCACCGCTTCTCTTCTACCTCCAGCTCGCAGTGATCGACCAGATGCCATCGGGTCTCTGGTGGATGGTGGCCTTCCTGACGATGGTTGCACTGGCGCTCATCTCGATCTCCCGCCAGCACAGGCTCGGTTCCACCGTCCGCATGCGTAGCTCCGACCGTGCACTCACCCCGACCACCTATCCCGCCCTATTCATCGTGTCTTCGATCCTGCTTGCTCTGCTAGGTGTGCGGACCATGACGGACACGATTCCGTCGTCCGGCCTGGTCGACTGGAGAGCCCACTCGGCGATCGGCGGGGGTGTTCTCGTCGGCGTGTCCTACAACCTCTTCACGAGCATCCACCAGGACCTCGTCTCTCATTCGAACACTCCGGTGTTCGCAGCGAAGGTCGCAGGAGATGTCGATCCCTCCACCCTCTACTGGCAGATCATCACACTCGAGGACTTCGACGGCGCGAACTGGATCCCACGCAGCCGGCCTACCTCAGGGCCCGATGCCGACACCTGGGAGGATCCCGACGAGGCATTCTTCGGGACCACGGCACCAATCTCGACGTCGGTGAGGATCAACAGCCTCGTCGAGAACTACCTGCCGGTCGTCTACTCCCCCACGTGGCTCGGGTCGGATCTCGCCATCTTCAGCGGCAGCTTCGACGTTCGAACCGACGGTTCCGTCCACCTGACACTTCCGTCGTTTCGCGGCCTCACCTATCAGGAGACCGCCCTCGTACCCAAACCCGATGTCGATGTACTCGCAAGCCAGGGCGGGTTCCTGACGCCCATCTTCCGGGAGGCGGCCGACCAAGGTGTCTTCGAAGGACGAGCCGTTCAAACGCCACGAGCGAGGCGCCCTGAAGAGGTCGAGCTGGATCTCGAGCTTCCGAAACTCGACCCGGTCATTCAGACACAGACACGGGTGCTGACCGCGGACGGCACGACCCCGTTCGAGAAGGCACTGCTGCTCGAAGCGTGGTTCCACGACCCGGCGAATTTCACCTACTCGACCGACATCGATGCCGGCCATTCGGCACGCAACCTCGCCGACTGGCTGTTCGCAACAGACAGCCCCTCCTATCGGACCGGCTACTGCGAGCAGTTCGCCACAGCAATGGCCGTGATGGCGAGAACGATCGGTATTCCTTCGAGGGTTGTGACCGGATTCGGCCCGGGTGAAGTGCAGCCGGATGGCACGATCGTCGTACGGGACCGGAACGCCCACGCATGGGTCGAACTGTGGATGGACACCCAGGGATGGGTTCGGTTCGATCCGACACCGGGTGGGCCGGGCGGTACCGGTGGTTCGAGCACCGGCCTCGTCTCCTTCGATGCTCGGGACTACGTTCCGCCTCCACCAGAGACAACCGATGGGGAGAGCGGCTCTGAGGGAGCGGTCATCACCCGCGATGTCACGCCCGACTTCGGCGAGAACCAGGTGGCCGTTCCGATCGGATCAGGTGATCTTTCGGAGCCCGGCAGCAGTCCCTTCTCCTCGCCTGCGTTCGATGTGGCCATACTCCTGCTGCTCATCGTCCTCTCGCCGCTGATGACAAAGATCGCACGCCGAAGACGGCGAATCGAGCGCCTGAAAGAAGGGTACGTGTCCGCTGCATGGAACGAGCTCATCGACCGCCTCAGTGATCTCGGTACGAGGCCCGCCCCGTCGCTCACGCCCCTGGAATTCGCCGGCTCGGTTCACCAATCGATGATTCCTCTTGCCGACGGCGTGACGGCGACTCGTTTCGGAAGATCCGAGAGGCTCGATGGTTCGAAGCTGGCGACAGCCACCCGTTCGTTCCTCGACACCGAGGCCTACCTGAAGACGGTGTATCCCGTCGGTGTGCGGATCCGGGCCAGAATGAGACTCCGATCGCTCTTCCGACGGGTGAGAAGCTGACGGACTCGGTCAGATCGCGGCCTGATCGGATTCTTCGAGAACGCCTTCCTCGCTGCGCCGGATCATTTCGAGGAACCGTTCACGATCCAGTTCGAACTTCGACACGTCGTCTTCGACCTCACGAGTGATCGAGTCGATCGCGACGAAGAATGCGAGCTGCCCACCGCGCAGCGCGTCGAGGAGCTGGGTGTCGTCCTCGGCGACTGAGAAGATGCTCTGACCGTCCGTGACCAGTTTGACCTCGGCGAGATGCCGTTCCATCGCCCCGTTGCGGCGAAGGTAGTCCCATGCTCGGCGCACTCGCTGCACCGACATGCCGTTGTCAAGCAGGCTCTTGATGACCCTCAGCGCGACGAGGTCTCTGAAGGAGTACAGACGGCGGACCCCCGGACGGCCCCCCGTACTCTGAATGGAAGGTTCAAGGAGTGATACTCGGTCCCAATACCTCAACTGATGCGCCGTGCACCCGGTCAGGTTGCATGCCTGTTGAGCGGTAAATCCTTCCACGAACAATCTCCCGATGTATTGACGACCGCCCTCGGTCGCCCCTCAAAAAAAGCGCTCCGGCTCGGCTCGCCGGGGGCCTCACTCTAGCGTCTGCAATCGGTCACTGCCGAGTCGAGCGGCCACCACCAAAACGCCCCTTCCGGTCGGCGTTTTTCGCGGTTCCGGACGCCTTGCGAGCCCGTAGAAACTCGCTTCCGGCGAGCACCATGACCACGAAACCACCCAGTGCAAGCCACTGGTTGAACACAAACGTGCCGAGGGTCACGGCAAGTCCGAAAACGAACGCGACCGCGGCGACGACGACCCTTCGAGACGCCACCCTGTTCAGACGTCCGACCTTGCGCGCCAGCGAGGGATCCTGTGCGTACAGGCCCTGCTCGATCTCCTTGAGGATCTTCTGTTCGCGCTCATCGAGTGGCATGGTGCCCCTCCATAATACCTGTCTCCTCTGCGTTCGCTCAGACAGTCTTCGGAGGAAACGATTCCGACGATGTAGGCGGCTGCCATCGTTGCACCTCCCGCCACGATGGAGCCAGGGTGATGACCTCCGCGTGGGATGGCCGATCCACGACGAAGTGCTCCTTCGAGAGCCCCAGCAAAGCAAGGCGTGCAGCCTGAATCGGATCCATATGGGAAACAATCACCACTTCGGCCTGGCTCGCTTCCGCGGCGCGTTCGATCGCTTGTGCCATCCGCTGCCCCATCTCGGAGAGCGACTCAGGAGAGAAGGGCAGGCGCCACGGTGTCTCGAAGTATGCGGCACGCTCAACGTCGGGAATGTCCTCCCAGTGCATGCCCGCCCATCGATCGGATAGGCCCCATTCGGCGAACGCCGGATCGAGGCTCACATCGAGCCCGTGGCCGGCGGCAATCGGCGCAGCCGTCTCCATCGTCCTGTCGAGGGGCGACGACCACACCCTGGTGATCAAACGAGATGAAAGGTAGTCGGCAGACTCCTGCGCCTGCGTCCGCCCCCGCTCGGTCAGCGGAAAACCAGGCAGACCTGCGTAGACGATCCTCTCCGGGTTTTCGACTTCCCCGTGTCTCACCAGATGAACGAAGGTTGCCACAGCGTTGCGAGTCTAGGGACCAGGGTCGTCAGCCGGCGCGACCCAGCACGAGGACGGCGTTGTGACCCCCGAAACCGAACGAATCGCTCATCGCGACACGGACATCCGCCTCGCGGAGCTCGTTGGGCACGTAGTCGAGGTCGCACTCGGGATCGGGGTTCCGGTAGTTGATCGTCGGCGGCACCACCCCATCCTTCATTGCGAGAAGCGTCGCAATCGCTTCGACGGCGCCCGCTCCTCCGAGCAGATGTCCAGTCATCGACTTCGTCGACGAAACCGGAATGTCGTAGGCGCGTTCACCAAAGACGGTCTTGATGGCTGCCGTTTCGGTGACGTCATTGGCAGGTGTGGAAGTCCCGTGCGCATTGATGTAGCCGATCTCCGAAGCGTCGACACCCGAGTCGTCCAGTGCTGCACGCATCGCGCGGGCCGCCCCGTCGCCACCCGGTCGAGGCAGCGTGATGTGAAAGGCGTCAGATGACATGCCATAGCCGAGGATCTCCCCGTGGATATGGGCGCCACGCGCAAGGGCATGTTCTCGCTCCTCGAGCACCAGCGACCCCGCACCCTCGGACATGATGAATCCGTCCCGCGTCGCATCGAACGGCCTGCACGCTCCCATTGGGTCGTCGTTGCGCGTGCTGAGAGCTTTCGCCTGGGCGAACGACGCAACACCGAACTCGCAGATCGGTGCTTCCGCGCCGCCGGCAACCATCACGTCGGCCGCGCCGCGTCTGATGATCTCGGTTGCGTCGCCGATCGCATTCGCGGACGCCGCACACGCGGTCACCACACACGTGACAGGCCCCAGAAGGCCGAATCCGATGGACACATCGCCCGCTGCCATGTTCGGAATCAGACGTGTCACCGTGTACGGCGAGATCCGATCAGGTCCTCGGGTCCGCATCGTGTCGATTCCGTCCTGCATCGAGATGAACCCTCCGATGCCGGAACCGACCACGGCGCCTGCTCTCGATCCCCCGACCGGATCGTCGCGGAGGTCGAGACCTGCATCTTGCATGGCTTGGACGGTTGCCGCGTAGAAGAACTGATCAAACCGGTCCATGCGGCGAGCAGTCCGGCGGTCCATGAACGCTTCCGGATCGAAATCCTTGACCTCACCGGCGAACCGGACCGCCAAACCCGACGCATCGAAAAGCGTGATCGGTCCGATGCCCGACCGACCAGACCGAAGCGAAGCCCAGTAGTCGTCGACTGTGTTGCCGATCGGGGTGATGACCCCGAGGCCGGTAACCACTACTCGTCGGCGATCCATCGTGAATCAGGCTCCGAGCTTGGCGACCACCACGTCGACGGCCTGACCAACCGTGCCGATGTGCTCCGCCTCTTCATCGGGAATCGTTACCCCGAATTCGTCCTCGATCGCCATCAACAGCTCGACGACGCCAAGCGAGTCGACCTCGAGATCCGTCTCGAACTTGGCGTCAGGCGCAATCTTCGATTCGTCGATGCCCAGTTCAGACACCAGAAGAGTCTTCAGTTTTGCTTCGATTTCTGCTCGATTCATAGTTCCCTCCTACAGGGTCAGTCCTCCATCCACCACGAGCACCTGGCCCGAGATGTAAGAGGCGTTTTCCGATGCAAGATAGCCGACCGCGCTCGCGATTTCGGCCGGCGTTCCGAACCTCCCGACAGCGATGGAGCCGACCGCGGTCAACTTCACCTCGTCGGGGAGGTCGAATGTCATGTCGGTCTCGACGAATCCGGGTGCGACGACATTCACGGTGATTCCTCGCGACCCAACCTCTTTCGCCACCGATTTCGCGAATCCGATGACTCCAGCTTTGGCGGCCGAGTAGTTCGACTGCCCGGGGTTGCCGGTGATTCCGGCCACGGATCCGACCATGACGACTCGTCCCCACCGAGCTCGCAGCATGTGCCGAAGCGCACGCTTGGTGCACATGTAGACGGACGTGAGATTGGTGGTGATGACCTCCTGCCACACGTCGTCGTCCATTCGCGGAAGCAGAGTGTCTCGTCTGATCCCGGCGTTGTTGACGAGGATTTCGACCGGCCCAAACCTGTCGTTGACCGCCTCGAACATGACATCCACGTGCTTCTTGTCCGACACATCAGCCTGGACGGCCATCGCTGAGCCGCCCTCCGACTCGATCGTCCTGATCACGTCGAGTGCTGCGCCCTCACGCGCCCGGTAGTTCACGGCCACAGCATGGCCCTGCCTCGCCAGTTCGAGTGCGACGGCACGGCCGATACCCCGTGACCCTCCG
>Ga0315542_1000729_pt1 | contig 20844 bp, 24 predicted proteins | sample SalMarSW160120MG_FD_202541 | JGI IMG/M metagenome (GOLD analysis project Ga0315542, IMG submission 202541) | Salt marsh sediment microbial communities from the Plum Island Ecosystem LTER, Massachusetts, United States - Salt Marsh Sediment SW1601-20 ... | reverse complement strand
CGTTTCAAATGGTGAACCAACACTGGATATTAATCTTGGCAAATCAATTAAATTACTTGCAGGATTTGGCATCCCGATTGCTGTAATAACAAACGCTTCGATGTTATTTCTTAAATCTGTCAGAGAAGACCTTCACTTTGCAAACTGGGTATCTCTGAAAATTGATGCCGGTGATCACAATACGTGGCAAAATGTAAACCGCCCCTTTCCCGGCCTGACATTCGAAAGAAACATTGAAAATATTAACCTCTTTGCCAGTGAGTATAATGGTAAATTGTGTACGGAAACAATGCTTATTGAAGGGTTAAACGACTCAATTGAAAATATAACAAACGTTTCAGAATTAATAAAAAGAATCGAACCGGAAAAAGCGTACCTGGCTATTCCGATACGCCCTCCGACAGAAAAAACAATCAGGCCACCGGACCCTGAAAAACTGAATATGGCATGGCATATATTTAACAATAAACATCTCGATACAGAATTGCTTACAGGTTTTGAAGGTGTTGGCACAGGTTTTACAGGTAATATATATGAAGATATTCTCAATATTACAGCAGTTCATCCCTTAAGGGAAGATTCACTGCAAAACCTGTTAAAAAACGATAATGCAGATTCTCAGGTAGTTAAATCGCTAATCAACCAGCGACTTATAAGAGTAATAAAATATAACGGCTACAAGTACTATTTGCGTGAATATCATCATAATATATAAAAAGGCTAAAATTATCTGTCACTTATGTTATATGAAGAATTAGATAAGGATGTCCGTTACATTGAAGGATTGAAGGCATGCCTCAGTTGTGGTGTATGTACTGCAATTTGTCCTGCTGCAGAGGTGAGTGATTATGATCCACGAATGGTGGTAAATATCGTACAACAGAATGATGAAGATGAGCTGGAGAAGCTACTAAAAAGTGATACAATCTGGAGATGTGGAGAGTGTTTATCATGTAAAACCAGGTGTCCGCGTGGAAATGTTCCCGGTTACATTATACAATCACTCAGGGCCCTGTCAATTGAAACGGGATTGTTTATCGAGAGTGAACAGGGAAGAAAACAGCTGGCTGTTAAAAGGACCGTAGGCGACCATATTTTGAAATATGGTTACTGTGTATATATCGATGAGGTAGATAATGATATGTATCCCGAGCAGGGTCCTGTATGGAGCTGGCTTAGAAAAAACAGGGAGTCCATGCTGAAACGCCTTGGAACGAGCTACAGAAAAGACCTCTCCGGAACTCTTCGTAATACATCACAGGAATCACTTGATGATCTAAAAAAGATTTTTGATGAAACCGGCGGCACTCGGCGGTTTGAAAAAATTGAAAAGTTCTCAAATGCCAAAGCAGATGAACTTGATATTGATTTCAAAGAGGGAAAAGATGATTATTTTAATTATCTGTATAATGAATAATTTCATCAACTGTTTCATTATTAAATAGTTTGCTCTATGACGACACGGAAAAATGAGATATGGTCAAATTATCAGAAAGAGATAGCTGATGATCATTATTATTTTGCTCGAAGTTGCATCAGGCAGAATTTTTTTCCTGCAGCCGAGAATCTCTATATCGACATCCTGCGGAATGTCCTGGGAAAAGATGTTTTCGACGATGCAAGGCAAACCACATGCACTGGTATTGCCTACCATTCGGGATTACTTCCGTTTGAAACAACTATGACTGTAATTGCACGTCAATTTGCCCTGATGAACGAAGCCGGTTATGAAAATTTTGTTGTCTCCTGTGTTACTTCTTTTGGACTTTATGTTGAAACTTTGGAAACATGGAAACATTTCCCGGAAACAGAACATAAGATCCGGAAAGCATTAAAGAAGGCCACAGGAAAAACCTTTGAGATTCCAAAGAATCTTGTACATGCCAGTGATGTTATATATAAGTTTCGTGAAGGATTAGCTGCTAAAATAGAATTAAGACTGATAAATAAAAAGACACATGAACCTCTTAAAGTGGTTGACCATATTGGCTGCCACTATGCCAAGATTTTTCCACAGGCAGGAATTGGAGGCGCCGAATATCCTTATGTACTGGCAGGATTAATTGATGAATGGGGAGGAGAACAGGTTGATTATCCTGAACGAAGGCATTGTTGCGGGTTCGGGTTCAGACAATATCTGCTGAAATCAAACAGAGGCTATTCAGTTACAAATTCGAAAAAGAAATTTGATTCGATGTTACCCTATAAGCCCGATCTTATTATTGCCAACTGTCCGGGATGCACTTTCTTTCTCGATCGGTGGCAATACGTTATTGCTGAGCAGGATGGCAAGACTTATGGTGAAAATGGTTATGGAATCCCGGTTTTGACTTATGAAGAACTGGCCGGGCTCCTTCTCGGTTACAACCCCTGGGACATTGGCCTGCAAACTCACCAGGTTAGCGTTGAACCGTTATTGGATAAGCTGGGAATCAAATATGATCCGGTTATGAAATATAAAGGTTTAAACGGTGAAGATTTAGGTAAACCCGAACAGCCATTGGTTTTGAAATGCATATAAATATCTATATATCAATAATATAAAATTCATTATAATGATTTAAAATGAGAACAACAGATGTTTTAATTATCGGAGGAAGCGCTGCGGGAATGGTTGCCGCTCTGACCGGAAAGTCATCATGGCCAAAGAAAAGTTTTATACTCGTTAAGAAACAAAAAGAAATGATGGTTCCCTGTGGGATACCTTACATATTCGGAACACTTGACAGCATCAACCAGAACATAATGCCGGTTGACACTTCACTTGAAAAAGCTGGTATTATTTCTTTAGTTGATGAAGTAACTATTATAAACAAAGACAATAAAACTGTCAACCTTGCAAGCGGAGAAACAATTCAATACGAGAAACTTGTAATTGCAACCGGGTCAATCCCGGTTAAACCAAAATGGTTGGTAGGAGGAGAAAAAGAGAATGTCTTTGTAATTCCAAAAGATAAGGTATATCTCGATGAAATGCTTCTCAAACTGAAAAACCTTAAAAAAGTTGTTGTAATAGGAGCCGGATTCATTGGCGTTGAATTTTCTGATGAACTTATAAAAAGTGGACATGAAGTAACCCTGGTCGAAAAACAGCCTGCTATCCTCAGTCTTGCTTTTGATATCGAAATATCTAAAAAGATAGCGGAAATACTTATTCAGAGAGGTGTCAAAATAATAACAGGAAATGGCATCAAAGAAATACTTGGGGAAAAGAAAGTTGAATCAGTAAAACTCGAAAACGGAGAGTTGGTTGAATCTGATGCGATGATCCTGACGGTAGGCTACAAACCTAATACTAAATTGGCCCGTGAATCAGAGATCTATGTTGATGAAAGCGGGTTTATCGCAGTGGATGAATACATGCGCACACATGTTAAGGATATTTTTGCCATTGGCGACTGTGCCCAAAAGCGTGATTTCGTAACCCGCAGTCGCGTCGCCACCATGCTTGCTTCAACAGCATGCGCCGAAGCCCGCATTGCAGGAATGAACCTCTTCAACCTGAATGTTGTGAAAACATTCAGCGGAACAATTGCAATATACTCGACTGTTATAGGAAGCACCGGTTTTGGAACAGCCGGAGTTACCGAAGCCAGGGCTAAGGAAGAAGGCATTGATTCAATAACAGGAACATTTGAAGGCATGGACCGGCATCCGGGAAATCTGCCGGATTCTCACAAACAACTTGTAAAACTTATTGCAGCCCGTCAATCCGGTGTAATAATCGGAGGTGAAGTTATTGGAGGACTGAGTGCGGGAGAACTTACAAATGTTATTGGCCTGGCTATTCAGAACCGGATGTCGGTTAATTCACTGTTGACATCCCAAATCGGGACACACCCATGCCTTACTGCCTCACCTGCAGGCTATCCGTTAATTAAAGCAGCAGAAATAATTCATAGTAAAATAAGAAACAGTTAATGAATCCATTTCAGACAAAATACAGGGTTTCATATTCCGATACTGACCAGATGGGATTCATGCACCATTCAAATTACCTTAAATACTATGAAACTGCCCGTTGGGAACTTTTCAGAAGTATCGGAATAGCTTACCCTGCAATAGAGAATGAGGGTATCATCTTGCCGGTAATAAACGCTTCGTTGAAGTTTATTAAACCAACTTTTTATGATCAGGAAATAATGATCAATACCCGTATAAAATTATTGAAGGGAGCAAGGATAGTTTTTGAATACCAGGCAATAAATGAGACCGGGGAGATCATTAATGAAGCACAGATTACTGTCGCCTGCGTTAAAAAGAGCACAGGAAAGGCCTGTTTCCCATCAAAAAGGATATCAGATACCCTGAAAGAACTGATTTACAAATAACTGAATTATGGAAATAATCAAAATAGGCATAATCATCTGCAACAGGTATAAAACCTGTACCGGAGGTAAATGCTTCAGGGCAGCTGCAAGACGTGAAGGGGCATTCTCAATCTATTAAGATATGGAAATCATTGGAACACACCCAATACCTCAGAAATATTATATCACCCATACCAACCTGAATAAATGGAAAAATGAATTTCTAAAAGAGTCGGTAAAATCCACTCTCGCAGATGAATCAACCCGTCTCAGATATGATTAAAATTGCAGTAGCCAGTGGTAAAGGCGGAACAGGTAAAACTTTTATTTCTACCAACATTTTCTATACACTTTTGAGGTACAACTACAGTACTATTCTGGTTGATTGCGATGCTGAGGCTCCAAACGCCGTTGCATTCTTTGAGACAAAAGAGACCTCAAAAAATGAAGTTACCCAGCATGTACCGGTGATAAATACTGAAATATGTACTTTTTGCGGGAAATGCCACGAATACTGTAATTATAATGCCATTTTCATTCTTCCCCCGATGAAAATAATAAATGTGATAGAGGATCTCTGTCACGATTGCGGAGCTTGCAGCGTAGCATGTAAGGTCGGAGCTATCACAGAGAAACCGGTTTCACTTGGTCAGGTTACAACTTATTCCCTTAAAGGAGTTCCTTCTATCATTGAAGCGCGAATAAACGTTGGGGTAATGTCGCCTGTCCCTGTAATAAAAGCTGCAATAAAACAGATTGATAATCAATCTGATATTGCGATTCTCGATTCGCCTCCGGGAACATCCTGCCCGTTTGTACAAACTGCAGCAGCATCCGATTATGTAGTGCTTGTAACAGAACCAACACCATTTGGACTCAGCGATCTGAAACAGAGTGTAGAGACTCTGAGAACAATTAAAAAGCCTTTTGGGGTAATAATTAATCGGGCAGGTCTGGGTAATGATAGAGTATTTGAATATCTGACCCGGGAAAAGATTCCTTTGTTACTTGAAATTCCATTTAATAAAGAAATTGCCGTACTCTATTCAAACGGTAAACTGATATCTGAAAGCAATGAAATATTTTCACAGCAACTTTTTTCAGTATATAAAAATATAACTGATAATCATGGAAATAGCAGTAATCAGCGGCAAAGGGGGAACAGGTAAATCAAGTATAAGCGCTGCATTTGCAACTCTTAACACTGAGGTAATACTTGCTGACTGCGATGTGGATGCAGCCAATCTTTATTTATTGTTTAATCCATCCAGTGAAGAGGAAGAGATTTACACCGCCGGGCATAAAGCTGTTATTGATTATTCAAAATGCACCAGCTGCCAGATATGCTCAGACTATTGCAGGTTTGATGCAATATCTGTTCAAAATGATAAAGTTATCATATCGGAATTATCGTGCGACGGATGTTTCCTCTGCTCACGCGTATGCCCTGAAAATGCCATTGAAATGGTGCCAAACAACAAAAGTCGTATGTATTCAGGCTCTTTCCGCAATGGGAAAATGGTGTATGGAAGACTGGCTCCTGGTGAAGAAAACTCAGGAAAGCTGGTGAACATGGTACGTTCCAGGGCAAAATCAGTATCGGAAGAAACAGGGATAGAAATCATTATACTGGACGGGCCTCCCGGTATTGGCTGTCCTGTTATTTCCACAATCACAGGAGTCGATAAAGTTGTAATAGTCACAGAACCAACTATCTCGGGCCTTCACGACATGCAGCGCGCACTGGAGATTGTGAAGAAATTCGCTATTATACCATCGGTTATCATCAACAAGGCTGACCTCAATACTTCTATGACAGATCAAATTAAAAAGTGGTGTGAAGAGAGCGGGGTGAAGGTGAATGGAGAATTGCCTTTTGACGCAAAAGTCGTAGAGGCAATGATCAGTGGAGAAAGTATTATTGAACATGATCCTGACCTGGCAATCAGTAAAGGGATACTTAAGATTTGGAATAAAGTATTTTATCAGGACAATTTTCAGTAATTAATATTTCATTGTTTTAAAATAATATTACTTTTACATAAATTCGTATTACGATGAGTGTAGTCCGTTTCAGTATAAGTCTCGAAGAGGAGCTGATGAAGGAACTTGACAACTATGTTAATACCAACAAGTTCTCAAATCGTTCCCAGGCATTAAGACACATTATTGAAAATAATATAGTCGAAGAGAAATGGCAATGCAATAATATTGTCGCCGGAGCGATTATTATGATATATAATCATCAAAAGAAAGATATCCTGTCAAAATCGACTGTAATACAACATGGATACCATGATGTTATATTATCATCACAACATTATCACATCGATAAAGAGATGTGTCTGGAAATTATTGCTGTAAAGGGTAAGGCAAAAAAGCTTACCGAACTATCAGATAAGCTGATCAGCATAAAAGGTATTAAGCACGGGAAACTGATCATGAGTAAAACCAAATAATTTTTTTATGAACAGAATAACACCTTTTATAATTTTCGTATTATTAAAGTCAGAATAATGAAAAAACAACTTATTTCGCTGATTACTGCGATAATTATTTCTTTTCCGGCTTCAGCGCAAAAAAAAACAGTTTCCTTATTACAGGATACAATTAATCTCGATGAAGTAATTGTAACAGGAACAACCGTGAGAGTCAATAAAAGAAATGTACCCATGGCGGTTTCTGTTGTCAATAGCCTGCAGATATCGGAAAGCAATGAATCCGCTATTTTACCAATATTAAACGGACGTGTTCCCGGTTTGTTTGTAACCGAGAGAGGAGTAATGGGATTTGGTGTGGCAACAAATGCTGCGGGACAAATATCGATTAGAGGAATTGGTGGCAGTCCTACCACGGGAGTTTTAATGTTGATAGACGGGCACCCTCAGTTTATGGGTATTTTCGGACATCCTCTTGCTGACTCCTATGTGGCATCTGATGTCGAACGGGTGGAAGTGATACGGGGTCCTGCTTCAATTTTGTATGGTTCCAATGCAATGGGAGGAGTTATAAATATTATTACAAAAAAACAGACCAGGGAGGGATTCAGCGGAGATGCCAGTTTAATGTACGGTTCATATAATACACAGAAGTATATGGCTTCCACAGGTTACAAAAATAAAAAATTGAGCCTGTTTGCTTCTGTCAATCATGATCAAACTGATGGTCATCGTCCCAATTCAGATTTCACCATAACAAACGGTTACATTAAAGCATCGTACGAAATAAATAATAACCTGCAGGTAAACAGCGACTTCAGTCTTGCACATTTTAATGCATCAGATCCCGGCCCCGACACTCTCAATGCAATACCCGGCAGTAAACTTAATATTACAAGAGGTTATTGGGCCTTTACCATTGATAACAATTATGAGAAAATTTCAGGAACCGCAAAGCTGTTTTATAATTTTGGCGAGCATAAAATATCTGACGGTTTCCATTCTACAGATGCGAATTATGGTTTTAATATATTTGAATCCATAAAACTTTTCAAAGGAAATAATATCACTCTGGGAGCAGATTACCTCACATACGGAGGCAAAGCTGAGAATGAATTGGCAATGGGTGGCCAGGGTATAATATTCAAGGATACTACTGTATATGATGCGGGTATTTACGGTTTTCTGCAACAAACATTATTTAACAGATTAACTCTGAATGCCGGTCTGCGTCTTCAGGATCACCAGGTTTATGGAACCGAGTGGATCCCGGCTGGTGGTATAGCTTATAAGATAACTTCAGGTTCTACAATAAAGGTATCAATTGCCAAAGGATTCAGAAGTCCTACTATTCAGGAGCTCTATATATGGAATCACAACATGAATCTGAAACCGGAAACAATTATGAGTTACGAAACAGGTTTATTGCAATCTTTTTTAAATCAAAAACTAAAATTTGAATTAACAGGGTATATCATCAAGGGTAATAATCTGATTATCAGCGTTCCTCTTGAAGGCTTACAAAATGCCGGAGAGGTATTTAACAAAGGAATTGAGTTTTCAGCCAATGCAAACCTGATATCTAATCTGGATTTAAATCTGACATATTCATATATACACATGAAGAGTCCGGTATATGCCACTCCCAAATACCACCTGTTTTTAAGCGGTAACTATCATCCGGGAAAATTCCAGTTCATGACCTCAGTTCAGTATGTAAACCATCTTGATACTGATCCTTCAGCGAATACCAGTTATCAGACATATGTACTTTTAAACTCTAAAATATCTTACATAGTATGGAAATTTGCGGAGTTATTTTTGAGCGCCGAAAATATTCTGAATCAGAAATATGAAAATAATATATATTATCCAATGCCCGGGATAACCATGTTCGGAGGGATGAAACTCAGGTTATAAAAAATCTGTCCGACTGATCAGAAATTCATAACATCTCCTGTTCTGACCAATGATATACCAAAGTTTTTGTGAAAAGACGATAATGCCGGAATATCAGTACAATGTGAAGGATAGACATTTTTTACTCTATTCTTTTTCAGGTATCTGATTGTCTCCTTTGTCTGATTATTATTCTCTTTCAGATGGAATCCTCCCATAATGCCGCAGATTTTATTTACCCCCGTGACTCTCTTTGTATGCTCCAGGGTATTAACAACACCGGCATGACCGCACCCGGTAACAACAAATAACCCGTCGGGCAGTATAATTGCCAGGGCACTGTCGTCTATCACATAATCGGGAAAGCCATTTTCAAGAATAAAAGAAGTAGTTACAGATTCAAAATCAGTTATACGGGGTATTTCTCCAAGAAAGAATATTTGTTTCGTTATTTCATAAGGCTCTGTAGAAGTATGCAGCGAATATTTTTCTACCAACTCCTCTTTTGAGTTTTTTAACCCGATATACGAATTATCAGATTTCCCATATCGTTTTACAAAACAACCCGGGTGACACAGCAAACTGAAGCCGGAGAGATATTGCAATCCATTACCATGATCAAAATGGCCGTGACTGAGTACGATCATATCAATATTCGCCATATTGATATTCATTGCATCTGCATTTTTTATGAACATGTCGCTTTGCCCGGTATCGAAGAGCAATCGTTTTCGGTCATATTCAATTAAATAAGAGAGCCCATGCTCTGCCGGTGTATGTGCACCAGGATTATTGTCAGTTAATATTGAAATGATCATATTTTTTATTCAAATTTAAATTATTTTTAATGAATAATTGCTCAGTCAATTTAGCACTTAAATCTTAAATCAGCAGATGAATGTAAAGTTTATTGAGATAGTTTTTAAACCAATAGGAATTATACATACGCCTCACAAATCAGGAAATAATATTCCTATTCAGCCCTCAGCCGCCAAAGGAGTAAAAGGTATGGTTGAAATTTATCCCGAATATTCAGCAGGGTTAAAGGATCTTGATGGGTTTTCGCATATTATTTTAGTATATAATTTTCATCTGTCGAAAGGTTACCGTCTGGAGGTTAAGCCTTTTCTCGATGAAAATATACATGGTGTTTTCGCGACACGTGCACCTGAAAGGCCAAATCAGATAGGCTTATCAGTTGTTCGACTTGTCAAAATAGAAAAGAATATGATCCACATTGAGAATGTTGACATTATAAATAATACACCATTACTTGACATTAAACCTTATATTCCTGATTTCGACTCTGCGGAAGATGTTACATTAGGATGGCTGCAAAAGTCAAAGCATCAGTTTTCAACTAAAAAATCGGATGACAGATTTAATCAAGAGAGTATATAAAAATGATCGTGATGTGCTGAAACAGCTTTTCAGACCGAAATTCATTGCGATTAACGCTATAGTTAATAATGCTTAAACAAACTGTTATCAAAGAGTGCAAGTCGTTCTGCTCTATAAAATAGTCTCTCCACTGCATTTTTTAAACATATGCCGAGTAATGCTGCGAATTAATAATTTCGCGATATTTATAGACAACTTTCTTAAAATCTTCCCATGTATCGTGTTTTAACAAAGGATCGCGGAGCAAAGCTGCAGGGTGGTAGACTGGCATAGCCAGCCTGTTTTGCCAGTTAAACCAAATACCACGTTCCCGTGTAATCCTGTGTTCAGGTCCTGCCATATATTTTAATGCAGTAGACCCCAATAATATAATTATTTTTGGATTTATCAGTTCGATCTGTTTTAAAAGCCATGGCATACAGATGGCAGCTTCACCGGGAGTTGGCACCCTGTTTTCAGGTGGCCTGCATTTAACAACGTTGCTTATAAAAACATGTTCATCACGGGTAAATCCGGATGCAGCGAGTATTTTGTCGAGCAGCTGGCCCGATTTCCCTACAAATGGCCTTCCCTCCAAATCTTCATCTCTGCCGGGAGCTTCGCCAATAATAAAAATCCCTGCATTAATATTACCTTCTCCAAAAATAACATTATGGCGCAGGTTGGCTAAATCACATTTAGTACAAAACATGATCTCTTTACGTAATGATTCGATATCCGAGCTCATTTTTAATTTATAGAAATATGAATTGTCTATAAAATTTTCATTATGCTACGTATTTATGATATTAATAATCAAAATACTAACAATAAACAATAAAATAATTTCCTGAGTATTTACTATTGTCTTTCAGCTTTTAATAATCTCACGTATTTTTTAAGATAGAGATGCTCACTGAAATTTACAAAACCATAACCTTTGAGAATATCTTTCCAGTTGCGTTTAATATAATCAAAAGCATAAATACACTCAACTTTTTTAAAAATAAAGCGATGAAGCGCTGGCATTTTATCCATATCAAATTCCGCAAAATCGAGGATAAAAAATGCTCCATCGGGTTTCAGGTGACTAAAAGCATTTTTTATTACGGCATCTCTCACTTCATGAGGGAAACCATGAATGACAAAGCTTATAAAAACCTTATCGAAAGTCTTCTGCAGATCAAATGGCTGGTCAATTCGCTTGTTGATAAATTCGACTCTTGTATCATTCTTAAATCTGGCTTTGAATTGTTTTTCCATATCTTCTGATATGTCAAGCCCGGTGATCCGCCCTTCATTACTTAAATAAGAGTTCATTAGTCCGGCATTACGTCCTGTGCCACATCCCATGTCAAGTATCTGATCGCCAGGGGCTATTCCCATTTCATGGATTACCTTATGAATGAAACTCCTGTACATTCCAAGCGATCCGATGTTCATCACTTTATCATAATTTTTTGCTGTGAAAGGTGTAAGTTCAACACCTGATTCGGGGTATATTTTTTGCTTCATAACAGAACTCATGGCTTAATTATTTTTATTTCCGAGGTCATTTTCATCGCTTTTCTGTATGAGGCACTTACTCCACAATACCTTTCCTCAGAAAGGCTGACAGCTTTTTGAAGCTTATCCATGGGAAGGTCTTTCCCGGTAAATTCATATATAACATGCATTTTAATGAAGTGCTTGGGATGCTCCTCAGTGAGATCTCCTTCTACTCTTACATTAAAACTATCAATTTCAACACGCATTTTTTTCAGGATTGAAATTACATCCATGGCTGTACAACCTCCAAGTGCGAGAAGCATAAAAGGTTTTGGGCGTGGCCCCATATTCTGGCCTCCAACCATAGGATCAGCGTCAATTATTATCTTGTGCCCGTTGATTTCGCTCTCAAAGGCCATGTCGCTGAGCCATCTTGTATTTACTGTTTCTTTCATCCCCATGTTAAAAATATTTGTGCAAAGTTATTCTTTAATTTAGTTCAGGTATAGAGAATAAGGCTTAGAAATAGAAATGGGACCTTGAAATATTTCAATAAATTAATTGTTTTAATTCATACCCGGAATACTGTTAAATTAAGAATTAAATATAATAATGTCCATTAAATTAATTAATTTTAATTTTCAGGATAACCGGCCCGTAGCTCAGCTGGCAGAGCACGTGACTCTTAATCATGGGGTCGAGGGTTCGATTCCCTCCGGGCCGACACTTACTTTATTCAATGAGAGATATATATCGGGCGATTAGCTGTTTTAATGTGCAATAAAATTCTTTTTAAAACAGCAAAAAGAAGCATGCAAGGTTAAATATTCAGTACAGAGAATTTATGGTTCAGATTGTGTTTTGAATTAAAAAGCATTTTAGCAAGTACATCCTGTTCCTTCCGCGTTTTTTTCAACATATAGTAAAAAGTATTGGCAACTGTTTCACTCAATTCGTTTTCGGATGCTAAGATGTTATATATTTTAATAAGACAATCGTCAAAATACAATTCTATTTTAATTAGATCTTCCATAGTCACTACAGATTCCGGATTAATATTGTTCCTAAAACATTCAGTTATCTGATTTGATAGTTTATCACATGGAAAATCTAACCAGCAATTCATCGCTTCAGCTATTCTTTTATGACGGAAGAGATATTTACCACGGTCTTTTTCATGGGAATAGAGGTCAAATATCAATGATTTAATCTCCTGGTCTTCAGCCATTTCATAAAGTTCATGGTATAACCTTGCCACCTGCTCATGATAAGATTGAATTTGCTCAATAATTTCGCTTTTTTGTCTATACATCGCTTATCTTTTTTTCTCTATACTGTACGTACATCAAAAGTACTGTACATAAAATCTTTATATAAAGTTATGCATTTATCTTATTAATTATAAGCGTTTTAATGACATTAGTATCAAATAAAGCATTGATATTTATCAAATTATTTTTTGAGCAGATTAAATAATAAAACCTGAACGGCCCATCTGCTTTTACAGGATACTTTTAAAAAGTTAAAATGAATTTTTACACCCGGGGCGTGGGCGTATTATATGCCTGTTATCCTTTCTGGTTTATTACCTTTAATCGTTCCAGGTCCTTAATTTCAATTCTTTTACCTTTCAATTCAATTATTTTTTCATCGCTGAAATCAGCTAAAATCCTTACAACACTTTCCATTGACATTCCCGATAATTCTGCTAAATCTTTTCTGCTGATATAAGAGAATATATCTATTCCTTTAAACTCATCTCTATTTAAATATAACAAAGAATTTGCAAGTTTGCCATTTAATTGCCTGAGACCTAAATTCAGGCACTTGGTAAGCATAATATTATAATTTTTACAATACCAGTTGGATAGTTCACGGGAAAATTCGCAGCATTGAGTTACTAAATCTTTAATTGCTTCACGGTTAATTGAACAAACCCGTGTCTCTTTTAACGCAGAAGCAGAAAAGTAATATGTATCATCCCCAAACAATGATGTCAAGCCAATAAAATCATCAGATTTAAGCAATTTAATGATAATATTTTTATCGGGGCTTTCAATATAGACTTTAACTAAACCATCTATGATATAAGTTATATCAGTTACCTTGATTCCTTCTTTAATAATTGTTTCTCCCTTTTTGTAGCTGATATGGGTCTTCTGTAATTTGTAAAATCCCTCGGCGTTTTTTGTTCTTTGAATAAAACATTTAGAACTTGAATAACATTCTTCACAATTGGTTTTTATTAAATACCTGTCCATTACAGAAGTTCGTTTTGAAATATTAAATTGACAAACAGTAAATTAAGTCAATATAACAGTATGAAGAATTTGATAATTCACAAATAATCAATATTTTATTTGACAAAAATCAAAAAATTATTCCTTCTAACAAAGTTACAAATAAGAAATCTGAATTAAAAGGATGTTTTTCAGGTAATGCTCCTAAAAAAAAGGCTTATTATGACTAGAAATCATTCGGGTAAGGATTCCATTCCCTCCGGCCGATAGCAAAAAATCACCCGTTTGAGCTGATCATTAACAACAATTTCTTATTCAGAATTTCAATTTTCTTACCTGAGATTCTGATAATCCCGTCCTTTTCAAATTCAGCAAATACTCGGCTTACGCTCTCACGCGATGAATCAATAAGATTCCCGATATCTTCCTGATTGAGAGGTATTGTTAATATCTTTGAGTTATAAATATAATCCGACATCTCCAGTAATACATCTGCCATTTTCCCCCTGACCTGCTTTTGGGTTCGGTTAGCACATCTGGTAAAGACTTCAAGTTCATTTCTGCATAACTCTATCATGATTTCATTTGAGAAACCAGAATTTATACTAAGCAAAAAACGGAAAGTGCTAATATCTATAAAGCATACCTCGGCTTTTTCAATGACAGTTACCGAATATTGATTTATTTTATCTCCAAAAGTTGTCGGTAATCCAAGGTAGCTTGGAGCCTTTACAATGCGGACAATTTGTTCATGATGTGGTCCGGCAATATGAACCTTGGCAAGACCGCTGCGCAGGTATGCCACATTTGTTGAAAATGTTCCTTGTTTAATTACCTGATCACCTTTACGGAAATTAACAAGAGCGCAATTGCCTGATAATTTTTCAATTTCCTCTTCACTTAATTTTAATGCCGCTTCCGATTTTATATTACAAAATTTACATTCACTTTTCATTCTCCAAAGTTATAAAATTGTGAGATATATCACAAAATTTAATAATCAACCTCACAATCAAAATGAAGGCACATAACTAATCATTTACTTCCTTTGTGAATTAATTAACAATAAAAATATTTATTATGGAAAAGAAAAAATTATGTCTGGCACTTTATACAGGTAGCGTCGATAAACTGACAGCCGCAGGAGTTATCCTAAGCGGAGCAGCAGCAGATGATATGCAAGTAGATATCTATGTTTTATTGCAGGGAGCAAGAGCATTCAGGAAAGATATCGGAGATAATCCTGCTAAACTTCAAATGGCTGAATACCCAAATTTGAAAGAGGAATTTTTACAATCGCTGAAAAATCTTAAAGTAAAAACATGGGTGGAATTTTTTAAGGAGGCAAAATCAATCACAGACGTAAAAATTCATATCTGTGGCCTTGCTGGTAAAGTATGGGGAGGGGAAAAACTTGATGACTTTATTGACATAGCAGATGATATTTGTGGTATAGGAGCTTATATTACATCAGCACAGGAAGCGGATGTAAATTTATTTATCTGATATCTGTTAAAAATATTTATTTGCCATATTCATCTTATTTAATATCAACTTATTAAGCAAATAACCATTTTATGCCACAAGAAATACACGATCAATTAAAACAGATTCAGGAACAAATAGAGGCTTTAAAGGGGAGGATCACTTTGCTGGAGAATTCGCGGAAAGATCAATTGTCTATAGCAATCGTTTCCGGTGATATGGATAAAATTTTAGCTGCAATGGTTATCTCACTGGCAGCTGCTGCAATGGACACCAAGGTAAGACTCTTTTTCTCATTCTGGGCGCTTTCTGCACTCAGAGATAAAAAGAAAAAAGCAAAAAGCAAAGACTTCATTTCAAAAATGTTTGGTATGATGCTTCCCAGAGGAAAAGGCAAGTTGAAATTATCAAAAATGAATATGATGGGGATGGGTCCCTTAATGATAAATTATCTCATGAAAAAGCAGGGAGTTTTGTCGCTTGACCAGATGTTTAAAGAAGCCGGAGAACTCGGGATTGAAATTACTGTCTGTGAAATGTCGATGAATCTTATGGGATTCAAGAAAGAAGAAATGATTGACTATCCTAATTTAAGATTTGCCGGAGCTGCAACTTTTGTTTCCGATGCCAATGAAAGCAGTATTCAATTATTTGTTTAACTATAAGAAAAGATTTCACAACTTATTGCAGATATGGTTTTTGATCATTATACCTGCTCAATTGAAAATTTCAGAAAACATTAAAATCTACTATTATGACAACAGAAGAATTAAAAAAATTACAGGTTACAAAATCAGTCGATGCCAGAGGAACTGCATGTCCAGGTCCTCTTCTTGAAGCTAAGAAAGCTATTGGTACAATCAAAGCAGATGAAATAATGGAAGTTCTATCTGCCGATGAAGGGACAAAAGTTGATATCCCAAAGTGGTGCACAAAACAAGGGCATGAATATCTTGGAACAATTGAAGAGAGTGGCTTTTACAGGATCTTCCTGAAGAAAAAATAGAAAATAAAGATGGCAGGCATAAATAGCAAAAATGCCAGGATCCTGGTGTTTTCAACTGAAAAGATCTCTGATCCCGCCATCGATATGGCGGGATTATTGAAGTTGCATTACCCGCCAACAGTTTATACAATTTCAGTACCCTGCTCAAGCGGAATAAAATCGAGATGGATCTTACATGCTTTTGAAAAAGGGTTTGACGGCGTATTTATTGCTGCTGACGGCAGTGACTGTCCTTACGGAGAATCCTGCACAGAAAAAACAGGTAAGATAGTCGGCCGCACTCATGAGCTGATGAAAACCAGGAACATCGAACCTGCCCGGCTGCGGATGGCTGCAATATGCTCGGTCTGCAGCGAATCTTTTGTAAAACAGATGAAAAGCTTTAACGAGTATTTACTAAAAAATCCAAACGAAGAAATATGAGCGGGAAAATAATAAATGCTTCTTTTGATGCACTTGTTATTGGTGGTGGTATTGCCGGAGGTGAGGCTGCTTTAAATCTGGCCAATAATGGATTCAAAGCACTGATAATTGAAAAAGATCTTTCTGTAGGCGGAAAAATGATTTTGCTTAGCAAGGTATTTCCTACTTTAGATTGCTCTGCATGCATAACAACTCCAAAAGTTTCAGAAATTTCGAGGCATCCAGGAATTACAATTTTTACAGAAAGTGAAGTAAAAAATATTATAAAAACCGGAGAAATGAGCTTCAATGCTGAAGTGATAAGAAAGCCCCGATACATTATTGCTGAAGATTGTACCGGCTGTCAGCTTTGTGAAGAGGCTTGTCCGGTGATTGTTCACGACCAGTATCAATATAACATGGTAGGGCGAAAAGCGGCTTATATACCCTTCAGTATTGCAAGCCCGCGGATCGCAGCGATAGATATCGAAAACTGCACATTATGCGGAGCCTGCGAAAAGGTATGCCCTACAAAATGTATTGACTTTACCCAGGAAACCTTAGAATACCATATTAAAATAAAGACAGTTGTTATTGCCACAGGTTTTAACCTGTTCGATCCTTTGAAAATTCCACGCTATGGATTTGGCAAATATAAAAACATAATTACTTCCATGCAGATGGAAAGACAACTTGCTCCCACTCGTCCATTCCATACCATCCTAAGGCCGGGTGACGGGAAGATGCCTGACAGGATAGCTTATGTTCTTTGCACCGGATCGAGAGATGTAACGGTTGGGAACCCCATTTGCTCACAAATATGCTGTATGTATTCAATTAAGCAGGCACAATTGCTGATGGGGGCCCTCCCAATGGCTGATGTGACAATATACTATATCAACATCAGGTCGTTTGGAAAGGGTTTTGAAGAATTCTATGATCAGGCTAAAGGCATGGGAGTAAACTTTGTTAAAGGCAAAATAGGCAAGATCACTGAAAAAGAGAACGGGAACCTGCTGCTACGATATGAAGATATTAATGAGAGTATCGTAAAAGAAGCTGAGCATGACCTTGTGGTACTTTCAGTCGGTGTCCTTCCAAATCCCGATATTAAATCGTTCTTTCCTGAAAAAGAGCTGGCACTGGATCCTTTCAGCTTTGTGGACCAGGCCGATCCGCTTGCAAGTCCTGCCAGAACAAGCATTGAGGGAGTCTTTGTTGCCGGAACAGCTTCAGGACCAATGGATATCCCCGACTCAATACTATCAGCAGGTTCAGCATCTGCCGAGGCATTAAGTTATTTAACACAGAAATAATGAACAGTAAGATAGGCGTTTATATATGTCATTGCGGTGGTAATATTGCCGATTATGTTGACGTTGAAAAAGTCAGGCAATCAATTGAGAAAGAAGAAGGAGTTGCTGTTGCCAGAACCACAATGTTTGCCTGCAGCGATTCAGGCCAGAAGGAGATGGAAGATGACATCAAAAAAAGTGAACTGGATGGAATAGTAGTTGCATCATGCTCCCCGAAACTCCACCTGTTAACCTTCAGGGCAGTTGTGGAGAGAGCCGGACTGAATAAGTATAATTATGTCCATGCAAATATCAGGGAGCAGGCTTCCTGGGCTCACTCAGACAATAAACCCGGGGCAACTGAAAAGGCCATTCAGCTTGTAAAATCAGCTATTGCCAGAGTACGGCTCTCCAGGCCACTGGACCCTATTGTTATTCCTTCCAAAAAGGCTGTTGCCGTAATCGGAGGTGGCATCGCAGGGTTGAGAGCAGCTATTGAATTATCCGATATGGGCTGTCCGGTTACATTGATTGAAAGAGAACATTTTATAGGGGGCAGGGTTGCACAGTGGGATGTCCTGTTCACCACCAATCAGACAGGGAAAGAACTGATTACCAATTTGTATGATGATGTGGTAAAGCGCGATAATATTTCGTTGTTAACAGGAGCTGAAGTAATATCAAGTACAGGCAACATAGGTGACTTCAAGTTAAAAATAAAAATAACGCCGCGATATATTATTGAAAAATGCAATAAAGGGCATCTGCAAATGGCTATTGATGCCTGCCCTGTTGAAGTGCCTGATGAGTTCAATTTTAATATTACAAACAGAAAAGCAATTTATCATAATTTCCCAAGTGAATACCCACAGTACCCTGTTATTGATATAAAAAACTGTACCAGGTGCGGTGAATGTGAAAAGATTTGCGAAAGTGTTGATTTTTCACAGAAAGAAAGAATAATTGAAGTCAATGTTGGTTCAGTTCTTATGGCTACGGGATTCGATTCTTACACGCCTGCTGAAGAAGAATTTGGCTATCAGACATTTAATAATGTAATAACGCTCCCTCAATTTAAAAGGATTATCGATTTAAATGATAAAACCCTGATTTTCAAAGGTAAAGAAATAAAAAATATAGCTTATATATATTGTGTCGGCAGTCGTCAGACAGAGGGAGACAATAAATATTGCTCCCGTTATTGCTGTACTTCAGTAATTCATGCTTCAATACAAACAAGAAAGAAATTTAAAAATATTAATAACTACCATTTTACAAGGGGAATAAGGACTTACGGCAAACAGGAGGTATTGTACAATGAATCACTTAAAGCAGGTGATATTTACATGCAGGCTTATGAAGATAATCCTCCGGTAGTGGCGGTGGAAGATGGAAATACTGTTGTAAAGATTAATGATATTCTTACCGGCAGGAGAGAGATATCAGTAAAAGCGGACCTCGTGGTGCTTGTAACCGGGATGGTGCCCAGGGGAGATAATTCAATAGCATCGCTCTTCAAATTACCCAGGGGCCGTGATACTTTTTTCAATGAGATCCACATGAAATTGCGCCCGGTAGAAACTGTTATTGACGGCATAACTATCAGCGGAGCATGTCAGGGTCCGAAAAATATTATGGAATCGGTAAACTCTGCGCTTTCAGCTGCCACCAAATCATTTTCGTATGTTAATAAAGGGAAACTTGAACTCGAACCTATAATTGCTCAGGTTGATAAAAATTTATGTACCTGGTGCGGAGAATGTGTTAAGGTTTGTCCTTTCGATGCCATCAGAATGGTGAAAGATGAGAACAAAGATATGGCAGCCATAAATACTTCTGTATGCAAAGGATGCGGGATGTGTTTGCCGGTATGCCCTGTTAATGCAATTAACTTAATTGCTTATTCAGATAATGAAATTGAAAGTATGATAGATGCTCTGGCGGGGTAGATAAATTATTGTTTTAAGACGAGTGTTTGAAAAATATTAACAAGGTGGCTGAAAATATATTATTTGTTCCTTCCCTGAAGGGCATAATTGATTACAAGGACTAAATGCATTTATAATAAAAGAATATACCATGGAAGTTGAGAAAGGCAAAACATATAAATACCTGAGGGAGAAAATGGAAGTCTCCCAGGGAGCAAAAGATAACATGAAACAGTTCAGTAAAATAAAAAAAACTATCATGGATGCTCTTCAGGAAGATGAAATGACAATTGATCAGCTGACACAAAAATTAAATTTGCCAAAAGACGAAGTGGTATTTTACCTGATGTCTCTAATAAAATATGGTTACGTGCAGACCGGGGCGATTGATGATATGGATGAATATTTTTTTTATAAACTTAAAAAGTGATGGCTGAGATTAATCCGGAATTTGGCAAAGAGTTAAAAAAATATGGTGCATTCGATTTCAACGCATGCTATAACTGTGGCAATTGTACCGCTGTGTGTTCATTATCGACTGAAGAAGATTCATTCCCAAGGGAAATGTTACGATTCAGTACTCTGGGGCTGCAGGATGAAATAAAATCTTCACTTAAGCCATGGCTCTGTTACTATTGCGGGGAGTGTTCAACACATTGTCCGCAAAATGCCAATCCCGGAGAATTGATGATGTCGCTCAGGAGATGGCTTACCACGGTTTACGACTGGACCAGATTATCCGGTTTGTTATACCGCTCATTGTCGTTGACGATTATAGCTATGGTTGTGTTAGCTGCCGGAGTGGTTGCTTATAGTTTTTCTGCCGGTTTCGAGCTTGAAACAATTATGCATAATGGCCATCTGTTTGAGATGGTGGCTATCGCATCGGTTTTTGGATTTATCCTGTTACCCAATCTTGTAAGGATGTGGTGGTTTATCATTTTAAAACCGGAGACTCAAGTGCATATCTCTA
>Ga0315542_1000728_pt1 | contig 20863 bp, 12 predicted proteins | sample SalMarSW160120MG_FD_202541 | JGI IMG/M metagenome (GOLD analysis project Ga0315542, IMG submission 202541) | Salt marsh sediment microbial communities from the Plum Island Ecosystem LTER, Massachusetts, United States - Salt Marsh Sediment SW1601-20 ... | reverse complement strand
CATCTAGGTAGGGTAAATAACATGTTTCGTTCCTATAGATTTAAAATCAATGACATTTTAAATACGCAAAATAATCTTTTAAAAGTAGAATTCAAAAGTCCTATTCAAGAAGCAGCAAAGCTTGTTGATGAATATAAGATTAAACTTAAAACCACGCATAGCATGCCAGGATTGCCCTATCTTCGGAAAGCTCAATATTCTTTTGGTTGGGATTGGGGTCCTGAATTACCAGATATTGGAATATGGAAAGAAGTGGAACTCAAAGCATTTGATGGCATGGAAATTGAGTCGTACTATATAGATATGGATTTTGTTTATAACAAAGATATAACAACTCTCTCTGCATCTAACGAATATGATGGGTTAAATATCGAAAAAGTAAACCTCAAGATAATTATCAAATTATCTGAAATACTCGAAACAGAAGAGATGGATGAGTTTACGTTAAAATGCACCATCACAGGACCAGATGATATTTCACATATTGGAGTTTGTGATCTGACGAACTCTGAGTTAATAATTAGATACGAGATTGAATATCCTTACATTTGGTGGACACACGATTTAGGAAGACCAAATCTCTATGAAATAGATATATCACTCTATTATAATAATGAAAGGATTGATTTCATAAAAGAGAAGTTCGGTATAAGGGATATACAATTAATCCGTGAACCTGATAAATGGGGAGAAACTTTTTATTTCAGAATAAATGGAATCCCCCTGTTTACTAAAGGAGCAAACTGGGTTCCAATTGATAGTTTCATACCACGTGGTAAGAAATTAGGACTTTATGAAAATAATATCAATAATTGTATTGCTGCGAACATGAACATGATTCGGGTTTGGGGCGGGGGAATATATGAAGATGATCTTTTTTATAAACTCTGCGATGAGCGTGGAATTTTAGTGTGGCAAGATTTTCCTTTCGCATGTGCGATTTATCCCATTCACGAAAAATTTGTCGAAAATGTTAGAAATGAAGCAATTGAAAACATCAAAAGATTAAGAAACCACCCAAGTTTAGCACTATGGTGTGGTAATAATGAAATCGAGCAATTATGGAAATGGCTTCTTGATTCTGCGGAGTTGAAGGATCCCATTTTAATTCAGAAATATGAAAAAGGATACTTAGATCTCTTTAAAGAAATGATACCAAATATAATCAAAAACTATGATCCAAGACATCCTTATTGGCCCAGTTCTGCCTTGGATAAATATGACGGATCAAAGGTACTCTCAGCTAACCCTAATAATTCAGAAAGGGGGGATTCTCATTTTTGGAAGGTATGGCATGGAGGAGCTTCTTTCAAATCTTACAGAAAGTTTCCTTCTCGATTTATGTCGGAATTTGGATTTGAAAGTTTTCCCTCGATAAAAACGATAACAAGATTTTGTCCTAAAGATGAGTTATATCTTGATTCCCCTATTATGACGAATCATCAAAAAAACGAAGGAGGAAACAAGAAGATTTTAAGATACATGAGGAAGCGATTTATAATTCCCCAAGAGTTTGAAAAGCAAGTCATTTTGTCCCAAATCACTCAAGCTGAAGCAATTCAGTATGGTGTAGAATTTTGGAGACAAAATCGTAATGATTTTCATTGCATGGGTTCCATATATTGGCAATTGAATGATTGTTGGCCTGTTGCGAGTTGGTCTTCCTTTGACTATTATGGTAGATGGAAAGCGCTTCATTATCTAGCCAAAAGATTCTATTCTCCTCTATTACCAAGTGTTAAAGAATATGGTGATACTGTAGAATTTTGGATATCCAATGATTATCCTATTTCAAAGCCTTCTAAATTATATTGGAAATTAATAAAAAATGATGGAGAGATTTTGATTAATAAGTTATACGATGTAGAAATACCTCCTTGCTCATCCAAACTCTTAGAAACGGTTAGATTCTCGGAATACAATATAGATTTTGAAAAAATTAAACAAAGCATAATTTTTTACGGAATTCAGGGAGATGATTTATTAAAGGGATTCAGACTTTTTGATGCCCCAAAAAGATTTGAATTGCCTGATCCAAAAATTTCATGGCATTTAGAGAAAATAGAAAATGAAACAAATTTAAAATATGGAATAAAAATTACATGTGAGAATTTAGCGTTATATGTACATGTTGATTCAGAGGTTTTCGATTTCGTTGCTTCCGACAATTATTTTTCGATGGAACCAATGGAAGAACGTTGCATTTTTCTTGCTAACATCAAATCCATTAATAGTTCTCAATCTAACCTTGACTTAAAGAATTATATTAAAATTTCTTCCTTATATGATTTGATTAAAAATACATAAACCTTTTACACTTTCTTTTTCTCCACTAATTATACCTTTTTTAAATGAAAAAATAATTCACTTTACATAATTATGACGAAAAAGCAAAAAATAGTAATTATTGGAGCTGGATCTTTACAATTTGGACTTGGAACTGTTGGAAGTATTTTTAATAGCAATATTTTAAAAGGATCTGAAATAAGCTTACATGATATTAATCCAACCAACTTAAAGTTAGCACAAGAAGCTTGTAGTGAGGTCATAGAAAAAGATAAGCTAGATTATTCCGTAGAAGCTACCACCGATCGAAAGGATGCTTTAAAGGGGGCAACATTTATCGTAAATTCGATTGAAGTTCCCCCAAGATTTGAATGGTTTGAATTGGACTATAGTGTACCCCATAAATATGGAAATAAGCAGATAATGGGAGAGAATGGCGGTCCAGGAGGTTTATTTCATTCTCTACGGGTTATTCCTCCAATCTTAGATATATGTGAAGATGTTAAAAAAATCTGCCCTAATGCTCTTTTTATTAATTATTCAAATCCCATGAGTAGAGTTTGCTTAGCAATCAAACGTAAATTTCCATCTCTTAAATTTGTTGGGTTATGTCATGAATTCCATCATTTTAAAATTCATTATACTCGAATTCTCAACACCCTTTTGGATAACCTTGATATGATAGCTGCAGGTTTGAATCATTTTGGAGTTCTTCTATCGTGTAAATATAAAGATACTGGAAAAGATGCTTATCCCGAGTTACGGAAAAGAGCACCAGAATACTTGAAAAATCTTACAGGATTTATGACTGATGTAGACTTAAATCGCTATATCTTAGAAAAATTTGGTTATATCCCCTATACAACGGACTCACATTATGGAGAGTATATAGCCTGGGCCTGGGATAAAGGAGACGTCCAAGGAGCTAGAGATTTTTATAATGGGTATAAAACTGCTACATTATATACTGGTGGTAAAATTCAAAAGTTAGTAGAAAAAGGTAAAGGTTATCGTCTAATTAAACCCGATCCTGAACGAGCTGTTCCAATAATAGAAGGAATCTTAAAAAATTCCAATCATAAAGAAGAATCAGTCAACCTACCTAATGAAGGAGTTATTACGAATATTCCCCAAGACCTTGTGGTGGAGGTTCCAGCGATAGTTAATAAAGATGGTTTACAAGCCATAAAAATTGGAGAATATCCAAAGGGTCTTGCTGCTTTATTACGTAATCAAGCTTCTGTCCAAGATCTTGTTGTAGAAGCCGTAATAAAAGAATCCAAGGAAATTGCGTTCCAAGCGTTATTACTTGATCCTACTATAGAAAATGCTACTAAGGCAGAAGATATGTTCGATGAAATGCTGGAATTAAATAAGGATGTAATTAATCTCAAATAGAATCTCTCTCAGTTAATTTACTATTTCTTTTTTTATCCTTAAATTAGATTTTTAGGGGTTTGTAATGTGTCTTTATCAGTTATAATTATATAATTTTGATGATTTCGAATATATGTGACTGGATAATCATCACCCGCTTCACCAAATAAGGCAATTCGAAGTACTGAATTAGCCCAGTCATAAGAACTTCCATTTCGACAATATAATCTAATTCGATTTGCTGAAAGAATTTGTTTCATTCCTATTGTAAAGGCATAATTCGGAAATGCTTCTAAATTACCTCCAACTTGGGATCTAATTGCATTGATCGTTATTGTATATTTATTTAATTGTACTTTGCGAGGATTAGATATAGCAACATCCATCGAAGGTTCGTTAAAAGCAACATGACCATGAATCCCGATTCCCCCATAACATGCATTTATTCCTTGAATAAGATCTCCTAGAGTATCAATATTAGATTCATCTGGGAATATCACCCGTGAACTTTCCAATCCAAATTTTTCGCGTAAAGGAATGAGAAACAATTTTTTAGCAATTCGTTTAAAACTTAAAGGGTGATTTAAAGATAATGCATATCCATCTTCATCTGAATATTCATCCATAAAAAAAAACCAGCAATTAGAAAGATCTAGATCATGCGTGATGATTTGATCCACTAAAATCGGATACTGTCCCGTTGGCCCAATTGGAAGGATTAGCTTTGTAGGTTTATTATTTTTATTATTTTTTCTAATCTCATTAAATATATCATTCGCAAATTGTTGATGTAATTCCTCAATATTTTCACAAACAATTAAATGATCTCCCGCTCGTTTTGTAACTTCTTTTGGAGATAGTTTTAAAAGTTCTCGTAATTCTACTTTCCTATCTATCATTTTTCACCAATTATCTTTAGGATATTCTTATAAAAAATCCACTTTTGAGTGTTTAAATCGATATTTAAATCATTTAATCTTTTTTTATCTTCTTCAACGATTTTTTGAATGTCTGTAATAAAGGCATCAGATCCAAAAATAATTTTTTTAAATGCTCCCTGCCACCATAACCAATGATTCATTCCGATTCGGTCTGCTCTAATTCTCCATCCCGTTGGAGAACCCGATAAATCTGCATATACGTTTTTCTTCATCCGTATTAGTTCAGCTGCATCAGCATTCCAATGAACTCCTAAATGGGCAAGAATCATTTTTAGATCAGGAAATGCATTAGCAATCGGCTCTATTCGCATTGGATGCATAAACCAAGAAGAGATTCGTTCATTTGGTGCCTTCTTCATTAGAGTCACAACTCCAGTATGAAATAAAATAGGTAATTCTAATTCTTCTGCTTGTTGCCAAAGAGGGAAAAAATCAAGATGGTCATATGGTTTTTTTGGTAAAGTAACTTTGATCATTTTGAACCCTTGGTCATAAGCTTTTATTACATCTAACTTCGAGTCAACGCCAGGACGAATATAATAAGCACCAATAAGTCTATCTGGATATTTTTCAATAGCCATTTTAATACCAGTATTAGCAACACAATTGAATAATTCACCTAATCCACTTAAACAACACTTTTCAATTCCTATATTGTCCATAACTGCTATTAATTTTTCAAGATATCCTTTGATATCAAATAAGTGAACATGAGCATCAATTATCCTCATAAAACAAACCTCAATCATGTATTTAATAGTAAATTTAAAATATCTTCGATATGATTGATAGGAACAGAATAATGACCTTCTTCAGGGTAAATTTTACTAATGCTATTTGGTATTAATTGTGATACAGTTTTCGCGATTGATAATGGAACAATTTGATCTAATTCTCCGTGAAATATGAAAACCTTCAAGAACGATTTAATATCTTCAAGTTTAAACTGCCATGGATATGTGTACAATCTCCCTTCATAAGATACCCCCTTACTCCCTTGTTTAAACGCTTCTGCACCTTCCTTTAAAAATTTGGATAAATTTGTTGGATCATTCAATATTTTCTGATCTGCTGGAGGCAAATCATTAAAGCTTTTTTTCCATTTTAACTCCATCTTTTTGACATTTCTTGCAGTTTTTCCTTGAAAATGCATTGAAATTCTAAATAAAAAATAAATTCGCTTAATAATGAAATATAACAATGAGCTTCCAACTACTTTTTTAAAATCAATTGGTCCTATTCCGCCAATTACCGCGCATGAAGTGAGATGGTCTGGAATCTTAAATGCACATGCTAGTGAATAGGGGGCTCCTCCTGATACACCCTCAACTGCGAATCTTTTTAGATTCAAATAATTAGCAAGTTCTAAGATATCATCAGGCCAATCTAATAATGTTCGATCTTTTTTAAAATCAGATAAACCCATACCAGGTCGATCTACACCAATTAATCGAACATTTAATTTATTTAGAATATTCTCCTCTATCAGGGTTATTTCCAGTCTTGATCCAGGGAATCCATTAAAATGAAAAACAGGTTTCCCCGATAATGGACCTTTTTCTGCAAAACCAAGAATTCTTCTATCTCTAAGTGTAATGGTTTGGTTAAGTCTATTCATTGATCTCTAAAACTCTCCGATTATTAGTATACATAAAATAAATTTATCTTTTTTAAGCTTCTATATTTAATTGAGCCGAGTTGTTTTAGATTAGGATAAATCTAATTTTATTACCCAATCTTATTATCATATATATATTTTTAAGAATTAATTCTTTAAAAATAAAAAAGTATAAAAAATAGAACTTTCATAAGAAATATTGAAAGTTTTCTCATATAAGGGCATCTAAATATGACTATCGATAACATTAACAATGATCATGATAATTTGGCTAAGATACATGTTGTCTGTCCACATTGCAGCAAGAGTAAGTATATTCAAATCCCCGAGAGTATAATTAATGAAAGTCGTAGTGTAACTACAATATCAATTCCAATGAATTATGTCTGTGAACATAGCTTTCAAGTTTTTATTGATAAACATTTTGTAGTTAGAGGTTATCAGAGAGTAGATTTTGATATTTCCAATTTGGAAATATATTCTGATGGATCTGGAACTGAGGAAGACCTCTTGATTACCTACACCTTTTCGGTCATAATTAAAAAAATCATCGAATTAATAAGAGAAAACATTAACATTAAAGGAATATTCGGGGGTCTTGTTTTGACCAATTCGGGTAATTTAATTTTTTCATCCCTTCCCGGGGAAATTTCTTTTACCATGATTAAAAAAATTGAGCTTCAAAAATATTTTTCAAAAACAATTAATCAAGTTTTTCTAATCTTTAGTAATAATCAGAAGATAATATCCACGACTTTAATAATTGGTGACATTACATTACTCATTACGTTGTTTTATTCAGCGGAGATGGATTACAATACAGCGAATTATTACTTTTTAGAATTAAGGAAAAATGTGCTTTTATCTAGTAATATTGATATGAGTCAAAATTCTTATTGGTTAAATTCAATCGTCTCTCAAAATGAGTCAGAATCTGATGAATTCTTTCTTGATTCACTTGGAATCAAGATTCAAAAAACTGTAGTTAAAAATGCGGATGAGATCGAAGAAATTTTAAAAACAAAAGAGTATATTGGTAAGGTTTATGTAAACGAACGATACGTGAGACTCATGGAAGGTTTGATATGGACTTTAAACGATGCTTTACTGATAATCTCCAATTTAAACATGTAGAATACATGTTTAAGTTCAAAACTTCTCTTTTAGCATAAGGTATATGTTTTTTAAAAAAGAAAAAATATATTACTTTGAAATTTTCTCTTCATTAGTGAGCGATTTATTAATTTCTATTACTTGAGACTCTATTTTGTTATACTCTTCCTTGCTAAGTGGAATTCTCTTTAGATAAAGGAAACCGATCAATATAAGAATTCCTCCAATAATAAAAGCAATATCCTTTGGGATATATCCGATTAAAAATTCCGTTTCTGTTCCAATTAAACCAAAAAAGGCACCAAATGCGTAAATATAAGTGATAAACATCAAAGTGAGAAATTCAAAGACTCCTCTTATAAGATTGTAAACTCCAATATGGCTCGCTTCTCTACGTCTCATGATGTTTATGAAATAATTATCAATGATTATTGCTAAAAATAAAATTAAGAAGAAAGATATTCCAACTAATAACCCATTTAAAATAAAAGAAAGAATTATTCCAGAATATATATCAAAAGATATTACACCAATTACGATTAAGATCAGGGTTATAATTAAAACAAGTTTCAAGCCTCTCTGAATTCCACGGGTGAAACTTATTTTTCTCCAATACACTAGGAATACTAAGCCGGTGATCTGAGACCCATAAAAACTTAACATTCCTAAAAAGTCTATCATCTCAGACGATAGACCATTAAATTGCATGAATATTAAAAGATTTGATATATGATATGATAACCCATCATCCAAAAGCTGACTTGATACAATCAAAAGGATGCTTAAAATTAAAAAACTCTTAAAAAGAGGATTTTTTAAAATTGAGTGTTGTTTTTCAACGTTCGGTTCGATTTTATAATTCATGAGCATTCTATTATAGGGTTCTTTAACCCCATATCGAAGTAAGACATACGATCCTATGAATATAAGTATACTAGTAATGAAAGGGAGAAAGTTTATATTTAAGGGAACGAGATCTCCTAAAATATTTCCGATAATTGCCAAAATCATCACTAATGTCCGAGCATCTGCTCTTTCTTGCAAACTCTGAAACATCTCTGGAAACAATGAGGAATAGTTTAAAGAAAATATGAATATTCCAGTACTATTTGCGCCTAAAATTAATAAAAGAAAAAAGGCATTTAGAAAAGGGTCTAAAATTCCAAACTTAAAAGGTAGGATGATAATTGTAAGCAAAATGAACCCAATGGCTATACTAGTGACAAGCAAGAAAATCCGTCTTCTCCCATTTGGGGAATATCTCTTGTCAATCCATCTTCCGAGAAATGGCCCCCATATAAGCAAGCCAAATGTGAGAATTAAGAAAACAAGAGTAAAAATCATAATACTATAGATCTCAAACCCCAAGCTAAACATTTCATCAGTTAAATTTGAATAAGCGATGTTCGAACTAAATGAAACCAAAAATCCACCTAACGCGTATGCTATCAGAAGATTATTACGAAATATGCTAAAAAATCCTTTATTATCTTTCATTTTCTCATTTCACCAATTTATTGATAAGAATTGGATATTTATCTATCTTATGCTTAAGTGAGTAAATAATATATTTAAATGTATAGACATTTCGCCCCTTTTTTTAAATAATTAATCTATTCAAAAAGTGTTATACAAGTAATTTCCCTAACATTATTTCTAAAGCGTATAATGATAAAATTAAAATCATTTAATCCAATTTTAAGGTTAGAGTGTTATAAATTTTTACTTTAAAAATGTCATGAGTCATAAAAGCTTACACTTTGAATCTAGCAAATGTATTGGTTGTCGCTTATGTGAAATTATATGCAGTTTGAGCCATTATCAAGTGATCAATCCTGAAATGGCCCTTATTAGGATAAGGAGAGATCATGTAAAACAAATAGACAACGCGATCTACTGCCACCAATGTATAGATGCCCCTTGCATTGAATCATGTGAATATGAGGCATTATCGAGAGAATTAGAGACGAATGCAATAATAGTTGATGAAAAAAATTGCATTGCTTGCATGGATTGCTATTATGCGTGCCCGTATTCTACTCCAAAATTGAATCTTTCTAATGAACATATTGTTTTCTGTGATTTATGTGGTGGTGAGCCCGCATGCGTGGCAATTTGTCCAGAACACGCTATTCAATACTTAGAAAATAAGAGTAATTCTGGTGAAAATTAAAGTTGGATGAAAGTTCGATTAGAAAAATTCTGAGAGTTGATTTGTCTCGTGAAGATTCTAACGTAGAAACTCTCCAGAGTGAGTTGTTAGAAAAATATATTGGTGGTCGAGGATTAGGAGCATTTTATTTAATGAAAGAAGTTCCTCCAGATATAGATCCACTCTCTGCTAAAAATAAATTAATATTCATGAATGGTCCACTCGCGGGAAGCTTAATACCAGGAAATAACAAGATATGTGTTACTTTTAAATCCCCTCTTACTCAAAGCTATTCATATTCACTTTGTGGGGGCCATTGGGGCCCAGAACTAAAGTATGCAGGATTTGATGGATTGATTATCGAAGGGAAGTCTAAAAAACCTATTTTTTTATCTATAATTAATGAAAAGGTTGAATTTAAATCAGCTGATAAGTTATGGGGAAAGCATATTCCAGAGAGCGAGAATTTAATCCAAAAAGACGTGAATTTAGATAAACCAGCTCAAATTGTAGTGATAGGTCCCGCTGGGGAAAAACTTGTTCGATATGCTACGATTTCACACGCTTTTTATAGAGATTTTGGTCGTGGAGGTTCTGGAGCCGTTATGGGTTCAAAGAACCTAAAAGGAATAGCATTGCAAGGAAGTTCTGATCTAAAAATACCTAATCCAAAAACGATTATATCACTAAGTAAAGAGTTAATAAAAAATCTTCGAGAATCGCGAGGAGGAAGAAAAAGAAGACAATACGGAACAATGGAATTAGTCGAAAGAATAAATAATGCAGGATTTTGGGTGAATCGTAATTTTACTGAAGGATATTTTGCAGAAGGCAATAAGCTTGAGGGTTCCAGAATGAGAGAGAGAATTGTTTTTGGAGATAGTTCTTGCTTTTCATGTCCAATTGCTTGTGGAAAGAGAGTTAATATATCTTCTCGAGATGGACGCTTGATAGTATTAGAAGGTCCTGAATTTGAGACAGTAGGTATGCTTGGTCCGAATTGTGGTATAAGTGATTGGGAAACGATAGTGAAAGCATCGAAGATTTGTGATAATTATGGTTTTGATACAATAAATGCTGGTGCATGCATTTCAATGTTAATGGAAGCTTTTGAATCAAACAGACTTAATAGTGATAATATTGATGGGATTGAAGCTAATTTTGGGAATAAAGAAGCGTTATTAATTTTGTTAAAGAAGATTGGGGAACGTAATGGAATTGGAGATCTTCTTGCTGAAGGAATTGGTTTTGCGAGTAAAAAGTTAGGAAGTGAAAGTTACGCTATTCATTCCAAAGGACAATCATTCCCAGTATACGATCCACGTGGAGCAAAAGCAATGGCTCTGACATATGCAACCTCTCCAAAAGGAGCCCATCACATGTACGCAACTACTTTTGGGGTAGAATTATCCTTAGGAAATCGATTTGAAGTTGAGGGGAAAGCATTATTAGAAAGAGATCAGCAATTTAGCATGTGTATCGTTGATTCAATTGCCATGTGTTCAACAATGCGAGCTGGAATTCCTCTAAATGATCAGATTAAAGCTTACAATGCAATAACAGGGATGAAAATGAATCCTGAAAAAATGCTCAAAGCTGCAGAACGAATTATCAATCTGGAACGGTTATATAATATCAAAATTGGATTTAATCGAAAAGATGATACAATTCCTAAAAGATTTCTAAAAATTCCCCTTTCCGTTGGTGAGAGTAGGGGACATACGGTTGATTTGAATTCACTTTTAGATGACTACTATAATATTATGGGATGGAATTTGGATGGGATTCCTACTAAAGAAAAGATAGAGGAATTAGAATTATCTGATTTTTCTTGAATTAAAATACCGATTTCCTTACTTCGATAACAAAGAGATTTATATTATAATATTGATTTTTTTGCTTTATCTTAAAATGAAGAAATCAACTTTATATTTTCTCGGTTTAATCCTAGCACTCTCAATTCCATTAGTATTAGTAGGATTTAATCACTTATTACGCACTATTATCACTCCCAATAATCTATTCTTTGAATTACAAATAGGAAACGTACCTAATATCGAAAAAGAGAATTGGTCCCTAGCAATAACTGGAGCTATCGAGAATGAACTTGTATTTGATTATGAAAATCTCACTCAAATGGATTCTGTAACCGAAATTGCAACATTAGAATGCGTCGATGGTCCTTTTGGTACTGCAAGATGGGAGGGGGTACCTCTTTTTCGAATATTAGAATTAGCAGGAGTGCTTACATCTGCTAAAGATCTTATATTTTATGCCGCTGATAACTACTCTGATTCTTTAAATTTAAAAGAGGCATACGCAACAAATATACTCTTAGCATTCAAAATGAATGGTGTAGATTTACCACTAGCACAAGGATTTCCACTACGCTTAGTATGTCCTGATCACTATGGGTATAAGTGGGTAAAATGGATTGTCAGTATTGAAGTAGTAGACTATGACTACATAGGATTCTGGGAATCTCGAGGATGGAGTGATAATGCTATGAGAACAAACTTTACCTCATGGATAACACATGCTTATTTATTTTCTATAGCATTTATTTTTGGTGGATTAGCTTTTATATCTGGAAATAAATCTATCCCTAATACTAAAAGATATCCTAAACTGCCAACCTTCATGAAGAAGCGTTTTCATTTAGTTTCATCATTATTTTTCATAATTTCTGCCTTTGCATCTTTTATTTATTGGAGCTATCTCACAATCTTAACTCGAGGAGCCTTATTTTATTCAATCCATGGGATATTAGGCTTAATCACAATTATTTTACTTATAACTGCTGCTTCATTAGGATTCCTAAAGAAGACTAAAGCTAAGGAATGGCACCAAAAAGTTTCTAAGGTAGCTTGCTACTTATTTGCTATTTCAATTTTGATTGGTTTTGTTATATCTTTTATTGGTACATTTCGTGTGAATCAAATATTTATGTCTATTTAGTTTTAAATTGTCCTTTTCATAATACTTGATAAGACATCAGTTTTCCAAACCAAAATTTTTTAAAATGAAATAAATAATAATCAAATGCATTCTTATCAAAAATCATAATATTATAAAATAGGGATTATAATGATTCCAAAGTTTATGGATTCTTATCTTAAAGAAAGACTTCCAGAAATAACCCGAAAAAATCGATTGATCAAAGAAGAGGGACGGTGTTATTTAGAATTTGGAAATGCTGATGAACTCTTACTTTCACAATTAGGCATAGTCAGTGATAAAGTAGGACCTCATTTAGTAATTTGCATGTGGGATGATGATTCTCCAAAAGAAATTGGAGGATATTTAATTATTGATAATCTGTCGATGGGGAAACCTTCAATGGGAGGAATTCGAATGCTCCCTGACGTGACTCCTCCCATTATTCAAAATTTAGCTCGTGGGATGACTTTAAAAAACGCAGCAGCTAATTTACCATATGGAGGAGGTAAAGCTGGTATCATCGCTAAAAGAGGATTACCTCAAGAGGAGCATGATGAAATTGTGAAAGGATTTGCAAAACTCATAGGGCGTTATAAGGATATATATGTTCCTGGACCCGATGTCGGAACTAATGACAATGATATGTTAACTATTGCCATTGAAAACGGGATAGATAGCGCAGTCTCCAAACCTTTATTGATGGGAGGAAATAGAATTGATGAGTTAGGAGGGGCTGCAGGAGGAGTAGTAACAGCATTTCAAACTTTAATTGAAATTATGCCTAGGTTACGAGTTTTACCCCAATTTGCACAATTAGATATTCCTAAAATGGAAGATTTGACAATATTAATACAAGGTTTTGGAGCGGTAGGGGCTCATGCTGCTCGAATTTTTAAAGAGAGGATTCATTGGGTAAAGATTACAGGAATAAGTGATCTCGAGGGATACTTATATGATGAACAGGGATTACCTACTGAGGATCTTTTCAACTATTGGAAGGAGAAAGGAATTGTAACAAAAAACTACTATATTGATAACATCCAAGATAAAAATACTAAGTCTTCAATTTACTTTTCTACAAACCCCAATAATCTATTGCTTGAGGATGCTTTTTGTTTTATACCCGCAGCTCCCATTTTTAATTATTTAGGTGTATGGGAAAATGAAGCTCCTTCCATGACAGTTGATAGAATGGGAAGATGGAGTGTAATAATTGAGGGAGCTAACACTTATTCTCCAGATCCTAACAGGAAAGCCGCGAGAATACGCATGGAGCAAATAGTTTATAAAGAAAAAGGGATAATGATTGCAAATGACTACCTCGTTAACTCAGGAGGAGTCATATTTGCTGCCCAAGAACATATCGTTAAAACTCCTGATAATTTACAAATACCTCCAAAACTCCTTGGGAAAAAAAGTGAAGTAATGGCTTGGTTAAATCAACACAAAGAAGATTTTACTGCATTGTCGAAGAAAAGGTTAATTGCTGGAGAAGAATATAGAAAGAATGTAATTCATAATAACATGATTGAATTAGTAGATCTGTTAACTTCCAATCCAGATATGCTTCCTTCTAACGCTGCTGAAAAAATTAGTTTACAACGTTTAATTGGAAAAGAAAAAGAATTAACTGCTAAAGACATAATGGAATCAATTCCGACGATTGATGTTAATAGCACAGCACAAGATGCTGCAGCTTTACTAATTAAAGATAATAGTGATATCGCTGCTGTGTTAAAGGAAGGTATATTGATTGGAGTTGTTACAGATTGGGATATTACGAAAGCGATGGCTGATAATGCATGTGATGTCAACCTTGATGCGGCTATGACTCAAAGCGTGATTGTTGCTGACCCAAATTATACAATAATTGATATTGTTCGCGATTTTGAGCAATTTAGAATTTCTGCCATGCCAGTTGTAGAAAATGGAAAAGTTTTAGGAAAGGTCAGTGTGGATCTAATCGCTCAACGATATATCTTGCATAGTTTGAAAGAGCCTTAATTTAGAATTTGACTTTTTACTTAGTTTTGTTAAATCAATTATAATCCATATTTAATACCAAAAAAACATTATTTTATGATTATACAGTTTCTGATTACTAATATTGAGGAAAAAGTGAGATTACATGAAAAATGAAGTTTCAATTGGCCTTGTCTGTTTAGCTCGGAAAACATTTGATTTTGAAACGGCTGCACAAATTTATTCTAACATGATTGAAGATTTAAGCATAATTGAAAATGTAACATGGGAGATCATCCCGGAATTAATAATTGAGGTTTCTGAGGCTCAAGAGGCAGCCCAAGATTTAGCTTCAAGAGAAATAGATGCTTTAGTATGTATAAGTGGAACATTTGCATTAGGGCATTTAATTTTAGAATTAAATAAAGTGATACAAAAGCCAATTCTACTTTGGGCTTTAGAAGAATTACCATATGATGGGGGAAAAATACGTCTAAATTCTGTTTGTGGTGTGAATTTAAATGCAAGCAATTTGTATAAATCAGGTGTAACAAATTATACTATTAATATTGGGAGGAAAATTGATCAAGATTGGATAGATGCTGTTAGAGTCATAAAAACACTCTTTACTTCTCATATTGCGATAATAGGTTATCGTGCAAAAGGGTTCTTTAACCTAGATGTTGATGAATTAAATTTATATAAAGAACTAGGAATATTGGTTGACCACTATGAATTACAAGAAGTTTTTGATTTTGGAACGAGCGATAGTGAGATCAACAAAAGACTTGTGCAATTAAAACAAACGTTTGATCTTGGAGAAATTTCAACTGAACAAGCACATCTTGTGGCAGAATTGATCGTAAAGTTTGATAACTTCATATCAACTCATGATATTGATGCTTTAGCAATAAGATGTTGGCCAGAATTCGCAGATAAGTTTGGAATCTCCCCTTGTGCTGCAATGTCTGTACTTCAGTCAGAACATAAAATCTTAACGTGTGAAGGAGATGTGCTAGGAGCGATTTCTATGCTTGCTCAGAAAGCTATAGGAGCTAGTTATCCATTCATGGCTGATTTTTCTCAAGTAGATTTTAAAGAAGATTTTGCATTACTTTGGCACTGCGGTGTTGCATCATGTAATCTATCTGATGGGAAATGCATTAAATCCTTAGATTCTTACTTTGCTGGAGGGAAAGGAGTAACGGCAGATTTTGTAATGAAGGATGGGGATATCTCAATCCTTAGATTCGACTATGCTTTAGGGAGTTATCGAATCTTTCTTCAAAAAGCCACGGGTCTTCCAATGGAAAAACTTTTGAAAGGTACTTATGTTAAAGTAAAATTTGAAAATGGAGTTAAGAATGTGTTACAAAAAATCATTGATAACGGAATAGCCCATCACATTTCTGTTGTTTACGGAGATTTTATGAAACCATTTGAAATTTTCGCCAAAATTAAGGGATGGGAAATCATCCAATAAATATATATTAAATTTCACTGATAATTTGTCTAACTTCAGATATAAGCTCAGTAGGAATATTATCTAAACTTGATTGTGCGATAAAATTACTTCCGCCTCCCTTCCCACCGAATTTCTTTATTAATTTTTGGATGATACTATTAGCACTAATTTTTTCTGAATTTGAAACAACCTGAACTCGATTTTCCCCTAACATTGCTAATATTAATGAATTTGTGGGAAATTTATCTATAATTCTCTTTATGATTTTCGTTTCAATTTGATAATTAAGGTTGTATATATTATAATCCTTGAATGTTATAATCGGGGATTTAGATATTAATAACAAATTCTGTTCAAGTAAAGTTTCTATAAACTCTTTGCTCTTATTTAGTTCAATTAAGGAATTTTGGATTTTTTTTGTTAACTTTATTAAAGACGTGTTTAAAATACTAGAAAGATCGAGCATCTCGGTGTTTAATTTTGAGAGAGCACCTATTGCTTTACTTCCAACATAATATCTTATATCTAAACCTTTTTTAAATTCATAAATTATGACAGGTCCGACCTCAATTGACTGTTTTAAATGAGTTCCTCCACAACAAACCAAATCAAGCTTGTTTATTCTAATCAAGCGGATGTCATTTTTATCAGGAATTTCAGATCGGATTTTATCAGTTAAATTAGATAAATCTTCTTCTTGATAAATCTCAGCTGTAATTTCTTTGTTTTTAATAGTACAGATCTCATTCAATTTTGCAAGGGCATCCCGAAATTGAACCTCACTTAGAGTTTGTTCGAGTTGAATCGTAACTTCTTCAAACTCAATATTTGCCCTTGAGGTCTTATTGTTGTAATTTTCTAAAATAATAGCTGAAAGTATATGTTGAGAAGTGTGCGCCCTCATGATACCATAGCGGTATTCCCAGTCTATTTTCCCAGTTATTTCATCTCCAATTTTAACTTTCTCTTCGAATTCCGATGAAACTTGATGGAAAATTTTACCTTTACTGATTGACACTGAATCTACTGGGGATCGACCATTTTGATGGATTAAAATACCTTTATCACTTGCTTGGTTTCCACTTAAAGGAAAGAATAGTGTTTTATCTAACACTAACCCTTCTTTTTCTATAGATTCAATCTTTGCTGTGAATTCCGTAGCATAAGCATCTTCCCAATATAATTTCTGTGTCATTTCTATATCTGACTTGTTTTAAATATGGATATTATATGATTAAAGTATATGATTAATAAAATAGAAAATATAATGTAAATTTAGGGATTATCCGAACTCATATCAATTTTTAATAATTTTATTATCGTTTTTATTAGTAAGAACCGGAAATAGAAAAACATGAATATCCAGGTAAAAGGAGCTAAAGAAAATAATCTAAAAAATATAGATGTTGAAATTAATGATGGTTTAACTGCTGTTACAGGAATTTCTGGTTCGGGTAAGTCATCATTAGTTTTTGATACGATTTATCACGAAGCCAGAAGGCGATTCTTAGAACAATTTGCCTCAAGTTCGAGAGGAATTAGATTAAATCCCGCTAAGTTAAATTCTATAAAAGGTCTTAGTCCTGCGATTGCTGTCGGTCAAAATTTATTAAATAGGAATCCGAACTCAACTTTAGCAACTGCTTCTGGTCTTCACCCTCTTTTAAGACTGTTATTTGCTAGATTTGGAGAAAGAAAATGTCAAAATTGTGATGCACCAGTATTAAATTATTCAGAAGATGAATTGATTGATTTCATTTTGAAAGAAATTCAATCTCATGATATTGAAATTTCTGCTCAACTCGTAAAATCTTCTTATGGATCTCATAAATCATTACTGAATTTTTTAAGTAATGAATTTGGAAGCAATTTAATTGTCAACGGAAAACGATGGTTAAATCAAGAGTTAAAACATAATTTAGCTCATGACATTGACGTAAAGATTGCCAATCTTTCCAAAGAAAATTTAGCAGGAGATATTCGAACTGCCTTTAACTTGATTAAGGCTCTTGGGACTACTTTCATAAAGGTTAATAAGAATGGAAAGACAAAGACCTATTCACTTACTAATTCATGTGCTAATTGTGGTATTTATTTGCCATTTATTGAGCCAAAGCATTTCAATTTAAACTGTCCTCATTGTAAAGGTAAAGGTTGTCAAAAATGTTCTCAAACTGGAATGCTACCATTAATCTCTAAAGTAAGATTTGATAATCACACTTTTTCAGAAATTTTAAAATTGTCTATCGAGGAACTAATTACACTTATTGATTCAGAGGAATTACCGCCATCAACAAAGAGACTAATCAGTGAGATTAAAAAAAGACTCAGTGCTTTACAAAGTGTTGGATTAAATTATTTAACATTAAACCGATCTTCTCCAACCCTTTCTAGGGGGGAAGCTCAAAGAGTTAGAATTGCATTAACTCTAATAAGTGAACTTGAAGACATACTTCATATCCTTGATGAACCAACTATCGGACAACACTCTTATGATGTGAAAAAATTTCTTCCAAACTTTAGAGAACTAAAAGGATCAGTTATATATGTCGAACATGACAAACTTTCGGTATCTATAGCTGATAATGTAATTGATATTGGTCCAGGTGCAGGCATTAATGGAGGAAATATAACATTTATAGGATCTCCAAAAGAATTGTGGGTATCAGACACAATTACTGGAAAATATTTTAGTTCAAGAAAAAAAGTGAAAATAGCTAAGTCAAAAGTGGATCCAAATGAATTTATCTTTATTGAATCAGCAGAACTGCATAATCTTAAAAAAATTGATCTAAAAATTCCATTAGGATGTATTACAGTTGTAACTGGAGTTTCTGGTTCTGGTAAAAGCAGTTTGGTTGAAGAAGTTTTATATCGTTCATTAAAAGAAGATAAACCAATTGGATGCAAGAAAATTAATGGGCATAATTTAAAACCTGTGATAGTCGATCAGAGTCCGATAGGTAAAAATCCAAGATCTAATCCAGCAACATATACAAAAATTGCTGATATTGTAAGAAAACTTTATGAAAGCGAAACTGGTTTAACTTCATCTCATTTTTCATTCAATCGCCCAGAAGGATCATGTCCCACCTGTAAAGGAATGGGTTCGATAGAAGTAAAGATGAGATATCTCCCATCGACATGGATACCCTGTGGTGATTGCAATCAAAAACGCTATAAAGACGAGATTCTTGATACTAAAATCAAAATTGGAGATAGATTGTGTTCTATAGCAGATCTTTACGATTTAAATATAGTAGAAGTCAAAGATTTATTTGAATCAGAATCTAGATTATCTCCAGGAGATAGAAATAATCTTAAGCTCATGTTGGATACATTAGTTGAAATTGGATTAGGTTATCTCTCTTTAGGACAACCTTCACCATCTCTCTCAGGAGGAGAAGCTCAGAGAATGAAACTTGCTAAATACCTTGGGAAAAATAATTTAAGCAATCATTTAATTATCTTAGATGAACCCTCAACTGGTCTTCATTCAAACGATATCCAAAAGTTACTGGCTATTTTCAGTAGATTAACGTTAGAAGGAGCAACCATTGTCATTGTTGAGCATAATCTTGATATTATTAGAGCGGCAGATTGGATTATTGATTTAGGACCATATTCGGGAAGTAAAGGAGGACAATTGATATTTTCGGGAAAATATCGAGAATTTCTGGATTTTAAAGGTAAATCACTTACACTTGAAGCATTAATAAAAGAAAATGAAATCAAACCATCTGAATTAGAGAAAAAAGAATACTCTAACGATTTTATAAAAATAAAGAATGCTCACGCTAATAATTTAAAGAATATCGACCTTGAGATTCCTAAAAATAAGATTACTGCAGTAACAGGTGTTTCAGGCTCTGGAAAGTCAAGCTTAGTAATTGATGTTATTGAGACTGAGGCGAGAAGGAAATTTTTAGAAACATTAAGCATGTATGAGCGACAAGGAACGAGAGAGGGTGTAGAAACTCAAGTCGATAATATATCGGGTTTAGGAATAACATCTTCTATTACTCCTCCCCAAGAATTGTATTTTTCTCGCTTTAAATTAAGAAATACTGTTGGAAGAGTAACTGAAATTTCCTACCATCTTTCTAATTTGTTAGCCTTTTATGGAGAAATGAAATGTCCAAAATGCCGAAACTTGACGATACGAAAATCAAAATCATTTGAATGTCCGAAGTGTCATTTTACAATGAAAATTCCTAAACCCTCACACTTTCATTCTTCATCTTATATTGGTGCTTGTACTACGTGTCACGGGGTAGGTACTATTTTAAAGCCTAAACCCGAAAAGCTCATTATTAATCCAGATAAACCATTGTGTAAGGGTGCCATGTATTCACCTGGATTCTTTCCTAAAGGATATCTTTGTAAGCCTTATAACGGAGGATATTATATGCTACAAGCTCTTGCGAAGCATCATAATTTTGATCCATTTTCCACACCATGGAAAGATATGTCTAAGAAGGCTCAAGAGGAATTTTTACACGGAAGTGCTTCAAAATTGAAGGTAATATATGAGAACAGAAAAGGGAATGTTTACGAGAAAGTAGAAAAATTTCCAGGATTTTATGAAGGATATGTAAGGGATTGGGATATTGGGGGTACATATACAGAATCAATTTTATGTCCGAGCTGTAATGGTGCAAAGCTTAAAGAAAGTTATTTGGTCATAACTTTTGGGGGGTTAAACATTCAAGAATTTAGCGAAATGCCCTTACTTAAATTACTCAAGGTTGTAAAGTCTCTTGCCCAAAAAATTAAGACAAATGACTTTGTAAAAACTAGCATCGAAATAATTATTAATAGACTTAATTTCTTGGTTCAAACAGGTTTAGGATATGTAAATCTTAATCGAATTGTAGATTCACTTTCAGCTGGCGAAGCTCAGAGAATACGATTAGCGGGATTTTTAGGAAGTGAATTATCGTCCTTAACAATCCTACTAGATGAACCATCTAGAGGTTTACATCCTATTGAACTGTCAGGTTTGCAAG
>Ga0315542_1000727_pt1 | contig 20864 bp, 21 predicted proteins | sample SalMarSW160120MG_FD_202541 | JGI IMG/M metagenome (GOLD analysis project Ga0315542, IMG submission 202541) | Salt marsh sediment microbial communities from the Plum Island Ecosystem LTER, Massachusetts, United States - Salt Marsh Sediment SW1601-20 ... | reverse complement strand
ATCTGGATGAGTTCTTTCGAGATATCGATGCAGAACCGGTCATTCCACCGATTCTCAAACCACTGAGCGAGCTTCTGAGCGGCATCATGGTCCAGAACGTCGATATTCAGCTCACCTTGACCTACCAGACCCGCCATGGTGAGATTGCTGCTGCCAAGATAGCCGATGATTGGGTTAATGGGGTCGGACCGGAACAGAAGATAAAGCTTTGCGTGAAGGGGGTGGCGCAGGAACAGCTTGGCGACGACCTTCTTTTCTTTGAGTCTTTTGGCCAAATGTCGCAAACCAGCTTCGTCTGCATTGTTGGGAGCGCCAAACGTCAACTGCCGACGAAATTCCTCCGCAAGCTGCTTCTTGAGCCGAATGGCGGATTGGTTATCCATGCCCTGGTCCTGAGACACGAGACTCAAAACTTCACGTAGTTGATCCTGGGGGGGCTTCTGCATTCCTACCAGCAGCCTGCAAACGCCCTCGGTCTTTGACCAATGCTCAATATGGTTGTCAAGTTCCTTCCATCCACGGAGGTTGAAATAGCCCACACAGAAGTCAGCTCTGTCAGAAAGATGCAAAGCTCCTTGGAGTGCCGGAAGGAGGGAGAGGTCGATGTTGTCAAAGACTTGAGGCATTCATGAGCTCCTGTGAATCTATGGAGACACTTTTGGTTTTTTTTGAGTTTTCAGCAAAAAGTGACCCTTATTCTTAAGCAACTCCGCCTTTTCGGATTTTCCAGTATCCTCCAAACTTGCGGCTGCCTCTGAATTCAATTTGATTTCTTGCATTAAGGGGCCTGGGCCAGCGTTGCAATGTGCGAGCGGGTACACCCATGGCCCTGGAAATTTGTGGCGCCCGGAGGCCGGGGGCTCTTCGAATGAATTGCAACAAGCCATTTACTCCCCCAATTTCATCCCTCAGTGGCGGAATAAGACCTTCGCTCTTTCCCCGCAGTCTCTCGATGGTGTCATGGGGGCGCTTACGCATGAAGGTGATCGAAAACCAATCACCATCCGCTTCGATGAGGGGTGCCTGGAGGCCATAGGCAGCGACACTCTCCCGAATCCGCTTTTTGCCGTGCAGGGAAAAGGGTCATGCCTATTTTGATTGGCATCCTACTGCAAGCCTTTTATATCTCAATCACGCCGAAGAACACCCGCCCCATTCTATTCCACTTATACGGCCATGCCACAGAGCAGGGAAACAACCGTTGGGCCTCACTTGCTTTTTCCGGGGTTCGGATACAAGACATGTTGGGAATTAAACCCTTCTTGAATGTGCAACTGATGACACTCTCTCTTCCGTTGAGAGAGTAATAGTACAGGGGAGCTGCGGTATGGCCCTCAATGGTAATTTGGGTCGTGGCGGCTTCAAATTCCTTATCGGGGAAAAGGCGGACTGTTCTCTTGGTCAGTGCCGGCTTTTTCATCAAAAGGCCTCACCTCGCGTGGTTTGTCCGGCTGGGGAATTAGTTGAGTAAGTTTTTACTACCTCCGGAGGAGCTGTGTGTCAACCATTTCCTTGATTTCACTTGTACGTTCATGGCCGTAGACTCACACGGACATACGCCTACTTCCGGCCCCTTATTCTGAAAGGCTCTTTACGGCTTGGCTTGTCCTCTCTTATATCATACATCATCGGTTTCATTGGTAGGGTCAAAGGCTGCGAAATGCGCAACCATGTCATGCCCTCGATGAATCCACCCAATCGATAGTACTCGAAATCTAGGAAAAGATATCTTCCTTTCTGCAGTGCGTGCTCTCCAACAGGGACTGGATGAGTTGATCCATGAAGTAGGTCTTTCCCGCCCGTTTCGCGCCTACGACGGCAAGAATGCGACCAAGATTTTCGAGGTCTATCGCATGCCGACTGCGAGAAACTAGGGGGGAAATTCCTCCCTCCTCCAGCCATTCAGCTACAACGGTGAGCAGGGTTTCTTTCCTAAGTTTGTTTACCATGGTAAACAATTTGGGCTCTTATTGTTTACCTGCCAGCTTTTATCTGCCCACAACCTGGCGGCACTTTCCTGCCACCAGCTTTCCGACATGTTGAGAGTATTTCTTCCCAGTGCAAACGGAGGTGCCACATCATTGCCCCGAATGGGGGGAGGGGTACTCCGTGTAGCCGGCTGCGTGTGTGGAGATGGGGATAGCTCTTCACTCACCGCTTATAGGAAAAGTAAATAGACCAGGAAGCTTTGAAGCTGGGAGGAAGGGAGGCTTGGCAGCGAAGCAACGAGGCCAGTGGAACGCCGGGTCCCCGCAGAAACACTGGATTCCGGGTCAAGCCCGGAATGACAAGCAAAGGGAAAAAATCTGTGATGCACTATAAAGGCTTAGCGGCGAGGCAGCGAGGCGGCCGGGCGGCAATTCGGGAACCGGGAAGCCGGTCAGAAAGGGATCACTGGCTGACGAAATCTAGCGTAGCGCGTATAATTCGAAACGTCCCTTGAGCGGCAGCAAGGATTTGTCCGTCGGCATTGCGGATCTCCGAACGGGCAAAGCAAAGCCGGCGGGTATACTGGGTGGTCACCGCAGAACAATACAGCGGGGGCTGCTTGGCGGGGTGAATGTACTGTATGTCCAGATTTATTGTAGTGCAGTTAAGGTCCTGCTCCAGTTTTGAGAATACGGCCCAGGCCATTGTGGTGTCCATCACGGTGGCAAGGATGCCGCCATGGACCTGGCCGGGGAACGGCCAGCAGACGTTCGGGTTAGGAGTCAGGCAGGATTTTGCTTTGCCGTCGAAGGCTTCTTCTACGTGAAGCCCTACGGTATTATAAAGTGGATTGTTATTCAGCTCTTGTAGAGCGGCGCCGGATATCTCCATTCTTTTGGTCTCCTTGCGGATCCGCATGACGTTGAAATTCCAGATTGAGATCCTGTTTGATCCCGATGAGGTTGAGCCGAATTAAATTGGCACGCATTGGACTAATTGTCAACGAATGTTCCGGTGGAACGTGAGGCTTTCCCAGAAACACTGGATTCCGGGTCAAGCCCGGAATGACGAACGAAGAAAATCATGGCGCAACGCACCAGGGCGCCGGGAAGCTCGGAGGCCAGGAAGCTGGAAAGCGTGAGGGCAAAGCGGGTAGGAGGCTGGGAGGCTAAGAAGCTAGGCTGCTGGAGACAGCGAGGCAGCGAGACGGCGAGAAAGCTGGGGGGGCGGGAACATTAAAATAAGCTCATAGCTCACGGTTGTCAGGAAGAGATGATGGCGATCAGGACGATCTTGCCGATGTGGTTTCCCTGTTCCATGAGGCGGTGGGCGTCCGCGGCCTGCTCCAGGGGGAAGGTGGCCGCCATGACCGGCCTGATTCGATCTGATTCGATCAGCGGCCAGATCTCGGCTTCGAGTTTCGCCCCGATCTTGGCCTTGGCCCTGGCGGTGCGGGGGCGAAGGGCGGAGCCGGTCAGGGTGAGCCGCTTCATCAGGACTTTCATCAGGTCGACCTCCACCCTGGATCCTCTCTGGAAAGCGATATTCACGACACGGCCGTCGGTTGCGGCGAGGTTCAGGTTCCGATTTACGTAGTCTCCCCCGACCATGTCCAGAATTACGTCCACGCCGCGTCCGTCCGTGGCCTCCTTCAAGGTCTGTACGAAGTCGTCCTCCCGGTAATTGACCGCGACTTCGGCCCCCAGTTTCCGGGAGGCAGCACATTTCTCCTTGGTTCCGGCCGTAGTAAAGACCCGGGATCCCCGCTGCTTCGCCATCTGGATTGCGGTGGTGCCGATTCCGCCAGAGCCGCCGTGCACCAGGAAGCTCTCCCCCTCTTTGAGGGATGCACGGTCGAAGACATTGGTCCATACTGTGAAGAAGGTCTCGGGGAGGGCGGCCGCCTCTTCCATGCGGAGCCCCGACGGGACGGGAAGGCACTGGCCCGCCGGCGCAGTCACGAATTCAGCATATCCGCCGCCGTTCGTGAGCGCGCACACCTGATCTCCCACGGACCATCGGGAGACACCGTCGCCCACGACCGAGACCTCCCCGGCGACCTCGAGACCGAGAAGGGGCGACGCACCGGCAGGCGGGGGGTATTTCCCTTCACGCTGCATGATATCCGGGCGGTTGATCCCGGCCGCGTGCACCCGGATCAACACCTCCCCGGAGCCGGGGACGGGCCGCGGTCCCTCTTTCACCACCAGGACCTCGGGTCCGCCCGGCCGTTCGGCATGGATATAGCGCATGGAGTTTCTTTTCACCCTCTATTGCACTGTCCGGGTTAATGACTCCCGTCTATGGGACGAGGGAATCTGAGATCAGTATCCACCTCTCGTTTGCATCTCCAGGTGGCTTAGGATTTCGAAGACTTGCTTTTCCCGTCTCTTCCCAAGGCGCCTCTCAGGCCCTCTATACGAGTGGTCATCCGCCCTTCGGCGTTCCCTCCTCAATTTCTTGTACCTGTTCGCCCTTGGATCAAGGTCTTTCATCGACTTCCCCCACCTTATAGATTTGTTTTTGCCGCGATCAGGCCCGTCCTCGGTTTCGACGTGATCCTTTTTTTTGCCTAAGGAGCATGACCGTCAATGCCGGTGCAGGAAGTCGACGATTGATCAGGAGGAACATGCAGCTCAGCTGCGGTGCAGTGGCATCAACCGAAACAACCAGCGTAAATGGCGGTCCGACCACTTATCGGAACGAGTACGGCCCGAAGACCTCATAGACTAATCTATTTCAAAAACTGGAGGAAGCAAATAGGGTGATTCATGTATTTTCGGCCTACATACGACACATTCTTAAAACCACCTGTGTTGAACTGTCCGGACCGAGGCCGGAGGATCTCTTTTCAGGTGAGGATGAAGAATAACGAGAGCGGGGTATTGAACTCATTGAGGCCTGTTGCCCGGCGATGCGTCCGAATACGATGCATTCCGTAAGCGCACAGCCCCCAAGACGGCTTGCACCGTGAATGCCTCCGCAGACCTCACCTGCGGCAAAAAGGTGCGGGATAGGTTGACTATTCAAATCCAGGACTTGTGCTTTTGGATTAATTCCTACGCCTCCCGACGTATAATGCACTTTCGGCCACAGCCGTATGGCATAGAATGGGGGTTCGATCAATGCTTTTGCACCCTGGTTGGCCGGTTTCCCAAACGGGTCCTGCCCTCTTCCGCTAACTGCATCATTGTAGAGCGTTACCGTCTCCTCCAATCGACCGACCGGCATGGCAAATGACGCGGCAAGGTCCGTCAATGTTGCGTACCCCTTCACATACCCCTGTTTGAGGCAGTATCGGAGGCTTTTACCATCGGATTCCGCCCCGGCTGCGTCCACTATCCCTACACATGGATGACCGGTCCTGAAAATGGCGTCACAGCGTTGTCTGCGATCCGACCATTCGTCGACTATGCGTTGACCGGTGACTGGATCGACCAGTATGCCGGCAGGGTACAGGCTGTATGAAGCGAACCTGGCTCCCCTGCCGTACCCCTTCTCATCGGCACAGCCCCAGGGGCCCAGTTGTATCCAGGAAAGATGAACCGGAGCGGCATGTATCGCCAAAGCCGAGATCAGGCCTTCGGCAGTCGCCCCTCGATGGTTGGTTGACTCGACAGAGTCATTCAAGGCGGGATCCTGAATCATGCGGAATCTAAGGTCGTTGCCGAAGCCGCCGGTTGCCAGGATGACGGATCGACCGGCTCGGATATTCTCTACCGTCCCGCTCCCGGCGTCAGGAAATTTATAGCCGGAACGTATGGCTACGCCCTGCACAGCGCCCTGGTTGTCTGTATGGAAACGCGTCAAGAGACAACCGGTTCGTATTTCAACGCCCCTCTTTTCCAGTATCCCGCATTGCGCCTTTATCAGATCTGCCCCGGAATGGCTGCGGATCGTCACGCAGCGTGCCGCGGAGTGCCCCCCGAAGCGGTCCAGCCGATCCATGTACCTCACGCCCAATGTGTCCCGTGTCCAGTCTATGGCCTGGGCCGCATTCTCTGCCACGACCTTTACCAGGGCCGGATGATTCAGACCCAATCCGGACCGCATCATATCTTCATAAAAGAGTTTCGGCGAGTCTTCTATGCCCCTGCTTTTCTGCAGGTAATTATTCGGTGCGGCCAGGCTCGCATCGCTGATCCGGGTGTTTCCGCCGGTCACTTTCATCTTTTCCAGTACGATAACAGAGGCGCCTGCCTGGTGGGCTTCTATAGCCGCGGAAAGCCCGGCGACACCGCTGCCGATTATGACCACATCCTTTTGTTCATCCCAATCGGGCATCCGGCAATCTCCTTCCTGTTGAGGCTATCGTGACACCCCAGTTTCCACTTCTCGCTGCCCCGGTGGTGCTCAGGATCCTTTCCCACTCGGGAGAGCCATATGCGGCTTCCCCGGAGCATATCTGCGTGCTCGTCCCGCGGTGTTTTATGGTAGCAGAAAAGCGGGCAGCATGTAAATGGCAGAGAGCGTTCGGCAGCGCAAGGTATGCCTGAGAGCACGTGTCCGGTACGGACAGTTCAACAGATCGTGGTGTCAGGGATGCGCTGTATGTACTTTCAAAATACATGAATCACCCTATTTGCTTCCCCCGGTTTTCGAACTAAATTCCTTTAGCTAATTTTCAAGCCATACTCATGTTCACAAGTGGTCAGACAACCATTTATGCTGACTGTTTCCTCTGATCTCAGTGCGTTGCTGCTGAACTGCGGGTTCCTGCCGATAAATCGTCGACTTCGCACGCCGGCATTGACGGTCAGGTGCAACAGGCAAAGAAGGGATCACTTAAAAAGCGAGCATGAGCCTGATCACGGTTAAAACAAATTTGGCGGTGGCGAAGTCCATGGAAGAGCTCGATCCAAAAGCGAAAGGATATAAGAATTCAAGAAAGGACCGGCGAAAGGCGGATGACGCTTCGTATAAAGGGCCTGAGAGGCGCCTGGGAAAAAGACGGGAAAAGGAACTTTTGAAGATAATAGAGCACCTGGAGGGGGAAACCAAAAATTAACCAGGTTGTATCCACAAACGTCCATTTCCGGATCGGAAGTCCGTCGGCGTAGCGCGCCAAACGCTTGTTTACATAAATTCCAAGGGCATTATTCAGGCGGAACACCGGATTCTTTCGGAAACACCGGTTTCCGGGTGAAGTCCGGAATGACAGACAAAGGAAAGGAATTCATGACGCACCACGCTGGTGCCCAAAATCCATTTGTGGACAGACACCAACTACAACGATCGGATGAAGGACTCGAAATTCATGGTTCCCGTGGCCAGGTAATGATCCCCCGCGCAACGCACATCCCCGCATGCTTCCAATAGCTCGCAGTGGCTGACAATCTCGTTTTCAGCCATCATGATGCCGTACCCTTTCAGCTGCCGCTCCTCGAAGTGTTCCCGGGCGATCTCGGTGGCTGTTTTCTGCTCCTGCCGGACGATGTCCAGGACAGCACTGCATCTCTGGATATGGTGCTCCAGCAGCTCATCCACCCGTTTTCCCAGGTCAACCTCGTTCCATTGGTCTCCATAAAACAGCCGGTGGGCCGGCAGCACAAGCAATTCCCCGAAATCTCTGCCGATCTCTTTCAGCCTTCTGAGAGAGCGGATGTAGGCCCTGAGGCCGAAGATCTCTTCGGCATGCGTATAATCGGGGCTCAGGATCTCCTTGACCGGATAAAAAAATGCCTCCTGGCTGGGCCACGGCGTAATACCCGGGAGCACAGTATCTCCTATCAGGATGGCCTCTCCTCCCAAGATCAGGGCAAGGGCGTCGGGACTGTGCCCGGGGACATGATGGATGTCCACAGCGTCGCCGAGTTCACCGTTCCCATCTCGGATGGCCCTGACCTTCACCCTGCTGCGGGCCCTGTGATATTCGAGGCAGTTTTCAGATATGAAAGACTGGGGCATGAAACAACGCCAGCAGAAGGCCGGAAATCCCTTCCTGAAATCCGGCGGGGCATCGTCCGGGTAATACCGGATCAATCGATCATAGACCGAATGGGCCTTCACCTCAACCCGGGTCCGCTCGACCATTTCTGCCAGGCCGCCGTCATGATCTTCATGGCCGTGGCTGATGAGGATCGAATCCAGGTCCTTTCCATCGACGCCGGCGGCATGCATCATTTCCATCAGCGTTCCTCCCATACCGAGCCTGCCGGTATCCACCAGAAAAGGTTTATCGAGCATGACCAGGTAATTCCACGTGGGTCCCAAGTCCCAATCACCGCCATAGCCGTTCTCGGTCGGAAGCCCGAAAATCTCTATTCCCGAAGGGAGCTTCATCCTCAGCAGCATCCCGTTTCCGTTTGCATCTCCCTTTTGAACGACTTCCACAATTTCCTTCAGCATCAATACATTTCCTCCACAAAAACGATCCGATAGACAGGCGGCCTATCCTGTTGAACGTAAAATACAGGTGAAATCACCAGGCACAACGGGTCGGATCTCCGGTGGGACGGTCAGCCCGATTTCCGGCGGACGATGAACCAGGGGTTGAGAATATCTTCCTTGTTGTATTTGAGCGGCCGACCGGAGTGGAAATCCTCCACCACGGCGCCGGCCTGTTCGGCGATGGCCTGGCCTGCCGCCGTGTCCCATTCGCAGGTGGGGCCGGTGCGGGGATAGACATCCGCCGTCCCTTCCGCCACCAGACAGAACTTGAGCGAACTGCCGGCTGAGATAAATTCCACGTCCCCCTTTTCCCGGCGGCACTTTTCCACGAAGGTCTGGAGTTCCGGGGTGGTGTGGGACCGGCTCCCCACGATGGTGTACGGCCTTGCAGGTCTTGCGGCGAGGGGCAGGGTCGACGATTTGTCGAGCAGGTCCCGAAAGGCCTGCTCCGGATTCCCGCGCAGCGATTCGGTCAATTCGGGCGACATCGTCAGTTTGCGGGCGCCCGTGTCCGGAGCGGCGAAATACAGGATATTCTTTACCGGGACAAGGATCACGCCGGCTACCGGCGTCCGGCCATGGACGCGGGCGATGTTTACGGTAAACTCACCGTTCCTCTTGACAAACTCCTTGGTGCCGTCCAGAGGGTCCACCACGAAAAAGGCCTCCCATAAGCGCCGTTCGGCAAAAGGCATGTCTCGTCCCTCCTCGCTCAGGATGGGAAGGCCGGTCTTTCTCAAATGGGTAGAGATGATCTCGTTTGAGCGCAGGTCGGCCAGGGTCAGGGGGGAATTGTCGCTCTTCTCCGTCACCTGGAAATCCGAATCGTATACTTCGAGGACCGCCCTTCCGGCCTCGACCGCAGCCTGGATCATGGTAAACAGTGTCTTCATGCGTTGTCACATCCCCTCGATTGGGGGAACACCGGCTCGGAGCGCCGGCAAGTGATACGTGGTCCGGATCCGATTTTGACTATTCGGCCGGTAGGAACTTGTCTTTGCCCTGGCCGCAGATGGGGCATTTATCCGGAGGGGCGCCCTCGACCATTGACCTGATTCCACCCAGGGCCTTGAGGTGGTTGACGGCATGGATGGTCTCCGATTTGACCACGGCACGAAAGAGCCTTGCCATATTTGGAAAGTGCTCCTCTGCCGCCTTGACAGCGAAGGCGAGGTAGCGGCGGTTGGCCTGGGATTCTCCGGAGAATGCTTCCTGCATGTTCTTTCGGGTAACATCGGTCATTTCCTTCCTTCTCATTTCGGTCCGGATTGCGTGCCGGGAACACGCGGTTAAACGTAACAATATGCAGCACAAAAGTCAACAGGCCGCCCCTGATCACCAGCAAAGCATCATCTGCTGCGTTGCCTTCACTCGCTCCTCCTTGCGGCGTATTATGACATACGCCTCAGTCGTCGCTCCTCGTCGCCTTGCATCTAATACCTTGCTGGTGATCAGAATTCTCAACCAACCAGTGCACATCATGAACGCAGATAAAGTCTGATGCAGGATTTCGGCGTCGGGTTTCCTGTTGACGAGGAAACTCGAACGGCATATACTTTTCCATAAGTATATGGCGGTCTTGGAAGCTCTTTCCGGCTTTTGAATCGCGGGCGTGACGGGACGGTCCCGGCCGCCCGCAAATCCATGCCCGGGTACAGTACCCGGCCGGCGGAATGTGACGCCTGAAAGGACGGGGAACCGTGATCGGATCGACAAGATGTTCAAGAATACGCAGCATGGCGGGGCGGACGACGGTCCTCCTGGCGGTGTTCGCCGTTGCGGGGCTTGCTGCGCCCGCCTGGCTGCATGGGGAGGGAGACATGGCTCTGACCATTACATCCAGCGTTTTTGCCAATGGCGGGAATATTCCCCGCACGTATACCTGCGAGGGGCAGGACATCGCGCCTCCGCTCGGTTGGACGGGCGTGCCGCGGGAAGCGCACAGCCTGGTGCTCATCGTGGACGACCCGGATGCACCCGATCCCAAAGCGCCCAAAATGACCTGGGTCCACTGGGTGCTCTACAATATACCGCCCGATGCCGTGGGCCTGCCTGAGGCGGTCACGACCCGGGGCCTGCCCGGCGGAACCGGAGAGGGGCTGAACGACTGGCGCCGTACCGGCTACGGGGGACCGTGCCCGCCCATCGGCCGTCACCGCTATTTCTTCAAGCTCTACGCCCTGGACACGGTGCTGGAAAAATTGGAAAAACCCACCAAGGCAAAGGTCGAGGCCGCGATGAAAGGGCACATCCTGGAGCAGGCAGAACTGGTGGGCACGTACCAGAAGGGACAGTAGCGGCGGCGGGTTCAGCTGCTGTTCAGCGGCCGGAGGATGCGGCCGAGTCCGGGCGAAAGATCACGTGTTCCATGACCAGTGCGGCGATTACCCCAACCACGAACGCATTGCCGAAAATGGGCCTGAGAACGACGGGGAAGGAACGCAGCACTTCCGGCTCCAGAAATGCGACGACCGTGGCGAGCAAGACCGGCAGGCCGACGATCACCCCATGCTCGAACCGGAATGCCTCACTGGCCTGCAGGAGGACGGACAGTCCTGTAGCTACCTGTGCGCACAGGATGTAGGTGAAAACACACCCGATAACCGCCGGCGGGATGTGCCCGATCACGCCGATGGCCAAGGGTGAAAAGGCCAGGAGCAGGAGGATAAGGGCAGCGGGGAGCAGGGTAAACCTGGATGCGCACCCGCTTGAAGCCACAACGCCCGGGCTCAAAGAAAAATCAACCGGACCCAGCACTCCGAAAAACCCGGACACTGCATTGGCCAGGCCGGTGAAGGCGATGCCACGGGTGAGCCGGCCGGGCATCCCTGAGGGTTTGATCAATTCATACATGGACTGGATGGAACCAAGGTCGTTCACCGATAAGGCCAGGAAGCAGAAGAGGAAGGAGACCAGTACGCCCGGGTCGAACGAAGGGCGGGTGATCAGGTGGGTGAAGAATCCTGCGAAGGCCTTCCCGGCGGAAACTGCCCCGGCTTCCGGCATGTGGCCGAAGAGGAGGTAATAGGCCATTGATCCGACAGCCATGGCCCACACGATCACCGTCGATTTCCAGATACTCGACAGGCGCCGCTGCGCCAGGAACATGGCGAACAGGAACAGGAGCGCAAAGACGAGATTGGCAAGGGGCGAGGCGGGCCCGGACCGGACTATGAGATTCCGGAGTGTGGGCGCGAGACTGAACGAGATCAACAAGAGAACAGCGGCGACCACCCGGGCGGTGAACAGGGCTTGCAGATACCGGAATACGCCGCTGACGCTCGCCAGGGCGAGAAGGAGCCCGCCCACGAGAATGGAGGAATAAACGGTATTCAGTGGGAATCCGCGGCTGGCGATGACTCCGATGAGCAGCACCGTGGACGGGCCGGCAATCAGCGGAAGGCGGTGCCCCCACAGGACCTGGCAGAACAGGGTGAGGGCCGTAATGAAGCAGAGCTTCTGCAGGTACATCACCTGGTTGCCCCATGCGCTGAAGTGGAGCCCTCCCGCTACTTTGCCGATGATAATGATCCCGGGCACGGCAATGGCCAGCCATTGAAGGCCGAACAGGAGCAATGCCCCGAAAGGCGGGTGTTCTTCAAGACCGTACCTGAGCTGCATCCGGATACCTCCCTGCACCCTTTTCTTCCGTCTCTTATGTCCGGCGGCAGATATCCCCGACCTGCCCGTCACCATTTAGCGCCAGGTGCCGAACATCTGCATCATACTGTTCCAAAAAACAAATTTCAATCAGGTTAATCCTGTCCTGGTCCGCCGACAAGGCATCATGCGTTGCTTTGTCTTACAGCTTATGCCTTGCTCCCCGCCCCTTTTCCTTTGCCATCTTGATAAAGAAAAGGTAAGCTGAATCGACCTTTATTCGGCAACCGCACGCTTGGGACTCCGCCACAGGAAGCGCAGTGACAAAAAGCTCTTCAGGATCGTCCCTTCCTGAGAGTGCTGCCCACTCTGACTCCGAAAGCTTACCGCGCCATGCTGGATTCGGCGGGGCTGCTGTCGGCAGGGAAAATGTCCTCAGTAGCGCATGAATTTCTCATCGCAAAGAAATCTTAGTGGTCCGGAACGCCTGAAGCTGTTTTTCGCGCTCTCTAGGACGCCCCACGCCTTGCTGGACATGGCTACGCCATGCCTTGCAGCCTTGCTCTGGCTCGGCGCGTTCCCCCCGATGCGGGTGGCCCTGCTGGGGTTGGTGACGGTTTTCGCCGGCTATACATCCGTCTACGCTTTGAACGACGTCATCAACCACCGTTCCGACAGGAAGAAAGTCCAGCAGGGCGGATTTCAGGATGCCGGAAATTATCTGGACGGTGTCATGGTACGCCACCCTCTGGCCCACGGCCTGATCGGTCTGGGAGAGAGCCTGTTGTGGACCACGGGTTGGGCCGTTCTGGCGGTGGCAGGCGCATATATGCTGAACCCTGTGTGCGTCCTGGTCTTCATGAGCGGCTGTGCGCTCGAGGCCGTCTATTGCCTCATGTGGCGGGTGACCTGGCTGCGAAGCATCGTCAGCGGAGCTGTCAAGACGTCGGGTGCACTAGCCGCTGTATTTGCGGTAGACCCCCATCCTTCGTTCTCTTTTCTGCTCTTCCTGTTTCTGTGGCTGTTCTTTTGGGAGATCGGCGGGCAGAACATTCCGAACGATTGGACCGACATAGAGGAAGACAGACGTGTGCAGGCGAAGACCATTCCGGTGAGATTCGGACCCGAGGCGGCTTCCGCATTCATTGTCTGCTCCCTTTTGATTACTCCGGCGGTCAGTTATGTACTCTTGAGACTGACACCCTACAGTTTCGGGCTGCCATATTTGGCGGCCTGTCTCCTGGCCGGGATTTGCCTGCTCCTCGTCCCTGCCTGCCGGCTGTTCAAGACCAGGGAGCGGAACCATGCGATAGCCCTTTTCAACAGGGCCAGCTATTATCCCCTGGCCCTGCTGGTTGTGGTGACAGCGAGATCTTTGCTCTGAAACTCTAAAGAGGAGATGCCTCGACATGAAGAAGTTTGATCCTGAAGAGCTCTCCGGTTTCAACGGCGAGACCGGGGCCCCCGTTTATGTAGCAGTCCAGGGAAAAGTAATCGATGTGAGCGAGAGCAAATTATGGAAGGGGGGCCTCCACATGAAACGCCACCATGCGGGCAAAGACCTGTCGGTGGATTTCAAAGCCGCTCCCCACGGGGAAGAGGTCCTGGAGCGCTACCCGCAAGTGGGCGTCCTCCAGGAGAAAAAAGTACCGGAGAGAAAAATCCCCGGGCCCCTGGCATGGCTTCTCGCGCGATATCCCATGCTCAGGCGTCATCCTCACCCCATGATGGTGCATTTTCCGATTGCCTTCATGTTCTCCGCGCCGGTCTTCACGATTCTGTATCTCCTCACGGGCGTCAAATCGTTTGAGCTGACAGGCTTTTACTGTCTGGGGGCAGGCATTTTTTTTACTCCTGTGGCCATACTCACAGGCTTCTACACATGGTGGCTGAATTACCTGGCTAGACCCACCAGGCCCGTGGCCGTCAAGCAACGGGTTTCATTGATCCTGCTGGCCCTCGAGATCGTCCTTTTTGCCTGGCGGGTCCGTTCGCCCGGGATTCTTGACACAATGACCGCGGCCGGATCGATCTATTTTCTGCTCATCCTCTCTTTGCTTCCCCTCGTCACCATCATCGGCTGGTTCGGTGCGAAACTGACGTTTCCTGTTGAACGGGAATGAAAGTAGAAGGCCCCCGCGTCCTGCTTATCGCGGCCGCGAGGGCAACAAACGGCTGAGGGTGAGGCAAAAGAGGGGGATCAAGGCAGCAACCTTTGGAATAAGACGGAGCATAGTTGCCGCTTCACTCCGGCCCATTGGGAAAGAGGATAGACTCTGCAACTTCAACGATCTCCTTCGACGTGACCGATCCTTTTGAAAGAAATAATGAAGCGCCGTCCTTGAGGGCAACTTCCTGTGTCTCCTGCGAATCGTAACCACTCAACATGACAATTGTCACGTCCGGGTGGAGCTCCTTGATTTCTTTGGTGAGCACGAGGCCGCTCTTATCGGGCAGTCGAATATCCATGAAAATGAGTTTGGGGAGAGACTCGTCAATCTTTCCACAGGCCTCTCCGGCATCCGATGCCTCTTCGATGCGCACTGACGGAAAGCTTGACGTCAGCAGGCTCTTCACGGTCTTCCTGAAAATGGCGCTGTCATCTATTAACAGTATGCCGGACACCATCACATTCCGCGACCCTTGGAGAAATCGCGATACCCCCGAACACAGGTTGACAAAAGGCATTTCAATAGACTCTCTTTTCAGGTTCATCCGGGTCTTGCCCAACTTCAGGCAAGGAGAGGTCCCTCCTGTACCGGATAGCCGGAAGAACCTCTTTTCGGATGCAGTTTACTGCTTCATGTCAAAGAAGCATATGGGGTGTTTTGTGTATTTGCTCTGCATTACGGCCTTATTATCAGGTACATAGGCGGCTGCCGCTGCGAATGGTCTCCCGCACCTTTTCAGCGCCACGAAAAAGGCATCAGCCGGAGGCAACAGCATGATTAGTCTCTTCCTTTTCGGCGAATTGCATTAAATCCGCGTCCAAAAGGTATTCAGGCAGTAATAGCCAGATCATTTCCCATCCTTCGCTGTTGACCACCATAACGGATCCATCGTTTCCAACGCATTCATTCTTGCAGTGTGGCAGAATCTCGGGATGCTCTTTTTTCAGCTTTTTCCAAATGGCGTCGGAATCGTCCGCCAGGCCCACGGCACGGATGGCATCGAGGACCGAAACCCGCCCGTCGTGCGTGAACCTAACAGGTCCCTCCACCAGATTCAGAACGACAGCTTTTTTCATAACAATATCTCCTATAGCCGGATTTGGGATTGTCCTAATAGATCTCGAACGGGAAGATCTCGTTCATTGGCTGAAGAATCGAGTCGCCAAGACCGCCCGTTTGTCTTCAGGAGACAGGAAATGAGAGAAAAGTGGAATGGGGCAAATCCTGTATTCTGGGGCAAAAGCTCATGCATATTCATCTTTCGAACGACGAACGGCGACACGAATCTCCATGAATAATCATTGGTTACACCTACCGAATGAGCCTCCTGCGCATGAAAGACAAGGATAATCCTGTAAAGAAGACGAAGAAAACCACGAGATAGGCAATGTTCAAGGCCGGAGAGCCTTCCGTCACCCCCATGGCGCAGTCCCGCGTAAGTGTCACAAGATGGTACAGGGGAAAAATCAGGGAAACGGTTTGAGCCCAGTGGGGAAGTGCGGAGACAGGGAAGAATGTGCCGCTGAACAGGAACATGGGGGTGATGAAAAGGAAGACGGGGAGGTTGAACATGTCGATGCTGGCCACGATGCCTGTGAAAAACATCCCGATAGCGCCGAAGGCAAGTCCTCCCAGCAAGGCCAGAACCACGATGAGAAACCCCAGCGGAAACGTGATGAAACCCAGGATCCCAAGTACCGCCACCATGATAACGGCGGCCCCGACCGCCTTGCTGGCGCTCCAAACGATCTCGGCCAGGATGATCTCCTCCAGGGAAAGGGGAGTCGCCAACATGCCGTCAAAGGTCTTCTGGTAGTACATGCGCACGAAAGAGGCATAACTCGTCTCGAAAAACGCGGTCGACATCACCGCTGTTGCGATGAGTGCCGGGGCGATGAACTGAGTATAGGACAGGGTGGCTCCGCCGTAGGTTATGGGGCTCACCAGATAACGAAAACCGATACCGAAGGCCGCGATATAAAACAGCGGTTCGAGAAGCGGGACGAGGAAATTCACTTTCCAGATGCGGCGATATACGATGAGATTTCGCTGCCATACCTGGAAAAAACGCCATGAGAAATGGGATAACTCGATCATTCTCTCAGTTCCCTTCCCGTCAACCGCAGAAATACGTCCTCCAGGGTAGCTGCCCGGAAAGTGCAACTCCGGGGGCAGTAGTCGGCCAGGATGCGCTCTCCTACCGAACTTTCTGCGTAGATGATGAGTTTTTGGCCGAGGACGTCGTAGTCCACTTGCTCCTGCGACAAGAACTGCACCAGGCCGGTGCCGGCGCCGTCGATTTCGATAATGGATTCACCTGCATGCAGGCGAATGAGATCCTTCGGGGTCCCTTCCTCAAGGATCCTGCCCCTATCCATGATTGTCACCCGGTCGCACAAATGAGCCGCTTCTTCCATGTAGTGAGTCGTCAGGAGCAGGGTGGTACCTTTCCGGCGGAGTTCTAGAATTTTGTCCCACAGTTGGTGGCGGGACTGGGGGTCGAGACCCGTGGTCGGTTCGTCCAGAATGACCAATTCAGGCTGGTTGATGAGTGCCCGAGCTATGGTGAGGCGCCTGGCCATCCCGCCGGAGAGTTCGATTACTTTGGCGGTTCTTTTCTTCTCGAGGGCGAAGAACCTGAGGAGATCATCAGCCCGATCCTTTGCAGTCGCCTTGGGAATGAGAAAATATCCTGCAAATACCTTCAGATTCTCTTCCACGCTCAAATCAGGATCCAGAGTGTTTTCCTGCTGGCAAACGCCGATACGGGAACGGATCTCCTTCCAGTGAGTTTGAATGTCAAGGCCGAAGACTCTCATGGTCCCTGCCGAGATGGGAGAGAAGCCATACGCCATCCGGATGACGGATGTCTTGCCTGCTCCATTGGGGCCAAGGAGGCCGTGGCATTCTCCCCTCCTCACCCGGAGGTTGATCTTGTCCACCGCGACCACGTCTCCGTACTGTTTAAACAATCCAGCTGTTTCTATGACGGAATCCACGATGCCCCCCCTTCATTCGGACCTGAAAAACACAGCCGCCCGCCCCTTCCAGTCGTCTCCGCCTTATTCTTGATCGACCATGGGACGGGTGAACATGGGGTGAATTGTGTATTCTGATCGCGGGCCCACCCCAATTGGGCGGGCTTGCCGAAATCTGAGGAAAGGGGTATAGTTGATTGAATTCGACGGCAGATTTGGGAGAATGATCCAGGATCGCCCCTGGGAAATGCAGGAAAGAGATATGCCGCACATGCCATTGAAACAGATATGGTCCGATAGGGATCGACGTTTGGAACAACTGGATGAGTATGTGAATAAGGAACATCGGACCCGATTCGGCTTTGAAAACCTCAGCGAAGCGGAAAAGGCGGAGCGTGTACGCCGTCATTTTGATTCGGTGGCCTACAGATATGACGTCATGAACACCCTGCTCAGCCTGGGCGTCCATTATCTATGGAAACGGAAGGCCGTCCGCTTGCTGGATCTGGAGGCAGGGAATCGGGTCCTGGATGTGTGCGGCGGCACCGGAGACCTGTCCATTTTGGCCGACCGGACCGTCGGGCACGCAGGGCAGGTGTTCCTCTGCGACATCAACTGGGACATGATGGCAGCCGGCAGGTCAAAGCGGACGAACGCGGCAGCTCGCCGGCGGATCAGGTATGTACTGGGAGACGCCGAGCAGATCCCGTTCCCTGATGATACTTTTGATGCCGTGATGATGGGGTTTGCCGCGCGCAATATCACTCATATGAAACAGGCGTTCAAAGAGATGGTCCGCGTCCTCAGACCGGCCGGCAAATTTCTCTGCCTCGATTTCTCCAGACCTGTTTGGGGCTGGTTCAGGTGGTTGTATGACTTCTATTCTTTTAATGTCATGCCGGCCCTGGGAAAAGCGATAGCGGGAGACAAGAAGGCCTACACCTGCCTGCCGGAAACCATCAGGCAGTTCCTTTTGCCCCATGAACTTTCAAAAATCTTCGAGGAAGCGGGACTGTCGCGGGTCCGGTACCGGCTCCTGACTAACGGCATTGCTGTGGCGCATACGGGTTTCAAACCGGCAGGACTTTCATCATCGGGAGAGAATACCATTGCATGCGAGAGATGATTTGATCGTCCTGAAAGCGCCGGAAACAGAGGGGGGAATGATAGTTCACGTTTCCAGTTCCCCTGATCGACACTGAAACCAGGATGTCGGCGCTTGCGGGGTCATGCATACGGTTTCAGTCATGACAAAATACATGGTTTCCCCCATTGATGAGTCTATTTCATTCCTATTAATCTAGTGGCTGAAAAGAAAGTCGCAAGGAACCGAGGATTTGGTTCTCAATACGCCCCGGATGGGCGTAACGATCAGGACACAAAGGAGGAAATGTCATGGCAAATTGTGGAGACATGAAGAAGGGGGATCTTTTCGTGTGTAAGACCTGCGGTCTTGAATTGACCGTCTCCAAGGCCTGTTCCTGTGGCTCAGGGGGTAAAGAGGCATGCACTGTACCCCTCCAATGCTGCGGCAAGGATATGGTCAAGAAGTAGCCGACGACATTTTGAAAGTCTCCGGTTCCACCGACAATGCGGCGGCGGCGGGTGGAGGAGTGTCTCTTGTTGAGGAGAGGATTCATCCGTGAAAAATCAGGCTAAGCGCTCGATGGAAGTCCGGGGAACCAAGTGCGCGCATGAGGGAGGTGAATCTTCCGGACGGAGATAACCATGAAAGGTGATGACTACGGATGGGATGAAGGCAAGAAAAGCGAGGCATGGGAAGTCGAGCGGGAATTAAGAAAAACCTTCGATCGGATGACAAACAAGGTCTCCCTCCTTCTTTTTACAAGCCCCACTAAGAATGAACCCTTCAACGAAGCAACACGGCAAATCATCCGCGGCATACGACAATTGACCGACAAGGTCGATCTGCTGGAGTTCGACCTTAATCATAAGATGGCACAGAAATGGAACGCAGAGCGGTCGCCTACCCTCCTTTTCGGTCCGGAGAGATATCATATCCGGTGGCTGGGTGCCCCTGCAGGGGAGGAAGTGCGTACCTTTGTACAGGCACTGATCATGATGGGGCAGGGAACAACGAGTCTCGAGGAGCAGGCCAGGAAGATCCTGGAGAGAATAGAAGAACCGCGTCATATTAAGCTTTTTGTCAGCCCGACGTGTCCCTACTGCCCGCAACAGGCTGTTAACGCACTGATGGCAGCTATTGAGAAACCCGAAACGGTTTCGCTTGAAATCATCGACATACTCGCGAATCCGGACCTGGCCGACGAATATTCGGCACAGAGTGTGCCGCAGACCTTCTCCGACGACATCCTCATTGCCCAAGGCGCCCAGCCGGTAGAACTTTTCATGCTGTCACTCGACAGGCTGGAGGAACAGAGCTTCTTCATCCCCGACGACGATGCAGAGGAAATTGAGGCGGACCTCGTGATTGTGGGAGGAGGCCCGGCCGGACTTACCGCCGGGATATACGGAGCCCGAAGCGGGCTGAATTCGGCAATCGTCGAGAAGGACACGCTTGGAGGGCAGATCGCCATCACCCCCTTCGTTGAAAATTATCCCGGTGTGAGCCAGGCAGGGGGGAAAACCCTGGTGGACCTGATGGTGAGCCATGCCCTGGAATACTGCAGGATTTTTCAGGGCGAAGAGGTAATGGACATAAAGACCGGAAAGCCTCTCGTGGTGATAACCAACAAGAGACGCTTCATCGTCAGGACAGTTCTCCTGGCAACGGGAGCAAAACACCGCCATCTCGATGTATCCGGAGAATCCCGCCTTTCCGGTCATGGGGTCAGCTACTGCAGTGCCTGTGACGGCCCTCTTTTTCGGGGGCGAAAGGTGATTATGGTGGGCGGTGGAAACAGTGCGGTTACCGAAGCCCTTCACCTCAAGAATATCGGCGTTGACGTTACCCTCGTCCACCGCAGGGATACTCTCAGGGCACAGGAACAGCTCGTCAGCAATCTCAGGTCCAACCAAATCCCCGTGTTGTTCAATACGGAAGTACAGGAAATCAGGGGGAAAGACCGGGTGACCGAGGTCGTACTCCATGACAACAAAGCCAGGAAGGACAAGAAAATGGAAGTGAACGGCGTTTTTATTGCCGTGGGTTACGAACCTGCCGTCGCGTTGGCACAGAAAATCGGCGTCGAACTCACCCCGGAAGGCTACATTCGACATGACTCCCGCCACCGGACCAATATTCCCGGCGTTTACTCTGCCGGGGACATAGAGGGCGGATACAAGCAGATCGTAACGGCGGCGGGCCAGGGCGCCGAGGCGGCCCTTTCCATCTTTGAAGATCTCGTCAATCCGTACTGGAGAAAAGAGACCGCTGAAGAGCAGCTGAAAACAAACCAGAAATGACCAATCATGGAGGAGGACTCGATGGACGTTAAGACTTTTTGCGTGGATTTAAGAGGCGAGATGACGGAATGGAAGGCGAAAACCAATGATCTCATCAGGGAACTGGATAGGCGGTCTCCGAGTGACAAGGCCAGCGCATCCGGTTCGATCGATGATCTTGGCCGCATGATTGATGAGATAGAGAAAAGAATCGACCGGCTCGAAGATCAATGCCCCGCGGATTGGGATTCTGAAAGGGTCGAATTGGGAGAAATGGTTGCTGATCTGAAAGAGAAGTGGGGCGAAACAGCGGCCATGTCTCCGGACGATTTTTGACGGCAGGCACCCCTGGTTTCAGATGCGTCATCCATGACCCTGCTAATCTCCCCTGTTCAGCTGCACACCCTATCCTCACATCCCCTATGTGCTG